>Ga0299913_10000343_pt1 | contig 28186 bp, 23 predicted proteins | sample RVTome_9_FD_201360 | JGI IMG/M metagenome (GOLD analysis project Ga0299913, IMG submission 201360) | Soil microbial communities from uranium-contaminated site in the Upper Colorado River Basin, Wyoming, United States - RVT155D38 (version 2) ... | reverse complement strand
TACGCGCCGTTCGTGGCCGCCCTCCGCCCCCTGGTCCGGTCGCTGGACGCCGAACGGCTCGACCGGCTGGTCGGTCCTGGCCGCGCCGAGCTCGCCCACCTGCTGCCGGACCTCGGGCCACCCCCGGCGCGTGCGAAGCGGCCGCCCGATGCGTCCCTGAGCGCCACCACGGCCCGCGCACGGCTGTTCGAGATCATGTTCGGCGTTCTCCACCGCCTGGCCGAGGAGCGGCCGCTGGTGCTCGTCCTGGAGGATCTCCACTGGGCCGACGCCTCGACGCGCGACCTGCTTCGCTTCCTCGTGCGCAACGCGCGGACCGAGCCGATCCTGGTGGTGGCAACGTACCGGTCGGACGAGCTCCACCGGCGACACCCGCTCCGGCCGCTGCTGACCGAGCTCCAGCGGCTCGAGAGCGTCGAGGCCATCGAGCTCACCGCGTTCGGCGCCGACGAGCTCGCCGCGCAGCTCGCGGGGATCCGCGGGTCACCCGTCGAGCCGGACCTCGTCGAGACCGTGCTGGCCCGATCCGGTGGCAACCCCTTCTTCGCCGAGGAGCTCCTCGCCGCGGGTGCCGCCGGCCTGGTCCTCCCTCGCAGCCTCCGCGACACGCTGGAGGATCGGGTTCGTCAGATGTCCGAGGATGCGCAGCGGGTCGTGCGCGTGGCATCCGTGGCGGGGGCTCGCGTGGATCACGGCGTGCTCGCCGCCGTCGCCGACCTGCCAGCCGACCGGCTGGCCGACGGCCTGCGCGAGCTGATCGAGCACCACCTGTTGGTGGCGACCGCCCCGGACCAGGAGCCCGGCTACGCCTTCCGCCACGCCCTCGTCCAGGAGGTCGTCTACGGGGAGCTGCTGCCCAGCGAGCGAACCCAGCTCCACGCGGCCTATGCGACCGCGATCGCTGGAGGCGCCGAGCCGGCCGAGGTGTCGGGATCGGCCACCGCCGCCCAGGTGGCCCACCACTGGCTGATGGCCCACGACCTCGAGCGGGCGCTCCCCGCCGCCCTGTCGGCGGCTCGAGCGGCGGCGGCCGGATTCGCCTTCGCGGAGGCACAGGGGCTGCTCGAGCGGGCGCTGGAGCTCTGGCCCAAGGTCGGACGCGAGGCACTGCCGGAGGGCCTCGATCGCATCGCGATCATCGAGGAGGCTGCGGAGGCGGCTGCCCAGGCAGGCGACGCGAGGCGCTCGATCGACCTGGTGCGCTCGGCGCTCGTCGAGCTTGACCCGCGAGGTGATCCGACCCGGTCCGGGGTGCTTCAGCATCGCCTGGCGTGGTACCTGAACGAGGCTGGGGATTGGCAGGCTGGCGTCATCGCCATGGAGCGCGCGGTCGAGCTCATCCCGATCGATCCGCCGACGCCCGAGCGGGCCCGTGTCCTGGCCGACCTGGCCCACTCGCTCATGGTCCGCGGACGGTACGGCGACTCGCTGGCCCTCGGGGAGGCAGCGCTTGCGATCTCGCGGGCCGTGGACGCGCAGGTGGCCGCGGCACGCGCGCTCAGCGTCATCGGCCTCGACCTTGCTTGCCGGTCCGACTTCGAGCGCGCACTTCCGGTGCTGCGCGAGAGCCACGAGTCGGCGGTGGGCCTCGGCGATCCGCTGGCCATCTTCCTCACGGCGGTGGGCCTCGGCTGGGCGCTCGACGAGGCGGCGCGGCATGCCGAGGCGCTCGACCTGGCCCAGGTGACCCGTGAACGGATTCGGCACCTCGGAGCCGACGCGCGCTTCGGTGGCCAGCTGGCGTCCAAGGCCGCTCGCGCACTGCACGACCTCGGCCGCTGGGACGAGGCCGCGACGCTGATCGACGAGACGATCGGCGGCGGGACGACCCACTACGCCATTCGCTGGCTGCTCAGCAACAGGATCCGCCTGTACATCGCCCGCGGGCAGCTCGACCAGGCCCGCGCCGACCTCGCGACCTACGAGGGACTCGGCGAGCGGGTCGTCGGACCGGATCCCGACATGATGCATCTGCGGCGCGCGGAGCTCGCGATCATGGCCGGTGAGCACGCCCGTGCTCGTGAGCTCATCCGGGAGACGATCGACCGGCTGGCCGAGCCCGACCTCGACAGCGACGCACGACTCCTCCTCCTGACAGGCCTGCGCGCCGAGGCGGAAGCGGCCGATGCTGCACGCGCCACCGGCGCGAAGGAGTCGCTGGCCGCCGCGATCGCCAGCGCCGAAGACCTTGCCGATCGCCTCCAGGCGCATCTGGAGCGGGTCACCGGCCTGACCGCCCGTCCGGCGTCCGTCATCTCGGCCGATCGTGCGCTCGCCGCGGCCCTCGTGGCGCGGACCACCGGGAGCACCGATCCCGCCGTGTGGGAGGCGGCGGTGGCGGCACGGCGGGACCTGGGACGGCCGCATGAGCTGGCCGTGGTGCTGGCCGATGCAGCGGCGACGTTCCTCGACGTCCGGCGGCGGAAGGAGGCGGAGAGCGCGATCACCGAGGCGCACGCCATCGCCGTGGCGCTTGGGGCGGCGCCGCTTCGCACGCGGCTCGAGTCGCTCGCGCGTCGGGCGCGGATCCGCCTGGAGGGCGTCGAATCGGTCGACGACGCGGCCGATCGGCTGGGGCTGACGCGGCGCGAACGGGAGGTGCTCGCGCTCGTTGCCGATGGTCGCAGCAACCGCCAGATCGGCGAGCAGCTCTACATGGCCGAGAGCACGGCCGGCGTCCACGTCTCGAACATCCTGGCCAAGCTCGGCGTGACGCGTCGCAGCGAGGCCGCCGCCGTTGCGCACCGCATGGGCCTATTCAGCCCGGGCTGACGGCTCGGTCGGCTGCCGGCACGAGGTGGTCGACGCGCTCGATGAGCAGCCGCACCTCGTCCTCGGTGTTGTAAAAGGCCGGGGAGCACCGGACGATGCCGGGGCGGAAGTCGACGATGATGCCCTCGTCCGCCAGCGCGTCGACCACCGGCTTCGGATCCGCCACGGCGATCGGGACGATCCCGCCCCGCGCGGCCGCGTCCCGCGGTGACCGGACCTGCAGTCCGGCCGCCTCCGCGAGCCCGATCACCAGGTCCCCGAGGTCGCCGGTGCGCTCGCCCATCCGATCGACGCCGATCTCGCGCACGAGATCCATGCCGCCGCGCGCGATGGCGGCGCTCGGCATCGAGGGCGTTCCGAGCTCGTACCGGCGGCCGTCGGGCGCGTACGCGAGCTCGTCGACGGCGAAGGCGAACTGTCGGGCGCTGCTGAACCAGCCGGTGGTGGTGGGGGCGAGCGCCGCGTGGAGAGCCGGTCGGACCCAGGCGAAGGCCGTCCCGCTGCCGCCGAACAGCCACTTCAGCGTTCCCGACACGTAGACGTCGACGCCATCGGCGACCACGTCGGTCGGGACGATGCCGGTCGCCTGGTAGGCGTCGACGAGCAGCAGGGCTCCGCGCTCGTGGCACACGTCGGCGAGCGGTCCCAGGTCGACGCGCGCGCCGGTGGTGAAGTACACGTGACCGGTGGCGACCAGCGCCGTTCGCTCGTCGACCGCCTCGCTGAAGGCCTCGAGCGGCACGCCGATCCCGTCCGGTGACGGAAGCACTACCAGCTCCACGCCGAGCGCCTCGCGCGCCAGCCACTGGTGGCCGATGGTCGGGAAGTCGAGCGCGGTGGTGATGACCTTCGGTCGCGGCCCCCGCCCGGCGGCGATCCCGGCGGCACCCAGGAGCTCGGCGGTGGCCGGGTCGCCACGGTGGAGGGGATGGAGTGCGGAGGCGATGACCGCCAGCGCGGCGCTGACGTTGGGCGCCAGGGCGATCTCGCTGCCGGGGACGCCGATGACCGCGCCGAAGTCCTCGCGCAGGGCGTCGAGCTCGCCGAGCCAGCGCCGGTACCAGGCGCGGGCCCCGAGCGTGTCCCAGTCGTGGAGGTACGCGTCGAGGCGTCGCCGCGACCGTTCGGAGCGCGCCCCGAGCGAGCAGGTGTTCAGGTACACCGAGCGCGCGAGCAGCGGGAACTCCGCTCGATGGGCGAGCAGGTCGGCGTGGCGGACGGAGCGGGTCGTCATCGGCGGCTCAGCATAGGCGAGACGGCTATCCTCGGGCGGCATGGACGAGAGTCTCGGCCGCCGCCTCGCGGGGTCGTTCACAGCAGTGGTCGTCGGGCTGGCCCTGCTCGCCGGCCTGTGGCTGCTGCCCGACCTGACGCCGGACGATGCCGTCCCGGTCATTGGGCAGGAGTCGCTCCACGGCCGCATCGTCGAAGCACTGGGCACCGATGCCGCCGGCCTGCCGCTTTTCGGCGTGGAGATTCTCGACGGCCCTACCGCCGGCGAGCGGATCGAGGCCGCCGTACAGGGTGCGGGAGCCGCACTCCCCGGCTCCGACGATCGGGCGCCGTACGAGGTGGGGGACGAGGTGGTGGTCGCGCGCTACACCGGGCCGGCCGGGGGCGCCGCCTTCATCGCCGAGCCGTGGCGTGTCCCGACCCTGTGGATCCTGGGCGGCGTCTTCGCGGCCGTCGTCCTGCTGGTCGGTGGCCTGCGCGGCATCCGATCGCTGGTGGCGCTGGCGCTCACCCTCGCGGTGGTGATCAAGCTCGTCGTGCCGCTCCTCCTGCGCGGCGTCGACCCGATCCTGCTGGCCGTCGCCGGTGGCGCGCTCGTCACGGCCGTGACGCTCCTGCTCACCGAGGGCTGGAGCCGGGTCACCCTGTCCGCGCTGCTCGGCACCTTCGCGGCGCTTCTGCTCACGGCGCTGCTGGCCGGCACCTTCACCGTGCTCGCCGAGTTCACCGCGCTCCAGGGCAGCGAGGAGATCGCCTTCCTCATTCCGCTGGTCGGCGAGCGGATCGACCTCCAGGGCCTGCTGCTGGCAGCCACGGTGTTCGGCGCGCTGGGCGTGCTCGACGACGTGACGGTCACCCAGGCAGCGGCAGTGGAGCAGCTCCATCGGGCCGAACCGACCGCGTCGCGCGGGGGCGTGGTGACGCGTGCCATGCGGGTCGGGCGCTCGCACATCGCGGCGACCGTGAACACGCTGATGCTCGCGTATCTCGGCGCCGGGCTGCCGCTCCTGCTGCTGTTCGCGCTCGGCGGCCAGTCGCCGCTCTCGGTTCTCAACAGCGAGATCGTGGCGGTCGAGGTGATTCGCGCACTGGTGGGAAGCATCGGCATCGTTGCGGCCGTCCCGCTCACGACCGTGGTGGCCGCGGCCCTCATGGTCCCGACCCGAACGGCGGCGGACGCCCCCGCCTGACGGCGGTACACTCGCCGCCAACCCACCTGCCAGCACGGAGCACCCATGTCCGACGCGTCGCGCGCCACCCTGTTCACGTCCGAGTCGGTTACCGAGGGGCATCCCGACAAGCTGTGTGACGCGGTCGCCGACGCGATCCTCGACGACGTCCTGGCCCACGATCCGAACGCGCGCAGCGCGGTCGAGGTGGCCACGACCACAGGGATGGTGCTCGTCCTCGGGGAGGTGAGCACCACGCACTATGTCGACGTCCAGGAGGTCGTCAGGCGAACCGTCCGCGAGATCGGCTACAACGACAGCCGGCTGGGCTTCGACTGGGAGACGTGCGGCACGATGACCGCCATCAAGGAGCAGTCGCCCGACATCGCCATGGGCGTCGACCACGCGCTCGAGGCCCGCGAGGGCGTTGAGGCCGATGAGCCCGGCGCCGGCGACCAGGGAATGATGTTCGGCTACGCCACCGACGAGTCGGACGAGCTGATGCCGATGCCGATCATGCTCGCGCACCGCGTCGCGCGGCGCCTCGCCGAGGTCCGCAAGGCCGGCACGCTGCCGTTCCTGCGCCCCGACGGCAAGAGCCAGGTCACCGTCGAGTACGACGCCGATGGTCGCCCGACGCGCGTCCACACCGTGCTGGTCAGCACCCAGCACGACCCTGACGTCGAGCTCGCCGATCTCGCCGCCGCCGTCCGGCGCCACGTGGTGGAGGCCGCCATCCCGGCCGAGCTGCTCGACGAGAGGACCCGCCACCTGGTCAACCCGACCGGGCGGTTCGTGATCGGCGGGCCGATGGCCGACTCCGGCCTGTCGGGCCGCAAGATCATCGTCGACACCTACGGCGGCATGGGCCGCCATGGCGGCGGCAGCTTCAGCGGCAAGGATCCGACCAAGGTCGACCGTTCCGGTGCCTACATGGCGAGGTACGTTGCCAAGAACCTCGTCGCCGCCGGGCTGGCGCGCCGATGCGAGCTCCAGCTGGCCTATGCCATCGGCGTCGCCCGGCCGCTCGCCATCAACCTCCAGACCTTCGGCACCGGCACGCTGAGCGACGATCGGCTGGCCAAGGTGGTGGAAGAGGTGTTCGACCTGCGGCCCGGCGCGATCATCCGCGACCTCGACCTGCGCCGGCCGATCTACCGGCAGACCGCCGCCTACGGCCACTTCGGCCGGAGCGACCTCGACCTGCCGTGGGAGCGGGTCGACCGCGCGGACGACCTGCGCACCGCCGCCGGCACCTGAGCGGCCGTGGGCGACCACGCGCATCCACACCCGCACCCCCGCCGGCGGTGGGGCGAGCCGCGCCCCGGCCTCCTGGCCCGCCTCCTCGCCCGCGTGCACGGCCTGGCATCCGGCCACGAGGCGCCAGCGCCCGAGGGCCTGCCGGAGCTGCCGCTGGCCCTGCGAAGGGGCGACCTGGGCGCCGCGTACCTGGGAGCGGAACGCGACCGCGACCACGCGAGGGCGGCCAGCGCGGCGGTCGAGGCCATGGATGCCGCGCTCCGGGCGGAGGACTGGTGGCCGGCCGACCTGTGGGCGCATCGGGCCCTGTGGCACTTCGAGCAGGCGCAGGACACGCTGCAGGCGATCCGCCAGGCCCGCCGCATCGGGGAGCTGCGGGCCGCGGCCGGCGATCCGGCGAGCGCGCGCCGCTACTATGCGGAGGCGATCGACGAGGCGCGCGACGTGGGCGCCGAGCACGAGCAGGGGCTCGCGGCCCTCGGGCTGGGCCGGGCAATGCTCGATCAGGGCCAGGTGACCCAGGCGCGCCGGCTGGCGGCCGCCGCGGTCGACCTGCTCGATCGGGCCGGGGCGCCGGAAGACGACGTGGCAGCGGCGCGACGGCTGCTCGGGACCGAGGTCCCGGTGGGCGAGGGGGCGGAGGAGAGGGACTGATGGCGCGACGACGAATGCGAGTGGGGATCGTGGGAGCGGGCGTGATGGCCGAGGCGATCATCGCCGGCCTGGTCGCCGACCGCGCCGTGACGCCTGAGCTGCTGGCCGCCTCGCACCCGCGCCGCGAACGCCGCGAGGCACTGGCGGAGCGCCATGGGATCCGTGCCGTGGCCGCGAATCGCGATGCCCTCGCCGATGCCGAGGTTGTCGTCGTCGCGGTCAAGCCCCAGATGCTTGGCCGGGTGATGCGCGAGCTGCGTGGCCGCCTGGACCCGGACCAGGTGGTGGTCTCGATCGTCGCCGGCGCCACGATCCGCACCCTGGTCGATGGGCTGCAGCACGCGGCGGTGGTGCGCGTCATGCCGAACACGCCGAGCCAGATTCGCCGCGGCATGAGCGTGTGGGCGGCCTCGGACGCCTGCTCGGCCCGCCAGCGTGACCTCGCACGGGGCGTGCTGCGCGCCCTCGGCGACGAGCGTCAGGTCGCCGACGAGGGCTTCGTCGCCATGGCCACCGCACTCTCGGGCACCGGTCCGACCTACCTCTTCGCGGTGATGGAGGCCCTGATCGACGCGGGGGTGCATCTGGGCTTCCCCCGCGAGCTCGCGCATGACCTGGTGGTCGAGACCCTCGTCGGCTCGGCGGAGTTCGCGAAGCGCTCCGAGCTTCATCCCGCCCAGCTGCGCAACGCCGTGACCTCGCCCGGCGGGACGAGTGCCGCGGCGATCTACGAGCTCGAGAAGGGCCGCATCCGGACCGTCTTCTCCGATGCCGTGTGGGCGGCCTACCGGCGCACGCTGGAGCTCGGCGAGCGGCTGGAGGCCGAGGTCGAGCGCGACTGATGTTCGCCGTCGTCATGGCCGGCGGGTCCGGCACGCGACTCTGGCCGCTGTCCCGGCGCCGCTCCCCGAAGCAGCTGCTGGCGCTCACCGGCGAGACGAGCCTCCTCCAGCAGACGGTCGCCCGCCTGGGGACGCTCCTGAAGCCGCACGACGTCTACGTCATCACCAGCCAGGCGCACGCGCGGGCGACCGCGGAGCAGCTTCCGCAGCTGCCAGTCGACAACATCCTCGGCGAGCCACTGGCCCGGTCCACGGCCGTGGCCGCTGCCCTGGCGCAAACGCTGGCCCGCCGCGAGTCGGACGAGGTTTGCCTGGTGCTGCCCGCCGACCACTTCGTCGCCGACGAGGCCGCCTTTGCCGATGCGCTGCGCGAGGCCGCCCGGGCCGCGGAGCGCGGCTATCTCGTCACCCTGGGCGTGGTCCCGACCCACGCCGCCACCGGCTACGGCTACATCAAGGCCGGGGAGCGGCTCCACGCGGCGTCGTCGACGGCGCTCGTGGACCGGTTCGTGGAGAAGCCCGATGCCGACACGGCTGCCGCCTACCTGGACGACGGCGGCTACCTGTGGAACGCCGGTGTGTTCGTGTGGCGCGCCTACGCCTTCCGCCAGGCGATCGAGCGCTTCCAGCCGGAGCTTGCCTCGGCGCTCGACCGGATCGAGGCGCTCCATCGGACCCCGGGCTGGATGAGCGACGTGCGCGACATCCTGGAGCGGGTCCCGGCGATCACGATCGACGTCGGCATCGCCGAGCCCGCGGCCGCCGAGGGACGGATGGCAGTCGTGCCGCTCGACGCCGGCTGGTCCGACATCGGCTCCTGGTCGTCGTTGCTCGAGGCCCTGACGAGCGCGCGAGGCAAGGACCTCGTGGCGAGTGGCCGGCACCTCGACCGCGGCTCGCACAACGTGCTGGTCCACGGCGGTGAACGGTTGGTCGTCACCGTCGGGCTCGACGACGTGATCATCGTCGACACGCCTGACGCGCTGCTCGTCTGCCATCGCGACCGCGCCGAGGAGATCAAGCCGGTGCTCGACGAGATCGCGCGCACCGCCGGCGATCGCTACCTCTAGCCGCCGATGCGCTTCCTCGCCCGGTGGACCGGCCGGCTCATGGCGCTCTACGTCCGCCTCGTCGCCGCGACGTGCCGGGTGGAGGGATCCCGGCCGACGCAGGACCAGGCGATCCTCGCCTTCTGGCACGAGTACAACCTGGTGGCGGCCACCGCGGCGCATCGGCTGCGGAGGCACAACCACCACATCAGCTTCAGCACGCAGACGACCCGCGGCCTGGTGATGGATAGCATGCTCGCCGGGCTCGACGCCGGGTCCGTGCCCCTTCCGGCAGAGGGTGACCGCGCCGGCGCCGCGCGACTGACGCTCGACATGGCGAGGCTCGGCCGCGAGGGGTCGAGCGTGGTGGTCAGCCCCGATGGGCCGCTGGGGCCGTATCGGCGCGCCAAGCCGGGAGCGCTGATCGTGGCGCGCGAGTCCGGCATCCCGCTCCAGCCGTGGGCGGTGGCCGTCCGTCCCGCGCTGCGGCTCAATGGCCGCTGGGACCGCCACATCGTGCCACTGCCGTTCTGCCGGCTCCGCGTGGAGGAGGCGGCGCCGATCCGGGTCGGCCCGAAAGAGCGGCTGCGCCCGCTCCTCGAGCAACTCCAGGCCGCGCTGGACGACGTCACGGCTCGCGCCGACGCGCGCCGCTGACGGGGCCGATCAGAACGGCGAGGCGACCTCCTCGACGATCAGCGACGCGTCGATGGGGACCGTCCCCACGTCGGGCAGGTCGACGGCCAGGCAGCGCACCGTCATGTCCAGCAGCCTGACACGCGGGTTCACCATGCCGATCAGCTGGCTGGAGATCGAGCACGCACCGGGCGCGACCTCGGCCAGCTCGTCGCCGCGCTGGACGTAGGCGAGCGCGACCCCGTGGGTCTGAACGTCGTACGTGAACAGCAGGGTGGTCTCGCCGTCCACGAGCGACATGTTGGTCTGGTCCGCGCCGACCACCGCGATGAGCGGGAAGGCGTACAGCCGCGCCTCGGCGAACGCGAGCGTCTCGTCGCCCACGGTGGCCGTCCCGCCACTCGTCGGGAGATCTCCTCGCATCCTGAGCATGTCGCCCGCGACGCCGAGCACGCCCTCCACGCTCACCACGCCGCTGTCGCGGATGTCGGCGAGGTCCTCGCAGCCGATGTGCGCGCTCGCGACGCCGATGGCCGGGTTGAACCGTCCGGGCGTGATCTCGCAGGCGTCGGGCTCGGGGAAGAACGAGAGGCCATCGAGGTTCATCTGGACGACCGTGAGCGGGTCGCCTCCGAGGAAAATCCGCGCGTCGTCGCCGGTGAGTCCGTACTGCCCGTCCGTCGACTCCCGGTTGACGAGCAGCTGCGCCTCCCGGTCGCCGGTCATCACCAGCGTGCCGCCGATGGCGCTCGGGAGCGCGTCAAGATCGCCGATCGCCGCCCGTGTCGCCGATGAGCCCGGCGACGCTCCGTCCGGCGTCTCCGACGAGCCCACCGGCGCGGGGACGATCAGTACCGCCAGCCCGACGGTGACGACCACCACGCCGGCGAAGGAGACGGCCAGCACGGCCAGGGAGCGCAGCCAATCGTTCATCAGGGGGCAATGATATCGGGCGTGGCTGTGCGGGCCTGGCGCCTACTCGGGCCACTCCAGGCGCTCGACGATCACCGTTCCCTGAATCGGCACCGCGCCGAGGCCGGGAACCTCGACCGCCTCACAGTCGATCGAAAGCTCGATGACCGTTGTTCGCGGGTTCAGCTGGCCAAGCTCGGTCGATCCCAGCGGGCACCCTTCCGGCAGGTTCGCATCGGCCCCGTCGCGGGCGACGTTGTCCAGCGTCAGCGCGCGCGTCTCGATGTCGAAGGTGACGTTGAGAGCCGCGCCGGCAGCCTCGTCCGCGAGCTCGAGGTTGTACGCCCGGGTGCCGCCCAGCGTCGCCAGCTGCCACGCCTCGAGCGTTGCCGCGGTGAAAATCCACGTCTCCTGACCGACGGTGACGCTGCCGCCGGGCAGCGGAAGCTCTCGGACCGCAAGCAGGTCGAGCGGCAGGCCGAGGTTGCCGCGGATGGTGATCTCGCCGTTCCCCCGGATGTCGACGAGCTCGTCGCAGCGCAGGTCGGCCCGGCCGATGCCGATGGCGTTTCTGAGATTGCCCGGCGTGATCGTGCAGGCATCGGGCTCGGGGAAGAACGACAGGCCGTCGAGGTTCAGCTGGACGACGGCGAGCGGCCTGCCGTCGAAGAAGATCCGGCCGTCGCCGCCGGTGAGGCCGAACCCCGGCCCATCCGCCGAGCGGTTGAAAGCGAACGTCCCCTCGCGGTCGCCGCTCACGGTCAGCTCGCCGCCCAGCCCGGGAATGACCCCCACCGGACCACCGGGGTCGCCAGCGCCCGGGGACGGTTCCGCGGCCCCGCTGGCTTGCGGCATGCCAGTCGGCCCCGACACAATGAGCGCGGCCAGGGCGAGCGTCGCCATCACGACGCCCGCGAACGCCGCTCCCAGCGCGGTGATCGATCTGAACCAATCGCTCACACTGGGGATTGTATTGGAGTGAGGCGGTCGACCCGTCTCGGCCGCTCGAATCGACGCGGAGGGCCGTGATGCGGCCCGGCCGCCGGGTGGCCCACCACGATCGGGAGGGATTGCGTGACGGTCACTGCGGCCTCGGAGCGCCGGCCACGGCTGCCGTGGTTCGTGACGTTCCTGGCGAGGCGGCTGACGTGGGCCCTCGTCACGCTCTTCATCTTCCTCACCGCCGTCTTTTTCTTCATGCAGGTCTGGGTGCCGTACTCCTGGGCAACCCAGTTCCTCGGGCCCGACCGCGGGGAGGCCTACCGCGCCGCGCTCGAGGCGGCGGGCCTGAACCGGCCGCTGCCCGAGCGCTACGCCGACTTCATGCTCGGCCTGGTCGGAGGGGACCTCGGGAGCTCGTTCTCCGGGTCGCCAGTCGTCGATCTCATCCGCGAGGCGCTGCCGGTGACCCTGACCGTGTTCATCGCCGGCACGGTGCTCGGCTGGGTGCTCGGCGAGATGCTCGGCCGCCTTGGGTCCTGGAACCGGGGTCGAGGCGCAGGGTCGGTGATCGCGGTGCTCGGGGTCCTGTCGGCCACCATCTTCCCGCCGTTCCTCGTCTTCCTCCTCGTTCGCTGGCTGCGCGGCCCGCTGCTCGAGCTGCGCGCCGCCATCGGCCTGCCCACCGACAGTCTCGTCCTGTGGCGGGAGGCCGTGATCGGTGAGCCCGGGGCGCTCTCCCCCGGCGACGTGCGCTGGCTCATCGCGTTGGGACTCACCGCGGCGCTGGTGGCGGGCCTCCTGGTGCGCTCGTACGGGCGCCGGCACCAGCTGCCGCTCGTCGAGGCCCTTGCCCTGCCCGCCATGCTCGCCGCGGTCGGCGTCGGGATCTGGGCCGCCGGGCTCGGCCCGCACGCGCTGGACCTGCTCTATCGGGCCGACATCGGTGCCTCGACGGGTCGCGGCAGCCCGGCCCTCGCGCTGTTCGGGATCGTGCTGATCTCGTTCGGCCAGGTGATGCTCCTCATGCGGGCCGGCATGGACGCCGAGCGCACCGAGGACTACGTCCTCACCGGGCGTGCCAAGGGCCTGACCGAGCGGGCGGTGCGGGATCGTCACGTCGCGCGCAACGTCATGGCACCCGTGCTCGCCGGATCGTTCCTCAGCTTCCCGACGGTGCTGGCGGGGATGATCATCGTCGAGTACGAGCTGGAGATGGAGGGGCTCTCGTCGGTCCTCTTCTCCGCCATCGAGTTCCAGGACGTCCCGGTGATCATGGGCGTGCTCGTCGTGCTGGGCCTGATCGGCGTCGGCTTCCGGCTCGTCACCGACTTCACCATCGCCGTCCTGGACCCGCGTCTGCGACGAGGTCGTGCATGACGGCCGTCCCCGAACAGATCCGCGGATCGGCGCCCACCGTCCGGCGTACTGGCTGGCGCACCCTGCTCAATGCCAAGATCCTCTTCGGCATCGGAATCCTGGGTCTCTTCCTGCTGCTGACCGTCGCCCAGCCGCTGCTGAGCGCCACGGTCTGGGCCGATCAACCCCAGGTCTACGACCCCCGCTTCGGGTTCGACACCGGGATCACGCACCCGTCCGCCCCCTCGCTCGACCATTGGCTGGGCACGAATTCGCTGGGCCGCGACGTGTTCTCGATGCTCATCCACGCCACGCCGCCGACGCTGCTCATCGCCATCGTCGCCGCCTCCTCGATCGCCGCGGTCTCGCTCCTTGCGGGATCGATCGCCGGTTATCGACGCGGATGGGTCGATGGTTTCGTCAGCCACCTCAGCGACGCCATGGTGCTGCTGCCGGCCATGGTGGCCGTGTTCATCGTCGGCATCGGCCGCTCCAACCAGGAGTTCGGCTCCCTCCAGGTGGGGCTCACCTTCGGCGTCCTCTACGGGCTCGGTCCGGCCACGGCGACGGTGCGCGCGGCGACGATGACCGTGGCGGCGCACCCGTTCATCGAGGCGGCCAGGGTGGCGGGTGGCGGCGGGGGATGGATCATCACGCGGCATGTGCTGCCGCACCTCTACTCGCACGCCGCGGTGCAGGCGATGATCGGCGCCACCGGGGCCGTGATCGCGGACGCGTTCCTCAGCTTCCGCAGCGCGGTCGGGGAGGACTACGGCTTCGGCCTCATGGTCTACGACGGCATTGTCTGGTCGTCATTGATGGCCGGCATCGCCCCGCCGCCATGGTGGATCATGCTCGCCGGCGCCGGCGCCATCACGCTCCTGGCCGCGGCCTTCTACCTCATCGGCGTCGGGCTGCGCGAGGCGCTCGACCCGCGCTCCGGGGGCATCCTCGGCTGACGCCAGGGAGCGCTGGGCGGTCGAGCCGAACGGATACACTCTTGGTCGGCCCCGTGCGCGGGCCTATGCAGCGCCTAGGAGCGAGAACCACGTGCAGGATCGGGTGACCCGGTGAGCAGGATCAAGTTCGGGACGGACGGCTGGCGGGCCGCGATCGCCGAGGAGTACACCTTCCACAACGTCCGGCGCTGTGCCCGAGGCGTGGCGGAGTACCTCCAGCAGACCGGGGCGGCAGATCGCGGGGTCGTCGTCTGCCACGACCGTCGCTTCGCCAGCGAGCACTTCGCCCGCGCCTGCATCGAGGTCCTCGCGGCGCACGACATCCGCACGTACGCCCCCGAGGACGCCGTTCCGACCCAGGTGGGCAGCTACTTCACCCGGGAGATGAATGCCGGCGCGGGGATCGTGATCACCGCCAGCCACAACCCGTGGACCGACAACGGGTTCAAGGTGAAGGCCGACACCGGCGGCGCCGCCGCGCCGGAGATGCTGGCCGCCATCGAGGCCACGATGGACACCCACGCCGAGGACGAGCAGCCGCCGCGGCGCGACTACGACGAGGCCGTCGCCGCCGGGCTGGTCGAGACCTTCGACCCGTACCCGAAGTTCCGCGACCAGCTGGCCAGCATCGTCGACCTCGAGCGCATCCGCGCCGCCGACCGCCGTGTGCTGGTGGAAAACCTCTACGGCTCGGGGGCCGGCTGGTACACGCGCCTCATCGGGGGTGGGCGGCTCACGGTGCGCGAGCTGCACACCGAGCGCAACCCGTTCTTCGGCGGGGTGAACCCGGAGCCGATCCGCCCCAACGTCGACGAGTGGCTGGAGGAGATCCCGCGCTGGGGCGCCGACATCGGCATCGCCTTCGACGGTGACGCCGATCGCGTCGGCATGGCGACCGAGGAGGGCGTCTTCGTCAACCAGCTCCAGGTCTACGGCCTGCTCTACTGGTACCTGCTCGATGTCCGGGGCCAGGTCGGGCCGGCCGTCTACACCGTCACCACCACCAGCATGGCGAAGCGCCTCGCCGAGATCTACGGCACGCAGGCCCACGAGACCGGCGTCGGCTTCAAGTTCGTGGGGCCGAAGATGACCGAGACGAAGGCGGTCATGGGCGGCGAGGAGTCTGGCGGCTTCGGATTCGGCATGCACATCCCCGAGCGCGACGGCCTCGCCTCCGGCCTCTTCCTGCTGGACCTGTGGCTGACGAAGGGCAGGAAGGCGTCCGAGGTGCTTGCCGAGCTCCAGGCGCTGGCCGGCCCCTCGTACTACAACCGGATCGACATCCGCTTCGCGCGCGACGGCTACGACGCGGTGAAGCGCGACACGCTCGCGCGCCTCTCCGATGAGGCGCCGACGGTCCTTGCCGGGCAGGACGTCGTCGAGCGGGTGGCGCTCGAAACCGGCGACGGCTTCAAGTTCTACCGCACCGACGGCAGCTGGACGCTGATCCGCTTCAGCGGCACGGAGGCCCTGCTGCGCGTCTACGCCGAGGCGCGCTCGCCCGAGGACGTGGACGCTCTTCTCGCGGAGGGGCGGCGGATCGCCGCGGCCGGCGGCTGATGGACGCTCGCGACTTCTTCGGCTACAAGAATCCCGACGAGGAGCCCGGTCGTCCGGACCCTGACGACGGCGCCGATGACCAGCGGGTCCCGCTGTTCGAGGACGCGGTCACGCTCGACGATCGCGAGGCGTTGCGACGGATCGATCCCGAGGACATGCTCGGCCGGGTCGCGGAGCTGCCCCGCCAGCTCGCCCAGGCCAGACGCGTCGCGGCCTCGGTCGAGCTTGACGAGAGCCTCCGGGACGTCGACCTGGTCATCGTGCTGGCCATGGGCGGGTCGGCGATCGGCGCCGAGCTGGTGGCCGCGGCCGCGGGCGATCGCCTCCGCGTCCCGCTGATCGTGCATCGCGACTATGGCCTGCCGGCCGGCGCCGGGCCGCGGACGCTCATCGTCGCCGCCAGCCACTCGGGGGAGACCGCCGAGACGCTGTCCGGGTACACGCTCGCGCGGGAGCGGGGTCTGCCCACCGTGGCGATCACCACCGGTGGCCGGCTGGCGGCATCGGCCAGCGACGCCGGACATCCGCTCTACCGGTACCAGCTCGGCGGGCAGCCACGTGCTGCCATCGGCTTCGGCGTGGGGCTCCTCCACGAGCTCCTCTCGCGGCTCGGCCTGATCGAGGACCCCGATGCGATGGCACCCGCCGCGGCCGCCGCCGAGGGGCTGCTCGAGCGCATGGCGCCATCGGTGGAGACCGATGCCAACCCGGCCAAACAGCTGGCGTGGGCCATCTTCGGCCGGACGCCGATCATCTTCGGGCACGGGCCGATGGCCGCCGTCGCCCACCGCTGGAAGACGCAGTTCAACGAGAACGCCAAGGCGTGGGCCACCTGGGAGCCGATGCCGGAGGCGAACCACAATGCGATCGAGGGAACGCTGAATCCACGCGAGCTCGGCGATGCGCCGTACATCGTGCAGCTGCGTGACCGCGAGGAGCCGCCCGACATCGCCGAGCGCTACCGGGTGGTGGAGGAGCTCCTCGGCGAGCGCGCCACCAACCGCTCGGAGGTGTGGTCGGAGGGCCCGTCGCCGCTGGCGCGGGTGCTCACGACGGTCGCCTACGGCGACCTGGTGAGCGTGTATCTCGCAATCCTCTACCAGACCGACCCGACCCCGGTTACACTGCTCGCAATGCTGAAGGAGCGGCTCGCCAGGGCAACCGGAAGCGACCCGACGAGCCCCTCGACGTAGGGCGCCGGGGCCGGCGCCATGGAGGTATCCGCGACGTGCAATCGAGCATGATCGGCAAGGTCGAGAAGGCGATGCGCTACGCGCACGAGCCTGACCGCGTGACGTTTGCCTCGTTCCAGGCGACGTTCGCCGGTGACAACGGCACCCATACCGTGTCCCTCGCCGCCGATGCGTGGCACTGTGACTGCCATCTCTTCGAGTCCGCCGGCGGGTGCACGCACACCCTGGCGATGCAGAAGATGCTCGACCCGATGCTCACCGACGATGCGCGCGAGACGCCGCTCTACCGCCACGTCGAGGCGCCCGAGGAGGAGCCCGTCCCGGCCTGACCCGGCGCGCCACCGCAGAATGTCGAAGGCCCGGCTCATCGCCGGGCCTTCGTCGTGTCGGCCTGCAGGACCGCCCGAGTCAGACGGCCTGCGCGTCGAGCTCCCGCTGCTTGGCTTCCAGCTCCCGGTTGATCTCGTCGACGCGGTAGCAGGCCACCAGGTGCCGGTCGCCGCGCTCCTCGAGCGGCGGGTGCGGGCTCGTGCGGCACTCCTCGGCGGCGAACGGGCAGCGCTCGATGAACCGGCACTCCGGCGGTGGATTGATCGCCTTGCTGATGCCGCCCTTGATCTCGACCGGGGTGCGGCGGATCGAGGGGTCGGGGACCGGCACGGCGGACAGCAACGCCTTCGTGTACGGATGCTGCGGTCGCGCGAGGATCTCCTCGGTCGGCCCCATCTCGACGATCTTGCCCAGGTACATCACCGCGATGCGGTCGCACATGTAGCGCGCCACCGCCAGGTCGTGGGTGATGTACAGGTAGGAGACGCCGAGCTCGCGGGCGAGCTTGGTCATCAGCTCCATGATCGAGATCCGGATGCTGACGTCGAGCATCGAGGTCGGTTCATCGGCCACCACGAAGCTCGGGTTCATCACCAGGGCACGCGCGACCGCGATGCGCTGGCGCTGGCCGCCCGACAGCTCGTGCGGGTAGCGGAACAGGAAGTTCTCCGGTGGCGTGAGCCCCACGAGTCGCAGGAGCTCGAGGACGCGGCGCTCGCGCTCGGGCACGGTGCCGATCTTCTGCACCGCCATCGGCTCCGACACGGTGTCGAAGATGGTGCGGCGCGGGTTCATCGACTCGTACGGGTCCTGGAAGATCATCTGGGCCCGTCGCCGGAACTCCTTGACCTGGGAGCCGTGGAGCTTCGCCACGTCGCGCTCGTAGTCGCCGTCGCGGAAGACGATGCTGCCACCGGTCGGCTCCATCAGCTTGACGAGCATGCGGCCGGTGGTCGACTTGCCGCAGCCGGACTCGCCGACGAGGCCGAGGCTCTCGCCGGGCGCGATCTGGAAGTTGATCCCGTCGACTGCGTGGACGAAGTCGGTCGGGGACCGGAACAGCCCCCGCGAGATCGGGAACTTCATCTCCAGGTCGCGGATCTCGAGCAGCGGCTGGCCGTTCATCCGAGCCGATCGGTCGGTCCGGGTGGCATCGGTCATGGTCATCGTTGCAGGGCCCCCTCGAGCTCCGGAACCTGGTCGTGGTGCCAGCAGGCGACCCGGTGGCCGCCGCCGATCTCCTCGAGCGGTGGCTCGTCGTGCACGCACTGGTCGGTCGCGAATGGGCAGCGCGGGTGGAACCGGCAGCCGGTCGGCGGGTCGAGCAGGTCGGGCGGCTCTCCCTCGAGGGGCGCCAGCTGCCGGCGTGGCCCGCTGATCGACGGCGTCGACCGCAGGAGCAGGTACGCATACGGGTGCCGGGGGCGAGCGAACACCGACGCGGTCGGCCCGTACTCCACGAGCTTGCCGGCGTACATCACGCCCAGGGAGTCGGTGACCTCGGCGATGACCGCGATGTCGTGGCTGATGTAGATGATCGACATCCCCAGGTCCTGCTGGATCCGCTTCAGCTCCTTGAGGATCTGGTCCTGGACGATCACGTCGAGCGCGGTGGTCGGCTCGTCGGCGATGATGAGCTGCGGGCTGCACGCGAGGGCCATGGCGATCACGGCGCGCTGCCGCATGCCGCCGGAGTACTCGTGCGGATACCGATCGAGCATCGACGGCGGCAGGCCGACGGCGCTGAAGAGCTTCTCCATGTGCGTGCGCTGGTCGTCGTAGTTCATGACGCCGCGGTAATGCGTGTCGAGCGTCTCACGGATCTGGTCGCCGACGCGGTACACCGGGTTCCAGGAGTTCATCGCGCCCTGGAAGACCATCGAGATCTCCTTCCAGCGCCGCTGCCGCATCTCCTCGTTGCTGAGGAACAGCAGGTCCTCGCCGTTCAGGCGGATCTCGCCGGAGACGTACTCGGCGTTCGACGGCAGGAGGCGCAGCAACGACAGCGCGACCGATGTCTTGCCGCATCCCGACTCACCCACGAGGCCGACGGCCTCGCCCTGGTGGACCGTGAAGGAGACGTCCTCGACCGCCGATACCTCGCCGGCCTTGATCTTGTATCGCATGACCAGCCGATCCACTTCAAGGAGCGGCTTGGTGGGGTCAACCTGGCGTGTGGCCAGGTCCTCCACGGAGATCGTCATGTATTCCTCTGCTTGCTCACCGGGCGCGGAGCCGGGGATTGATCACTTCGTCCATGCCCCTGCCGACGAGGAAGAAGGCGAAGCACAGGAACGACACCGCCAGGCCAGCGGGGAAGAGCAGCCACCAGTACGACGTGCCGCTCAGGAGATAGCCGTTGGTCTGGGCGTTGTTGATCATGATCCCCCAGGTCATCGGGACGTTGAGCAGGCCGAAGAACGAGAGGGTCGCCTCGATGGCGATCGCCTCGGTGACGCCGAACATCATGAACAGGAAGCTCAGCGGCAGGACGTTGGGGACGATATGGCGGAAGATGACGTGCCAGTCGCTGCCGCCGGCCACCTTGGCCGCATCGATGTACGACTTGACCTTGACCGACAGTGCCTGCGATTTGAGCACGATGGCGACGCCTCCGAACCCGGAGAGCACGCCGATCATCACCCCCAGGGTCACCATCGTGATCTCGAGCATGGCGCTCAGCAGGATCAGCACCGGGAGGAGCGGCATCAGCAGGATCAGGTCCGCGAAGCGCATCAGGCTGCCGTCGATCCAGCCGCCGAAGTAGGCGGCGATCGCGCCGACCGTGGTGGCGATGAGCACGGTCGTCAGCGCGGCCACGGCGCCGAGGAAGAATGCCGCGCGCGTGCTGTACAGCAGCTGCGACAGGATGTCGCGGCCGCGGGCGTCGGTCCCCAGCAGGTGCGCGTACTCGCCGTCCATGGATGGCGGCGCAGGCTGCGTGGGGATCGAGACGGTCTCGCCGGCCTTGATCGTCGGGTTGAGCCGCAGCTTGGCCTCGGTGAGCGCGATCTCGGAGGTCGGATCGGTCGGCTCGCCCTCCACGACGGTGTACTCGGTCACGACGGCGTCGTAGCCGTTGACCGGGTCGTAGACCCGCGGATCCCAGATGGTGGACATGAGGATCGGGTGGATGATCGCCATGACGGCGAACAGGAGGATCAGCGCAAGGCCGAAGACCCCCATCCGGTTCTCGCTGAACATCCCCCAGGTCTGGCCGGCCGACCGCTTGAACAGGCGCCAGCGGATCTTCCACATGGGCACCTTCATCAGGTCGCCGCCCTGGACGTCGGCCGGGGTCACGCCACCGACGGCGACGCCGAGATCGGCTTCGGCTGCTTGTTTGTTGCTGTCTATGGTCATGGGAGCACGCTCACGTAATGCGGATCCGGGGGTCGAGGACAGCGTAGAGGATGTCGGCGATCAGATGGCCGAACAGCGCCAGCACGCCCGTGATGGAGAGCGCCCCCACTGCCAGCGGGATGTCGGACACGTTGATCGCCTGGAGGAACACGAGGCCCATCCCGGGCCACGAGAAGATGGTCTCGGTCACGATCCCGCCGCCGATGACGAAGGCCAGCGCCAGGACGAGCGAGGTCGTCACCGGCAGCATGGCGTTGCGCGCCGCGTGTCGATCGCGGATCACCGTGTCGGGGATGCCCTTCGCGCGGGCGGTGAGGATGTAGTCCTCGCCCAGCGTCTCGAGCATGGCGCTGCGGGTCAGGAGCATCGTGGCGCCGAAGGCGACCAGGCCGAGCGTGATGACCGGCAGCATGGTGTGGTGCGCGATGTCCGCGACGTACTCGGTGGCGGGGCTGATCCACCAGAACAGCAGCAGGCCGCCGATGCTCGCCAGGCCGACTGCTCGGCCGAGGCGCGACTGGGTGACCAGGTTCCGCGAGTAGCGACGGATCAGCACGGAACCGATGCCGTAGATCACCGAGACGACGATCACCGAGATGATCATCTGGAAGAACAGGTCGTTCGCGTCGTACGGCGCTCCCTGCCAGAGCCGCGCATCGATGAAGCGGCCGATGGGGAACCATCCGAAGAAGAAGCCGAACAGCCACAGCATGACGATCGCGAACCAGGGGTAGAAGACCGTCTGCAGGAAGATGCCGGTGGTGATCAGCCCCTGCTCCGTGACGGCGCCGCGGCGCCAGGCGATCAGCTTGCCGGTCTTGAAGCCCAGCCAGAAGGCGAGGATGGTGGCAGTCAGGAAGAGGACGAGCGTGCGGGGAAGCGCCTGCCACAGGACGACCGAGACGTCCTGCGGGTAGCGGCTGAAGCTGACGCCCATCTCACCCTGGAAGAAGTTGGTGATGTAGGTGAGGTACTGGTTCCACAGCGGCTGGTCGAGGCCGAGCCGCTCGCGGAGGTCGATGCGTGCCTCGAGCGGGATATCGGGGTTGCCGATGAGGGTGTCGCTGATGTCGCCGGGCATGAGCTGGAGCATCAGCCACACGAGGCTGAGGAAGATGACGAACAGGACGGCCATCTGCGCCAGTCGGCCAAGCAGGAACTTGATCATGCGCGTACGGATCCTCCCGTCTAGCTCAGGCGAGGTGGAGAGTGTAGGGGATGGGGGCGGTCATCGGACCGCCCCCATCCGCCAGATCTACCGGGAACCGCCTACCTGGCGGTCACCGAGGTCTGCTGTCCGGAGATGAACTGCAGGCCCGAAAGGGTGTCCGTGAACGGATACGCAACCCGGTCGTTGTAGAACTCCAGGATGCCCGTGTCGAACAGCGGAACGTGGGGCTTGTCGCGAGCGATCAACCGCTCCATCTCCCACATGGCTGCATAGGCCTCTTCCTGGGTCTGTGCAGCGTCGAACTCGGCAGCCGCGGCGTCGTAGTCCTCATTGCTGTACTGGGTGTTGTTCGAATCACCACCCGTGCAGAAGAAGGAGCAGTGGAACGTCGGGAATGCCGCGTTCCCCAGCGAGTAGCCGAGGATGAACAGGTCGAACGGAGACGTGTAGTTGTTGTCCGCGTCGAGCGCGAACACGTCCGCGACGATCTTGTTGAAGTCCGTCGGGATCGCAACGAGATCGATGCCCATCTCCTGCGCGACGCCGGAGATGTAGTTACCGAAGGTCGCCCGCAGCGGGTCGTACGACGCCGTCGGGGTGACCAGCTTCAGCTGCGGAATCGTCTCGCCGTCGGGGCCGCGGAGGCCGGCGCCGGCAGTGAAGGTTCCCTCAGCGTCGATCGCGGGAGTGGTATCCCACGTGTACCCGGCATCGGTCAGCAGGTCGATGGCGATCTGGCGTCGGTCGTTCTGCTCGAGACCGGCATAGCCGACCTCGGCCAGCTCCTCGGCGGTCGCCTCGTCGTACCACGCCACGTTGCCCTCGGGCAGGATGACGTAGAGCGGGAAGGCCACGCCCTGGAGCAGGTTCCCGGTCACGAACTCCTTGTCGATCAGCGCAGTCAGCGCGTCACGGAAGGCGGAGTCGCTCATGGGAGCGCGCGAGTGGTTGAACGCCATGAACCGATAGCCGTTGGTCGGGTTGACGATGGCCGTCAGTTCCTCGTTCTCCTGAACCTGGTCCTGGAAGCCACGCTGCATCCCCAGCGGGTTCAGCAGATAGTCGACCTCGCCATTGGCGAGCGCCAGGACGGCCGCTTCCTGCCCACCGTAGAGCGGGAACTGGAAGTCGGTGGCATACGGGCCCTCGGTATAGGTGACGTCACCCGAGGAGAGCTCGGCGCCCTGGTCGTAGTAGTTCTCGTTGACCGTGCTGGCCGCGAAGCTGCCTTCCTGACGGTCGGCATAGACGGTGCCACCGGCGCTCGGCGCCTCGGCGCCGGACTCGGCGAGCAGCGTGGTGCGCGGGTCCTCGGTCGCGGCAGCAGCCTCGACCACCGGGCCCCAGAAGTGCTCGGGCATGAACGGCATCAGGGCGACGCCGGTGCCCGGACCCCAGACGGCCAGACCGGGCTGGGCGTTGAAGGTCACGCGAACCGTGGTGTCATCGACAGCCTCGACAGAGGTGACGATGTCGGAGTCGGTGTAGTCCTGCCAGTTGGCGGTCAGCTCGAAGTCGACCGCGGTCTGCCAGGTGAAGGCCATGTCCTCGGCGGTGATCGCCTCGCCGTCGGACCACAGGAGCCCGTCGCGGAGGGTGATCTCACCTACCCAGGAGTCGCCGTCCTCGGTGGCCGGCTGGAGCTCACCATCCGCGAGCTGCGGCTGGAGCTCGATGCCCGGCATGGCGATGGTGTAGGCCGAGGCAAGCATCGGGGTCAGGAAGTAGCTATTCCAGACCGTGTTGCCGGCGGTGTCGATGCTGTTCCACTGGTTGTCAGTGGTGACGTCCTGGAAGATGCCCAGGGTGTAGGTGCCGAGATCGCCACCGGTCGGCGCCTCGGACTCTCCCGGCGCCATCGACTCGGCGGGCGGCTCGGAGTCGCCCGGCTCCTCGGAGTCGCCCGGCGTCGCCGTCTCTCCGCCGCACGCCGTCGCCACCAGGGCGAGGATGGCGACGAGAGCGAACAGACGCATGAACGACGCGCTCTCTCTCAATGCTGTCATTGGGTGTTCCCTGCTGTCATCGAATCTCCCTCTATTGATTGACACGCGCGCGTGTACCGCGCGTGTCGATGGTGGAGCATAGACTCCACGCTGCGGCAGCCGCAAGTTCCGGGCGGCACCGGCGCGCGACGCGCAACCGACCCTCCGGGAACCACGGCGGGGCACACGGTACTCCGGGCACCCTAATCAACGCTACTCATCTCGGCGGCCAAACGTTCATTCCCGGTCATGAGCCCGGTCCTGGGCCGATGACCATGCCGCCGTGCTAGCATCGGCGGGTCAACTGAAGACGAAGCGCTCGGTGCCGTCCCCGAAAGGCGGACGGGTAAATGGCGAAGCCGGTGAGATGCCGGCGCAGTCCCGCTACTGTATCCGCGCCCCGGTCGAACCGGACTCGGGCGTGGGAGCCAGGTCGACCAGCCGGATCGCGATGTCACCACCCTCGTGTGAAAGGGAACGGCATCACTCATGGACCGGCCTCGCCTCACCTTCCTCTCCCTCCTGCTCACCCTGGTCCTGGCCGCGGCATGCACCGCAGCGCCGGAGGCCACGCCGCCCGGCTCGACCGACCCGGGCAGTCCCACCTCCAGCCCAGTCCCCTCCGCGAGCGCCGCACCGTTCCCGGTGGAGCTGACCGATGACGCGGGACGCGAGCTCACCATCGCCGCGGAGCCGATGCGGATCGTCAGCCTCGCCCCCTCGAACACCGAGATCGTGTGCGCGCTCGACGCCTGCGACCGCCTGGTCGGGGTGACCGACTTCGACGACTATCCCGCGGAGGTCGCCGACGTCCCCGACGTGGTGATCGCGGCATCGGTCGACGTCGAGCTGGTCGTGGGGGCCGAGCCCGACCTCGTCCTCGCCGCGGGCAACGAGCTGACCCCGACGGCGGTGATCGAGCAGCTCGACGGGCTCGGGCTGCCGGTCCTCGTCCTCTATCCGGAGACGCTCGACGAGGTGTATGCCGACATCCAGCTGATCGGTGCCGCCCTGGGTCGTCGGCCGGCCGCCGCGGAGCTGGTGACCTCGATGGAGGCACGCGTCGCCGACGTGGTGACCGCGGTCGAGGGAGCGGAGCGGCCGCTCACCCTGTACGAGGTCTTCCACGCCGAGGGGACGACCTACACCGCCGGCGAGGGGTCCTTCCTCGCCTCGCTGCTCGAGCTGGCTGGCGCGATCCCGCTGGTCGGTGACGCGCAGGGCGTCATCGACGCCGAGTCCCTCGTGGCGGCCGATCCCGAGCTCATCCTGCTCGGCACCGCCAGCTACGACCCCTCGCTCGCCGAGCCGGAAGCGGCGCTCGAGACGGTGCGAGCCCGGGCGGGATGGGCTGACCTGGCGGCCGTGCGCGACGCGGCGGTGGTCCCGTACCTCGACGACATCACCACCACGCGGCCCGGCCCGCGCATCGTCGACGGGCTCGAGGCACTGGCCCGCGCGATCCACCCGGATCGCTTCGAGTAGCCGATGAGCGCCACCACCGCCGTCCGCCGCGTCACCTTCGGCCCGTCACCGGGTCGAACGACCCTGACGCTCGGTCTCGGGGCGGTGCTGGTCGTGGTCGCCGCAACGGCCGCCGTGCTGGCAGGCACGAGTGGCATCGGCATCGGCGACGCGGTGGCCATCGTGGTCCACCGGCTGACGGGCATCGGGCCCGTCACCTGGCCGTCATCGGCCGAGACGATCGTGTGGGAGCTGCGGCTGCCGCGGGTGCTGGCGGGGATGGTGGTCGGCGCCGGACTCGCGTGCGCCGGGGCGGTGTTCCAGGCCCTGCTGCGCAACCCGCTCGCCGACCCGTACATCATCGGGCCGGCTGCCGGCGCGTCCCTCGGCGCGGTGGCGGCGCTCCTGCTGCCGGTCACGCTGGCCGGCTGGCTCGGGCTCGGCCTCGTCCAGCTGCTGGCCTTCGTCGGCGGCCTTGCCGCGGTGGCCGTCGTCTTCACCGTCGCCCGTGGTCGGGGCGGCACGCCGGTGGTCACCCTCCTCCTGGCCGGCTACGCGATCTCGTCACTGCTGTCGGCCGCCGTGGCGGTGATGATCTTCAACGCCGGTGAGCGGCTCGGGGCGGTGATCAGCTGGCTGCTCGGCTCGCTGGCCGGCGCCTCCTGGGCGCGCGTCGGCTTCGCGGCGCCGCTGATCATCATCAGCTTCACCCTCCTTCTGCTCCGATGGCGGCGGCTCAACGCGCTGCTGCTGGGTGAGGCGCAGGCGGCCCACATCGGCCTCGACGTCGAGCGAGAGAAGCGCATCCTCGTCGCGCTGGCGGCGCTGGCAACCTCGGCGGGCGTGGCGATCTCGGGGACCATCGGCTTCGTCGGCCTCGTGGTGCCCCACCTCGTGCGGCTCGCCGCGGGGCCCGATCATCGGCTCCTGCTGCCCGCCTCGATGCTGTACGGGGCGGCGCTGCTGGTCCTGGCCGATCTCGGTGCACGGATGGCGGGCGGGATCCCGGTCGGCGTGGTCACGGCGCTCATCGGCGCACCATTCTTCCTGTGGCTGCTGCGCCGGAGCATCGCCGGCGGCTGGGTGAGCCGGTGACCGGGACCGCCATCCGGCTCGACCGTGTGGAGGCCGGGTACCGCGGCGCCGGGGGTGAGCGGCGCGTCCTGAACGGGCTCGATCTGACCGTGGACCGCGGCGAGATGGTCGCCCTGCTCGGGGCCAACGGCAGCGGCAAGACCACGCTGCTCAACGTCATGGCGGGCACGATCCGGCCGTCCGCCGGCGCGATCGAGCTCTTCGGCCGGCCGCTGGCGAGCTGGTCGCGCGGCGAGATCGCCCGATCCGTTGCCGTACTGCCGCAGTCCCTCGAGCTGCCGGCCGGCTTCCGCGTCGCCGAGGTGGTGGCGATGGGCCGCACGGCGCATGGGGCGCGGTGGTTCGGCTGGACACCCGGCGACCTGCGCGCCGTGGAGGACGCGCTGCGGGACGCCGACGCTGCCGACCTGGCGGACCGCCCGGTCACGGAGCTGTCGGGCGGGGAGCGCCAGCGCGTGCTCGTCGCCCTGGCACTTGCCCAGGAGCCGTCGCTGCTGCTGCTCGACGAGCCGACGACGCATCTCGACATCGCGCACGCCGCGTGGCTGCTGGCGAGCGTCGCGCGGCTCCGTCAGCTGCGCGGCTTGACCGCGGTGATGGTGCTCCACGACCTCGTCCTGGCCAGCGCGTGGTCACCGCGCATCGCCGTCCTGCACGCCGGGCACATCGTGGCCGACGGGCCGCCGGAGGAGGCATTGCGGGCGGACATCGTGCGCGATGCGTACGGAGTGGCCGTGGAGACCGTCGTCACCGACGCCGGGCGGCGCCTCGTGGTGCCGCATGTCCCGGCATCGGCCTCGGAGCACGCCTCCGGGCCCGGGTCCTCGTCGAGCGTCGGATGAGCTGCGCGGGTGTCGGCTGGGCGACAGGATCGGTGTCAGGTCGAATGTTGACGGGCGCTTGACCGACCCGTCAGTCTGGTCGCGAGAACGGATGCGCGCGGAGGTTCCGCCGAGGTCCGGGGAACGGAGTAGGGAAGATGGCCGACAAGACCACCGGCGACGAGGCCCAGGGCGAGTCGCAGGCGATCCCCGAGGAGCAGGACGACACCGAGGGCCACCTGATCATGCCCAACATCGCCGCGGCACGAGCGATGAGCAGGGGCCGGGCGCAGGACGGGCAGCGCAACGCGCGGATTCGCATTCGCGAGCGCGACGAGCGACCGGGCGAGAAGCGCAACCGCTGATCGGTCGCACGCCGGCCTCGCAGACGACGAACGTCGCCCCGCCTCCCTGCTGACGGGGCGACGTTCCCTGTCCGTGGGCCTCAGGGTTCCGATCGCGGCACAGGGTCCGAGCGCGGGATGGGATCGGTGCGGATCTCCACCTGTTCGCTGCCGTCGGGGCGCCGCGTGCGCGTCACGTGGATGTGCGGGTGCGTCTCGTCGCCGACCTGCTCCTTCTCCACGCTGACCATCACGTGCTCGTCGACGTCGGCGAGCTGCTCCGTCTCCGGCAGGGCCGCGTTCGGCACCGTGCGGAACACCAGGTAGCTGACGAACACCCACAGCACCGCGATGACCGGGATGCCGAACAGGGCGCCCCACACCCCGGCGATCTGCGCCCCGAGGAGCAGTCCCACGAGCACGAGGATCGGGTGCAGCCCCAGCGCGCCGCGCATGAGACGCGGCTGGAGCCAGTTCACGATCACGGTCTGCACGACGAAGAGGATGACCGCCACCGGGATGCCGGCATCGGTGAACAGGGCGGCGCCGACGATCGGCGGGATGAGCGCCAGCGGCGGCCCGAAGAAGGGGATGAGCATCGCCAGCGCGCTGATCGTGCCCCACAGGAAGAGATAGGGGATCGCGAACGCGGTGCCGACCACCCCCACCAGCACCGCCTGAAGCACGGCCAGGATCAGCTGGGCGCGGAGGAAGCCGCCGAACGCGCGCGACACGCTGCGCTCCAGCAGCTTGACCTCGTCGGTGTAGCGGCGTGGGACCGCGCCGCGCAGCCGGCCGAGGATGCGCCGCGAGTCCATCAGCATGTAGAGCGACAGCACGATGATCAGCAGCAGTGAGCCGAGCGCCGCGATCGTCACCCCGGCGATGTTCTGGGCCTGCTCGATGATCTCGGCGCCGAGCTGCTCGCCCTGCGCGACCGCGGCCGCGTACAGCTCGGTCAGGTCGATCCGCAGCCGCCCGAACTGGAGGCTGCGCTCCCAGTCGGCGAGCGTGGCGAGGATCCCGGGCTCCGCCTGCGGGTAGCTGCGCGCGAGATCGGCGACCTGCTGGGTGAT
>Ga0299913_10000341_pt1 | contig 28234 bp, 26 predicted proteins | sample RVTome_9_FD_201360 | JGI IMG/M metagenome (GOLD analysis project Ga0299913, IMG submission 201360) | Soil microbial communities from uranium-contaminated site in the Upper Colorado River Basin, Wyoming, United States - RVT155D38 (version 2) ... | reverse complement strand
GTGCAGTCGATGCGCGACCTGCGCGACGCCGGTGTGCAGATCCTCACGGTCGGCCAGTACCTGCCGCCGACCCACAAGCACGCCGCGCTCCAGCGCTACGCGACGCCGGAGGAATTCGTCCGCTACCGCGACATCGGCCTGGAGCTCGGCTTCGCCCACGTCGAGTCCGGCCCGCTCGTGCGCTCGTCCTACCGCGCCGGGCGCCAGGCGGCCTCCGCGGGAGTGTGGTCCCTCCAGGGGAGCGCCATTTAACAAGCCGGAAACAATCGGGCAACGGCGGCGACACCCCTGATTCCTACGGTTTTCGCACCGAATCGGCAGGCGCGGCGCTGGGGCGGTTCGCCCCCCGGCCCCAACAGTGGTCGACTGGGTCGCCTGCCGGCCCGGACGCCCGCTCGGGGGGCGCACCACCCGATCGCCGCACGAGCCCACCCTGGGCACCGGCGACGCAAGTGTTGGATCACGAAAGGAGCAACGTTGGGGACTCCAAAGGACGTCATCAAGCAGATCGCGGACGAGGGGATCGAGTTCGTCGATTTCCGTTTCTGCGACCTGCCTGGCCTCATGCAGCACTACACCCTCCCGGCGCACGTCATGGACGAGAGCGTCTTCGAGGAGGGCCTCGGCTTCGACGGTTCGTCGATCCGCGGCTTCCAGCAGATCCAGGAGTCGGACATGCTCCTGGTGCCGGACCCGACCACGACCTACGTGGACGAGTTCCGCCAGCACAAGACGCTGAACATCCACTGCTACGTGCGTGACCCGCTCACGGGCGAGAGCTACAGCCGTGACCCGCGCTACGTCGCGCAGAAGGCCGAGGCGTACCTCAAGGGCACGGGCATCGCCGACACGGCGTACTTCGGCCCCGAGGCCGAGTTCTTCATCTTCGACGACGTGCGTTTCGACACGACGCCGAACAGCTCGTACTACTACGTGGACTCGATCGAGGGCGCGTGGAACTCCGGCCGCGAGGAGGGCCCGAACCTGGGCTACAAGCCGCGCCACAAGGAGGGCTACTTCCCTGTCCCGCCCATGGACCACTTCCAGGACCTGCGTTCGCAGATGGTCGTGCACCTGGAGCGGGCCGGCATCGAGGTCGAGCTGCAGCACCACGAGGTCGGCACCGCCGGCCAGGCCGAGATCGACATCAAGTTCGACACGCTGCTGCGCACCGCCGACAAGATGATGACGTTCAAGTACATCATCAAGTCCACGGCCGCCGCAGCCGGCCGCACCGTCACGTTCATGCCCAAGCCGATCTTCCAGGACAACGGCTCGGGCATGCACACGCACCAGTCGCTGTGGTCGGGCGGCGAGCCGCTGTTCTTCGACGAGAACGGCTACGCCCAGCTGTCGGACACCGCGCGCTGGTACATCGGCGGCCTGCTGGCGCACGCGCCCGCGCTGACCGCCTTCACCAACCCGACCACCAACAGCTACCGCCGTCTGGTGCCGGGCTACGAGGCGCCGGTGAACCTGGTGTACAGCCAGCGCAACCGTTCCGCCGCGTGCCGCATCCCCCTGGTGAGCAACTCGCCCAAGGCGAAGCGCGTCGAGTACCGGGTGCCGGACCCGTCCTGCAACCCGTACCTGGCGTTCGCGGCCCTGCTGATGGCGGGCCTCGACGGCGTCCGCAACAAGATCGAGCCGCCGGACCCCGTGGACAAGGACATCTACGAGCTGCCGCGCGAGGAGCTCGAGAACCTTCCCGGCGTCCCCGCAAGCCTCGAAGAGGCCCTGGAGGCGCTGCGCAACGACCACGAGTTCCTGCTCGAGGGCGGCGTGTTCACCGAGGACCTGATCGAGACCTGGATCGACTACAAGATGGAGCGTGAGGTGTCGCAGATCCGTCTGCGTCCGCACCCCTACGAGTTCCACCTGTTCTACGACATCTAGGCCTCACCGCAGCATTCGGGCGCCCCGCCTCGTGGCGGGGCGCCCGACCAATTCCCGGCTGTCGCCATCACGGCCTGCCGCCGGAACTCACACGTGCAGCAGCGGCCCGCCAAAATCATGCGGCCGCAGCGTCGATCACTCGTTGTGCAAATGAACGGAAGGCCGCCATATCGGTGGCCCGCCAGGTAGCGCGCCCTTGTCCATCAGGGTCCGTTCGTTCATGCGTCGCTTGCCAGGAGAAGTGCCCCTCATCCACGCCGAGCAGATAGGCGAAGAGTTCCACCGTCAGCCGGCGCCCCCACTGGTGTTCGTCGAGCTCCGCCTCGAACATGTTCAAGCGACGCCAGAATTTCTCTATCCGACGGCGGAGCTCGAGGAGGCGAGATGCTCGCTGTGGTGCCCCGTGTGCAGCGACGGCATCAGCAGCTCGCCCGAGCTGCGCGATCGCCGAGCTAAATGCGAGGGCAACGTCATCGGCACGCTGCGGCGAGGACTTCAAGCGGTAGTCGTGAACGACCCGCGCCCCGTAGAGAACGTCCTGCGCCGTGTCCACCAAAACAAGCCAACGATCGGCGTCGCTCGCACTGAGGAGGGACATCCGTCGAGGGCCTAGAACAACTCGGGAGATGGCCCACCGAAGCAACTTGAGGTCGGTGTCGGTCCACACGCGCTCACTCGCATCTTGCATTGTCGGAGCCGATCCGTCCGCCCTCCGAGCCCGCAGCTGCGTGCGTAGTTCGTCGAGCGCGCGCGCGTACGCCATTGCAGTTTCCGTTGCAAGGGTGACGAGGTCGTCGGTCGCCAGACGTTCCAATGCAGCAGCAACAAACTCGGACCGTCGCCGCTCCACGTCGGTGATGGCCCAACCAATCAATGCGCCAGCAACGAGTCCCCCGCCGAGATTCGACCGTGCCTCGTCGTTCATTCCCAGCGCAGGCACCCAGCCCCAAGAAGATGGGACCAGCGCAAAACCTGCGACGAGGAACATCATCAGAATCAGGTGCGTTCGCGCCCATCGCACCGCCGCACCCCATGCATCGATCATGCGTTTCTCCTGAGGCCGGTACAGCACATGCCTGTCAACAATGGCGAACCGCCGATAGTAGCCACCGTTCACCTGGCAATGCTTAGGCAGCACTGCAACATCAAGGGGCGCCCGGCCTTCGGCTGAGCGGCCGACCAATTCCGCCCGGCGCGCTCAGCTCGCGGCTTTGAAGTCACCGAGGCGCACGACGTACATCTCAGCGCGGTCGTTCGCCGCGTGCGCATAGACGTCTTCCAGCGTGCGCGTGATGTGTTCGTCGTAGACGCGGCTGCCACAACGGTCGCAGACGAATGCCGGCACGTCGTGGATCACCACCGTGCGACCCTCATGATCACGCGCCTCGGTGAGCGACTGGGCGCGGAGTGTGCCGCCGAGCGAGCAGACCGGGCAGGCCATCCCGTCCATCGTCACCTCCTGATCCCCTTCAGCCGGCACGGTCACCTCCAACGCTCGATCAGCATCTTCACCCCTACGATGGCATGGAGGGACCAGGACATCGAAGAGGGAGTCAGGCCGCGTCGGGGCCGCGCAACTCGGCTCGCTCGGTGACGGCGACGCCCAGCGCGTCTGCCACGTCACAGATCCTGGCAAGACTGGCCGACCGGTACGCAGTCGACTCGTAGCGCTGAATCTGCTGTTCGGCGACACCCAGTGCATCGGCCAGCCGACGCTGCGTCCAGCCGCGCGCGATACGGGCCTTGACCAGCAACGTCGCCAACTCGGGCAGCGAAGGGGCATCGAACTCAGTCACCTGCCCGGACCGCAGCCGCTCGTACTCCTCAATCTCCGCTCGCAGATCATCGGCTTGCGCACGCACTGCGTCGATCTTCAGCTGCGCAAGCTTGGAACGCGTACCGCTCCCGGCCTCGGACTCGAGATTGGCCGCAGCGAGCTCGAACTGCTCGAGATGCGCCTTCGTGGCGCGGTACTGCACCTCGTTGGTGATCATTCGACTTCTCCCAACACCAGGACGACGATGCCCTTGCGGCCGGCATCGCGCTCGTTCTGAAAGAACTCCGCGAAGACCAGCCCCGAACCGCTTTCGACAACGTTGGGGAACAACTCGCCCCCGAACCTCGTTTTCTGCGCGGCCCGGCCATCGGACAGGTCGAGCAGGACTGGATCGAGCGTGTCGAGATCGACCCCATCGATCGCCCAGCACGCGTCGAAATCGGCAGGCTCGTCCTTGGCGGTCACGAAGCTCCCGTTCAACCACAGCCTCCGACAACCAGCCTTGCTGAGCAACTCGACCGCCTCGGCGAGTCCATCCAGCAGCTGGCGACGCCGTGCTGTCCAACCGAATCGTTCGACGACCTCTTGCCACGTCGCAATGTGCTGCCCCTCAGGCAGCCGGCCGGTCTCTGAGTCGAACCCAGGCAGCATGCCACAACTATATCATTGTGTCATTACAAAAGGCCGGCTGGGCATGGCGGGCGGGCGGGCCGCCGGGTACGAATCCGCGATGGACGCGAACGGGGAGCACCGCGCACCGCCGGGCATCGTTGCCGGAGTCATCACCTTCTTCGTCCTGGGCCTCCCGGCGCTGTTCATCACCGCCGTGGGCATCGGGCAGTTCGGCGAGGACTACTGCAGCACGGTCGACGAGATGATCCCCGGCGGCGAGATGGAGGGCGCATCCGTGCGGGGCCCGCGCTTCGCGGGGCCCTTCCACATCAAATGCTGGAACGAGTACGGCACGGTGCGACGACTCGAACCGCGCCCGTTCTTCTTCGCCACGGCCATGCTCGGGGGGCTGCTGTTCTGCGCAACCCTGGTCGGCATGGGCGTTTCGCTGGCCGGCGACGTCAGACGAACGTCTCGCGGCTCGCCTTGACCCGCGACGCACGTCGGCAACGAAGCACCGCACGCACGCCGACATCTGCCATCATGCGCGCAGCCGATCTCGCGGGCGGGCCCGCGACCGACCCGGGGGAATTCCGGATGCGCAACCGTCCCGTCGCCGCACTCGTCGTCCTGCTGCTGCTGGCCTGGGCCGCACCCGCGAGCGCCGGCCGCTGGTCGCGCGCCAAGGAGGCGCGGCGTGCCCAGCTCCTCGGCCACGAGGCCGAGCACGTCGAGTCCAGCGCGTGCGCGGAGGACCCCGAGGGCGACTCTGTGGATGCGTCGTCCCTCGATGGCGCGGCTGCGCGCAAAGCCGCGGCCGGGGACATCGTGCGCTGGTGCGCCACCTACGGCGAGGAGCTGGTCCTGCGATTGAAGACCGCCTCCCCCACCGACCCGCGCGAGGACCCCAGCTGGATGGGCTTCACCACGGCGGTGTGGCTGCTCGACCTCGACGGCGACGAGACCCCCGAGTTCCAGGCCGAGTTCGGCTACGACTGGGAAAGCGGCAACCTGGGCGTGCACGTGCTGCGCAGCACCGGCGAGGAGGAGGTGCGCTGCACGGTCGGCGCGTTCTTCCGCGGCGGGGAGCTGGTCAGCGGCAAGATCAAGCGCGCCTGCTTCGGCGGCAAGGCCGAGCTGTCAATCGGCGCCGGGATGATCTACGACACCGACCCCGAGGACCCCGACGCCCCGCTGACGTTCGACGAGACCGACTTCAGCCTGCGGGTGCGAGGCACCGAGGTCGAGCCGGGCACGGCCCAGCGCGACGTGCGGCGCATCTCGGGGGTCAGCCGCTACGACACCGCGGTCGCGCTGTCACAGGTCGCGTTCCCCGATGGTGCCCTGCGGGTGTACCTGGTGCGCGCCGACCAGGCGGCCGACATGGCGGGCGCCGCGGGCCTCGCCATGGAAGGACCGCTGCTGCCCGTCCCGCCGTGCGGGGACGTGCCGCAAGTGATCCTCGACGAGATCCGCCGCCTCGCGCCGATGGAGATCGTCGCCGTCGGCGGTCCCGAGGCGGTCTGCGAGGCGGTCGTGGCCCAAGCGGCGGCGGCCTGAGGTCAGGTCAAGATCAGGATCAGGATGATGACGACGGCCAGGGTTCCCAGTCCGATGTACACGGGGCCTCCTCCGGGGTGGGCGGGGCATGCTCACGACCGCGTACCCGGAACGCGAAACCCTGAACCAGCCGACCCACCAGCCGACCTAGTCGGCCGCGTGCTCCTGCCAGTAGCCCAGCCGGTTGCCCCACGGGTCACGGAAGCCCAGCCACGTCCCGCCCTTCGACTGCACGGGCTCGCTCGACACGCCGTCGACCTTGTGCCGCCCCAGGCGCCGCTGCTCGGCGCGCACGTCGGCGCTGCGCAGCGCGAAGCGGATGCCGCCCGACCCCGTCGCCACCAGGCTGACGCGCTGGCCGTCCGCGTCGAGCTCGGCCGCCTTGCGTCCGCCCTCCTCGACCACCCGCACCAGCTTGAAGCCGACGACCTTGGTGTAGAACTCGACCGCCGCGGTCACGTCCCCGACTTCGATGATCACCTCGTGGATGCCCACGTGCGTCCCTTTCCGTGCGTGCGCCCTAGGCATCGTAGAAGGCGCGCTCGTGGACCCGGCGGACGCGGCGCATGGTGCGCGTCAGCTCCTCGAGGAAGTCCTGCGTGCCCAGACGCGGCCAGCCGAGCATCCCGGCGACCCGCTGCTGGTCCTCGGGCGCGAGCGGCAGCACCGACGTCTCGCGGAAACCGCCGAGGTACAGCGCGTTGCGCACCCGCCACAGCAGGCGCAGGCCGTCGCGCAGCCAGTCGGCCTCCTCGTCCGTGATGTGCCCGAGCGCCGCCAATGCCTCCACCCCGGCCAGGGCGCCGGGCGCGCGCAGCCGGGGCTCGGCCGCGCCGTGACGGATCTGGAGCAGCTGCACCGTCCATTCGATGTCGCTCAGCCCGCCCGGACCGAGCTTGAGGTCCACACGATCCCCCATGGACGCCGCCCGCGCGGACCCCGCGCCGCCGCGCGGCCGCAGCCGAGTCCCGCGCAGGCCCCCCAACCCCGGCCGCCCAGCGCGCTCCGCCTCGACGCGCGCCTTCATCTTGCGCACCGCCTGCAGGCGGGCGGCGACGTCGCGTTCGGGGTAGACGTGCGGCGCGATCAGGTCGAGGAAGCGCGCGCCGAGCTCGGGATCCCCGGCCACCGGGCGCGCCTGGGTCAGCGCCTGCAACTCCCACGGCTGGGCCCAGCGCTCGTAATAGGCGCCGTAGGACTCCAGCGTCCGCGCGAGCGGCCCGTCCTTGCCCTCCGGGCGCAGGTTCGGGTCGACCACGAACGCCTTGCCCTCGGGGGTGATGTCGCCCAGCAGCTTGAGCAGCCGCGCCGCGGCGGCCAGCGCGCGCTCGCGCTGCTCGGCGGGCTCGAACACCAGCAGCACGTCGAGGTCGCTGGCGTAGCCGAGCTCCGCACCACCGAGCTTGCCCATGCCGATGACCGCCAGCCGCAGCCCGTCCTCACCGTCCAGCGCCAGCCCTACCCCGGCCTCGAGGCATGCCTGCGCCAGACCCGTCAGCTCCCTGGCCACGTCGACCGAGTCTGACTGTCCCGTGAGGTCGCGCACGGCGATGCGCACCGCCTCGCGGCGGCGCATGCGCCGCAGCGCGTCCGCCCCGGCGTCACCGGGGCCGCCGCGCCGCAGCAGCCCGTCGGCCAGGCGGCGGTACTCCCCCGCCTCCAGCGCACGCGCCAGGCCGGCGGCGTCGCCGAGCAGGCCGAACACCTCGGGCTGGCGCTCCAGCCACTCGCCCACCAGGCGGCTGCGCCCCAGCGCCTGCGCCAGCAGCTCGCCGACGGGCGGATTGTCGCGCAGGGTCCGCAGGAAGAACGGCGAGTCGCCGAGCTTGTCGGCCAGCGAGCGGAACGCCGCCAAGCCGCCGTCGGGGTCGGGTGCGTCGGCCAGCGTGGGCAGCACGGCCGGCAGCAGCGTGCGGAACAGCGCGGCCCGTCGCGACACGCCTCCGGCGAGCGCGTCGAGGTGACCCATCGCCGCCTCGGGGCGGCGGAAGCCCAGCGCCTCCAGCCGGTCCCGGGCTGCGTCTTCGGCCAGGCGCCCGCCGACGAGCGAGGTCTCATCTGCGCCGAGTTCCGCGAAACGGTCGAGCAGCGGCCGATAGAACAGCTTCTCGTGCAGGTGGCGCACCACGCCACGCACGCGCGTGTGCTCGCGCGCGAACTGCTCCAGCGCGTCGGCCTCCTTCGCATCCCGGAAACCCATGGCGCGAGCCAGCCGCCGCTGCTCGTCCGGGTCGGCCGGCAGCGTGTGGGTGCGGCGCAGCCGCACGAGCTGCAAACGGTGCTCCACGCTGCGCAGGAAGCGGTAGGCGCTGTCGAACGTCGCCGCGTCGTCCTCGTCGACATAGCCGCCGGCCGCCAGGGCGGCAAGCGCCTCGAGCGTGTTGGGGCTGCGCAACTCCGGGTCGTGGCGACCGTGTACGAGCTGCAACAGCTGCACCGCAAACTCGATGTCGCGCAGGCCCCCGGGGGCCAGCTTGACCTGGCGCTCGCCGGCCTGGCGCACCGGCGCGGACTCCTCGACCACGGTCTTCATCGCCTGGATCTCGGCGATCGCCTCGGCGGAGCGGCGGTCGGGCCACACGAACGGCTCGGCCATCGCCAGGAACTCCCGGCCGAGATCCGCGTCACCCGCAACCGGCCGCGCCTTGAGCAGCGCCTGGAACTCCCACGTCTTGGCCCAGCGGTCGTAGTAGGCCTGGAAGCCCTCGATGGTCCGCGACAGCGGCCCATCCTTGCCCTCCGGCCGCAGGTTCGCGTCGACCTCGTACGCGCGGCCCTCCGGCGTCACGGCGGACAGCAAGCGCAGGAAGCGCTCGCACACCTTGGCCGCCCGCGCCCCCTCGCCGTCGTGCACGAACATGACGTCGACGTCGCTGACGTAGTTCAGCTCGCGCCCGCCGCACTTGCCCATCGCGATCACCGCGATGCGCGCGGGCCCGCCCACCTCCGTGCCGACGTGGTCAAGTGCGGCGCTCAGCACGCCCTCGGCCAGGTCGGCGAGCTCGGCGGCGATCACCGGGGTCGGTGCCAGGCCCAGCAGGTCGCGCGCCGCGATGCGCAACAGGCCCAGCCGCTGCACGCGCGCCAGGACGGCGGCCGGATCCGCCGACGCGCCGTCGAGCGCCTCGGCGCACGCCGCCCGCACGTCCACGGCGGCGTGCGCCGCGAGATCGCCCTCGAGCACCGCGAGGGCGGCGGGTGACAGCCCCAACAGGTCCCCGAGCGCGTCGCTCGCCCCGGCCACGGCGCCGATGCGCCGCACGAGTTCGTGCGCGGCGCCCCCGAGCAGCACGGCCGCGTCGCGCTCGTGCACCCGCGACAGCGCGCGCAGCGCCGCGCCAGGCAGGGCAGCGAGCGCCTCGGCCTCCGCCAGCGCCTCCGCGGACAGCCCGGCGGCCACCAGGCCGGCGCGCGGCAGGTCAGCGGCCATGCGCTAAAGCGTCGGCAGGTACTTCGCGAGCTCGAACGGCGTGACCTGGGCGCGGTACTCGTCCCACTCGGCGCGCTTGTTGCGCAGGAAGTACTCGAAGACGTGCTCCCCGAGCGCCTCGGCCACGAGCTCGGAGTCCTCCATCACGCGCAGCGCCTCGTCGAGGTTGCGCGGCAGGCTGCCGATGCCGGCGGCGCGCCGCTCGGCCTCGGTCATCTCGTAGATGTTGTCCTCGGTCTCGGGCGGCAGCTCGTAGCCCTTCTCGATGCCGCGCAGCCCGGCGGCCAGGACCACCGCGAACGCCAGGTAGGGGTTGCAGGCCGGGTCGGGCGCGCGGAACTCCACCCGCGCCGAGCTCGGCTTGTTCGGCTTGTACATCGGCACGCGGATCAGCGAGCTGCGGTTGTGCCGCCCCCACGACGCGTACACCGGGGCCTCGAAGCCGGGCACCAGGCGCTTGTAGCTGTTGACCCACTGGCAGCACACGGCGGTGATCTCGCGCGCGTGCATGATCAGCCCGGCGATGAACTGCCGGCCCGTCTCGGACAGGTGGTAGGGGTCGTCGCCGTCGTAGAAGGCGTTCGTGTCGCCGTCGAACAGCGACACGTGCGTGTGCATCGCCGAGCCCCAGTGCTCCGCCAGCGGCTTGGGCATGAACGTCGCATAGATGCCGCGCGCCATCGCGACCTCTTTGACCACCAGGCGATAGGTCATGATGTTGTCGGCCATGGTGAGCGCGTCGGCGTAGCGCAGATCGATCTCGTGCTGACTCGGCGCGACCTCGTGGTGGCTGTACTCCACGCTGATGCCCATGCCCTCCAGCGTCTGGATGGCCTGGCGGCGGAAGTCGGACTGCACGTCCAGCGGGGTGAGGTCGAAGTAGCCGCCGTTGTCCAGGGGCGTGGGATCGTTGGGCCCCTTGAACAGGAAGAACTCCATCTCGGGATGGACGTAGAAACTGAAGCCCATGTCCGCGGCCTTGGTCAGGTTGCGGCGCAGGACATGGCGCGGATCGGCGGCGAACGGCTCGCCGTGCGGAGTGCGGATGTCGCAGAACATGCGCGCCGTCCCGCCGGCGTCCTCGCGCCAGGGCAGCACCTGGAATGTCGAGGCGTCGGGCACCGCCAGCATGTCGGACTCCTGGATGCGGGCGAACCCGTCCACGGCCGAGCCGTCGAAGCCGATGCCCTCGTGGAACGCACCCTCCAGCTCCGACGAGGTGACAGCGACGGACTTCAGCATGCCGAGCACGTCGGTGAACCACAGCCGGACGAAGCGGATGTCCCGCTCCTCGACGGTGCGGAGCACGTACTCCTGCTGCTTGTCCACTCAGGGCCTCCGGTGCTCGGGGATCGCCCCGCGAATGCTAGCGGAGCCGGCCGCTTCCGCGACCGGCTCCGCCTCAAGCGCTCCGCCTAGCCCAACGGTGGGGTCAGGAGGACTGGAGCGCCGGCTTCGGGGCCGGGGCCATGGCCGGTCCCGAAGGCTCGGTGCGCGGGCCGCCGGGGTACGCCGCCGGACCGAGCGCAAGCTCCGGGTAGCCGTACATCCCGTGCTCGTGGATGTCGAGGCCCTCGTACTCCTCCTCTTCGCTGACGCGCAGGCCGAGGGTCGCCTTCAGCACCAGGCACATCAGGGCGGCGGCAACACCGACGTAGGCGGTGACGACCGCGACGCCCAGCGCCTGGACCCCCAGGAGCCCGGCGCCCCCGCCGTAGAGCACGCCGTCCGTGGTGTGGGCGATGCCGACCCACAGCGTGCCCAGCGCACCGCAGATGCCGTGCACACTGACGGCCCCGACGGGGTCGTCCACCTTCATGCGGTCCACCAACGGCACAGCCAGGCAGACCACGACGCCCGCGAGAGCGCCAATGGCGAGCGAGCCGCCCTGGCTCAGGACGTCCGCGCCTGCGGTCACGCCGACCAGGCCGGCCAGGATGCCGTTCAGCGACATGCCGACGTCGAACTTGCCGTAGCGCATACGCGTGTACCAGGCGGCGGCGCAGCCGCCGATGGCGCCCGCGAGCGCCGTGTTCACCAGCACGTCGGCGATCAGCGTGCCGTTCATCGCCAGCACCGAGCCGCCGTTGAAGCCGAACCAGCCGAAGAACAGCAGCAGCACGCCGAGGGCCGACAACGGGATGGAGTGGCCGGGAATCACCCGGACCGTGCCGTCCTTCGCGAACTTGCCGATGCGCGCCCCCAGGAACGCGGCAACCACGAACGCGGCCACACCGCCCGTCAAGTGCACGATCGTGGACCCCGCGAAGTCCAAAAAGCCCAGCTCGTTCAACCAGCCGCCGCCCCACTTCCAGGCGCCGACCACGGGATAGACCAGCGACGTCATGATCGCGATGACCCACATGTACGAGCCGAACTTCATGCGCTCGGCCGCCGCGCCCGAGACGATCGTCGCCGTGGTCGCGGCGAACATGCCCTGGTAGAGGAAGTCGATCGACAGGCTTCCCGCGACCGGGTCGTGCCCGGTGAGGTTCAGGAGCGCAAAGCCGTTCGTGCCGAACAAGCCGGCGAAGAGCTCGCCGTACATGATCCCGAATCCGACCGCGTAGTAGACAACAAGCCCGAAGGCGAGGGTCATCACGTTCTTCATGATGATGTTCGCGGAGTTCTTCGCCCGCGTCATGCCCGACTCCACCAGCGCGAACCCGGGGTGCATGATGAAGACCAGCACCGACGCCACCATCAGATACAGGATGGTGAGGTTGGCCTCCAGTCCTTTCAAAGTGAGCTCTTCCATGGCCTGCCCTTCTGCCTGCGATTCTGTCCGGAGCGGCCCCCGAATGGGCCATCGACTTCCCCAGCACGACTGCAGGCACCGTAGGCAGCGCCTGCTTCCGCCCGTTTGCCCGAACATTTCCCGCAGGTAAAACCGAGGTTTCCCGCCATGCGTCTTGCCCTGGTCCAGTCCAACCCTGCCGTCGGCGACATCGGCGGCAATGCCGCGGCCGTCCTGGACGCCTACTGGGCCGCGACGGACGCCGGCGCCGACCTCGTGGTCACCGGCGAGCTGATGCTGACCGGCTACCCCCCCGAGGACCTCGTGCTCAAGACCGCGTTCGTCGACGCGAGCATGTTCGCGCTGGAACGGCTGGCGGCCGCGATCGGCCCCGTGCCGCTGGTGGCCGGCTTCGTCGAGCGCCTCGACGGGCATGAGGCGACGGACATTCTCGGCGAATACGACCACCTCGCGAACGCCGCGGCCGTGCTGCGCGACGGGCGGATCGAAAGCGTGTACCGCAAGCAGCGCCTGCCCAACTACGGCGTGTTCGACGAGAAGCGTTACTTCCACGCCGGTGACGCCCCGGTGGTGTTCGACGTCGGCGGCACAGCCGTGGGCGTCACGATCTGCGAGGACCAGTGGACCGCGCAGGGTCCCGCGGCACAGGCCGTCGCTGCGGGCGCCCGCCTGCTGCTCAACCTCAACGCGAGTCCCTACGTGATGGACAAGCGGGCGCACCGTGAGGGCTGGGCGCGCCACCACGCCACCGCCCACGGCGTGTGGTTCGCCTACGTGAACCTGGTCGGCGGGCAGGACGAGGTGGTGTTCGACGGCGACTCGTTCGTCATGGCCCCCAGCGGGCGGGTCGTGGCGCGCGGCGCGCAGTTCCGCGAACAGCTCGTGGTCGTGGACATTCCGGAGTCCCTCGACGAGGACGCCGGCGACTGGCCCGAGCCCGACGAGCGCCTGGACCGGGTGGGCGAGGCGTACAGCGCCCTGGTCCTGGCCACCCGCGACTACGCCCGCAAGAACGGCTTCCGCACCGCGATCCTGGGCTCCTCCGGCGGGATCGACTCCGCGCTGGTCGCCACGCTGGCCGTGGACGCCCTCGGCGCCGAGCACGTCACCACGGTGGCAATGCCGTCGCCCTACAGCTCGACCGGCTCGCTCACCGACGCCGACCAGCTCGCGCGCAACCTCGACGTGCGCCACCTCGTCCTGCCGATCGAGGGGGGCATGAAGGCGCTGCACGAGCTGCTCGACGAACCGTTCGCGGGGACCGAGCCGGGCGTCGCCGAGGAGAACCTGCAGTCAAGGCTGCGCGGCAACGTGCTGATGGCACTGTCGAACAAGTTCGGCCACCTGCTGCTCAGCACCGGCAACAAGAGCGAGTACGCGGTCGGCTACGCGACGCTGTACGGCGACATGGCCGGGGGGTTCGCGCCCATCAAGGACGTGTCGAAGACGCTGGTGTACGAACTGTGCCGCTGGCGCAACACCGTCGAGGACACCCCGCGCATCCCCGAGGCGATCCTGCGCAAGGAGCCCTCGGCCGAACTGCGACCCGGCCAGCGCGACACCGACAGCCTGCCGCCCTACGTCGAGGTGCTGGACCCGATCCTCGAGGCCTACGTCGAGAGGGACCGCTCGATCGACGAGGTCGTCGCCGAGGGCCACGACCGCACCACCGTCGAAAAGGTCGCCAGGCTCGTGGACCGCGCCGAGTACAAGCGCCGCCAGGCGGCGCCAGGGCCCAAGATCACGCCGAAGGCCTTTGGCAAGGACCGGCGGCTGCCGATCACCCAGGCCTGGTCGGGCTGATCCTCCCACACGGAGCGGCTCACTCGAACACGCTGCCCTCGATGCGCATCGGCATCGGCATCGGGCCCGGCCGGCGCAGGAAGAAGCCCTGGCCGTAGGCGACCTGCAGGAAGCGCAGGGCATGCAACTCGCGCTCGGTCTCCACGCCTTCGGCCACCACCGCCGCGTCGATCGCGTTGGCGAACGACGACAGTGAGAAGCCCAGCGCGCGCAGCATCGCGTCGTTGTCGATCCCGCTGGTCAGGCTGATGTCCAACTTGATGATGTCCGGCGAGAGCCGGAGGATGTGGCGCAGGCTCGAAAAGCCCGAGCCCGCGTCGTCGATCGCCAGGCGCGCGCCCTTCGCGCGCAGATCCAGCAGCGCCTGGTTGAGCTCCTCGTAGTCGAGCACCTGCGAGTGCTCGGTGATCTCCAGCACGATGCGGTTCAGCGGCACGCCCGCGAGCGCGCCGGCGAGCTGCGCCGACATCGCCACGGCCGGGGAGACATTGACCGACAGGTACACCGGCTCGGGCAGCTCGTCGAGGATGCGCACCGCCTGGCGGACCGCCAGCGCCTCGAGCTCGATGCCCATGCCGACCGACGACGCCTCGGCGAACCACTTGTCCGGTGAGTGGTCGACGCTGCCGGGGAAGCGCGACAGCGCCTCGACGCCGACGATCTCGCCGGTCTGCAGGTTCGCGATCGGCTGGAACACCATCGGCAACTCGCCCTGGTCCAGCAGGTCCCGCACGAGCATCACCCGGCGCTGCCACGACTGCTGGTCGAGCGCCGTGGGCTCGAGCTGCGAGCCGAGGATGTCCGCCAGCGCCCGGATCGCGTGCAGGTCTCGCTGCGCCTCGGCCGCCTCACCGTGCCAGGTGAAGCGCAGCATGCCGCCGGTGCCGCCGTCAGGCAGCCGCAGCGGGACGTCCACGACGCCCTCCGCGGGCGCCAGCAGCACGTCCGGATGCATCGGTTCGAGGTACACGACATCCGCGCCGAGTTCCTCGCGCGCCAATGTCAGCAGCCGCTCGATCACGGCGTCGCGTACCGCCGCGCCGTGCGCGCCCGCGCTGACACGGCGCGACAGCTTGTCGTGCCTTGGCCTCATCATGGTCGACGTGCGTCCTTGCCCGCCCTCACGCATCTTGCTCGTCCCTGAGGTGAGTGTGTGGTTGAGGTGTGTTCCCCCGAAGTCACAGATGCAACATGTGCAACAACAGACCCCATCCCACATCATGAACAACAGTTACGTCAAGAAATTTTCTGAAGGCGCTTTCCGTCACTCCTACCCCGTGCGGTCCTGCCGATCGACAGCCGTGTCCCTACAGCGCGCCAGCCGGCCCAGGCGATGCGGGGTCGCGCCGAGGACGGCCCCCTGCATCCCGGCTGCGCCTGGCTTACACTTTTCGCAGTCCGCTGGACCCACAGAAGACTCCGCTCCCACGGAGTCGGGCCGGCAGGAAGCGAGTCCGCCATGAGCGTGCATCCGTCCGGGTCGCAGCCGTTGTCCATCCACGACCTCGCAGCCCTGAAGCAGCGCGGCGAGCGGTTCACCATGCTCACCGCCTACGACTATCTCAGCGCCCAGATCCTCGACGCGGCCGGCATCCCCGTCCTGCTGGTCGGCGACTCCCTCGGCATGGTGATGCTCGGCTACGACTCCACCGTGCCGGTGACCATGGACGAGATGCTCCATCACACCCGCGCCGTGCGCCGCGGCGCATCGCGCGCGCTCGTGGTCGGCGACATGCCGTTCATGAGCTACCAGGGCTCGGTCGAGGACGCCGTCGCGAACGCCGGCCGGTTCCTCAAAGAAGGCGGCGCCCACGCCGTCAAGCTCGAAGGCGGCGGTCCCGTGCTCGACGTGGTCGCGCGGCTGACCTCGATCGGCGTGCCGGTCATGGGACACCTGGGCCTCACCCCGCAGAGCGTGAACCAGTTCGGCGGCTTCAAGGTGCAGGGGCGCGACGCCGACGACGCCGAGCGCATCCTCACCGACGCCCTCGCGCTCGAGGCCGCCGGTGCGTTCGCCGTCGTGCTGGAATGCGTCCCCGCCGAACTGGCGGCGCGCGTCACGCAGGCGCTGCGCATCCCGACCATCGGCATCGGCGCGGGCGCGGCGACCGACGGGCAGGTGCTCGTGATCCAGGACCTGCTCGGCCTGACCGGCGGGCGGCTCCCACGCTTCGTGAAGCAGTACGCGAACCTGCGCCAGGAGATCACCGACGCGGCCAAGAGTTTCCAGTCAGAGGTTGCGTCGGGCGACTACCCCGGCCCCGAGCACAGCTACTGATCTTTTGGCGCCTGGTCGGTCGTAGGTCCTTCTCCGGCTCTCGCAGGGGACCCGGCCTCGCCGGGGGCTCGGCCACCCTGAGGTCGCCTTCGAAGGACCTATGACCGACTGTCGGCCAGGGTGCGGGCGAGGGCTGAGAAGGCGTTGATGGCTTGGATTGTGCGGGGGCCGTGCCAGGTGAGGAGCTGGCCGTCGACGAAGTGGATGGCCGCGTCGGGGCCGACGAGTTCGCGGACGGCGTCGAGGTCCTTGTCGCCGAAGGCGTAGGGCTCGCTGGGCAGCAGCACCACATCCGGACGCGCAATGTGTGCAGTTGCGCTACCAGGGTGGCGCAACTGCTCACTGTGAACGGTTGGGTAGCGGTCGGGGTGGGTGGCCAGGACGTTGGCGAAGCCGCAGCGGGTCAGCAGGTCGTCGGCGTAGGTGCCCGGTCCGACCGCCATCCACGGCTTGCGCCAGATGAGCGTGAGCGCGGGGACTGACGCGGCCGTGTGCGGAACGACCTCCAGCGCCTGCTCGACCTCGGCGGCGAGATCCGCGGCCGCCTCCGTACTGTCGAGCCGCTCCCCCAGCAGGCGGATCAGCGGCGGCACGTCGGCCACCGCGCGCGGGTAGGTCACGAGCACCTCGACCCCGGCGGCGCGCAGGGCCGCGACGTCCTCGCGGCGATTCTCCTCCTCGTTGGCGACCACGAGGTCCGGCCGCAGCGCGACCACCTTGGAGACGTCGGGGTTCTTGGTGCCACCGACGCGGATCGCGCCGTCCGGGGCGCCGGCCACGCACCAGTCCGTGACGCCCGCCAGCGCCTCGGCCGCACCCAGCGCCGCCACGGTCTCCGTCACCGATGGGACCAGGCTGACGAGCCTCATCGCGTGGGGGTGTAGTCGCCGCCCTCGACCGCCCGCGCAAGCACGAACAGGTAATCCGACAGCCGGTTCAGATAGCGTCGCGGCAGGTCGTCGGGCAGCAGTCCCTCGCGCGTCATGCGCACCACCAGCCGCTCGGCACGGCGCACGATCGTGCGGGCAAGGTCGATCGCGGCGCCCGCCCGCGTGCCGCCCGGCACGACGAACTGCTGCGGCAGCGGGAAGCGCGCCGTCACCGCGTCGATGCGCGTCTCGAGGTCATCCACCGTCGCGGGGGCCAAGCGCGAGACGCCCTCGTCGAGCTGACCCCAGTGGTCCAGGTGCGTGGCGAGCTGTGCCCCGAGGACAAACAGCTCCCGCTGGATACGCAAGACCTCGTCGTGCCACTCCCCGCCCGCCAGGTCCGCACGCGCCAGGCCCAGCGCCGAGCACGCCTCGTCGACGGTGCCGTACGCGTCGGTGCGCAGGTCGTCCTTTTGCACCCTGCCGCCGTACAGCAAGCCGGTGCTGCCGTCGTCACCACGCTTCGTGTAGACCTTCATCGGACCCAGTGTATGACCGGCCTACGCCCGCACGCGCCCGGCGAGCCGCCGGCCGCGTTGCGGCTCCGCCCGCCCGTCGGGTACCGTCACCGCCCGATCGGGGGGTCTCGACGCAAGGGCAGCAGAATCCAGTGACCGACGAGCTCGCACGGCGCAACTTCCGCGTGCTGACCCGCACACGAGGTGGCTACAACGGCTCCACGATGTACGACGTGCAACTCCAGTCCGTCGACTCGGGCCAGCTGTTGTGGGCGCGCACTTTCACCGACCGCGAACAGGCGGACGAGTTCGAACAGGCGCTGGACACCGACCTCGACCTGGGCGACGCCGCGTTCCGGCGCAAGTACGGGGTCCCCGCCCTCCGCTGAGCGGGGCGCCTGAGTGACCGCCGCCGGCCCCGCCGTGCGCATCGAGCGCGCCGGCCGCACCCCCGACCTGCTCGCCCTCGCCGACGCGCTGCCCGGCCCGGCTTCGCTGTACACCGTGCGCGGCTGGACGGTCGTGCTGGGCGAGCCGCTGGACACCCTGCACGAGCTGGCGGCGCTGTCGGACGCCGCGGACCGGATCGGCTGGCGGGACGCGCGCGACCCCGCCCTGCCACCGTTCACCGGCGGGCTGGCCGGCTACCTGACCGACGAGCTGTCGCGCGGCCTGCTGGCCCTGCCGCCCCGCCCCGCACGGCCCGCGCCTGCTCCCCTGCCCGCCCTCGCGTTCGGCGTGCACGACACCGCGCTGTGCGCCGATCCGGACGGGACGCTGTGGCTGGTCGCCGCCGACCTGCCGGGCTGGTCGCGCCGCCCACCCGGAGAGCGCATCGACGCGCTGCGGCGCCTGGTCGCGGACGCCCCCGCGCCGCCTGCCGGCACCGCGCCGCCGCCCACGACCGCCGCGGCGTCATTGGACCGGGCCGCGCATGCCGCCGCCGTCGCGCAGGCGCGCGAATGGATCGCGGCCGGGGACCTCTACCAGCTCAATCTCACCTTGCAGGTGCGTGCGGCCTGGACGGGCGGTGGCGCGGCGCTGGCCCGCCGCCTGTGGGACGCGAGCCCCGGCGCCGCCCACGCCGCCTGGCTGCGCGCGGGCGCCGGGGTCGAGATCGTGTCCGCCTCGCCCGAGACGTTCCTGCGCACCGACGCCGGCCAGGTCGCCGTCCGCCCCATCAAGGGCACCGCCGCGCGCAGCGGCGACGCGCGCGACGACGCCGCCGCGGCGGACGCCCTGCGGCACTCGCCCAAGGACGCCGCCGAGCACGTGATGATCGTCGACCTCGAACGCAACGACCTCGGCCGGGTCGCCGTCCACGGCAGCGTGCGAGTCCCCGAGTTCGCGGCGCTCGAAGGCCACCCGACGGTGTGGCACCTGACCTCGACCGTCACGGCCGCCCTGCGGCCGGACGTCACCCTTGGCAACCTGCTCGCCGCGACCTTCCCGTGCGGCTCGGTGACGGGCGCGCCCAAGCGCATGGCGGTGGACCGCATCGACGATCTGGAACCGACCGCGCGAGGGGTCTACTGCGGCGCGATCGGCGTCGTCAGCCGCGGCCTGGTCGACCTCTCCGTCGCCATTCGCACAGCCGTCGTCCACGACGGCGTGGCGCACTACGGCACGGGCGGGGGCATCGTCGCCGACTCCCGTCCCGACGACGAGTGGCAGGAAGTGCTCCACAAGGCCGAGGCGTTTTTCGCGGCCGCGAACACGCGCCTGCCTCAGCCGTGACGCCGGCCTACAGGCCGCTGATCTTCAGCGACGCGTGCGTGCCGTAGCGCTTGTTGATGTGCAACAGCACCGGCGTGAGGTCCTCCACCGATCGCGACATCCGCAGCGGCCCGCAGTCCACGCCGCGCAGCCCGGGGATCTCCCCCGCCAGCGCGATGACCCGCTCCTTGGCCGCGTCGTCGTCGCCGCAGATCAGCACGTGCGCGTCCATCGGCGTGTCCAGGCGCCCGAGCGCCCGCGCCGAGATGTCGTGAAACGCGCTCACCACGACGCTGCGGGGCAGCAGCTCCGCGCACTCCTGGGCGGCCGAGCCGGCGGCCACCCCGGGCGCGTACGGGCCGCCGTCGTCGAACACCATGTGGTTGACGCAGTTCACCACCAGCGTCCCCGCGAGGGCGTCGGCCAGCGGCGCAAGCGTGTCGGCCTGGGCGGCGTAGGGCAGGACCACGAAGGCGATGTCCGCGCTGCGGGCGACGTCCTCGTTCGCCCCGCCGGACACCGCGCGGCCGGTCTGCGCCGCGACCTCCGCGGCGACCTCCTGCCCGCGCGCCGCGTCGCGTGAGCCGAGCAGGACCTGGTGGCTCGCCAGGGCGAAGCGCGCGGCCAGCCCCCGCCCCTGCGGACCGGTCCCGCCGAGAAAACCGAGGATTTGCCCAGTGGCCTGCGTCGGGATCTGCGCCGTCATGCGGGGCAGGCTAGCGTGCGGGGCCCCCGCGCCGCGTTGCGGCGATCACCCCCCGCAGGACAGGATGTGCCCATGGGGCCTGTGCGCACCGGCGACGAGCTGTCATTCGACGTGCTCGTCGTGGGCGCGGGGGTCGCCGGCCTCGTCGCCGCATTGACCCTGGCGGAAGAAGCCCCCCACCTGCGCGTCGCGGTGCTCGACAAGGGCCAGATCGGCTCCTCGGGCTCCACCCCCCTCGCCCAGGGCGGCATGGCCGCCGCGGTGGGCGCGGACGACTCCCCCGCCCTGCACGCCGCCGACACCCTGCGCGCGGGCGACGGCCTGGGCGACGAGCGCGCCGTGCGGATCCTGGCCACCGAGGCGCCCGCCCGCGTCGCTGACCTCGAGCGCTGGGGCGCGCGCTTCGACCACGACCCGGCAGGCGCCTTCTCGCTCGCACGCGAGGGCGGGCAAACCGTGTCGCGCAGCGTGCGCGCCGCCGACGCGACCGGCGCCGAGATCTTCCGCGCGCTGCGCGAACGCGCGACGGGCCGGCTCACGCGCCTGCAGGGCGTCGCGGTCGAACCCGCACTGGCGGCGGCGCCGTCGCGGCCGCTGCACGGCGTATGGGCGCTGCTGGACGCCACCGAGGCGACCCCGACCGGCCCGGCCCAGGAAGGCGGGCTGGCGCTGGTCCGTGCCCGCGCGGTGCTGCTCGCCACCGGCGGGTGCGGCGGGCTGTACGCGGGCACGACCAATCGCGACGGCGCGACCGCCGACGGCGTGGCGTTCGCCTGGCAGGCCGGCGCCGAACTCACCGACCTCGAGTTCGTCCAGTTCCATCCGACCGGCCTGAAGCCGCGCGACGGCGGGGAGTCGTTCTGGCGGCTGCTGCTCACCGAGGCGCTGCGCGGCGCCGGCGCCCACCTGATCGACGGCGAGGGTCACCGCTTCATGCCCTCGCGCCACCCCGACGCCGAACTCGCGCCCCGCCACGTGGTCGCCAAGGCGATCCTCGATCAGCCAGGCGGCGCATGGCTCGACGGCCGCCACCTCGGCGCGCGGGTGTGGGCAGAGGAGTTCCCCACCGTGCTTGCCGGGGCCCGCCGCTTCGGCTTCGACCCGCTGACCGAGCCGCTGCCGGTCGAGCCGTGCGAGCACTACATGATCGGCGGCGCCGCCACCGACCTGCACGGCCGCACCACCGTGGACGGCCTGTGGGCCGCCGGCGAGGTGGCCTGCCCCGGCGTCCACGGTGCGAACCGGATGGCCGGGAACTCGTTGTCGCAGTCGTGCGTCTTCGGCCGCCGCGCGGCCCTGTCCATCGCCGCGTGGCTCGACGGCCGGAGCGAGGCCGCGGGCGACCCGCACCCACCCGCCCTGGCCCCCGGCGACGCCACCGACGTCAGCGCCACGCGCGCCGAGCTGCGCCGGGTGCTGTCCCGCGGCGCGGGCGCCGTCCGCTCGGGCGCCGGCCTGGACGAGGCCGCGAAGGCCCTGGACGCCCTCGCCGCGGCGGCGCCCGCGGCGCTCCCCGCCCACCGCGACGCGATCGAGTTGCGCAACGGCCTGCTGGTCGGCGAGCTGATCGTGCGCGCGGCGTCACTGCGCGAGGAATCTCGCGGCGTCCACTGGCGCGAGGATTTCCCCGGCCACGACCCCCGCTGGGAGCGCGCGCGCATCCGCTTCAGCGGGACATCGGAGCCCCACGTCCGCTCATGATCCGTCAAGATCTCCGGTGATCGGGCGCAGGACGGCCGGGTAACCTACGGACCGTGCCGGATCACGCCGCTTCGCAGCCGCAGGGCCCTCCCATGCCGGAGGCGCCCCTGCCGGACCATCGGCGCAGCCCCGATCCCACGCTGCTCACCGCGATCCGCGCGGGCGACCATCTCGCGCTGGCGGAAGCGTGGCAGCGGACCGCGCCAGCCGCCCACGCCGTCGCCCGCCGCCTGGTCGGCCCGGCCGACGCCGAGGCGATCCTGCACCGGCTGTACGCGGAGCTGTGGCGCTCGCCCGGCTCTGCCGAGCCGCTCGAACGCTGGGCGCGGGCACGCTGCTTCGCACTGTCGCTCGACCTGTTGCGCGCCGAAGGGCGTGGGCCCGCCGCCGCATCCGTGTGCCGCGCCGTCCCGGATCTGCCCTCGGCCCGGTCCACCGCGCTCGACCCGGTCGAGCGGGTCCTGGCCGGACTCCCCGACGACGCAGCCCGGGCCCTGGTCCGCGCGCACGACCAGGGACTGCCCACCTGGACCCACCCCGAGCCGGGCGCGCCTGCGGCCCTGCGCCTGGCGCTGCGCACGCTCGCGGGCGCACCGGACACCCCGGATGCCCCGGACATCGACGACCACCCGCTCGGCGATCTGGCGCTGGGCCTGCTCGACTCCGCCCAGGGCGAGGTCCTGCAGAACCTGTTGCTCGACACCCCCGAACTCGCCGAGCACGCGCGCGTCCTGCGCCGTGGCAGCCGCCGGATGGAAGGCCTGCCGCCCGCGCCCGAGCTCGGCCCGCGCATCCTGCTGGCCATCGTGGCCGGAATCCCCGTCCCCGCCCCCGTCCCCGCCCCGATGCCCACACCCGCCCCGGCGGTGCTGCTGCGCGACGAGGACGTCGTCATCACGGTGGCCCGGCCAGGAGCGCTCGATCCCGCCCGGCGAGCGGAACGGCGGCAGGCCGCCCGCGACGAGGACACCGGCCCGATCGCCGTCATCGACCCGCCGGCGTTCCCCCCGGCGTTCGTCGACTTCGGCGCGGACGACGTGGCGCCGTGGAGCGACACCCCGCCGTTCGGCGCACCGGCGCCCCAAGCCGCACCCGAGGCGGAAGCCGCACCGCTCGGCGTCCCAGCGCCAGCCGTCACGACATCACCGCGACGCGGCATCGGCCTGCTGCTGATCGGGACGGCCCTGGGAATGCTGGCGGGGGCGCTGACCCTGGTCCTGCGCTAGACGCGGGGGCGGACCTCGGCGCCGCTGTAGCCGAGGCGGCGCGAGATCTCCAGCGACATGGCACGCACCCGCGGGCCAAGGCTCGCCGGGTCGGGCATGCGCGGGCTCGGCGCGACCAGACCGACGCTGGCGATGGGCCGCCCGAGCCGGTCGAGGATCGGCGCGGCGACACCCGAGGCGCCCCGCTCCAGCTCGTCGGTCGAGATCGCGAAGCCCCGCTGGCGGCTGGCGTCGAGCTCCGCGGCCAGGTGAGCGTGACGCTCTAGATGCTGGGTGCGGTCGTCGGCGTCCATGAAGGACAGCAGCGCCCGGCCGTGCGCGCCGACGGCGAGCGGGTGACGGAAGCCGACGTGGTAGCCCACACGCACGAACAGCCCCGGCGGCTCGACGCGGTCCACGACCACCACGTCGTTGCGGTCGCGGACGACCAGGCACACCGCCTCGCGCACCTGCTCCATCAGCGCCCGCATCGCCGGCAGCGCGATACGCCGCACCTCGAGGCTGCGGCCGGCGCGCGCGCCGAGCTCCACCAGCGCGACGCCGAGGTGATAGCGGCGGCTGTCGCCGTCGCGCACCACGAAGCCCTCTTCGGAGAGCGTCTCGAGCAAGCGGTACAGGACGGCGCGATCCAGGCCAGTCGCCGAGGCGAGCTCCGCCACGGTGGCGCCATCAGGGGCGCCGCCGATGCATTTCAGCACCCGCAGGCCCCGCGCCAGTGTGCGCGACCCCGCTCCGTTCTGATCCGTCAAATAGCCCAACCCCCTCGGTGGCGACCGCATCGCACCCGCCACCGACCGCTCCCCCCGTGTGCCATTCGAGGCCACACGGCGTCCTGCGCGAGTGTTGCGACGGCGCCACGACGCGTCAATGGGTTACCAACGGTAGCGTCGTGTGACATTCCGGACGCCCGTCGGCCGCGTGCTACGCCGCTGAAGTGGCGGGTGCCCGCTGCTAGGCTTCGCCTCCGCCGTGTGGCGCGGTCCAGGACAGGAGCGACGAGGCAGTGAGCGACGAGATCAAGAACCCGCTGGAGTCCATCACCGAGGCCTCGGTCTTCAAGAAGCTCTACGACAACCGCATCCTGTACCTGCGCGGCGCCATCGAGGACACCGTCGCGGACACGCTGGTCGCGCAGATGATGTCGCTGGACGCCGACGGCGACAAGGACATCACGCTGTACATCAACTCCCCCGGCGGCCTGGTCAGCGGCATGTTCGCCATCTACGACGTCATGCACCTGATGAACTCGAAGGTCAACACCGTGTGCGTGGGCATCGCCGCCTCGGCCGCGGCATTCCTTCTGGCCACCCCCACCGGCACCCGCGCCGCGACGCCGAACGCGCGCATCATGTTCCATCAGCCGCTGGGCGGGGCGCGCGGGCAGGCGAGCGACATCCAGATCCAGGCGCAGCAGATCGCGTTTTTGCGCGAGCGCCTGTACGACATCCTGGCCGAGCGCACGGGCCAGCCCGTCGAGAAGATCCGCCTGGACGCCGACCGCGACTTCTGGCTGTCGGCCGAGGAGGCCGTCGCCTACGGGGCGATCGACGAAGTCCGCCGCCGCGGCGGCGTCTGAGCGATCCGCTCCAGCCGCTCCGCGCGTTCCAGGACCCGCGTCCGCGAGCGGACCAACCGGTCCAGCAACGCCAGTTCCGGCGGCACCGGCATGCGGTGCGACAGGTGGGCGCGGCGTGCGACCAGCGCGAGCCGGTCGAGCAGCTCCATGATCTCGTCCTCGCGCCCCTGCACGCGCAGGACCATCGGCTCGCCCTCGCGCAGTGCCTGCTCGGCCGCGTCGCGCAGGTCGCGCAGGTAGGTGTCGTGCAGCCGCTCGATGACCTCGCGCGGCCCCGGGAAACGGGCGAGCACGTCGTCGTCCGCACTGTCGCCGCTGCCCTCGCCCAGCCACTGCACCCAGGTCCGCTCGGCGAGCTCCACGGCGGCCAGGACCGTGCCGGGGTCGGTGGCGCCGAGATCGACGGTCCGCTCCTTCGCGCACTGGGGCGCCCAGGTGGTGACCTGGAGGAAGTCACCGCTGCGACGGACCATGGCGTGCCCCGGCTGGCTCTTGGCCAGCGGGATCAGGGTCGCCAGGCCGTCCTGCACCCACTCGGTGAAGCGATGCCCCGCCGGAGGCGTGCCCACCAGGTCGATCGCGGCCATGGACAGGCCGAGATCCTCGATGAGGTCGCCGGCGCCGCGCATGCGCAGCTCGGTGCGGATGAACGGCAAGAGCTCCTGCTCGAAGCCGCGCACGATCTCGCTCAGCGTCTCCTCGTAGGCGGCGGGCGGAACCAGCAGCACGAAATCGTCCGCGCCGACGTGGAACACCGTGCCGCCCAGCACGCGCGCCCCCACACTGCGCAGCGTCTGGCCGAAGCCGCGCAACATGTCGTCGCCGAGCGCGAAGCCGCCCGCGTCGTTGATCCGGCGGAAGCCGTCGAGGTCGACCCACAGCGCCGTGATGCTGTCCTCGGCGAGCAGCCGGCGTTCCAGGTCCGCCTCGAGCCACGCGGGGCCGGACAGGCCCGACAGGGGGTTCAGGTCGCGGGTCGTGCGGCGCCGCACGTCGGCGAGCGATCGCAGGACCGCTTGCACGCCGACTACCCCGACCAGGCGGCCGAGCGGGTCGGTGACGACGACCTCCTCGACCAGCGCGTCACGCGGGCGGGCGGCCATGGCGGTGGCGACCTCGACCACGTCGAGGTCCGCGGGCACGGTGAGCGCCTGCAGGTCGGCGAAGTCCACAGCGGGGCGATCGGCGAGGCGCTGCCACGAGCCCCCGGCGGCGATGCGGTCCACGGCGCCGCGGCTGATCTGGCCGAGCACCCGGTTGCCGTCGACGGCGACCAACAGGCCCAGGCCGAAGTCGGCGAGGAAGCGCGCGTGCGCCTGCGCGAGCGTGGCGTCGCGGTCGATGGTCACGGCGGCCGTGCTGAGGTCGCCGGCGGTGACCTGCGCGCCGCCGAGGTGCGGCCGCTGCGCCGCGAGCGCGATGACCCGGCGCGCGTCGGCGCTCGGCGTCACCCACTCGTCCAGCGACGGGCGGGCCAGGAACCAGCCCTGCCCGGCCTCGACGTTGAGCCCGGCCAGGCACGCGAGCTCGGCCTCGGTCTCGATGCCCTCGGCGATGAGGCGCGAGCCGATCTCGCGCGCGAAGCGCACCATGGCGGCGATGAACGCGTGGCGCGCGCCGTCGCTGTCGACGTGGCTGACGAGGTCGCGGTCGAGCTTGATGTACTGCGGACGCAGTCGCGTGATGACACGGAACGAGGCGTGGCCCGCCCCGGCGTCGTCGACCGCGACCCCCACGCCGAGCTGGCGCAGGCGGTCGGCGCGCTGAGCGAGCGCGTCGAGGTCGTCGACGGCCTCGGACTCCGTGACCTCGACCACGAGGTCGGAGGGCGCCAGGCCGTGCGCCTCGGCCAGTGCGAGCAGCTCGCCCACATCGAACTGCGGGTCCACCAGTGTGGTGGGGCTCGCGTTCACGAACAGCTTGACGCGTGGCAGCCCGGCGACGCGCTCCATCGCGGCCGCGAAGGCGGCCCGTTCACCGTCCAGGCGCATCCCGGCGGCCTCGAGAGCGGCGAAGAACTCCATCGGGTTGGCGGCGTCGGGGTGCTGCGGCCGCGCGAGCGCCTCGTAGGCGAGGACCGATCCGGAGCCCAGGTGCACGATCGGCTGGTAGGCCATGCGCAGCCCCGCGTCGAGGTACGCCGACGCGGTCCGGAGCAACTCCGGCCGGCCGACGAGACGCAGGGGAGAACGAGGCCCTTCCGAGGACATGACTAGACATTCGGCTGGAGGCCGCAAAACCTGTAGGCGCGGGCATAATTCGACCTTTTCGGACTGACCCGAGCGGGTGGTTCAGCGGCGCTGGCACACCGGGCAGCTCGTGGTGCCCCGCCCGGCGACCACCGACTTGGCCAGCGGCGTGCCGCAGCGCGGGCACGGCCGCCCGGACTGGCCGTAGGCGACGAGGAAATCGGCGTTGCGGCCGGACTCGCCGTTCACCATGAGGTAGTCGCGGAACGTCGTGCCCTCGCGGTCGACCGAGGCGGCCAGCACGGCGCGAATGGCCGCCCACAGGGCATGGGCGCGCTGTGGGCCCACCGCGCGCGAGCGCGGGCTGATCCGCGCCTGCCACAGCGCCTCGTCGGCGTAGATATTGCCCACGCCTGCCACCGGGCGCTGGCTGAGCAGGAACGGCTTGACCATGGTGCGCGTCGCGGCGAGGGCGGCGGCGAAGCGATCAGGGTCGAACGCGTCCGACAGCGGCTCGGGGCCCAGGGCGGCCAGGGTCGGGATGTCGCGGTACTCCCCCGCCGGCACCACCGACAGCCGCCCGAAGCGGCGCACGTCGCGGAAGTCCAGCACGCCGTCGTCGAGCGTGAACGTCGCGCGGACGTAGGGATCGCCGCGCCACACGCCGCCCTCTCCCCAGGGCTCGCCGCGGAAGCGGAACGAACCGGTCATGCCCAGGTGCATCACCAGTTCGAGCCCGGAGTCGAGCGCCGCGATCAGGTACTTGCCGCGCCGCCGCAGCGATTCGACCCGGTGCCCGGCCGCCTCGTCCACGTCGTGGAAGCGCCCCTGGGCGTCGGCCCACACGGCGACGATGCGGCGGCCCTCCAGCTTCGGGGACAGCTGGCGGCGCACGCTTTCGACCTCGGGCAGCTCCGGCATCGCGCCCATGATGCCCGCCGCCGCACCGGCCTGGTGGGGCGGGACCGGCGAACCTCGGGTGCGGCCGGGGAGAGGCGCATCCCCCGTTCCGCGAACGGCCCCGCCACCTTGGGACCATGCGGCCTAGTCAGTTCGAGGCACATTCGGCCATTTCAGGGGTCGTGGCATGTAGGCGCCTCGGTGCGCTGCCGAACCAACGGGCAACGGCCTTCGCGGCAGTCACGACGGCCACAAGCACGAAGGAGTACGACGGGATGCATTCGATCGCGAGCAGCCCCACCGCCCCCGGGGTACTGGTTCAGCCTCTGGACCGCACCGTGGCGGCCATGTTCCTGCGTGCGCAGGCCTCGTGGCTGCGCCGCGGGCTGCGGCTGGTGGGCGACGCGGTCGAAGTGGGCCTCGTGCTGGGGACGCACGACGCCTCGCACGAATCCTGGGTGGACATGATCGCGGCGGTCGAGCGGGGGCTCGGCGACGATGCCGCGCAGAAGATGGCCCAGCTCTACGCCTTCCACGGGCGCGTCGCCGGCTCGCTGGAGCGCGGCATGGACCTGCGGCTGGAGGAGGCGGTCCGCACCCAGGTGCGCCGCATGCTCGCCGACCGCCTGACCGAACTGACTGAAGAGGCCATCGCCGCCCTCACCGCCTAGAAACCCGGGGTGTGTTGCTTTTGACCACCTGAGGTGGTCAAAAGCAAC
>Ga0299913_10000340_pt1 | contig 28287 bp, 20 predicted proteins | sample RVTome_9_FD_201360 | JGI IMG/M metagenome (GOLD analysis project Ga0299913, IMG submission 201360) | Soil microbial communities from uranium-contaminated site in the Upper Colorado River Basin, Wyoming, United States - RVT155D38 (version 2) ... | reverse complement strand
CCCGCGGGACTTCATCCTCGCCGGCTGTCCACGAACGGGCACCTCGCTGCTCACTGCGATGCTCCACCAGCCCCCGAACATCGTGACCGTCATGGAGCCCTGGGACGGGCTCAGGATGCCCCCGGCGGAGCTGTTCTCCTCCTTGCGAGAAGAGATAGTGAACACGGGTGAGCTGAGCCGCGGTCGCCTCGATCTCGATGCCCTGAGAGAAGGAAGGGTGGAGTGGCAGCAGGACGGCGAGCGTGCCTATCCAATCGAGGTGGCGGAGACCTTCGAGCTGGGCGTCAAGTGGCCGACCTTCTGGCAATACCTCGAGTTGTTGCCGACGACCAGGTTCCTGATAACACTGCGCGATCCCGTGGAAGTCATTTCGTCGTTCCGGCGCGTGGGGGGCCGGCTCGAGCAAGGTCTCGACTACGACGTCGTCTTCAACGAGCCCATGAATCGCGAGCTGATGGCCGCCAGCGACGATATCGCGGTCCGACGAGCTCTCCTCTACCAATACATCAACAGCCGACTGCTCCCCTATCTCGACAAGGACAACGTGTTCGTAGTCCGGTATGAGCGCTGGTTCTCCGATCCCGACCGACTACGTCGAGAGATCTCTCGATTTCTCGAAGTCCCCTTCGCCGAATCGAACGTGGCGATCAGAGAGGAGCCACGCCGGCAAGAGGCCGCCGCCGTGATCGATCTCGTCCGCGAGCACGTGCCTGTGAGACTCGACCTGGGCTATGACGTCTGATCCCACTCTCCGTGTCGTGTATGTGATCAATGGCCTGGGCACCGGAGGCGCAGAACGGTCACTCGCCGAATTGCTCGGCCCTCTTCGAGAGCGAGGCATCCGGATCGGCGTCGTTTGTCTCGAGCGTCGGAAGGAGGGCGTCGAAGCCCAGGTAGTCACCGGTCACGAGGTCTCGTTCGTCGGCCCCGGGCTCATGAGAAGCTGGCAAGGGATCAGGAGAGCGATCTCCGCTGCCAAGCCCCACCTCATCCACACGACGATATTCGAGTCGGACGTGCTGGGGCGTCTGGCCTCCATCGGGACCGGTGTCCCTGTGGTGTCGAGCATCGTCAACACGTCGTATGACCTCCCCCTGGGCGGTCATCCCGATGTCCCACCGGCCAAGCTCCGGGTGGTCCGGGCGATCGACGGGTTCACCGCACGACATCTCGTCACTCGATTCCACGCCCTGACTCGTGCATCGGCGACCGCCGGCGCGCGCGCCCTGGGAGTGTCACCCGACCTGATCGACGTCATACCTAGAGGGCGGGACGTCTCTCGGCTGGGTGAGCCCTCGCCGGCGCGAAGAGCCCGGGTGCGTTCACAGCTCGATCTCCCCGGTGATCGATACGTGATGCTCTCGGTAGGCCGCCAAGAACACCAGAAAGGGCAGCTGCACGCGATCGAGGCGCTGGCGACGATCGCGGCCCGGCACCCGGACGCATTGCTCCTGGTCGCCGGGCGAGAGGGTGCCGCTACGGGACGTCTGCGCGACCGAGTGCGAAACCTGGGAGTGAACGGCAGTGTTCGATGGCTCGGCCACCGGGACGACTTGCCCGATCTGATGGCGGCCTCTGACGTCCTCCTCTTCCCGTCCCTCTACGAAGGATTCGGCGGGACGGTGATCGAGGCGATGGCACTGGGGCTCCCGGTGGTCGCATCCGACATCCCCACCCTCGTCGAGGTCACGTCGGACGCGGCCATCATGACAGAGGTCGGTTCGGCGTCGGCTCTCGCTGACGCCGTGTTCGAGCTCCGGGACGACCCGACCCTGGCGGCTCGCCTGTCCTCGGCGGGAAGAGCTCGATTCTCCTCTCAGTACACGATCGATGCGGTGGCCGACCAGATGGCCGACTTCTACCGGGCGGTGGCCACCTGAGTTTTGACCTGTCAAAATTTTCTCCACTTGAGGTTTGAACGGCTCGAAATCGGGGTAACCGGTTATTCTTGCCGGCAGGGGCGGTTTCTCGCGTTTGCACTTGCGGTTACAACGCCCCTAAACCTGGCTGTGCCAAAGTCCCCCAATCGGCAGTGAGGCGAAATGAGCCCTATCCCCCTCTTCGTCAGTCGCGTGCTCGTCATCGCGCTGTTACTCCCCATCTCCGCGGCGGTAGCTCCCCAATCGGCTGGGGATGCAACGAGCGCCATTGCCGGAGCGAACGCCACTGCAGTCCAGCAGAGTCACGATCACGACGGGTCCGCCCTCACGACGAGTGCGCTGCCACCGGGAGGGACATTCACAGACGACAACGGAAGCACGTTCGAGGGCCTGATCGAGGCCATCGCTGCCAGGGGGATCACCAAAGGCTGCAACCCACCAGCGAACGACCGATTCTGCCCCGATGACGCGGTGACCCGCGGTGAGATGGCCGTGTTCCTCGTCCGTGCCTTCGACGACCTGGCGCTCACCGCGAGAAGCGACTTCTTCTCCGACGACGGAGGCACCTTCTACGAGCACGCCGCCAACCAGATCAGAGAAGCCCGGGTCACCAGGGGCTGCAACCCGCCAGGCAACAACCGGTACTGCGGAGAAGACCCGGTCACCCGGGGCCAGATGGCCGCCTTCCTCTCTCGTGCCCTCGGGCTGACCGATGACGGTGGCGGGGATCATTTCGACGACGACGACAACTCGCAGTTCGAGAACGACATCGATCGTCTGCGCACGGCACGCATCACCTTGGGGTGCAACCCGCCGGACAACGACGAGTTCTGCCCGAGAGACCCCGTCACCCGGGGCCAGATGGCCGCCTTCATCGCCCGAGCCCTGGGCTTGAAACCCATCATCCCTCCCCCAGGAGGCCAGGTCGTGACAGGCACCCTGGTGCTGCGAGGAAACGTCGACCTCAGTGAAGACCTGATCATCGATGGCGGTACCCTCGTGGCTGGAGAGGACGTCGATCTCGATGGCCACCGCAATCAGATCATGTTCATGAACGGTGGCATCGCCGACTGGGACGGGGCGACGTTCCGCAACCTGTCCCGAATCATGTTCCACGGGTGTGCCGGGCCATCGACACTTCGCAACACCCAAATCATCAACTCCGGAACCACCGGCGAGCTCGGCTTCTACCCGCTGCACTGGCACCTCAACGGCAATTGCACGCGGGGGACGGTGGTGGAGAACGTGACGGTGCGCGGCGGCAAGAACCATGCGTTCGTGCCACACGGCTCGCATGGGATCACCTTCCGCAACATCAAGGCCTTCGACACCGTCGACGACGCCTTCTGGTGGGACCCGCCAGAGGACTCAGACCAGACTGTCAACAACTCTAACGACATCAAGATCTACAACGCCTTGATCGACGGAGTCGAGCCAAAGCCTGGGGATGATGGGCTCCAACTCACCGCCTTCCAGCTCGGAGCCGGGAGCGGTAACGAGATCCACGACTCCGTGGCACGCAATGTCGGCGGGCGCAAGAATTGCTCCGCCTACCACTGGCCGGAGGACGCCAACCACAACGAGGGTGGCAACGTCTGGATCTTCGAGGACAACTTCGGCACCTCTGACTGCCATGGGATCTTCATCTGGCAGAACGACGGTCGGAACCACATCATCAAGAACTTCACTGGTGGTGGTATAGCCCACGGTGCCTACGACACCCCGGGATACCGTTTCATCAATCCCAACGTGCCCTACTTCGAGGGACACGCCATCGGGTACCGGGTCGAGGGCGGTTCCGTGGGAGAGGTGAGGGGCGCGCCGGGGCGTTTCGATGGAGCCGCGACGTTCGTCAACACCAACGTCGACAGCTTGAGGATCACCAACAACACAGACAAACCGGAGGGGGCTGTCGACTACGTCTTCAATGGAACCGGGCTCAGGTGCCAGGACGTCGACTGGATAGACGTGAGACAAGGCACCACTGTCAGGATCGACGGGAGTCTGTGCACACCATGAGGTGATTCGGTCGCTCCAACACTCAACGTGACAACCGGCGACTCTCCGCTATTGTGACGCTTCGAGCACCCGAGTCCGGGGGACGGATCGCCAGGGAGAAGTGGCGGTACGCTGGACGGGTGACTTACTTTCGATTGGGGGGCGGATTTGAGTGACATGACTCTGCTGGGTCTCGAGGGGTTGGTGCTGATCACTCCGGTGAGACACCAGGACGGGAGAGGGTTCTTCTCCGAGGTATACAACAGACGTCGTCTTGCCGAGGCCGGTATCGACGATGACTTCGTCCAGGACAACCACTCTCTCTCCGCGGAGGTGGGAACGTTGCGCGGGCTTCATTTCCAGGTCCAGCCCCACCCGGTGGCCAAACTGATCAGAGTCACCAGGGGCAGCATCTGGGACGTCGTCGTAGATCTGAGACGGTGGTCCCCGACCTACGGAGAGCACGCGAGTGCGGAGCTCAGTGCCGAGAACTGGGCCCAGCTCTACGTGCCGGTCGGGTTCGCCCACGGATTCTGCACCCTGGAACCGGACACCGAAGTCGCCTACAAAGTCACCGATTACTGGTCACCCGAGGTGGACAGAGGGCTTGCCTGGGACGACCCTGATCTCGACATCCCGTGGCCGGTGAGCCGGGACCAGGCCATCGTCTCCGACAAGGACCGAGCACAACCCAATCTCGCCGACCTCCCTGCCTACTTCGAGGAGCAACGATGAGCCGCATCCTCGTCACAGGCGGCGGAGGCTATATCGGGACGACGCTCGTGCCGATGCTGCTCGACGCCGGTCATGAAGTCCGCGTTGTCGACCGCTTCTTCTTCGGCCGGGACAAGCTCACCGAGACATCCGGGTTGGACCTCGTTGTGGAGGACACGCGACGCCTCGAGCCCAGACATTTCGAAGGGATCGATGCCGTCCTCGACTTGGCCGCCATATCGAACGACCCCTCGGGCGAGCTCTTCCAACAGGCCACCTGGGCCATAAACCACCGCGCTCGAGTCCGCTGCGCAGTGCTGGCCAAGGAGGCCGGGATCGGAAGGTACATCCTCCCGTCGACATGCTCCGTATACGGGTTTCAGGACGCGGAGACCGTCGCCGACGAGGAGTCGCCGACCAATCCGCTGACCACCTATGCCAAGGCCAACCTCAGTGCGGAAGACGAGGTGCTCGAGCTGTCCGACCACTCCTTCTGTGTCGTAGTCCTGCGACAGGCAACGGTATTCGGCTTCTCGCCGAGGATGCGCTTCGACCTCGCCATCAATGGGATGGCCTATGGGGCGTGGAAGACCAGCCGTCTCCCGCTCATGCGCGACGGGTCGCAATGGCGTCCCATGGTCCATGTCCGGGACACGGCGTCAGCGATGATCCACATGCTCGCCGCCGACCGTCGCATGGTGGGCGGTCAGATCTTCAACGTGGGCAGCGAGGACAATGTCTACCAGATCGGGCCCTTGGGCAGCCTCGTCGCGGAGACGGTCCCGGGCAACGTCGAGATCGAATGGTATGGGGACCCAGACCATCGGTCGTATCGGGTCAGCTTCGAGAAGATCGAGCGCACCGGCTGGCGGGCGCAACGTGATGCACGCGTCGGGGTCGCGGAGATCGTCGAAGCTCTGGAGCGCGGTGAGACCGACCGCACTACCGAGACCATCACGCTCGATTGGTACAAAGCATTGACGCGCTTTCACGAGATCCTCGATCAGATCGAGATCGATGGTCATTTGATCGACCTGCCCGAACCCAACACTCTCTGAAAGCGCAGGTCGTGCAGCACCAAACCCGCATCTCGCGGTACGAGCATCGGGTGGCGTCTTGACCATCCTGCCGAGCCACCTTCTCAGACCGAGAAGACACCCTCTACCATCCCCGCGATTGTGCGATGGCGCATCGATGTCGACGGCGAATCCCAATTGACGGAAGAGCTCAGTCTTCCCAGGTTCAGAACCATCGGCGTTCTCATCCCAAGGGGCCACCGCGCCAAGTGGGGCGTGGTCGCTCTGATGGGGGTGGCGACCGCTGCCGCCGAGTCCGTCGCCGCTCTCTCTATAGCTGCTCTCATCGCGGCGATGACCGGCACGCCCACAGCCGAGCTTGACCTCCCGCTGATCGGTGATATCACCGAGTGGCTACCGGGCAGCAATCCGAATCAGCAACTGCGAAGCCTGGCGATTGCGGCTGGACTCTTCTTCATCATCAAGGGGGGCCTCGATCTGGCTCGCATGTACGCTCAGAGCCGCGTTGCCAACAACACGGGTGCGAGACTTTCGAACAGGCTCTACCAGGGCTACCTGCATATGCCCTACTCGTTCCACATCACCCGCAGCAGCTCGGAGCTGATACGCAACGCCTCGTGGGCCGCCGATGAGGTCGTGGCCACGTACCTGATGCCACTCGCGACGATCATCGTCCAAGCCTCGCTGTTCGTCATGTTGCTAGCGGTGTTGGTTGCGACGGCCCCGGAAGTGACTCTGGTGACCATCGGCATACTCCTCCCGATGACCATCTTGATCATGACCACGGTTCGCCCGCGACTGCGTCGGCTCGGGCAGGTCACGAAGAGAACGGTGAAGGAGTCATTCACCGCACTGCAACAGAGCCTTCACGGTATACGCGATGTCAAGATCCTCGGACGCGAGAAATTCTTTGGATCTGTTTTCCGGAACATCCGCCAGGAACATGCGAGGTCCCGCTATCTCTCCAACGTCCTGGGCCACCTCCCGTCCGTCGCCATCGAGACGCTCGTGATAGTGGCGATCATAGGGTTCATCCTGGTGGGTAGCCAGGATGGCCTCGGGACGGCCGCGCTCCCAACTCTCGGGCTGTTTGCCTACGCGGGACTTCGGATGATGCCAGCCACGTCGAGCATCGTGGGAGCGGTCAACAAAATTCGTTATGGCCAATCGGTTGCGGCCACAGTTGCCTCCGGGATCGAGGAGATCGTCGGCGAGACCCGGTCCCGAGCCAAGGAGCCGGCCGGGACGATCGATTTCAACGAGGTGCTGGAGGTCAAGGGTGTCAACTTCAGCTATGACGGTGAGTCGCCCACGCTCCAGAACATCAATCTGGCGATAACACGAGGCGAGTCGATCGGGATCGTGGGAGAGACGGGTGCCGGCAAGTCCACCCTTCTCGACATAATCCTCGGGCTGCTCGCGCCAAGCTCGGGCACTGTAGAGGTCGACGGCCTCGACATCAGTGGAAGGCTGCGAGCCTGGCACTCGAATATTGGCCTCGTGCCGCAGACGATATACATCCTCGATGACACCGTCAGACGAAACATCGCATACGGGCTGCCTGAGGAGCTGATTGACGACGAGCTGCTGAGCGCGGCGGTTGGGCTGTCTCAATTGGAGACTTTTCTCGACACATTGCCCGATGGTCTCGACACCTATGTTGGGGAGCGAGGTATCCGCCTTTCCGGTGGTCAGCGTCAGCGTGTGGCGATTGCCCGCGCCCTTTATCGACGGCCTGGGGTTCTCGTCTTTGACGAAGGCACGGCCTCTCTTGACAACCTCACGGAAGCCCAGCTCCTTCGCTCGATCCAGGACCTCCGGGACCAGGACCACACGATTATCACGGTCGCCCACCGACTAACAACCGTGAGGAACTGTGACCGAATAGTCCTGCTCGATGATGGGAGGATCGCCGATGAAGGCACCTACGAGGAGCTTCAAGACAGGAACTCGACGTTCCGTCAGATGACGAGCTGAACGTCAAGAGCCGAGAAGGCTCTTCTCGAGGATCGAAACGTAACGGCCCAACCTGCGCTGATCCTCACGGCTAGCAGCGGCCATGATCGAGTCAGAGAGCTTTATGAGCCGCACGAGTGCGAAGGCCGGGTCGCTCCTGATGTCCGGAGCTCCGTAGCCTTCTGCCGTCCAAGTGGCAATGGCATCGGACCAAGGGCGAAATGCGGGTCGTTCGAGCTCCAGACGAAGCAGGAACAATGACAGGTCGAATGTGACCGGTCGGGAGCTCAGGTCGAAGTCGATCAGGTAGACATGATCACGGTCGAGAAGGACGTTGCTGTGGTTCACGTCGCCGTGACTGAAGTAAGACTGTGACTCCTTGCGGGCGAACAGGTGATACAGCTCGTCGACTCTCTCCAGCATTCGATGGGCGTCTCCATCCTCGAGATAGGGCAACGCATCCATAATCGCCTCGCGGACGTTGGGACGATCGAGGTATGAGGAAGGCTCTGCCTCCTGCAAGGACAACGACTCGATCTCTCGAATAGCTCGTCCCACCCTTAGGAACTGCTCACGGGCGGAGCGAATTCGACCACGCACGAGGTAGTTCCAAGCCTTGCCGAGCGGCTCGCCCTCGACGGCGAGGAACACGATGGCAAGCTGGTCGGGGTCCGATGCCAGAATCGGGGGCACCGCGACAACCGATGGCTTGCCAACATGTTCGGCCAACCACCGGGAGCGGAGGACCCGATCACGCAGCCGGCGCTCCATATCGGGACGATCGGGCGGAACGCGAAATGTCTTGAGGTAGCAGACCACCGACGACCCCGCACCCAGAGCGGCATTGACGTGATAGACAGACGAATAGGGACGCTCGAGACTTCGTCCGATCTGCCACCTCACCTGATCGGTATCGATGATTCCAATCGATCGAGCGTACGATTGGAGACCCTCGTGAAGTAGCTGCTCATAGCTGAGGTCGATGTGCCCCCCTTCACGCCAATGCGCAACAGAGCGCGCCCCCCTCAATCCTCCTCCAGTCGACACGTCTGGAATTCTAGGGGCGTGGCGTCGTTCCGGCAACGAGACGAATGGAATCCCTGGTTGACACGGACGAGATCCAGCTAGATTCTCGTGCCACACGCCATTTTCTTGGGGGTTCGCGGGATGCAAGTGAGGTATGGCCGGTCACGAGCCGCCTCGCCGCGTTCGAAGATCGAGAGCGGCCCTGTCTCATTGTCGGAGCGTTACTGTTGAAGGGGATCATCCTCGCCGGCGGCACTGGAACACGCCTCTATCCAGTCACCAAAGGTGTGTCGAAGCAGTTGCTCCCGATATTCGACAAACCGATGATCTATTACCCGCTCTCCATCCAGATGCTCGCGGGGATTCGGGACATCCTCATCATCACGAGCCCGCAGGACGCGCCACGCTTCCATGACGTGCTCGGTGACGGCTCCCAATGGGGTCTCCACTTCCAGTATGCGTTCCAGCCAGCCCCAAACGGCCTGGCCGAAGCGTTCATCATCGGAGAGCGATTCATTGGCGATGATTCGGTGTCACTCATCCTCGGTGACAACATCTTCTTCGGATACGGAATCACCGACCGTGTTCAGTCCGCTGCCGAACTGGAACGAGGCGCTGTCGTCTTTGCCTATTACGTTCGAGACCCGGAGCGTTACGGAGTAGTCGAGTTCGACGAATCCGGGCGAGCCTTGTCGATAGAAGAGAAACCTGTGGAGCCCAAATCTCACTTCGCGGTGACAGGCCTGTACTTCTACGACAATGACGTCGTGTCCATCGCCAAGTCCGTGAAGCCCTCTGACCGCGGAGAGCTCGAAATCACGTCTATCAACAGCGAATACCTGGAGCGACAACAGCTGCATGTCGAGCTGCTGGGGAGAGGGACGGCCTGGATGGACACGGGCACCCCGGAGTCTCTGCTCCAGGCCGCCAATTTCATCTCAACCGTGCAGGCACGGCAGGGTCTCCAGATCGCATGCCCCGAGGAGATCGCCTGGCGGATGGGATACGTGGGCGACGAAGAGCTCTTCGCATTGGCCCAGGACCTCAGAAAGTCGTCGTACGGGGAGTACTTGATCGATCTCCTTCATGAGCGATTCTCCGGATGGACCCCCGAGTTCATGAGGCGAGAGGATGGCTGACATCCGACTAGGGGTGGTGGGAACCGGCTTCATCGCGTCTCATTTCATGAAGAGCCTGGACAGACACGAAGGGCTGAGGGTCGACGGGATTCTCACCCGAAGAGAACGAAACGAGGTCACGGGTCTGCCCGATGCCCTTCTCACGACTTCGATCGATGATCTGGTGGCGCACTGCGACCTCGTCGTCGAGTGCTCTGGTGACCCGATCTGGGCGACCGATGTGGTGACCGCCGCAGTGGGAGCAGAACGCCCGGTGGTCACCATGAACACTGAGTTTCACATAACCACGGGCTCGGCTTTCGTCGGGAAGGGTCTCGTTACCGAAGCCGAGGGGGACCAGCCGGGTTGTCTTGCTGCACTCCACGAGGATGCAGTGGCAATGGGATTCACGCCGATCGTGTACGGCAACATGAAGGGCTTTCTCAATCACGATCCTGCACGTGACGACATGGAGTTCTGGGGGGCCAAACAGGGGATCAGCCTCCCGATGGTGACGTCGTTCACCGACGGGACGAAGGTTCAAGCGGAACAGGTCCTGGTTGGGAACCACTTCGGAGCCACCATCGCCACGGAAGGGATGCTGGGTCCTGATGTATCAGACATCGTCGATGCCGCCGACAAGCTCGCCGCCGCCGCCCACGAATCAGGTCGGCCCATCAGCGACTTCGTGGTCTCGTCGGGTCTGCCTCACGGTGTGTTCATCGTCGCCACCCACGACGAGGCTCATCGTGAGGCCCTGGACTACTACAAGCTCGGTCCCGGCCCGAACTACACGCTGATCAAGAACAACATCCTGGTACACCTGGAGATCGTCAAGACCATCCGGCGCGTCCTGTCCGGCGGCGGTGTCCTGCTCGACAACTCGGCCCAACCCGAGCTCTCCCTGGCGGCGATTGCCAAGAGAGATCTGATGCCCGGTGAGCTGATCGACAACGCGATCGGCAGCTTCGATCTTCGAGGGCACGCCGTCCGCATCGAAGAACACCCGGGTCACGTCCCGATCGGTTTGATAAGTCATGCGAGGGTGACCCAGCCCGTCGAGCGGGGGGAGATCGTCACCACCTCCGTGATCGAATTCCCGGAGTCTCGGGCGCGGACCACTTGGAGCGATCAGATCCTCCCCTCTGCCCTCGCCGCTCGCTGAGATCTTGGATTGGGATGTCAGGGGCCGCGGTAGCCCTTGATCTTCCGTCTCAGTGATTCCTCCATCCAGAAACCACCCCGCACCCTCCTCTTGAAGAACGCGAAGCCATCGGACAGCTGGACGGGGTAGCGGTGCATGAGATAGGGGTCAGGCACGGATTTCGGACGCGGGCTGCCCCCCAGCACGGCGGTGTCATATCGCTGCCTGACTGCGGCATCCGCCGACTCCGACCAGAATCCATAAGGGTACGCAAAGTGCCGTGGCCGAAGACCCAGTCGCCGATGAAGAACGTCGTCGCTCGTCGATAGCTCCTCTTCGACTTCCTCGGCTCGCAAGGAACGAAGGTCAGGGTGGCCGTGGGTATGAGCTCCGAGAGTCATCAGACCCGAGGCGAGCATCTTCTCGAGATCCGACCAGGTGAGAGTGCCGTCGACGGATGCGGAGTCATCGGCGATCAGGCTCGTAGACACGTACAGCACGAAAGGCATCTCCCGATCCTCGAGGATCGGGAATGCCGTCGTGAACACATCCGAATAGCCATCGTCGAAAGTCAGGACGGCCAACCGATCGGCACCTGGCTCGCTCCATCGAGCCAAGGCTGTGTCGAGGTCGACTACCTCTCGCTCAGAGTGCAGCCAGTCGATCTGTCTCTTGAAATCCTCCAGGGTCACCTCCATCTGATGACCGTGGTTGGTCCCCACCTGGTGATAGATCAGGACTCTCGGCCCGGATGGCGAAGGTCGCACGATGTCGGCCGCGGCGAACAGAGACTTCGCAGCGGCGCGAATGGCTGACATGCTCCGATCAGGCGGTGGCGCTCAGAGAGGACATCTCCTCTTCACTCAGCACGTCGAAGGGAAGCAGCCCACGGCTCTGGAAGGGCGCCATGTGAGCTCGGGTGCCCTCGGTCCAGTCGGGGTTCCAGGAATACGTCGATGATTTGGAGTGGCCCGACTTCTCGCCGTAGATGACCTGGCGCATCCGCTTCTCGAAGCTCCGGATATCCCATAGCTCCTGCTCGTATTGCGCCACGAGCTCGTCATCCGACTTCGTCAATGCGGCCTTCTTCTTCCTCTCGATCTCATCGATCGATGCGCTCACGACCTCGGTCATGACACCCTCGAGCTTGGCAGCGGTCATGCGCCGAGCCGGCACCAACAGGCTCACAGAGTGCTCGGGGCTCACCAGGTGCCAGACCTCCGGCTCCCCCTCGGTCCGTTCGAGGTGACGCGTGAAGAACTCGCGATCGAGCCAAGTATCGATTCCTTCGAGAGCGCCGTCGCCAGAGAGCATCCTCTCGAATCGGCCCACGACCTCTGCGCCCGAGTCCCACGAGACCTCGTGCTCGATCTCCTCGGTGAGCCAGCTCCCGACCGTGCGGTGGTTCTTGACCGGTTGCAGGGAGATGAACCCGTATTCGGAGACATCCTCGATGAGGCGCTTGAGAAGATCACCATATCCGTATCGTGCGGTGACCATGTCCTCCGCTCTGGACACCACGTACTCGGCAACAGCTTCGTACGCCCCGCGAGAATCGGCCGCTTCGAGGGCAACGAGCAACTCCGATCCGAGCTCCTCCTCCGGCTGCAGCTCGATGAGCCCAAAGCTGTTGGCGAGCTCACCCAGTGGCGAGTGCTGCACCATCGCCGACCGCCGCTCATCCGGTATCGGGTAACTGCCCAGCCTCGTCATCGGAGATGAAGCATCCTTGTCGGCATCGGGCACTCGACGATCCTTGCGAGGCTCCTCCTCAGGGGTCTCTTTCCTCCTGAACCACCTCGCGAACCGAGGGCGCTTGCGCAGGAACACTGCTCCGAGAATGCTGATCCGGAGACGATCGGCGTCGTCGATCAGACCGTTCAAGTCTGTTTCCGTGGTGCTTCCTGGCGAAGTCACGACGATCCCGTGACTCAGCCGCTGCATGGCCACCTTCGACGATGGAGTCCCGAAGTCGTCGACGACGAGAATCGTCGCATCGTATTTCGACTCCGCCGCCGCGATCAACGAACGGAACTGGCGTCCGGCCAGAGAGTCGGCCGGCGACCCAGGTGGCGGGCCCGAAGGTATGACGGCGAGACCGGAGCGTACGACATGGGCACTCTCGACCGCGTTCTCGACCTGAGCAACTGTCTGCGGAGCCTCGGCAGGAAGCCGGAGGATCTCCACGAGGGACATGCCGCCAACCCGATAGACCCCCAGTGCCGCCCGGCTCTCGAAATTGGCGTCGATGAGGAGTACCGAATCGCCCGCACTGGCCATCGAGCCGGCCAGATCGGCGGCGAGCGCCAACACGTCTTCGGACGCGATGTTGTGCCCGGTGAGGGCGATCGTCGACCCACTCGAGTGGGCCTGCGCCTGGACCGCCGACCGTAGAGCTTGCACGGCGGTCTTACGCGGGCCTGGTTCCGCTTCGTCGTACCAGGCCTCGTTGCCCCGGACGTCGACCGGACGTGCCGGGACCTCGCCCAGGACGGGAACATCGATGTCGTCGGCCATCCACACGATCCTGCGGGTCCTGGAGACCATCAACAGACCGAGGATCGCGACCGCGGCGCCGCCCACGAGACCGAGGCCGGCAACGAGAACGGGATCGATGGGCTCGGACTGGAATTGGGTGAGCCTCGTCACCTGCTCGAGACCACGACCGCCCACACCGACCGACTGCAGGTAGAGCCGCTGGTACTCGAGAAGGAGCGAATCCCGACGCGCCTGCAAGGCCGAGAGATGCAGGGAGTCCTCGGTGCTCATCTCAGGGGTGGGGGTCTCCCCGAGAGCACTGCGGGCCTCCAGCAGCTCCTCGAGCTGGCTCTCCAGGTTGGAGCGTTCCTCCTGAATCGCAGCCTCTTCGTCCGAGGTGGCCGCCGCAGCTTCGGCGAGCACCAGATCGCGCAGCCTGCCCCTCACCGAGTCGATGGTCAGGTCGAGTTGGATCTGCTGATCGAGGATTTCCTGCTGCGCCTGAGTCAACCCGGGCTGTAGGTCGGCGATGGCGTCGTCGAGATCACGGGCGTCCTGCTCCAACTGCTCCAAACGGACACCGATGTCGATCTCGGCATCCGGATCGAGGTCCTGGTAGGTGTCGCGTAGCTCCTCGGCCCTCGTCCTCGCCTCGATGGCGCTGGTTCCCTGCCGGGTGAACTGCAGCTCAGACGCGCCCAGGTCGATCCTGATCTGTGCCGTCGGATCACTACCCAGGATCTCCTGGGCCAATTGGAGGGCGAGGCCTCTCTGCGCGTTGAGCGCGTCGGCCACCTGCTGTGCGGTTTGCCCTTCGCCCGCTTCGAAGCGAACTGCGGCCGTCGCCTCGTGGACTGTCTCACCCGACGGAGCGAGCGCCACCCACAACATGGCTCCGCCCAGCCCGACCAAGCCTCCGATGAGGACGATGACCCAGCGATCGCTGATCACCCGCGTGAGTCGTTTCAGATCCATGATCAGCCCTGATTCAGGACGTACCCGGCTTCGTCCTCGGCGCTTGGAGCGGGCAAGCCCCAAATGAGCTCGTTCAACTTGTCGATGACCATCATGTCGTCCCCCTTCATGGCCGCTTGCTCGAGGTCGGCGACCGCCTCGGCAATCACAGCACCCCCCGGGTCCATGAGCCGTACCTCGAAGACCTTGGGATTGGATGTGGTGTCCACAGGGCCGTTGGCGAGAGTCTCTTCCAGTTTCTCGCCCGGCCGAACCCCTGAGTACTCGATCTTAATATCGACATCGGGGATCAAGCCCGCCAGACGGATGAGTCGTCGGGCGAGGTCGTCGATGTACACGGACTCTCCCATGTCCAAGAGGAAGATCTCCGAACCCTGGGCGAGAGCCGCAGCCTGCAGGACGAGTTGAACCGCCTCGTTCACAGTCATGAAGTAGCGCTTCATCTTCCGGTCTGTCACCGTGACCGGCCCGCCCGCCCTGATCTGGGAGACGAAGGTCGGGATGACGCTCCCCCTGCTGCCGAGGACATTTCCGAAACGCACGGCGGAGTAGATGCACCCGTCATTACGAGCGTTGCCCGCCTTGACCAACAACTCGGCCGCTCGCTTGCTGGCACCCATGACCGATGAGGGATCGACGGCTTTGTCCGTGGATATGAGCACGAACCGCTCGACGCCCACACGAGAGCCCGCCTCGATCAGGTTTCTGGTGCCGACGACGTTGGTCAGGACAGCCTCGCCAGGGAACTTCTCCAGGACCGGCACGTGCTTCAGGGCTGCCGCGTGGAAGACCACATCGGGTTGGATCCGCTCGAAGGCGCGCAAGACGGCGTCGGCATCACGGACATCGCAGAGAACGAGGCCCGCCTGTCCTCCCCATGTGATCTGCGCCTCGTGAAGAAGGGTCTCATCGCGATCGAGCGCCCACACCTCCGCCGCATCGTGGGCGAAGACTTGCCGCACGATCTCGGATCCGATGGAACCGCCCGCACCGGTGATCACCACCTTCCTGCCACGGATCAGATCGGAGACGTTGGACATGTCGGATTCCACCGGGTCTCGCACCATCAGGTCATCGACTTTGATGTCGCGGACATCCAACGGAGCCGTCCTGTCGGTGACGATCGCCTCGACGCCGGGCAGGAGGCGGAGCCTCACGTCGATATCGAGACAGCTATCGACCACGGTGCTCACCACTGCCGGGTCGCCACCCGCCACCACGACCTGATCGATTTCCATCTCTTCGACCAAGGCCGGGATGTCTTCGAGAGACCCAAGGATCGGCAGATCAGCCACCAGGCGCGCATTCCTCGGCCCACCGTTGGAGTCGTTCACGAACCCAACGACATGTCCGCCACCCTCGATCTCATTGAGACGGCGAGCAAAGGCAGCAGCCTCGAGCCCGCTACCCACTACCAGCATCGAGGGGCCTTCGCCTACCTTCTTGAGCGAGAAGAGGCGGGAACGAAATCTCACCAGTCCGGTGAGTAGGAAGGTGAAGAGACCTCCGGAGACGAGTGTCAGGTACGGGACGATCAGTTGGTAGGGCTCCCGGACCACCGCGGCGAGCACGACGATGCCGGCGGTTGCGGCGCCGTTGGCCACGGCCAGTCTCGTTGCCTCACTGACCGACGCGAACTCCCATACGTGCCCATAGGCCCCGGCGATCGCGTTGGCGATGATGTGTATCGCGATGATGATGGGCAGCGCACGGAGCAGATCTGCCCAGTAAGCGTCCCCATTGTCGACATTTGCATCGAGCATCCTCAATGCAAGCGCAGTCGTGTATGCGCCGACTACGACCAGCGCGTCGATCGCGGCGAACGTGATGTCAGTTCGAACACGCGAAGCCGCCTTTGACAGCACGATCCAACGTGACCGTCTCTCCCCATTGCTTTCGCCACCCACGTCGTCAGCCTCCCAATGCGATATGTGCCCCCCGGGCGTAGGCCCACCCTATCACCAAACTTCGATCACTGGAAGTGGGATTTGTCCGCCGAGAGTGGGCGCCGTCGCCTAAGGGAGCACAGACTCATCCCACGATTCGGTCGCCGATGCCCGAGATCCGGCTGTTTTCAATCGGGCGCTCTGTGTTAGATTTCACTACTCGCGGTTATGGGGCGGTCCCATACGGCTGAAGGGGGGAAAACATGAAGGTGCTTGTTACTGGTTCGGCTGGGTTCATCGGTGGCCACGTCTGTCGAGCGTTGCTCGACAAGGGCTGGAGTGTCACGGGCTACGACGTCAGACAGGCCGGTCTGAGCGATGTGCAAGAGATGACCGGAGACCTCCTCGACCTCGAGAACCTGACGAACACGATCGCCGGTCACGACGTGGTGTGTCATGTCGGTGCCATCGGCGACGTCTATCTGGCTGCGGAACGCCCTGGCCTGGCGGCCGAAGTGAACGTCGTGGGGACGTCCAACATCGCCACCGCGGCCAAGGAGCTCGGCACACGTGTCGTGTACGCCTCGACCTGGGAGGTCTACGGCGAACCGCACTACGAGCCGGTCGACGAGGATCACCCGGTCAACCCGGATCATCCCTACAACATCACGAAGCTCGCCGGGGAGCAGATGCTCCTCGCCAGCCACAGACTGCACGGAGTGTCGGCAGTGGCATTGCGACTCGGCACCGCCTACGGGCTCGGCATGCGCACCAATTCGGTGTTCGAGATATTCATACGCCGGGCGATGAACGGCGAGGCACTGACCATCCAGGGAGACGGTTCGCAGGGCCGCCAGTTCACCCACGCTTCCGATATCGCGCACGCGTTCGCGTTGGCTGCCGAATCGGACGTCCAGGGGATGCCGCTCAATATCGTCTCCTCCGAGATGATCACAATCAAGCAGTTGGCCGACGAAGTGACCACGCGCTATCCGACGGAGATCAGCTTTGGGGATCCGCGGCCGGGAGATGTGCCCCCCTCCTACGTCTCTGCCGCTCGCGCCGAGGAGATATTGGGTTGGAAGGCGAAAGTTGCATTCGCTGACGGGATGGCCGAGTTGTTCGCAGTCGAGCGCGGCTAGACCCGTGCGGGGTGCCACAAGAGCGCACTACGGGGGACATGCACCCTCGCGGCTGCGAGGACCATGACCATGGTCACAGCGGCCAACACCCGGCTGATGGAAGACCGCGACATCGAGCCGGTCCTCGAGCTGATGCGTCTCTCACTGGGAGAGTCTTCGTTGCTCGCTCGCACCCCAGCGCTCTTTCGCTGGAAACACCTCGACAACCCGTTCGGCCGGTCGATCGCACTGGTGGCGGAGGAAGACGATCGAATAGTTGGCCTGCGCACCTTCATGAGGTGGGATCTGCGAATGCCCGACGGTGCGCTTCTCAGATGCGTTCGGGCCGTGGACACCGCCACACATCCCGACTATCAGAGGAGGGGCATCTTTCGGAGGCTGACAGAAGAGGGTATCGACATCGCCCACGCCGACGGTGTCGACATGATCTTCAACACGCCCAACGCTCTTTCGAAGCCCGGCTACCTCAAGATGGGATGGCGGGAGGTGGGGAGGATTGGTGCCATGGTCAGGCCATCTCTCGCCCTACTCCGAACCGACCCCTCGAGTGACAGCCCAATTGCCGAGGAGTACCTCCGGGACCCTGCCCCGATCATCGACCCTCGCTATGGCGACCGGCTCGCCCGCAGTGCTCGAACCCCGAGATCCGCAGACTATCTCGAGTGGCGATTCGCGTCACACCCGACCGCTCGCTACTTCTTCGCCGGATCTGACGGCGCGACGGCGATACTCCGACCAAACCGACGTAGAGGTCGCAGTGAGCTCGTCTTGGCCGACGTCTTCGGGAGCCCCGGCAAGGCGATCGGGGCGGCGGCGCGTGCCAAGCGCTCGGCCTACCTCGCCACATGGTTCTCAGATGGCTCGCCCGAGAGGGCCGCGGCCCTTCGACACGGCTTCGTCCCGATACCCGGACACAGGGCCCTCACTCTGGTCATGAGGCCTCTCCGCGACGTACCGCCGAGTCTCGAGACGATGGGTGGCTGGGATCTCGCCGTCAGTGATTTGGAGCTGTTGTGATCAGGTCTGAGAGTCGCCCGGCGCGGGGAACCTGCTCATGAGCACGGTCATGGAATTCGTCCAGTGGTTCGCGATAGCCATCGTCCTCTTCGTCGTGGTCTCCTGGGTGAGCAAGGCCATCCCCAACAACCGGGACAGGGTGTGGCTCCCCCAGATCATCATGTGGGGTTTCGCTGCCAAGGCGTTCGGCGCTTTGGCTCGGTACTACATGGCAGCGGACCTCTACGGAGGTGGCGACTCCTTTGGTTACCACGGAAGGGGTGTGGCCTTCGCCAGCATCTGGAGGAGCCTGTCGGTGCCGTCCTTCCAGGCCTCAGGCGAGGGAACCGCGTTCACCGAGGTGGTGACCGGGCTGCTCTACGCCATATACACCCCGGCTATGCGCGGCGGTTTCCTGATGTTTGCGTTCGTGGCATTCCTGGGACAGATTCTCTTCTATCTGGCCTTCCGACCCTGGCTCCGGGACAAGGCTCTCAAGCGCTACGCCCTAGCGATGATGTTCTTCCCGTCCATCGTGTTCTGGCCGGCGAGTGTCGGTAAAGACGCGCTGATGATCTTCTTCATGGGGCTGGCGACCCTCGGGATCTCGCGTCTCTTGCTCAAGTTCGAACTGGTCGGTCTGATCCTCGCCGGTCTCGGTCTCTACCTCACCGCACAGATTCGGCCACATATCGCGATGATGCTGGCCGTGGCAGCCGCCCTCGCCTTCGTGTTCATGAAGAGGTCGGCGGGCCCCACGCGAGGGATCAAACGGCTCATGCCTCTGGCGCTCGCCCTGATCGGGGTGGTCTTTGCCTGGAGTACTTTCTCCGCCGACTTCGGTGTCTCGCTCGAAGGCACGGAGGACTCCCAGGATCCGGCGGCGTTCCTCGATCGTGTGTCGAACCAGACGGCGCAAGGCGGTTCCGAGGTGACCGGCGGGGTGGTGAACAGCGTGACCGACATTCCAGCAGCCACCCTGAAGGTCCTGTTCCGGCCGCTGATCCACGAGGGAACAAGCTTGGCGATCCTCGTCAGCTCCGTCGAGGGGACACTGCTGCTCATCGCCGTGGTCTGGAAGCTGCCTGCGGCATGGCGCAATCGATCGATGATCCGGGCCAACCCTCTGTTGCTCTTGTCGATCCTGTACACCGGCGGATTCGTCATCGCCTTCAGCTCGATACTCAATCTCGGGATCATCGCTCGGCAGAGGGTGCAGGTTCTGCCGTTCTTGCTGGCCCTTCTCGTGACCTTGGGTTGGCCCCGTGAGGACGAAGATGAGATGAAGCGGGACTCGAGGACGCAGCAACGCCGGAAGGCACTGCAGCCGTCCGCCAGGCCAGGGTCCGTCTAGATCACGTGGAGCGGGGAGTGATGAACCCCGCTCTGCCGAGAAGCGCAACGACCACGATCAGCAGCGACACCATGACCAGCAGCGCGACGTAGATCGTGACCGCTTGGTCGAGGATCACGCCCACGACGACAAACGCAGCCTGAGCAGCCGCTGAGGTCAAGGCCACGGCCGGAACCGAGGCCCCGCGACCCCTGAGCTGGTCATAGAGATGGTTGCGATCCCCTGCGAAGAGGTGCCCGCCGGCCATGATCCTGCGGATGATCGAAACGATGAGGTCGAGGAGAAAGACCCCCAGGACGGCCGAAACCACCAAGGTGTCGGCCACAGACTCCTCGCTCACCTCCAGTATCTGGCTCACCAGGAGCAGCCCTACGAGATAGGCACCCGAGTTGCCGAGAAACACGCGGGCAGGATGCCAGTTGAAGATCAGGAACCCTCCGAGGGCTGCCGACAGGATCAACGGGGTCTCCACCCCCAACCCACGGTTGGAGGAGAGAACGGCGAGACCGAGAGCACTGACGGCGCCACTGAGCCCTGCCAGCCCATCGAGACCGTCGTACAGGTTCAAGGCGTTCACCGAGACCAGGATCAAGATCACCGCAAAGACGGACCACCAGAGGCCAGACCCGAGGCTGGCGACGACGATCACGGCCGCCATCCCCTGGACGATCAACCGGGTGATCGGGCTCAAGCCGAAACGGTCGTCGGCGAGGCCCAAGACGAGGATCAAGCCGCCGGCCACCACCAGGGGCACGCTCCAATCATCCCCCACCACCGACCCAGCGATGACTCCGAGATAGATGCCTACGCCTCCGAGAGGCACCGCAGGCCGACGATGAGCGGTGAGCTCACTCCGCTCAGGATGATCGACGAAGCCAAGTCTCGGCCCCAGCCAGATCGCGGCCCCACACCAGACAGCAGACAGAGCGGCGGCGACTACGTAGGACGCCAAATCAGGACCTCAGACGACTCGCCTCGATGGACTTCTATGGTGTCGTGTCTGGTGAATCCGGCCCTCTCGTAGGCGGCGATGGCCACGGAGTTGGAGGACCCGACCACGACCTTGACGTCGGTCGAACCTGCGGATTCGAGCTCTTCCAGCACCGACTTCAGCAACGTCCCGGAGAGCCCTTGGCCACGTGCTCTCGCTGCAACTCCCAGCGACAGGATCTCGGCGGGGATCGACGCGGCATCGCCCTCACTGCCGTAGCGCATCGACTCCCAGGCCCGACGCACCACCCTGGGATCGAGAAGCGCCGGGAATGCCGCCAGGGTGGCGGATAGCCAGCGTTTGCGGATGAAGAAGCGGTAGAAGGCCCCGATGTCGTCCACGGCGACCACGAACCCGGTGATGCCACCGCCGTCTTCGGCGACCATCGTCTTCGTGCCGGGCCAGTCCAGGAGGCCGCGATATAGCACACGCATGAAGCTTCTGCCCAGCCGGGGCAGGAAGCCACCGCCTATCAGGTCGAAATGTAGATTGGCAAGGGCTCTCGAATCGGCCGGACCTGCCTCTCGGGGGGCCGAGACCACTCGCTCCGCCAACATTCCGGCAGGCATCATGTGTGACATGCCCTTGGCTTCGAGCACATCACGGTAGGTCTCCAGGACGAGACGGACCACGTCGGTCTCGTCGAACCTCTCGACGGCGATCCTTCGGCTCGCCTCCGACATCGTCGTCCGCAGTACCGGGTCCTCGGCCAGGGAACGGATCGCTCGAACGAGTGAATCGGCATCCCTCACCGGCACCAACAAGCCGTTGACCCCATCCTCGACCACCTGGCGGCAACCTCGGATGTCGGTCGCCACGATCGGGAGGCCCATGGCGGCGGCCTCCATCGCCGCCCTCGGAAAGCCCTCGCGGTGGGATGGGAGGACGAACATATCCATGGCCGGATAGAGATCCTCCACGTCGGTTCGCATCCCGAGGACGCGGACCCCATGAGCCTCGGCATCCTCGACAACGGCGGCTGGTATGGCGTCGGCCTTGTCTGAGTCCTTGGGGCCGACGATCACGAATACGAATCCGTCACCGAGTCGTTCCGCTGCCTCGAGCAACTCGAGATACCCCTTTTCGGCAACGAGACGCCCGACCGACCCGACGACCAAGTCCTCGGGTGATACACCGAGCTCTCCACGTATGCGGTCTCTGACCCCGGACGGCGTAGCCGACGGATCGAATCTCTCGAGATCGATTCCGTTGCCGAGCAGCCGAGCCCTGCGGCGGGGCACGATCCGGAGACGTTTGGCGAGTTGAAGGTCCTCGGGGTTCTGGTGTAGCTCGGCGTCTGAGAACCTCGACGCCACGGCCTCCAGCCCATAGATCAGGAGCCGCTTGAGAACGGGGTCGGTCTCGGTGGCGTAGAAGCCGTGCATCGTGTTGATCACGACGGGAACCCCGGCGAGACGTCCCAGAATTCGCCCATAGATGCCGGGCTTCGGATTGTGAGTGTGCAAGACGGTCAAGGAAGCCTTGCGCACCTCGCGCCAGAGTTGGGCGGCCGCCTTGAAGTCGGAGACGACGTTCATGCCTCTGGTCGAGGATTGAAGAGGGATGTGGGTGATACCGGCTTCTTCCAGCTCTGCAACCCAGGGGCCCGGTGAGCTGATACCGATCGCCTCCCCTCCAGCATCTTCGATCGACAGCAGCTGCGGCCAGAGCAGGAAGCGAAGACTGAGGTCGACAGTAGTGAGGTGGGCGACGCGCATGGTCGAGTCATGGCCGGTCACGACGTCCCTACGGGCCGGGGTCACTTGGCGATCTCCTGGAGCAGGGTGTCCCAACGATCGGCCGAGGCGTCCAGAGAGAATGCCGCGGCACAACGCTTCCTGGCTGCGGCCCCCATGCTCGCCCTGAGCCCTTCATCTCTGAGGAGAGACTCGACCGCGTCGGATAGCCCTCCGAGGTCGTCGATCCCGACCACCAGACCGGTCACGCCATCCTCGACGACCTCCCGGGCACCGGGGACATCCGTGGTGACTGCCGGCAAGCCGCAGAGACCTGCTTCGATCAGGACGCCGGGCATGCCCTCCGGCGGTCTGCTCGTCAGAACCAGGAGATCGGATTCGGCGAGCAGGGCCGCAACATCGTCCCGTGGGCCGAGCACCTCCACGCCAACCCCCTCCGCTCTCTCGCGGACCTCGGCAAGCAGGGGGCCGCCGCCGACCATGGCTGCCGATACCGCTACGCCCCGGGCCGCGATCTCATCGATCAGATCGATGAAGAGGAAAGGGCGCTTCTGATCCTCGAGGTGGCCGATGAAGATGACGCGCGACCTCTCGAGGGCGCCACGCTCGGCGGGCCGGTAGATCTGAGGGTCTCGGCCGTTGGGGATGACCCTGAGCCGATCATCGTCTCCGATCTCCGCCCGAACATCTCGAGCCAAGCGGTCAGAAACCGTCACCAGGGCGGCCGCCTTCCCCATGTAGAAGCTTCGAAGAGCACGTCGAATCGGGCTCGCCAATCGTGGGTGGTTGGAGCCGATCACGAGGTACGCAAAGGGAGTCCCGCCGTCGGCCAGAGCCGCGTATTTGGCCGGTTCGCCCCCGTGAGCGACCAGGGCCGCCGGCTGGAGCCGGCCCAGGGCACCCCGCAGCCGCCAGACGGCGCGCGGGTCGAGCCCGATCCGTCGCATCAGGCCTCGTGGCACTTCTAGTGAGATGTCGGGATCGAGATCGTCATCCTCGGCTCGGAACATTGTCAGGAGCACGTGCTTGTACGAGCCCCTCTTGTTCAGAGCGCCCGTGAGGGCTTGGGCGTAACGCTCTGCTCCACGAGCGACGTCGTAGGAGACGACGTGAACCACGGTTTTCTTGTCATCGTCGCGACGAGCCGGCAACTAACCCCCCCAACCAGGGCATGGTACTGACGGGCGCTTGTCGCACCACCCCGAACTTCGCGGGCGAGCGGAACCTAACTCTCCCCATGATCAGCCCAGCACGCCGACACGCCGATCCGAGAACCTGATCAGCGCGCCACAAGTCAACGCGAACACGACAGCGACCACGGCCGCCGATCGGATTGGGCTGAAATAGTGAGCGGCTATGCGCGAGTTCACGAGGACTATCGCGAACTGCGGTACCGCCGCGATCAGCACCGACATAGGCCCGCCGAGCAACTGCGCTCGTAGCAAATCGATCTGAGGTCGCGCCCGGAACAAGACGGGCTCGATGAGCAACAGCCCAAGACAAGCCAATGCTCCGATCACAGAAGCCGGTCGCCCTGTCCCTCCCTCGCTCGTGAATAGTGCGAACACGGCGCCAGCGGCGTAGGCCCCCGCCGGTCCTACGGTGACCAACACACGCGGCCATGCCAGAAACGAGATGGGCAGGGCTACGGCGAAGAGTGTCCTCACCCATTCCGTGTCGGGAACGGCGAGAAAGGTCCCGAGTGCGGCCAGCCCGAAGTAGATGACCCCGAGACCGTGCCCACCGTATCGGGACTCGAAGTCGTTGATGAGAAACCCGATGATCGGAATGCTGACGACCACGACGAGACGCACCCACGCCGGCTCGCTGGAGCCGGCGAGAGCGACGACCACCGCTCCGGGTATCGATGCCGCGGCAATCACGATGGGCGATCCATCGAGGTTCTCCACCATGAGCGTTAACAACACGATCACCCCGACGCCGATCCAGACCGCCGAAGGAAGGTCCCCGGCCAACGATGCCGCGCCCATCGACGCCGCAGCGATCAGCACACCGCCGATCGGCAAGGGGTCGTCTCCGGTGCGCACTGCCTCGTTGCCGCGCACCCCGATGAGGGCGAGACCTCCCAGTGCCAGCCCCCACAAGAAGTAGCTGGACTGGAGAATCTCGATCAGATTTGCCACAGGAGCGAGGATTGTATGGAATACCTGACCCAACGCCGAGTTCATCGGCTCCGTGATTCGACAGTGGACTGAGAGAAGCATGACCGCGAGCAGGCCGATCGATCAGTGCTGATACTCGCCTATCACCGTGTGAACCCGGAGGTCCGGGATGGTCTGTCGGTGTCCCCATCGACTCTGCGCCAACACCTCGAAACGCTCATGGGCCGCGGCTGGTCGAACGTCGTCCTGGAGGAGAAGATCGCGTCCGGCCTTGCGACCGTCCCCCGAGACACATTCGCGATCACATTCGACGACGGCTACCAGGACAACTTCGTCCACGCCCTGCCCGTTCTGGAGGAACTCGGAGTGCGCGCCACCGTCTATCTGGTCAGTGACATGATCGACTCCCCCGAGCCGTTTCCGTGGCTGAAACGCCCCCCGTCCGGTGACTTCGACCACCTCGATCTGCACATGACCACCGCGCAGTTGGAGACGGCTGCCACGAGCGGCGTGTTCACGTATGGCTCGCACACCGCCACCCACCCCATGTTGTCCGAGCTCGACCACGATGCGGCCACCGAGGAGATCGCACAGTCGAAGGCCGATCTGGAGCAGCGCTTGGGCGTCGACATCACCACCTTCTGTTATCCAGCGGGCAACTTCACCGACGAAACCGTGGAGATCGTGTCCGCCGCCGGCTACGAGGCCGCTGTGGTGACCCCGAATCGTTACATTCCGGAGACCATTCACACGTTGCACCGCGTCGGCATCTACAGCCACATCACACCGCGTCTGTTCTCGATCAAGACATCTCGGTGGTTCGAGCGCGCCCAGAAGACCAAGGCCTTCTGGGATCTCAGGACCCGGGTGAGTCGCCTCCGGGCACCTTGACCGAGCCCAACCATGCAATGACCGGGACGGCTCCGAGGGTGCTCGTCATGGTGAAAGGTCTCGGGCTCGGCGGTGTCGAGCGTCTGCTCTCCGAGTCGATCCCGCATTTGAACCGGGAGCGGTTCGACTACGAGTTCTGTTACTTCACCCCGTGGAAAGACGACGTCGTGCCCGAGTTCCGTCGCGCCGGCATCCCGATCCACTGTCTGGGCATCGCAAACGACGCCACCCCGCGCAACATCAGAAAGGTCCGCTCCTTCCTCGTTGCGGGGAGCTATGACATCGTCCACACTCACTCCCCCTTCCCCTCTGCGCTGACCCGCCTGCTCGCGCCAAGGGACGGGCTCGCCGGCATCGTCCACACCGAGCACAGTCTTCCTGGCTCTCGCAATTGGGTTACCCGGGTGGCGAACCGCTTGACCTACCCCCTCTGCGATGTAGTCATCTCGGTGTCACGAGTCGTCGAGAGCGAGGTCGGTCGAGGTTGGCCATTCGAGCCAAGGGACTCCCGGGTGATCTACGGCGGTATCGAAGGCGGGGCCTTGTCGGGTGTGACCCCGGCGATGGTCGCCGATACTCGTCGATCACTGGAAATCCCCGAGGGCGACCTCGTGGTGGGGAACGTCGCCCATCTCAGACGTCAGAAGGGTCACGACTTGTGGCTGGAGACGGCACGGCTCGTCCTCGACGAGAAGCCAAATACGACTTTTGTGATCGTCGGGCGTGAGAAGGAGCCCGGTTACCAGAGGGCTCTGCAAGAGCACGCCGCAGCCCTGGGAATGGAAGATCGAGTGCGCTTCACCGGCTTCCAGCTCGACCCCTATCCGTATCTGGCGACGTTCGACGTCTTTCTGATGGCTTCGGAGTTCGAGGGGTTCCCGATCGCTTTGGTGGAGGCCATGGGGATGGGCGTGGCCGTGGTGTCGACCGACGTCGGTGGTGTCAGCGAGGCGATCGGGAGTGAGCCAACTGGGCTCATGGCGCCAAAGGGCGATGCGACAGCCCTGGCTGCGCAGGTCGTCTCACTGCTCGACGACGCAAACAGACGAGAAGCCCTCGCGGGCCGCGCTCGCGCAAGAGCCCGGAGTGAGTTCACCGTGGAGCGGATGGTGGAGCTCGTCGAGCAGGTCTACGACGAGCTCCTCTCCAGCTGACGTCGGGCTGCTATTCGACGGTCACCGTCTTGGCGAGATTCCTCGGTTTGTCGACGTCGAGCCCGCGCGCCGTGGCGATGTGATAGGCGAGTAGTTGCAGCGGGACGACCGCGGTCACGGTGCACAGCAGATCGGGGCCTGAGGGCACCCTGATCACATGGTGGGCGATGTTGTCGACCTCGTCGCCTTCCTCGGCGATGAGGACGATCGTGCCTCCCCTGGCCTTCATCTCCTCCATGTTCGAGTGTGTCTTGGAACGAACGTGGCTGTCCGTCGCCACTCCGACGACCACGACACCCTCCTCGATCAGGGCGATCGGGCCGTGCTTCATCTCGCCGGCGGCATAGCCCTCGGCTCTCACGTAGGCGATCTCCTTCAGCTTGAGCGCCCCCTCCATGGCAACCGGGAAGTCACCGGAGCGACCGAGGAAGAAGTAGTCACGTACGTCTACCCACGACTTGGTGAGCGACTCGATGTCACCGGAGGTGGCGAGCACCTGCTCGACCTGTGCGGGCAGCTTCAGCAAGTCGTTGACCAGCAACTCGATCTTCCCGGGGTCGAGAGTGCCTCGCACCTGAGCCAGATAGAGGCCGAGGAGCTGCATGGCGACGAGCTGGGTGGTGAAGGTCTTCGTCGCAGCCACCCCGATCTCCAAGCCGGCCCTCGTGTAGAGGACGGCGTCGGACTCACGGGCCAGAGCCGAGTCGAGGACGTTGCTGACGCCGATGAGATTGGCTCCTTGCGCCTTGGCATATCGGACTGCGGCCAGGGTGTCGATGGTCTCCCCCGACTGGCTGATCCCGATGACCAGAGAACGGGCGTCGAGCACCGGGTCGCGATAGCGGAACTCAGAAGCGATATCGATCTCCACCGGCAGTCGGGTCCACCGCTCGATGGCATATTTGGCCATCATCGCCGCGTGGTACGAGGTCCCGCAGGCGATAACGAACACCTTGTCGATGGCGCGGAGCAGCTTGGCGTCCATGTCGAGCTCGTTGAGAACGACTCGACCACTCTCGGAGACCCGGCCGGCCAACGTGTCAGCGATCGCCTTGGGCTGCTCGTGGATCTCCTTGAGCATGAAGGTGGGAAACCCGCCCTTCTCGGCCGCCTCGAAGTCCCACTCGATCTTGCGATGCTCGGGCTCGAGCTGGTTGCCCTCGAGGTCGAAGATGGCCACGGAGGTGGGGCGGACTTCGACCACCCGGTCGTCGTCGATGATCACCATCTCCCTGGTGTGCTCGAGGAAGGCCGGGATGTCGGAAGCGAGAAAGTTCTCACCGTCACCACGACCCACCACGAGAGGCGAACCACGGCGAGCTCCCACGATGAGGTCGGGCTCTGACTTGCGGATCACAGCCAGGGCCAAGGACCCCTCGGCGATATTCATCACCTGGCGCACCGCCTCGGACAGGGGGAGGTCGCCCAGGTCGCCGATCATGTGAGCGACCACCTCGGTGTCGGTGTCGCTCTTGAACTCGTGACCCTGGTCGACCAGCTTCTGCTTGAGATCGGCCCAGTTCTCGACGATCCCATTGTGAACGACGATCACGTCACCGCTCTGGTCGGCGTGGGGATGGGCATTGACCGTGTTGGGAGCGCCGTGGGTCGCCCACCTGGTGTGGCCGATCCCGGAGACCGCCGTCAGGTCACCTGATGAGGAGACCAGCTCCTCGAGATCGGCGATCCGGCCTGCCGTCTTGATGAGCTGGATGGAGTCCCCACGG
>Ga0299913_10000339_pt1 | contig 28306 bp, 26 predicted proteins | sample RVTome_9_FD_201360 | JGI IMG/M metagenome (GOLD analysis project Ga0299913, IMG submission 201360) | Soil microbial communities from uranium-contaminated site in the Upper Colorado River Basin, Wyoming, United States - RVT155D38 (version 2) ... | reverse complement strand
CTTTGTGACGGGTTCGCGCATCGGCAGGATGCCGGTTTCGAGAAGCACCGTCGCCACGCAGATCGCGTTCGAGCCGGACATGGGCGGCGTGTCCTCCGGCTCCATAATGATAAAGCCCATGTCGGCACGGGGATTTTTTGCCGGTACCAGCAGATTCACGTGTCGAAACACACCGCCGCGCGGTTCGTTGAGCACGAAGTTTCTCAGCGTTGCGTCTCTTGCGATCCAGCAAGCCTGGTCCCACAAAGTCTCGCCCGGCGGAGGTGGAACTCCGGCCACTATGACGTCGCCGACCTCGCCCTCCGCGTGGCAACCGACAATTTCGATGGCGCCCGGATCAGTCATCCCCGATGTCTGCCGTGGTCGCAAGCTCCGCCGCCGCAAGGTCCTCCAGCGCCGTGCCGACGGACTTGAAGAGCGTAATGGCATCGGCTCGTTCGCGGGAGCGGCACTCTCCGCGGACAAGCCCTGCGAGATCACCAACGATATCGCTGCGCTCGAACCTGCCCGCCTGCAGTGCCTGAACGATCTCGCCGGCCTCGGCCAACGCACCGGCGAAGGTGTCGACGTACACGTCCGCGCGCGACAGTGCCTCGGCATCGGCTTCGCTCATGTCCGCGCGAAATGCGCCGACGAGGTCCAGGTGTTGTCCGCAATGCAGCCATTCGCCTTTGATCAGCGGCTCCATGGCGAGCGTTGCGCAGGAGATGATATCCGCGCGATCGACCGCCGCGGCAAGATCGGCGGCTGGAGTTGCAGTAAAGGGGGCCCGTGCGAAGGAGCCTGCAAGCCGTGCGGCGGCTTCCGGCCGGCGACCCCAAATAATGACCTCGTCCAGATCGCGCGCTGTCGCGTGCGCGGCGACCAGGTGCGGCGCCAGCCTGCCGGTTCCGACCATCAGCATGGTGGAGGCATCGTGTCTCGACAGATATTTCGACGCCAGCGCAGAGGCGGCGGCGGTGCGTCGCAGTGTCAGCTCGGCGCCGTCGAGAAGGGCGATCGGCTGGCCGGTGTTCGGGTCCAGCAGCAGATAGCTGGCGCTGACGGACGGAAGGCGTCGCCCGACGTTGCCGGGAAAGATCGTCGCTATCTTCACACCGAGCGCCTCCCCGGAACGCCAGGCGGGCATCATGAGAAGCGTTGCGTCCGCGGAACCTGGCACCTTCAGTTGATGATGCGCCCTCTCGGGCGCGACAACGTCCGACTGAAAGGCCTTTTCCAGGACGTCGATGAGCCTGTCGTACGGCAGGCGGCGGGCAACGGCGTCTCGATCGTAGGTCAGCATCGGCGTATAGCGACTCCGGACAATTTATATAGCAATCCGCAAATAAACTCGTTTCGCGGTTACGTTAAGACCAGGTTGGATCGATAGTTTATGGGAATTATCACCCCGCCAAAGTCCGAACGGTCAAATTGGCGGCGGGCTGCGCTCGCCCAGGTGCAGGACCTGCTGCTGCTCGTCACCTCGATGGGTGGCGCGCGGCCGAAAGCGGTGGTGGAAGACGAGGGACAGCTCCGGGTCGCGAAATTCAACCGCACGGATTGATCCGTGGAATCACCCGCGCGTCGAGCAGGCGATGCTGATGCTGGCGCGCGAGTGCGGACTCTCTACGGCCGAGTCGCGCATCATCCAGGTCGGCGGGCGCGACGCCCTCCTGGTCAAATGCTCCGATCGCGAGCCGCAGGCGCACGGCGGCTTCACCCGCGCGCGCATGTTGAGCGCGCTCACGCTGCTGCGTGCCGGCGACACCCATCAGGACCGCGAGCACGTCATCGTGCTTGTCGACCACGCCTTTGCTCGCATCGCCCACGACGCACTTCCGAGAGGAAACCACCATGCTCGACCATGTCTTTGCGTGTGGGGAAACGGCTTTGTTGTCCAGGAAAGGCCTGTATTTTCCCCGCACAGCGTGTCGATTGCCTTGCCGGACGTTACTCCACGGTCACTGACTTGGCCAGATTCCTCGGTTGATCCACGTCGGTACCCTTCAGTACCGCGACGTGATAGGCGAGCAATTGCAGGGGAATGGTGTAAAGGATGGGCGCCTGGAAGTCCTGAATCATAGCTGGCATGCGCATCGTGTGGATACCGGCCCGATCGCCGAACTGCACGCGCGGATCGGCGAACACGAACAGCTCTCCGCCGCGCGCGCGGACCTCCTGCAGATTGCTCTTCAGCTTTTCCAGAAGGTCGTCATCCGGAGCGATGGCCACCACGGGCATGTCTTCGTCGACGAGGGCGAGCGGCCCGTGTTTCAGTTCGCCGGCGGCGTAGGCCTCGGCGTGAATGTAGGAAATCTCCTTGAGTTTCAGCGCGCCCTCCATGGCCACCGGGTTCTGCACGCCGCGGCCGAGAAACAGTGCATGGTGTTTGTCGACAAAATGTTCCGCCAGCGTCTCGATTGCGCTGTCGAGCGCCAGAACCCGTTCTATGAGACCCGGCAGCTCCGCCAGCTGCGCGACCAGTGCGCGTTCCTGTTTTTCCCCGAGGCCGTTGCGCCGGGCGAGCGCGATCGTGAGCAATGCCAGCGCCGCAAGCTGCGTGGTAAATGCCTTGGTGGAGGCAACGCCGATCTCCGGACCGGCGCGCGTCATCATCACGAGTTCGGACTCGCGCACGATCGAGCTTTCCGGCACGTTACAGATCGCCAGTGTGGATACGTAGTCCAGCGCCTTCGCCGCTGCCAATGCCGCAAGAGTATCTGCGGTCTCCCCGGACTGGCTGATCGTGACGAACAACGTGCCTTCCGGAACGACCGGGGAGCGATAGCGGTATTCGCTGGCAATCTCCACGCTGCACGGCAGCCTGCACAGCTGTTCCACCCAGTAACGAGCAACCAGACCCGCGTGATAGCTTGTGCCGCAGGCGACGATGTGCACCGCCCGCACCCGATCCAGCACATCCATTGCCTTCGGGCCGAACGCGGCCTCCATTACTCTGCCGTTGGCAATACGGTCCTCGAGCGTCCGCGCCACGGCGCGCGCCTGCTCGTGGATTTCCTTTTGCATGAAATGTCGGAAATTGCCACGTTCCGCGGCATCGGCGGTCAACTCGCTTTCCTTCACAGGCCGCTCGACCTCGATGCCTTCGCGGTCGAAGATGGTCACTTTCTGTCGTTCGACGACGGCGACGTCGCCTTCGTCGAGAAACAAGAACTTCCGCGTAACCGGCAGCAACGCGGCGACGTCCGATGCAACGAAGTTTTCGGCGATGCCAAGTCCGACTATGACAGGACAGCCCGCACGGGCCAGCACCAGCTTGTGCGGGTCGCTGGCGCTCATGACGGCAAGTGCATAGGCGCCTTCGAGTTCGGCCACCGTGGCCTTGACGGCAGCGGCAAAGTCCTTCGACGCTTCGAGATGATAGCGAATCCGGTGTGCAACGACTTCCGAGTCGGTCTCCGACTCGAATTCGAAGCCGCGTCGCTTGAGGTCGTCGCGCAGCTCTTCGTAGTTCTCGATGATCCCGTTGTGCACCACCGCAATATCGTTGCGCGATATATGCGGGTGCGCATTCACCTCGCTCGGCGCACCGTGCGTCGCCCACCGGGTGTGCGAAATTCCCGTACCACCGCGCACGGGCTCCGCATCCAGAGCGCTTTGCAGCTCCTGAACCTTGCCCAGCCTGCGCACGCGGGTGACGATATTGTCTTCAATTACGGCGATGCCGGCGGAGTCATAGCCCCGATACTCGAGCCTTCTCAAACCCTCCATCAGTATCGGAACGACGTTCCGTTCAGCAACTGCGCCGACGATTCCACACATGAACAGCTCCAGAAAGCTCGAATGCCATTATCATTTTTCCACTTTTCGCGGTCGTTGCCACTCGGGCAGGCTTACCTGCTTCGCACGCGCGATGGTCAGCGTGTCTGCCGGGGCGGGTTTGGTGATCGTCGAGCCGGCGCCGATGGTTGCGCCCGCGCCGATTTCGACAGGGGCGACAAGCTCCACCCCGGAGCCGATAAATGCCCCGTCGCCGATCACGGTGCGATGCTTTGCGGCACCGTCGTAGTTGCAGGTAATAGTCCCGGCGCCGACGTTGACGTCGGCGCCTATAGTCGTATCACCGATATACGAGAGGTGATTGACCTTGCTGCCGCTGGCAATAGTGCTTTTCTTTACTTCGACGAAGTTGCCGACCTTGACGTCGCTGTGGAGTTCGGCACCGGGGCGCAGCCTTGCAAACGGCCCGATCTCGCAGTTCGCACCGGTGCTGGCTCCGTCGATGTGACAGTGCGGATGTATCACCGTTCCCGCGCCTATGTCGCTGTTGCGGACGACGTTGCTCGACTCGATGGTCACATTGTCACCGAGCGCGACGTCACCTTCAAAGACGGTATTCACATCAATGAACACGTCGGTCCCGCAGTTGAGCGTTCCGCGGATGTCCACGCGTTTCGGGTCCGCAAAACTGACTCCCTGCGCCATAAGCTCTTCGACCAGGCGCTGCTGCAGCGCACGCTCCGCTTCCGCAAGCTGTTTTCTGTCGTTGATTCCCATAACCTCTTTCCAGTCGTCGGCCTTGACGCCATGAACGGCGACGCCTTCGGCAACTGCCATCCCGATGACGTCCGTCAGATAATACTCGCCCTGCACATTGTCGTTTCGCAGCCGGCCGAGCCAGTTTTTCAACCTGGCTGCCGGTGCGCACAGGACGCCGCTGTTGATCTCGGTAATCTCTTCCTCGGCGGCCGTTGCATCCTTTTGCTCGACGTTGCGAACCACCTTGTCGTCTTTTCGAACGATCCGGCCGTACCCGAAGGGGTTCTGGATGTCTACGGTCAGAATGGAAACTTCGCCTTCAGTGCACTTCTCGAGCACTCTTGCCAGTGTCGCCTGCCTGAGCAGCGGAACGTCACCGAAAAGGATCAAAACCCGGTTATTCCCGGGCGTTGCAGCCATGGCCTGCTGCGCCGCGTGGCCGGTGCCCAGCTGTTCGGCCTGCAGCGTCCAGCGGATGCCCTCGCCGGAAACCGCCGCCTTCACTGCCTCTCCACCGTAACCGTATACGATACAGACATCTTCTGCGCCGACGGCTTTCGAGCAGTCGATCACATGCTGCAGCAGCGGCCGCCCGGCAAGCGGCTGCAGCACTTTTGGCCGCGCCGACCGCATGCGAGTCCCCTGACCCGCCGCCAGAATGATGACGCTTAGTGCCAAACGAGCTTGCCTCCGCCCGGAACAGACCGGTGCATACTTGTTACAATTCTTCGTTCTCCCGCCGGCGCCGATAATACCGCATGCGCCCGGGCGGGCTTAACCGCCGCACAGGCGGCGGCAATCGGTGCAGCTCGCTATGGCAAAGCAAACACCACGCCGGATAGTCCTGCCTGCGCTGTTGACGACAGCCGCTATTGCTATTGGCGCCTGCAGCGGCGAGATCTACCTTCGGGATGGCGTAACGGACGGCGACACGTTTTATCTCGCCCAAAGCGCCATTACGGATTCCGATCCGGCGCTGCAAAGCTGGGTAAGCTACAGCCTGACGCGAAGCGCCTGCCAATTGCAAATCGGCGGCAATAATCCCGCACGCGCGAGTTCTTTCGAATGCGAACTTACCGCGCGCCGGCATCTGATCGACTCCTGGAACGAACACCGAAGCAAACAGCCGCACATCCGGAACAGTTACTTGGACGAGATTACCCGGGTCAGACAAGCCGGCTTTCTCCCGGAATATGTCGCCGTCAACTTTCGGCGCCGCGGCTGGACGGTTCCCCTCGATCTCGACCCGCGCGGCTTCCTCGACTGGCAAAGGACTCACCTGCCGGATCACAGGGCGGCAACGCGGCTCATCGGTTCGTGGAATTACGCGCACAAGGTCAGGAGCGCAGGGCAATAAGGATCGCGTCCCGGCGCCGGCTTGGACGCCGGCTCCCGTCACTGTATCTTTGGCGGCTCCTTGCTGCCGGAGAATCGGGTTAGCTGCAACAGAATATCGGTCGCTTTGCTTTCAGGCTTCATGATCGTCACCGCTGCGACTGCAGCCGCCAGGAAAGAAATCGATCCATTGCCTGAGGAATGATCCGAATCTGTCGGGTCTCCGGCGGGTTCTATCGGCGCGTCCATTACGGCTCCAGGTCGACGGAATAGCCGAGCGCCACTCGCAGGAATCTGGAAATCTGGATGATGTCATCGCCAGTGAAGCCAACCGTGTGCGAGTTGACCCGTTCGACGTTCGGCAGGTATGACAGTAACTCGACCGGGCGATAATGCTTCAGGCTCAGCTCGAGCCGCAACGGGGTTTCGAGCACGTAGGGCTCGAACTCGTCGATCCGTCCGATAGCCGCTCTCGTCCTGTCCCGTATGACTTCGTATGCCGCGTTCGGCGTCAGCGTCTGCGCGGAATGAAATCCCTTGGCCCATTTGACCACGGCGCCCTCGACGTCTCCGACGATCACCTGGGTTTCTGCAACGGCCACATTGTCGCCGGAAACCATGATGACCGGCACGCCGAAGTGTCCCGCAATCGCCGCATTGACGCTGGACTCCGACATCGACATACCGTTCAGCCGAAGTGCAGTGACGCTGGCGCTGGAGAAGGTGTGTGCCCGAACGCCGCGCGCGTTAGCGGTACTGGCGTGATAACCCAGAAAGATGACGCCGTCGAAAGTGTCGTCGATACCTTCCATCATGCCGAGGGAACGGGGCCATGAGCGGACGACCATCACGTCGTCTGGCAGCATTTCGATCAGCAGATTCTGACCATTGCCGTGCGAGTCGCTGACGAGTATTTCAGTGGCGCCGGCTTCGCGAGCCGCCTCGATGCAGGCATTCACCTCCGCCGTCATGAACCCGCGAAAACGCTCGTACTCGAAGCCGCCGGGACCGAGTTGGGCGTCCGTGACGACTCCGACGACGCCTTCCATATCGGCCGATATATAGATTTTCAGGCCATCGTCGGAATCCGACTGCGGCGGTGTTGATTCCGGTACGCTTTCGTTCCGGGGGCGCGCGGATTCCTGCGCGCTCTCGTCCTGAGCCGGCAGTTCCGAGCCGGACAACAACAGTGCGGTCGCACAAACTGACAGTATAAACTTCATCCCGGTAACTCCTGTCGCCAGCGGACCTCGGGCAGAGCCGTCCGCGTTGGGTATTCGACAGGATAAATCACAAGCGCCGGGGCCGGCCAGCGCGCGCATTAAGCACGCCGTACAACGCTTCCCGCGGAATCGAAATTTGCTAAGGCGCCCTATCCGTGAAACCGGTGGTCGCCGGTCAGGTGGTCGCGCATATCGATCAGTCCCGGCACCACGGTCTGATCAGCGTCGCTGATTGACGGAGGATTGTCCCCCAATGGCGACGGCAGGTCCTGCCCCGATACGTTTGCGGTAGACGACCTTGTCGTCACCGGGGAAGTAGAAATCCGGGAAGATATCCCAGGTTCTGTAGCCGGCGCGTTCGTAAAAGGCGCGCGTCGGCTGATACTGTGAACGGCCGGAGGTATCGATGTACATCTCGATGGCGCCCTGGACCGCCGCTCGATGTTCGGCCTCCCGCAGCAGCTTTTTGCCGAGCCCGCGGCCTTGATGCTTCGGTGAAACTGCGATCCAGTAGAGGTCGAACGCGCCGGGGCGTGACGGAATCGGGCCGAAGCACGCGTAGCCGTGCAGTACGCCGTCGCCGCGGCCGGCATCGGCGAAAATGAATTCATAGCCGGATAGCTTGCCTTTGGACAGCGCCTCATCGACCAGTTCCACCGCGATGTCCTGTTCGGCGCTCGAGAAAAAAGACGTCGACTCGACCAGCCGGCGCACAGCCTGCAGATCGCTCGCACGTACCAGGTCTCGCCAGCGCATCAGGGCGTCCCGCTGTTTTTCTTCGGCCGCTCGCGTCGGCTGGAACCGGCATTCTCTCGCGCCACCGCGCGGACGTCCTCGCTGGACAAGCTTTCCCATAGCCCGGTAAAGAAGTGGCGGGCATTGACGCCCAGCGTCTGCACCTTATAGCCGCCTTCCTGCACGACCAGCGTCGGCAGGCTCAAGTTACCGATCATGCGGCCGTTTTCGTTAAAGTCCCTGGCAATCAGGCGGAATGACCCGGTCGGGTCGCCTTTTGCGGTATCGAGCCCGAGCGCAACGACGATGAACTGCGGCTGGAACTTCTGGATCGCGGCAAGCGCCCGGCCGAGCGCCCTGCGGTAGCCGAGGCCGTCGACGTTCTCCGGCAAGGGCAGATTCAGATTGAAACCCTTGCCGTCATCGGCGCCCTTCTCATCGTCGAATCCGGAAAAGTAGGGGTAGGTGACGCGCGGATGCCCGTGGATCGACACCGTCAGCACATCGCGACGGCGCCAGAATATGTCCTGCGAGCCATTCCCGTGGTGGTAGTCGATGTCCAGCAGGGCGACGCGGCCGTGTTCGCTCAGGTAATGCGCGGCGGCGGCCGCAGAATTGAAATAACAAAAACCGCCGAAAGAACGGTGCTCCGCGTGGTGGCCCGGCGGGCGGATCAGGGCATAAGCTGCACGGCTGCCGTCCAGCAGGCACTCGGCGCCCGTCAACGTGCAGTCCACCGACCGCAACGCCGCCTTGTAGGCGTTGGCATTGAGCGGCGTAAAGGTATCGATGCAGTAATAGCCGGCGCGCAGCGGCAGGTCCCGGGGCGGACGTGCCCGGTTGCGAATCGGGAATACGTAAGGATAGACGGAGCTGTCGGGCGCGACATTGGCGCAGGCTTCGCGCAGAAAGCGCACGAAGTCCCGATCGTGGACCTGTTCGACGTGCCTGATGCCGAAATGGCGAGCTGCGATCGTCTCGAAAATCTGCGTTTTGCCGAGTTCCTTCAGAATCAGCGGGACGCGAACCGGCGCCTCCACATAGCCCCGGTCGGCGACGTGATGAATCTGGTGCCGGTCGTTTACCACCAGTGCGATCTTTCGCAGCCGCGGGCGGCGCTCCGGTGCCGACGCGGCATCGACGGCGTAGCGCGGCTCGCGCAACCTGACCGGATCGTCGCGCAGCGATTTGACCACCGCATCTATATATCCGGCAGGAGCTACCTGCCCGTATTTCCGCTCCAGTATCGCGCGCACGATCTTTTTCGCCTGCGCCCTTTTCAGCGGCTTGTCGTCCTGTCCGAGATCATCGAACAGGAGGTAGGGCGGGTTCGTGTCCTTGTCGCGAAAAGGTGTCTCATATGCCGTTCCTGTAATGGGGCGGGTGCCGAAGCGTTCATAGAATCTCAGCCTTGCCGCGTTCTGCTTGCGGGTCGCAGGATCCGGCGATAAATCCGGGTCGTCCGGAAGCGATTCCAGAAAAATTCCGACGACGCCCAGCCGTGAGGCTTCCTCGCGGACTCGTTCGTAGAGCGCCCCTCCGATCCCGCCGCCGGTTTGGCCCCGTGCCGCCGAAACATATTCCAGGTAACAGAACCCGAGTTCCTCGTCGTGCAGCAGCAGAGCGAAGCCGCGAACAGTAGAAGCGCCGTTTTCGGCCACCAGAAGAATCGAGCGGAAGCGGTAATCCTCCGGGTTGGCCAGTCGTGCCGGCAGTGCCGCGATCTCCCGTTCGCTCAAATCGGTGAACTGCACGCGCAGCATTGCCTGCACCTGGCTCAGGAGACGCCGGTTGGCCGGCGTTGTTACATCGAAGATCCTGTGAATGCGGAACACGTCAGCGACCGTTGCCGGGATTCGTCAACCGGCACGGCGGAGCCCGGGCAGGCCCGGACGAACAGCTGCCTGCAACAGCATCTCGATGACCTGCCGGTAGGCAATTCCTGCTTCGTTCGTCGCGGCGGCGAAGCCGGCCTCGCGGGCGAGACAGGGATTTGCGTTTATCTCGAGGACCCAGGGCTTCCCCTCTCCGTCCAGCCGGACGTCGACCCGGGCATAGCCGCTGAGCCCGAACAGCGTCCAGCATTGCCTGGCCAGGGCTTCCAGCACGCCTCGCTCCGGCTCCTTAAGCGTAGCGAACCGTCGTTGAGTCGCGCCGAACTCCGGCGCGTTTTCGTCCCACTTCGCCGCGTAGCCGACGATTCTGGGCTTTCCCGGCGGAAAGTCGACAAAAGTCATTTCGGCGAGCGGCAGCACACACGGCCGGCCGTTCTGTTCCAGCACCGAGATGTTGAATTCACGTCCATCTATATAACGCTCCGCGAACCATTGTCCTCCGAGTGTCTCCTCGCATTCCCGGATACGCTGCCGGGCAGCAAGTCGGCCCTTCACTACCGAACCGTCATCCAGTCCGAGCGAAGCATGCTCCCACAGCGATTTTACGACCCACACGGCGTCATCGCGACCGGCGCCCGCGTCAGCTTCACGCTCTGCACGGTCAAACCATTCCGGAGTCGCGACGTCGTGCAGGCGCATCCACCGCTTTGCCAGAATCTTGTTCGAGCTCAAGTTGATGGCAACGCTGTTCGAGCCGGTGAAGGAAATGGAGGCGCTCTCGAGCAAAGCCGGCACGACGCCTATCAGCTCACCGCGCCCGTTCAGCGATTCGACCAGATTGAACACGCAGCCGGCGTTGGCGTTTTGCAGACGCTCGAGAGCGGCTTCGAGGTTCAGTCCGATCTCCTGCGTCGTTACGTCCCGGTGCAATTGCCCGAGAGCCTCCCTCACATGGCTTGCCTGCAGCAGCGCGTCCAGTTCGTCCGCACGGGCCTCTTTACCGAACGCCTCGTGCAGGACGAGGACGCTGCGGGGCGAAGCTTCCATGGCGGCGGATCAGGCGGCGAGAAGGTCGGCGCGCGTACCCGGTCGACATCGAGCTTTCGCCGAGGTCATGATGCCGCCGATCAGGCTGACGTAATCCATGCCGACCATCGACGCCATTATCGGCAGATCGGAGTGCTGGGGATGGAGACCCGCAAGCGGATTCACCTCCATGAAATTTGCCACACCGGCGCCGTCGAGGCGAACATCGATGCGGCCCGCATCGCGGCAACCGAGAGCTCGCCATGCGCGCAGCGCGAGCAATTCGATCCTTCTCTGCATTTTGTTTTCGTCGAGGAGCCGGTAGTCGACCAGTTCCTCACAGAACTCCTTGTTGCGATAGGAGTAGATTTCAGCATCGGCGCCCGGCCGCAAGGCGATTTCGAGCGTCGCGAGAGCCGACGCCTTGCGCCCCGTGCCCAGGATACCGACCGTGAACTCACGGCCCGGCAGAAAGCGCTCGACGAGCACCGGCTGTCGATGCTTCTTGAGCAACGTCCGGCAAACCGCCTGAAGCTCCGCGGCATTGTTGATCTTCGAACTGGTGCTGACGCCCTTGCCGGTACCCTCGGCAACCGGCTTCGCAAACAACGGAAAGGGTAGTTTGATGTTCCTGACGTTACCCGCTTCGCCGACCACGACGAAATCAGGTGTGGTGACGCCGGCTGCCCGTACGACGTCCTTGGTCATGCCCTTGTGCAGCGCCAGCGAGCAGACGAGCGGGTCGGAGAAAACGCAGGGAACCTGGTATGCATCGAGCAGCGCCGGAACCTGTGCTTCGCGACCCCAGCCGTGCATGCCTTCGCAGATGTTGAAGACCAGATCCCAGCGGTCGCCGGCGACCAGACGCTCGGCAAGTTGCTGGAAATGCCCGATCGGGTCCACGTCGTATCCGAGCGTTGTGAGCGCCTCCGCAATGCTCTCGATCGTGTCCAGGCGATCGAACTCGGCCGTGTCCAGTTCGCTGTATCCGGCATCGAGCCACACCTGGCGCAAATCGTAGGTAATGCCAACGCGCATTGGATGGCCGCGGCGCATCACGATGTCTCCGATTGTGCGGCAGGCGTCGCGGCAGAATCCGGGTATCGATAAACACCGCCGTCGAAGCTTTGCAGCAGCAGGTCGCCATTATCGAAGCCGGCGACGTAGTCCGGCGCCACCGGCACCTTGCCGCCGCCGCCGGGTGCATCGACGACGAACGTCGGCACGGCATACCCCGTCGTGTGGCCACGCAGTCCGCGGATCAGCTCTACCCCCTTCGCCACCGGCGTCCGGAAATGGGCGGACCCGGAAATCGGATCGCATTGATAAAGGTAGTATGGCTTCACGCGAATGCGCAGCAGGCCGCGCATCAGCGCTTTCAAGCTGTCGACATCGTCGTTGACGTCCTTGAGCAGGACCGTCTGGCTGCCGAGCGGTACGCCGGCGTCGGCCAGTCGCCCGCAGGCCTCCGACACCTCGGGGGTGATTTCCTCGGCATGGGTGAAATGCAGGCTCATCCACAACGGGTGATACCGCTTCAGGATGCGTGCCAGGGACGGCGTAATGCGCATCGGCTGCACCACCGGCTGTTTACTGCCGATGCGCAGAAACTCGACGTGCCTGATTTTGCGCAAGCGGCGCAGGATGTATTCAAGCCGATCGTCGTCCAGGCTCAGCGGATCGCCACCGGAGATCAGCACATCGCGTACGGAAGGGGTTTGCTCGATGTAGCCCAGCGCCGCTTCTATGTCGGACTTTTTCACGCTGCGTTCTCCGGCGGAGCCGACCATGCGGGCGCGCGTGCAGTACCGGCAGTACACCGAACAGAAGTTGGTAACGAGCAGCAGAACGCGGTCAGGGTAGCGATGTACCAGCCCCGGCACCGGGCTGTGGCTGTCCTCGCTCAAAGGATCTTCGTTCTCACCGCGGGATACCTCGTACTCGCCCAGCACGGGAACCACGGTGCGGCGCAACGGCTGCTTCGGGTCGCGAGCGTCCAGCAGGCTTGCGTAGTAGGGCGTGATGCCTACGGGAAGAGCACCGGTGTGCCGCTTGATCGCTTCCGTCTCGTCCGCGGACAACTCGACCATCCGGCCGAGGTCGGCCAGCGTACGCACCCGGTGACTATTCTGCCAGCGCCAGTTATTCCAGTCGTCGACGGTCGCGCCGGGATAATGCCGAGCGAGGAAGGCGGCGGATCGTTCGGACACGACGAACGGGGCTCGATCGCGTTTTGCGATGGCTTTCTGGAGTTGTCTTGTAGGGGGAATCGGGCGGCGGGAAGAAGTGGCGGGAGAGGTAGACCTACTACTCCCCGGTTCCGGAGGTACGTCAGCGTACTGGGCGGTCTTCATCAACAGATCCTCGGCGCGCAGATGGGCGACCTGCAGAGAAAAACCGACCCGGCCCTTCGAGTCGTACGGGAATTGCCCGTCCAATTTTCGCGGTAATATATTTGCGGGTGATTAAATGTCAATCACTTTTTTGGCAGGCTTCTCCTCCTGCTCGATCCCCGCCGTCTGACCTTGCCAGCCGGTCCTTCTGCTGACGTATTGCGGAGCCCGTTTGGTCGCAAATCGTCGCTATCGGGCGACAGTCCCGGTTCCGAAACCAGGTGTTGGAGTCACCCGGTGTGCTGCAGTCGATTGATTTCGGTTGCCTCCATCACCGACTATCTGTTGCTCCCGTTGGTTCAATTTCTCCTTGCATGATCCCCACCTTTTCAAATGATCCGCAGACGGATCGATCGCTGCGACATTCGCTCAAAGACGCGGCTGCCTTCGGCACGATGACAGGGATCGGTGAAACCTATTTTTCGGCATTTGCGCTCTGGCTCAGGGCGACGACCCCGCAGATAGGGCTGCTCGCCTCTCTGCCCCCGCTGCTGGCATCATTCGTGCAGCTGCTATCGGCGTGGCTGGGGCGGCTGACGGGCCGGCGCAAGAGCATCATAGTGGCAGGCGCCGGTCTGCAGGCCATATCGTGGATCCCGATCGTCGTGCTGCCGTTACTGTTTCCAGAGCACGCCGTAGCTTTGTTGATTGGCTGCATCGTGCTCTACCAGAGCGGCGCCCACCTCGTTACGCCGCAATGGAGCAGCCTGATGGGCGACATCGTGCCGCCGCGTCGGCGCGGTCGCTTCTTCGCCTTGCGGACGCGGCTGATCATGGCGATTACCTTCACGTCGCTTCTGATTGGCGGCTTTGTGCTGCACTATTTCAACCGCGAGCGGGAAACGCTGACGGGCTTCGTCATCCTGTTCAGTATTGCCGCTTGCGCGCGCGTTGTCTCCGTTTATCAATTGTCGCGAATGCAGGATCCGCCGGGGCAGGTTGCGGCACTCGAAATGCCGTTAGGCCGTGGCTGGAGGCAGCGTCTGCGGAACTCCAACGTCGTGCGATTTTCCCTGTTTTTTGCGCTCACTCAGTTTTCCGTTTCGATTGCCTCGCCGTTTTTCACCGTCTACATGCTGCGGGACCTGCAATTCACCTATCTCGCTTTCACGATCAATACGGCAACCGCAGTGCTGGCGCAGTTCCTCACGCTGGCGCAGTGGGGACGAATCAGCGACGTCTTCGGCAACCGCCGGATCCTTGCGGCTACCGGCATGGTCATTCCGCTGATGCCGTTGCTTTGGGTATTTTCGGGCAACTTCTGGTACCTAGTCGCGGTACAGGCGTTCAGCGGATTTGCCTGGGCCGGGTTCTCCCTCAGTGCCGGCAATTTCGTCTATGACCTTTTTGCACCGAACAAGCGCGCGACCTATCTTGCCGTTCACAATGTTTTTGCCAGCATCGGAATATTCAGCGGGGCGATGTTTGGCGGCTGGCTCGGTCTCGTTCTGCCGACGCAATTCGACCTCTTCGGCTACCATTTCAGTTGGCTGAGTCCGTTGGTCGGCGTGTTCCTGGTGTCGACCATTGCGCGCGCCGCCGTGGTCTTGAGCCTGATTCCAAAAGTGCGCGAAGTCCGACCCGTGCGCGACATCTCGCTGCGTGCACTCATCTTTCGCGTGACGCGGGTCAACGCTCTCTCCGGCGTCTTCTTCGACATCGTGGGCACGCGGCCGAAAGGCGCCGCCGGCGCCGAGCCTCCGGCGCGGCGCTAATTGGCGGCGTCCACTCGCACGATGCCGTCGATTGCGTGATATGCGGAGAGAATTGCCCCTTCCTGCCAGCTCTGCAGGATGCTCAAGTGTTCGCCGGCGAAGAAGATCTTTCCATCCGGCGTCAGTAAAGCGCCTGGGTCGGAAACGCCCCACGCACCCATCTGGAACGGCACTTTCGGCCACGCCACGCTGATCCCACGGTGCACTTCACTGGCATAGTCCGGGTGCAGGTTCGTGCCCTGCGAAATGCTCGAGTTGATCCTCGCCTGCGGCGACTGTGCGGCAAAGGTCTCGCCGGCGGCGCCGCCGAAGGGATATGCGCCCACGATGATGCCGTCCATCCTTCCGAAGCCGCAATTGGGATACCAGATCTGCGTGATGTCCTGGGTCGTCCAGGAGACGCCGCCGTAGATGTTGTGGTTCTGCTCCCAGAAGCGCCTGGACTGGAATGCCAGCTTGCCGGCCGAGGCGTAAACGAAATTATTTATCGCCGCTCCGTGTGCGCTGGAAAAATCGGTTGCGATGCCTCGCAACACCGTCGCCGGAATCGTACAGACGCAGTAGTCGGCTTCCAGACTGATGGGCGTGCCGAACCTGTCTTCGTAGATAATCCTCACGGAATCGCTCAGCTTGCGAATTTCGCTTACCACCGCCTCGTACTCGACAGAGGCGGCAATGCGTGAGGCAAATGCTCGCGCAATGCGATCCATACCGCCGACCGGTTGAAGCATGGTCGGCTGCTGATCGAGAGCGTGCGCAAAGTCTGCGCGCATTTGCCAGAACGCGTCACCGATCAGTTCCTGCAGCTGCAGCGGGCTTATTGCTTCCCCGCGCTGCCGGCTGCCGGCGTTTTCCTGCCCCGGAAAGCCCCCTCTGCTGGACCCGACATAATCGTAGCGCGCGTCCAGATCACCGTAATCCCGCAGCATCGCAAGAATGTTCATCCTGTCAGCAGGCGAAAGTTCCTGATCCAGCGCATTCCCACTGACGGCAGTGGCAAGCAGTTCCGCGAGATTGCCTCGCGTATCTGCAATCACGCGTCGCGCCAATTGCGGCTCGCCGTCGAATGCGGGCTCCGAATGCATGAGCGCCGCTCGGTTGTCGTTGATGAAGGCTTCCAGCGACACGCCGAAGTCACGGCAATAGCCCAGCAGAAACTCGTGGTGATGCGAAATTCTCGCGGGGCCCGGATTGAAATAGAGATCGTCGTCGGCGTCGAATGAACAGATCTGCGTCGAATCGACCTCGACGACCGTATCGCCGGCCCTGATCGTCCGGATGCGCCCGCCCGCGACGGTCCTGGCTTCGAGGAGTTTGCATGCGTAACCGAGCTTGCTCATCTCGAAGGCTGCGGTCATGCCGGCAATGCCGCCACCAAGAATGACGACGCTCTTCCCCGCCCCGATATTCGCCGGCCAGTCCCCGGGCCGCGGCGAGCGGTTGGCGGGCGGGGGATCGGGCCGGGCCGGGGCTCCGGAAGCAGCGCCGGACGGGCCGCAGCCAGCCGCCGAAACACCGAGCCCCATGGCAGCCACGGTTCGCAACATCGCGCTGCTGCCGACGGCGCGGCCGATGTTCAGCAGAAAGTCCCGCCGTGCGACTCGGGCCCGGCGAGCGGTCATTCGATCCTGCTCAGGCTGAGGAGCCGGCAAACGCGGCAGATGAAGCTTTCGTCATTCATTGGGTGTCCCCCGTACCGCCCGTACCGTAAGCGATTCGCGATCGCCACGCACGGACGTTTTTGTTCCGCCCCGTCACTTAAAGGTATGGCGTCAGAAGGCGCGCGACGCCGTTGCGCAGGCGTCGGGGCAGGCGCTGGTTGTCCATCTGTGGTTTCGTTATCTCTCGGGACTGGCTGCGGCGCCGTTCGAACCAGGTTTTCATCGCAGCGGCCAGGGCGACGTCGTAGCATTCGAGATTGAGTTCGAAGTTCAGGCGGAGGCTTCGCGGGTCCCAGTTCGTCGAACCGACAAGAACCCATTCATCGTCAACCAGCAACAGTTTCGAATGATCGAACGGCGGCGGCGAGTGCCAGATTCGGCAGCCGCGCTGCAGGATCTGCCAGTAAAGCGCCTGCGATGCCCACTGCACGAGCTTCAGATTATTCTGTTCAGGCAACAGGATCTGCACCGAAACGCCGCGCAACGCCGCGGTGTTCAGCGCACTGATCAGCGCCGCGTCCGGCAGGAAGTACGGCGTCGCAATCGAGAGGGAATGTCTGGCCTGGGCCAGGGCCCCGAGCATTACCATCTTCAGCACTTCGAAGTGCTCGTCTGGACCGTCGGGAATGGCCCGCGCAACGACCGTGCCCTTCGTGTCAGGCGGCGGAAACCAGTCGTTTCCGCCGAGCGTTTCCTGCGTGACGAACGCCCAGTCATTGATAAAGATCTCCACCAGCTGCGCCACGACCGGGCCGCGAACGCGAAACTGCAGGTCGCGAACCGGGTGGCGACTTGGCGTTGCCAGCACGTTACCGGCACGAATGTTCATCCCGCCGGTAAATGCAAGCCTGCCATCCACGATCAACAGCTTGCGGTGATTGCGCAGGTTGAACGCGACCATGTTGCGCAGCACAGGCATGAACGCAGCGGCCGGCACTCCCCTCGCCCGCAGTCGTCCGATCATGCTGCGCCAACTGTAATGCTGGCCAACTGCATCGATCAGGACGCGCACGCGGACACCGCGTTTGTGTGCGGCTATCAACGCTTCGGCAAAGCGCCTCCCGACCTCATCGTTGTCGAATATATACGTTGCAAGCGCGATGCTCGTCTGTGCGTCTGCAATAGCGTCGAGCATGGGCGGGAAAGCCTCGTCACCATTTTCCAGCGGCTCGATGGAATTATGGCTGCACAAGGGGAACGGCCCGACCTGATCGCCTACACGCGCGAGTGGCGTGAAGTGCTCCGGCAGACTCACCGCCGACTGCAGGCCAGCGCCTGGCGCCGGACCGCGCCGTCTCAGAGAGGCCGCCCGGCGGCGCACCCGGTTGACGCCGAGCAGCCAGTACAGGATCGCACCGGCAAGCGGCACCAGGATGATGAGGCCGACCCAGGCGATGACCGCCCTCGTGTCCCGCTTGTAGAGTAGCGCGTGGCCGGCGCTTATCGTGGCAAACACCAGCACCGCAAACGCCAGCAGTCCGAACGCTGGTTGCCCCATATTTACATCGAGCAGGGCGTATTCCGGAGCAGCGACCGTCAGCTGGCCATTTCGAGCTGGTAGTAGTCCATCAGGATTCTCGCGACCTCGGGCCGTGAAAATTCCGGAGGAGGGGAGATTCCCTGGCCAAGCATTTCGCGAACCTTAGTGCCCGAAAGGATCACATAATCCTCCCGTTCGTGGTCCGGCGCCTCGCGCATCATCACCACGCGTTTCAGCTTTTTCGAGTACGCCGTGTGGTCGGCGCCGAAAATTTCGATCTCCAGCGCACTCTGTGGCACTTTTTCCTCAAAGATCGTCTGAGCATCGAAGGGACCGTAAAAGTTGCCGACGCCCGCGTGATCGCGGCCGACGATCAGGTGCGTCGCACCCATGTTCTGGCGAAACACCGCATGCAGCACAGCCTCGCGCGGACCCGCATACAGCATGTCGAAGCCGTAGCCGCTGACCGACACGGAGTTTTCCGGAAAGTAAAGCTCTACCATCTTCCGGATGCAAGCGTCTCGCACCGATGCCGGAATGTCGTCGGCTTTGAGCTTGCCGAGCAGCATGTGGATGACGATGCCGTCCGCGCCAAGACGCTCCATCGCCATGCGGCAGAGTTCTTCGTGCGCAAGATGCATCGGGTTACGCGTCTGGAAAGCAACGACTTTTTCCCAGCCGCGCTCGCCGATTTCCCGGCGGATTTCGACAGCCGTTTTGAATGTGCCCGGGAAATCGGTTTCGAAGTAACTGAGATTCAGGACCTGCATATCACCGGACACGCAATATTTGCCGAGCTTTTTGAACACGGCAACGCCGGGGTGGGTGTCATCGAGCGTTCCGAAAACCTGCCGCGCCATCGTGTCGATCTGCTGAGTGCTTACGGGCTCGATCTTCTGCACGTTCATAATCGCCATTACTGGATTCCCGGCGACGTTCGGATCGCGGAGCGCGATACGGCCGGCTCCTTCGATCGCGCCGATGTCGTGGGTCAGATTCAGCACCGGCACGGGCCAGAACAGGCCGGTGGTCGTATGCATGGTTTCTGCAACCGACAGCGCATCGGCAAGGTTCATAAAGCCGCCAAGCGGCGTGAAATACCCGCCTCCGAGCATCACCGCGTTGGCTGCGGCGGCGGAGTTCAACGTGAGCGATGGAAGAAGTTCTGCTTCCGCGAGCAGCGCAGCTTTCGCAGCTTCATCGGACACAAGAAGAGGGTTAAGGGCATCCGCCCCATGAGGTTTGATCACAAAAGTCTCCTAGACTGCTACGGCTGAGGCGCTATCGACCCGGTCGTCGGCGCGCGTGAAATACTGTTCCCGAATGATTTCGTTCTGGATGAGGTATTTGATGACCGTCGCAACTTCCTCTTCCAGCGTCATCTCGTCGGTTTTCAGATGTATTTCGGGATTCTCCGGGGCTTCATAAGGATCGTCGATTCCGGTGAAGTTCTTTATTTCACCGGCACGGGCCTTCTTGTACAGCCCCTTCGGGTCGCGCTCTTCCGCCACGTCGAGGGAACAGTCCACGAATACCTCGACAAAGTTCAGACCGGCGGCATTATGCAGCTCCCGCACTTCGTCGCGATCCGCCTTATACGGACTGATGAAGCTCGAGAGGGAGATCGTACCGGCGTCGCCGAACAGCTTCGCGACCTCGCCTATACGACGAATGTTTTCCTTCCGATCTTCCCCGGAAAAGCCGAGATTCTTGTTGATGCCTAGGCGCACGTTGTCGCCGTCCAGACGGTAGGACAATTTGCCCATGCCGAACAGCGCGCGCTCGAGGGCGACGGCTATCGTACTTTTGCCACTTCCGGACAAGCCGGTAAACCAGATCGTGGCGCCTTTCTGGCGCAGGATTTCATAACGGTCCTCCCGTGATACATCACCGCTGTGCCAGGTTACGTTGGTTGCTTTCTGTTCCGCCATGTTCCTTTTCCTTTATCGTCCATTGTCATTAGTCGGTTGCGTGAACAACAGTCAGGTCGTCACTGTCCGTGGGTGTTTTCTTCGCTCCGAGAACCCGTTCAGCAACAGGTCCGTGGATTTCTGGATGATGTCGAAAATATCGAGATCGGGATCGCGGACGATGATGTCACCCCAGGCGTTGCAGATGCCAATGACGGCAAGCGCCGCGAAGTGGCAGTCGATCGAATTCCTGATGACGCCCTGACGAATGCCTTCCTCGAAGATGCCTTCGAGCAGCTGGCGATATCCGCTGCCGAGCTGCTTCAGCAGTTTTCGCTTTTGTTCGGGCAGGTAAAGCCTCTCGTCGTTGTAAACCTTCAGCGCCTCGTTTTTCTCTCGATAGCTCGAGAGATGCGACGTCAGGGTCGCCATCAGTTTTGCCTCGAACGGCTGATCGCTCCTGGCGATCTGTTCCATTCGGTGCACGTAATCCTGGATGCCGAACAGACAGACCTCGCCCAGCGCCTCCTCCTTTGAGCGGAAGTAGTAGTAGAGGCTGCCCTGCTTGATACCCAAGCGCTCGGCGATGTCCCTGGTGCTCGCGCCGTGGAATCCCTTGTCCGCAAAAACGGCGGCAGCGGACTTGATGGCGGCAAGCCTCTGGTGCTGATAACGGCTGTTGTCGGAGTCCGGTTTCACGGCGTCTCGTGCAGGCAACGAAAAACGCATTCTATCGGACTATAGATTTTTGGTCAAGAAGGAAATAAAGGGTAAGGACATCAGCCTGTTATGCTGCGCCATCATCGATTGATCTATTGACCACGCTAGCCTTGGCTGCGAGGCACTTTTGCCCTTTTCGGCATCCACAGGCACGCGGCCTGCTTCCGGCAGCTGAGGCATAATCCTGCCGTGGCGGCAGATCGCGACCGGTGCCGCGCGAATCCCTGGTCTCCGGTCGCTCGTGTTTCTATGAATCTTCACTCCATCCATCGTGCGACGACTGACGATCTCACGGCACTTACCGGACTGGTCGAGGAATACTGGCGCTTCGAGGATATATCCGGCTTCGGACAGGCGCTGATCGAGACGCAGCTCGAGCGACTGCTTTGCAGCACACAGCTCGGCGCTGCCTGGATCGCCACGAGGAATGGCGCACCGGCGGGGTACCTGCTGGCGGTTTACGTCTTCAGTCTCGAACACCGCGGTCTGACTGCGGAGATAGACGAGTTATACGTCCGGCCGGCGGCGCGGGGTGCAGGAATTGGCAGCGGATTGCTAAAGCAGGCAGAAGCGGCGGCCGCTGAAATCGGCTGTACCAGCATTTCCTTGCAGCTCGGTCGCAGCAACGAGGCCGGACGCGCGTTTTACCGGCGACACGGCTATGCACCCCGGTCGGAATTCGAACTTCTGGAGAAAGCAATCACGGGCGCCAGATCGGCATGAGAAAGCGATGCCGCTTAGTCGGACTCGCCCTTTTCGGCCCACCCGCTCCAACCCGGACCGCGCACGACTCGGCCCGGTGTGGCGCCCGTGTGTTCGCCGTCGCGCAGGACCTGAACGCCGTTTACGAATACGGCGCTGACGCCGCTTGCGTACTGTTGCGGCTCGTCGTAAGAAGCATGGTCGCGGATTGCTGCGGGATCGAATACGACCAGGTCGGCGTAGCAGCCTTCATCGAGGCAGCCGCGCCCATCGAGCTTCCAGTTTGTGGCCGGCAATCCGGTGAGGCGATGGATTCCCGCTGCAAGACTCATCAACTCCCGGTCCCGCACATAATGACCGAGAAACCGCGCGAAGTTGCCGTAGGCCCGAGGGTGCGTGCTGGATTTCAGAAATACGCCTTCGGGAGCCGAGGATTCCGCGTCTGAACCGAGAGACACCCACGGTTGCTTCAGTCCGAGTTCGACGTTCTCCTCGCTCATCAGGAAATAGGCGGCATCGACGCGGGAATCGTCTTCCAGAATAAGGTCGATGACAGTGTCCTCCACTGCCGTGCCGCGCCGTTCCGACACATCCGCAAGCGATTTCCCGGTCAAGGGCTTCAGTTGATCGTTCTTGAAGCCGATGAGCAGAACGCGCTCTGCGGATCCGGCGAGCAGGCGCAGATTCTCCCACTCGTCGTTTGGCGTCTTCATTTCGGCGATGACGCGTTCGCGAGTTGCCGGATCGTTGAGGCGCGCGACCATAGCGTCGTGGCCGCCAGCCTGCACCCACGGCGGCAGGCCGGCGGTGAGGCCTGTCGCTCCCGCGGTGTAAGCGTACATGTTTGCGCTGATTTGCAGGCCTTGCTCTCGCGCGGCCACGATTTTCGCCACTGCCTGCGCCATCGCCGGCCAGTTCTCTTCGCCCGCCGCTTTGAAATGATAGACCTCGGCTCGTTGCCCGGTGGCGCGGCCGATGCTGATGGTCTCATCGATTGCTTCGAGCAGGCGGTTGGCCTCGCTGCGCATGTGCGAGATGTATCCGCCGCCGGATTCTGCGGCTGCCTGCGACAAGGCAATCAATTCGCCCGTCCCCGCAAAAAACGCGGGCGGGTAAATAAGGGAGGAGCCGACGCCGAGCGCCCCTTCGCGCATCGCCGCGCGCACCAGGTCCTGCATGCGCACGAGTTGCGCCTCGTCGGGCTGAATGTCGGCCTCGCCGAGTTCGTGAATTCGCACGGTGGTCGCGCCGACGAACGACGCCACATTCGGCGTAATTCCCCGCCGCTCCAGAAATTCGAGGTACTCGCCAAGCGTCGTCCATTCGATCGCATACTTTATGTCGCCCTGACGTTTACGGGCCTCGCGTTTCATTTCCGGATTGAGCGGCCCCATCGACCAGCCCTCACCGAATATCTCCAGGGTGACGCCCTGTTTCGTGTCGCTCATACCGCGGCCGTCGGCGATGAGAGATTCGGTCGCCCAGCTCAGAACGTTGATGAAACCGGGTGCGACAGCCTGGCCTTGCGCCTCGATGACTTCGTCTGCCTCCGCCTCCGTACCGCGAGGCAGCAAGGCGACGACACGATCGCCCTTCACTGCTATGTCCGCCTGTGTGGGTGACGCGCCGCTGCCGTCATAGAGCAGGCCGTTCCGGATCAAAAGATCGTAAGCCTCGGTCTGTGATTCCGGCTGAGATTCCGGCCCGCAGCCCGCAAGCATTATTGCTGTCAGTGCCGGTACGCTCGCGAAAAGTGGATGCATGATGTCTCCCGCTCGAGTTTATGTTTGAACTATTGCAGGCTCTTGATGGCGGCAACGTGCAGACGCCAGCGTTTTGTCGTCCCGCCGATCTGCGGTGCCAGTGGACTCAAGGGCCGCCCCAGACATCGTCGGGGCACCAGATACGCCCGTCTTTGTAGCTCACGGCCGGCTCGCGATCGGCGGCAAGAAAGGTCGGGCCGTCGAGATCGACGACATCGCAAAGCTGGGCGAGCACGACCGCGGGCGCCATCGCGAGACTGGTGCCGACCATGTTGCCGACCATCACTTCGAGTCCAAGGCGCCGCGCTTCCGCGGCCATGAGAAGCGCTTCGGTGAGACCGCCGCATTTGTCCAGCTTGATATTCACCACGTCGAAGCGTCCCACCAGCGCCGCCACTTCGGCCAGACCCTGGACACTTTCATCGGCAGCGAGGGGCGCCGGACAGTGCAGGCCCTCCAGTTCCGCATCATTGCCGCGCGGCAGGGGCTGCTCCAGCAACAGCACCCCCGCATCCTCGAGGACCGGAACGAGACGGGACAGCGAATCGCGCGTGTAGCCTTGATTCGCATCGACCCCAAGCCACACATCCGGGCGCGCGGCGCGAACGGCCCTCACGCGCTCAATGTCGGCCTCGACGTCACCGTCAAGCTTCAGCTTCAGCGCACGCGCCTCGACGAGCGCTTTGGCGTCTTCCGCCACTTCAGCAGGATCGTCGGCCCCGAGCGTGAACGTCGTGATCGGCGGGGTTACCTGCTGCAGGCCCGCCAGTTGCCACACAGGTTTGCCCTTGAGCTTCGCTTCCAGATCCCATAGCGCGCAGTCTACGGCGTTCCGTGCCCCACCGACCGGCATCAGTTGTCGGAGTCGCTCGCGGGTGATGCCACGCTCGATGGCGTCGCGCTGCGCCTCGATCGCCTCGACCATTCGCAGCGGCTCGTCTTCCAGGTAGTACACCCCGGTTGCTTCACCGCGCCCCTCTGCTTTTCCCTGCCTCAGAGTTACCCGGGCGACGCTTATGCTGGTGAACGTATAGCCCGATATGCGAAACGGCGACTTGAGCGGCAGGTGCTCGACGGTGACGGCGAGCCTCAAGCGTTCAGAACTCACTGCGGCGATTCCATGCGGCGGGAGTGGTCGTAACAGGTGGGTTTGTCCGATTCATCGACTCTGTTTCCGGCATTGTCCGAACGTCTCGCGGAACAGTTTAACCGGGAAGTGGCGTCGTGCGTCGCAAGCTAAGGCATAATGAAGTTGCTGCGGCGGGCGTTTCTTCCATCCTGGAAAACCGTCCTGACGCGCGGTTGCCACAACAGATGCGCCTTCGACATGCCGAAAGAGCCTCATTATGACTTCAGCCGACCGCTCGCTGTTCGAGATGCCCGACGATCGTGCCAGGGACATCGTCTATCTGAACACGGCGAATGTGGGCCCGCGACTGAAAGCAGTGTCCGAAGCCGGACGAGCAGCGATCGACCGTTACGCGTCGCCCTGGCTGCTGGGCGACGACGACTGGTTCGCTGCGCCGGAGCGCCTTCGGGAATCCTTTGCCCGGTTTATCGGAGTCTCTGCGGATAATGTCGCCTTCGTGCCATCGGCAAGCTATGGGATAGCCGTTGCCGCCAGAAACATCCCGATTCCCGCTGGCGGCGCGATCGTCATCGTCGAGGAACAATATCCGTCGAACGTGTACGCATGGCGCCGCCGCGCCGCGGAGTGTGGCGGAAGCGTTCGTGTCGCAGAGCGCTCCCTCGAGCATTCGCTCACGGAGGCGCTCATGCGCCTCGTCGATGCGAGCACTGCCGTTGTTGCAATTCCGAACTGCCACTGGACAGACGGTGAATTGATCGATGTCCTCGCGGTCGCTGAGGCAGCTCGCGCGGTCGGGGCGGCGCTGGTCATCGATGCGAGCCAGTCCTTAGGCGCAATGCCTATTGATATTGCGGCAGTAAAACCGGACTTTCTCGTCTCCGTCGGCTACAAATGGCTGCTCGGTCCGTATGCGCTGGGCTACCTGTACGTCGATGAAGCCTGGCAGGGGCGCGGCGTTCCGCTGGAAGAGACCTGGCTCTCCCGCCGCGGCAGTGAGGACTTCTCCAGGCTGGTCGAATACGTGGACGAGTACCGCGCGGGTGCGCGCCGCTTCGACTTCGGCGAGTTTCCCCAATTCATTTCCGTCGCGATGGCGACGGCCGCACTCTCGCAGCTCGAGCGCTGGGGTGCTTCCTATCTTGCGGCGGAATTGTCGGACCGCGGCCAACAGCTGCGGGCGACGTGCTCGAATATGGGGCTGGAGACGCTGGCAGCGGAGCGCAGTGCTCCGCATATCGTGGGAATACGTCTGCGCGAGAGCGAGCAGACTGCGAGACTGGGACTGGCCCTCCGCGCCGCCGGCATTCAGGTCAGCGTTCGCGGCAGCACCATCAGGGTCGCGCCTCATCTGCACACGGATGCGCGTGATCTGGATCGATTCGCTTCCGGTCTACAGGACGCTAGCGTTTGCCTTTGAGCTTCTGCGCAGCCCGATAGCGGGCTTCGGCTTCTGCCAGTTCCGCCTGCGCACGGGCGAGATCGGTTTCGTCCGAGACACCCTTCAATGCTTCTTCGGCATCCTGCTTGGCGGACAGGGCCGCGGCTTCGTCCAGTTGTTCTCCGCGCAGCGCGGTGTCCGCCAGCACAGTGACGAGGTGCGGCTGGATCTCGAGCATGCCTCCGGTAATGTAGAAGAAGTGTTCCTTGCCGTTCGTGTCTTCCACGCGAACCTCGCCCGGCCTCAACGCCGTCAGCAACGGCGCATGCCGCGGTGCGATACCCACTTCGCCCATGCGGGCGGGTGCATACACCATTTGCGCGTCACCGGAATAAATCTCGCCTTCGGCAGAGACGATGTCGACCTGGATCGTAGCCATCAATGTGATCTCCGGCTATTGCATCGTCTCGGCTTTTTCGACGGCTTCGTCGATCGAACCGACCATGTAGAAGGCCTGCTCCGGCATATGATCGTAGTCGCCGTTCACGATGCCGTTGAAGCCACGGATCGTCTCGGAGAGCTGCACGTATTTTCCCGGGGAGCCGGTGAAGGTCTCCGCGACAAAGAACGGCTGCGACAAAAAGCGCTGAATTTTTCGTGCCCGCGTCACCGATAGCTTGTCGTCTTCCGACAGCTCGTCCATGCCCAGAATTGCGATGATGTCCTGCAGTTCCTTGTAGCGCTGTAATACCGCCTGCACGCCGCGGGCACAATCGTAATGTTCCTGGCCGATCACGTTGGGGTCGAGGATCCGGCTGGTCGAGTCGAGCGGATCAACTGCCGGATAAATACCGAGCTCCGCGATCTGGCGCGACAGAACGAGCGTCGCGTCGAGGTGAGCGAAGGTCGTTGCCGGCGAAGGATCCGTCAGGTCGTCCGCGGGTACGTATACCGCCTGGAACGAAGTGATCGAGCCGGTCTTGGTCGAGGTAATACGCTCCTGCAATACGCCCATTTCCAGGGCCAGCGTCGGCTGATATCCCACCGCGGAGGGCATCCGCCCGAGCAGCGCCGATACCTCGGTACCCGCCAGCGTATAACGATAGATGTTGTCGATGAACATCAGCACGTCGCGACCGTCGTCGCGGAACGCCTCGGCCATCGTCAGGCCGGTCAGAGCCACGCGCAAGCGGTTGCCCGGAGGCTCGTTCATTTGACCGTACACCAGCGAGACCTTGTCGATGACTCCGGAATCCGTCATCTCGTGGTAAAAATCGTTGCCTTCGCGAGTACGCTCGCCGACACCGGCGAACACCGAATAACCCGCATGCTCTGCGGCGATGTTGCGGATCAGTTCCATCAGCGTCACGGTCTTGCCGACGCCGGCGCCGCCGAACAGGCCGACCTTGCCGCCCTTGACGATCGGCATGATCAGATCGATCACCTTGATGCCTGTTTCGAGAAGTTCGGTTGTCGCCGCCTGCTCTTCGTAAGTCGGCGCGGCACGGTGGATCGGCATGGTGATTTCGGCGCCGATGTCGCCCTTGTTGTCGATCGGCCGGCCCAGCACGTCCATGATGCGGCCCAGCGTTTTCTCGCCCACGGGCACCGATATCGGCTCCCCGGTATTGCTGACGCTCATGCCTCGCTGCAGGCCTTCGCTGGATCCCATCGCGATGGTGCGCACCACTCCGTCACCCAGCTGCTGCTGCACTTCGAGCGTAATGCCGCCCTCGTCGATGATCAGGGCGTCGTATATATGGGGGATTGCGTCGCTCGGGAATTCCACGTCCACCACAGCGCCAATAATCTGCACGGTCGTTCCGCTGCTCATCTCACTACCTCTGGTTCGGCGACCAGCGCCGACGTTCGTTACCTGAAACTGTTTCGCTTACCATGACTTGTTACTGGCTCACAGCGGCCGCGCCGCCGACAATCTCTGAAATTTCCTGCGTTATCGCCGCCTGCCGCGCCTTGTTGTAGGCGAGCTGTAGCTTCTCGATGATCTCTCCGGCATTGTCGGTGGCCGACTTCATCGCCACCATCTTCGCCGCCATTTCGCAGGCGAAGTTCTCAACCGCGCCGCGGTACACTTGCGATTCGATGTAGCGCATCAGTACGTCGTCGAGAAGCTCTACGGCATCTGGTTCATAAATGTAATCCCAGTGCGTTTGCAGCTTTTCCTCGCCGAGATCGATGGCACTGACCGGCAACAGCGTTTTGACGTCCGGCTTCTGGCTCATCGTGCTGACGAACAGGTTGTGCACGAGGAACAGCCGATCGATTCTGCCGTCACTGTAGGCGTCCAGCATGATCTTGATGGAGCCGATCAGGTCGTTGACGTGCGGGCGGTCACCGAGATGCGTTGCCGTACCGACCACGTTGCCGCCGAGGCGCCGGAAAAACTGCACGGCCTTCGCACCGACCAGTGCCAGGTCCACTTCCACGCCCTCGTTACGCCAGCGTGACAGCTCGCCGATGACGACCTTGAACATGTTGACGTTGAGGCCACCGGCCAGGCCGCGGTCCGTAGAGATCACGATATAGCCGACCCGCTTCGCCTCGCGCTCCACGAGAAACGGATGCTTGTAATCCGGATTCGCATGCGCCAGGTGCCCGATGACACGGCGGATGCGTTCGGCATAGGGTCGCGAGGCCTCCATCTGATCCTGCGCCTTGCGGATCTTGCTGGCTGCCACCATCTCCATCGCCTTCGTGATCTTCTGCATGTTTTTCACGCTTCGGATCTTGTTGCGGATTTCTTTTTCGCCTGCCACGTTCTCCTACCCTGTCCCTGACCTGCATGCAGGTTATCGCCCGCATCGCGGGCTCCTGCAGCTTTAATAAGCACCCTTCTC
>Ga0299913_10000338_pt1 | contig 28317 bp, 19 predicted proteins | sample RVTome_9_FD_201360 | JGI IMG/M metagenome (GOLD analysis project Ga0299913, IMG submission 201360) | Soil microbial communities from uranium-contaminated site in the Upper Colorado River Basin, Wyoming, United States - RVT155D38 (version 2) ... | reverse complement strand
AGGGCCGCCCCCACGTCGGCGACCTGCTGATCAACGGCGACATCGACCTCGTCGTCAACACCCCCCTCGGCCGCGCCTCGCACGAGGACGACACCCACATCCGCCGCCTGGCGCTCAAGCACCACGTCCCCTGCATCACCACCATCTCCGGCGCGCTGGCGGCCGCCGAGGGCATCCGCTCGCTGCGGCACGACGGCCTGAGCGTGACGCCGATGCAGGCGCTCTACGAGGAGCGGCCGGTCGAAACCGCCGAAGCGCCAGCGCCGGGGACGTAGCCTCGCTCTCCTACGCTGGTCCGCGATGACCGATCTGGCGGAGAGGATCACCGTGGACCCCGCGAAGTGCGGCGGAAAGCCGTGCATCCGCGGGATGCGCATCCGGGTCAGCGACGTCTTGGACCTGCTGGCAAACGGGCTGACCCCCCCTGCAGATCCTCGACGAGATGCCGGACCTCGAAGAGGAGGATATTCGAGCCAGCCTGCGGTTCGCCAGCCGCCGTCTCGACCACCCGGTCGTGGCAGCGTGACCCCGTGAGGCTCAAGGCCGCCGACTCTCGACCTGCCACGGCGAACAGGACAAACAATCGAGGTAAAGCTCAATCGGCGATCGGGGGAGCGATCGAGGCCACGAATCTGCCACCAGAGCGTACGACGAACCCGTCGTCGAGCTTGATGCGTGAGCCGGCCCGCAGCGTCACATCACCCGAGCCAGCGATTTCATAGCCGTCGCCAGCCTCGATCGTGTTGCAAGCTTCGTAAAGCTCAACTGAAGTTTCCACCGTAGCGGCGAGTTGAAGGAGGTCGGAGGCGAAACATCCATCGATCTCGACGTCATCGATCCAGAAACCGGATAGGTCGTTTCCCGCAGAGTCAGCGAACACGCTGAAGTAGACGCTAACCTCTGAAGCTACTGAGGACAGCGGCAAGATGGCTTCGAAACGGCTCCATGGGCCACCAGTCTGAATGAACGGATGGATTACAGAGCCTGTCTCGGCCAGCACCTCGAATCTGCCTGTGTCTGATTCGTAAACGGCCACCCTGGCGATATCCTCGCCTACGGTCAGACTGTAGTTGAATGCAAGAGTGTACGGTGGAGCGAGACCGTCCAGCCGGAGGTGTACCGAAACGGTCCCTCCGACAAACTCCTCGCCCGTGTCATAGTCGCACTGTTCGTCGATGCCGAAAAATAGCGCGCGGGGAGCCGAGTGACCCTGGCGAACCGCCTCGCACGCCGAGGTCACGTGCCACAGACCGTCACTACTGTAACCACTGGTACTGTCTTCGAAGTCGTTGAAGTAAAAGGAGCCATGCTGATCGGAGCTGAGCTCGAGCCGGAAGCCGTCGGAGGTCCGCTGTACGACTGCGACGGCTATGCCAGCAGGATCGATAAATGTCTCGCCGACCCGCCACATAACGCCCTCGGTACTCGCGTTGTCGGCGGGTGGATCGTCGGCGTCGAGGATCCAGGCCATGAACGGATGGTTCGGGCTCGCCTCATGTATGATGACTGCCTCGCCGGGTAGCTGGCTATCGTAGCCCTGCCGCTCTCGAGCCTCGATGAACAGCGTTCCCCCATCTCCCCGCCGTGGGATCCTGATGAACCGATAGTCGTCCACAAACGCGCGCTGCTGCGGGTCCAGCCAGATAGTCGCCCAGTCCTTCCCGCGAAGGTTGAAGATCTTGTCCGGCGGAAACCAGCCGAGCAGGTGCTTGTGGAAACCGATGGTGTGCTTGCCGAGCACCCCGAAGACCGCATCATCGATTGCGTAGCTCCATCCGTCGCTCATCACGTCCCAGGGATTGTCGTACTCGTTGCCGTCGCCGTCTGAGTTGTTCGAATGGGGCAGGCCGAACCCGTGGCCCATCTCGTGAGCGGAAATATTGATGTTCTGGTATCCCCAGGGCGGCAGCCACGCGACTCGCCAGGAGCGCGTGACCCCGTCGAGGGTGGTGTACCAGCTGCCGCCCCAAGCGCAGCAGTCGAGCACGTCATTGAACGCAAGCTGGATCCCGTCGTACAGACTGAAGTCCACCTCGGCCTCCGCTGCGGCGATGCAATCTTCGAACAGAGATCCGAGGTCTAGCGATCCTCCGGGAAGGTAGTGACTGCGCGGATGGGGAAGCCCGCGCCAGGCGATCCCGTGACTCCCGGCGACGTTCATTTGCCCGTAGGACAGTTCCCGCCAATAGTGGTCCAACCCAGGGTAGGAACCGCCGTACATGGCGTCGAAGTAGGCCTCGGCCTCGGGCTCGGCGGCGACGTCGGCGAACTTGCAGGGCAGGGTGATCCAGCGGCGGGAGCCGGTGACGGCTAGGGTTTCTCCCGGCGGGTGCAATGAGCCCCCGTCCCCTCGGCTCGCCACCTCGCGGACGCCGAAGAGATGACCGCTCAGGCTCTCGCTGGCCTCGACACGGACCGTGCCGGAGTTCAGACGCACCGTCCCGCCGAGCTGTCGGACCACGGCTTCCGAGTACTTGTAAAAGCGTACGCCGCCTTTGCCTTCGGAGAGGACCAGGACGACGTGGCCGGGCTCCTTGCTGCCCGGAACGGCGTCGCCCCAGACCACCGTGAGCACCCCTTCGACCTGCGTCTCGCTCTGTGCGCCGAAGACTGGGAAGGGGAAGAACGTAGCGAGAGATGCGGCGAGAAGCGGCCGCCACGTGGAGAAAACAGGGTGCGCTGGCATCACGAAAGCTCCTCGGTGGCAACGTGAAGTCGAAGGTGGCAGAGAAGCATATTACTGGAATCTGGCGCTAGAGCGCTAGAGTCAGGGCGATCGGGAGAACGCTGAGTTGCAGGAGCGCGAGTTCACACTGGTCTTTCACGGCGAGCTCGACGCCGCGGCGCTCGACGCGCTGTTCGAGGTGGGTTGCGACGACGCGACCGTGGGCGATGTGGACGGCGTCGGGTATGCGGACTTCATCCGTGAGGCAGAGAGCTTCGACGATGCGATCCGTTCCGCGATCTCGCAGGTCGAATCGGTGCCCGGCCTGACGGTCACGCGGGTCGAACCGGACGACTTGGTGACGCTCAGCGAGATCGCCCAACGGCTGGGGCGGAGTCGGGAGAGCGTCCGACTACTCGCTGCTGGCGAGCGGGGGCTCGGGGGACTTCCCGGCTCCGACGTCGCATCTCAAGGCGAGGACGCGTCTGTGGCGCTGGTCGGAGGTCGCTGCGTGGGCCGCGCGTCAGGACCAGCCCATCGATACGAGCTCTGCCACGACGATCGCTGCGATCAACGCGGCTCTGGCCCTGCGGAAGACCCTCGGTGAGCTGGCTCCGACGGAGCGGAAGCTGGTGACGTCCCTGGTCTGACGCCCCTTGCTCAGGAGCCTGGCGCGGCGGCCTTCTCGACCTTCCGCGGCGAGTAGGCCATGCCGTCGGGCTCTTTGCCGGCGGTGAGGGCGCCGGCCGGCTGCCAGGTGGTGAGATCCAGGACCTGGACCGCGTCGGCGTTGGCATGGGCGATCCAGGCGGTCTGGCCGTCCGGGGCGATCTCGATGCCGATCGGCACCGAGCTGGCGCCGAAGCCCGCGAACATCCGGCCGTCGCCGCCGGCGGGCTGCATGGAGAGGTCGACGGTGCGCGCGACCTCGGCGGTACGAGCGTCGATCACGGTCAGGGTGCCCGACTCGGCGTTCGACACCAGCACCCAGCGGCCGTCGGGGGTCGCCTCGGCGCGGATCGGGAAGGCCTCGGACTCCAGGGTGGCGACGACGGCGAGGGTCTCCGGGTCGACGGCGGTCACCGTGTCCGCCTCGCGGTTGGTCACCCATACCCGTCCGTCGGCCGGCGACACCGCGATCCCCTCGGCCCCGGCGCCGGTCGGGACGTCGGCGACCTTCTTGCCGGCGGCGAGGTCGACGACCGTCATCGAGCCCGACCCGATGTTCGCCACGTAGGCCCGCTCGCGGCCCGGGTCGAGGGCCACCATGTGGGAGACGCGCTGGCCGGTGGGGATCGCGGTCTCGACCTCCCCGGTGTCGACGTCGACGACTAGGAGCGACCCCGAGCCCTCGGCCGTCACCGCGACGCGCCGGCGGTCGAGGAACGCGACCCCGTGCGGGCGGGTGTGCTCGCCGAGCTCGACCGTGCGCACGACCCGCGCGCCCGGCACGTCGACGACCGTCAGCGTCGAGCCGGCGGCGGACCCGCCGTAGTCCGCCACCACCGCCGTCGCCCCGTCCGGCGACACCGCCACCTCGTGGGGGCCCCGGCCGGTGGGGACGGTGGCGACCACCTCGCCGGACGCGAGATCGACGAAGGAGAGCGTCGCCTCGGCCTTGTTGGCGACGAGCAGGGTGCCGGAGCGGCCGGCAGCGGCACCGGCCGACGGCTCGGCCGCGGCCGGCTCGTCTGCGGAGGCCGGCTCGCCGGCCCGGGGTGCGGCCGCGTCGGCGGCGCAGGCCGAGAACGCGGCGAGGCAGAGCAGGCCGAAGGTGGACGTCTTCAGTGAGGTCGAGACAGCGGGCGTCGGCGTCATGGGGTGCCTCCTCCGTAGATCGAGTCCGTCCTCAGGATACGTGAGGCCGCGGACGCGGTTGCCGTCCGGCGGCCCGCCCCGGTCTCTCAGCCGCACCTATAATGCCGGCCATGCCCTCGAAGACGGAGCGCCCGGCCTCCGCGTCCGCCGGCCCGCGAGCGGGTGGCGAGGACGAGGCGGGGCGGGAGCGGGCGTTCTACCGGCCGGAGGACGCGCCGGAGGCGGCCTACGAGGAGCGGCTGGGCGACCCCGGGGAGTTCCCGTACACGCGCGGGCTGTACCGGGAGATGTACCGCAAGCGGCTGTGGACGATGCGGCAGTACGCCGGCTACTCGTCGGCCGCCGAGTCGAACCGCCGGTACCGCTACCTGCTCGAGCAGGGGACGACGGGGCTGTCCGTCGCCTTCGACCTGCCGACCCAGATCGGCTACGACTCCGACGCGCCGATCGCCCGCGGCGAGGTCGGCCGGGTGGGGGTGGCGATCGACACCATCGAGGACATGCGGATGCTCTTCGACGGCATCCCGCTCGACCGGGTGACGACCTCGATGACGATCAACGCGACGGCGCCGATTCTGCTCGCCCTCTACCTGGTGGTGGCCGAGGAGCAGGGGGTGGCGTGGGAGGCGGTCGGCGGCACGATCCAGAACGACATCCTCAAGGAGTACGCGGCGCGCGGGACCTACATCTACCCGCCCGGCCCCTCTCTCCGCCTGGTCACCGACGTCATCGCCTTCTGCGCCGAGCGGGCGCCGCGCTTCAACCCGATCTCGATCTCCGGCTACCACATGCGCGAGGCCGGCTCGACCGCGGTCCAGGAGGTCGCCTTCACGCTGGCCAACGGGCTCGAGTACGTGCGCGAGGCGGTCGGCCGCGGGCTCGACGTCGACGAGTTCGCGCCCCGGCTGTCGTTCTTCTTCAACGCCCACAACGACTTTCTCGAGGAGGTGGCGAAGTTCCGCGCCGCGCGGCGGCTGTGGGCCGAGCTGGTCCGCGAGCGCTTCGCGCCGCGCGACGAGCGCTCGTGCTGGCTGCGCTTCCACACCCAGACCGCAGGGTCGACGCTGACCGCCCAGCAGCCGGACGTCAACGTGGTGCGGGTGGCGATCCAGGCGCTCGCCGCGGTCTGCGGCGGCACCCAGTCGCTGCACACGAACGCGCGCGACGAGGCGCTCGGATTGCCGACCGCCGACGCCGCCCGGCTCGCGCTGCGCACCCAGCAGGTGATCGCCCACGAGAGCGGGGTGGCGGCGGTCGCCGACCCGCTCGGCGGCGCCTGGGCGATCGAGCACCGGACCGACGCGATCGTCGCCGAGGCGCGCGCGTACCTGGCGCGGATCGACGAGCTCGGCGGCGCGCGGGTGGCGATCGAGAAGGGGTTCCAGCAGCACGAGATCGCCGAGGCCGCCTACCGCTGGCAGCGGCGGGTCGAAGACGGCGAGGCGAAGGTCGTCGGGGTCAACGCGCACGTCGAGGAGGAGGCGGCGCCGACCGAGATCCTGGCGATCGACCCCGAGGCGGAGGCCGACCAGGTCGCCCGTCTCGCCGCCTTCCGCGACCGCCGCGACGGCGCGGCCGCCCGCGCCGCTCTCGCCGCGCTCGAGGCGGCCGCCGGCGAAGGCGTGAACCTGATGCCGACGATCCTCGACGCCGTCCGCTCCGCCGCGACCCTGGGCGAGATCGCCACCGCCCTGCGCCGGGTGTGGGGCGAGCACACCGACGCCGGGCTCGGCTAGCCCGTACGCCCGATGGAGAGCACGGTGCTCCAGCTTCCCCCGGACGAGCCGTCCGCCGCGGCGCTGCGGCGGCTCGCCGAGGAAGACGCCGGGTTACCCGACGCCGACCTCGTGCTCGCCTTCCTGCCGCCGTCCGACGGGCTCGCCGAGGCGGTCGGCGCCCTCGCCGAGCTGTGGCCCGACGCGGCGCGCGCCGGCTGCGAGGCGATGACCCAGTTCGCCGGCGACGCCCTGGCGACCGGCGGCACGCTGCACCTGTTCCGCTTCGCCGACGAGGGTCACCGCGCCGAGGTCGAGCTGGTGCCGGGGAGCGCCGAGGAGCCGCCTGCCGCCGACCGCCTCGCCGGCATCGCCCGCCGCCTCGCCCGGGGCCTGCCGGTGCTGCTGATCGTCGACGGTCTCCGCTTCCCGGTGCAGCCGGCGCTCGCCTCCGTGCGCGCCGAGCTCGCCCGCCGGGGGATCGAGGGCCGGGTGCCGGTCGCCGGGGGGCTCGCCTCGCAGGGCGAGCCGTTCGGCGGGCCGCACGCCCGCGTCTTCGCCGGCTCGGAGATCCACCCGTCGGCCCTCGTCGCGGTCACCCTCCACGGGCTGGCGACGCGGATCGAGGTGGTGCGCGGCTGGGACCCGGCGAGCCCGGTCTACACGGTGACCCGCGCCGAGGGCAACGTGCTGTGGGAGATCGACTCCGAGCCCGCCGCCTCCTGGTTTCGCCGCTTCTTCACCGTCGACGGCGAGCTCGCGCCGCTGCCCGAGACCGCCTGGCGCTTCCCGCTGATCGTCGAGGGGCCGCGGGCCGACCGGCGCGGGCTCTACCGGTCGATGCGCGCGTTCGACGAGCCGGGCGGCGCGGTGACCCTGTGGGGCGACCTCGAGACCGGCGACGAGGTGCGGCTCGGGATGGGCAACGAGGCCTCGCTCGTCCGCCGCGCCGCCGAGCTGGCGCGGGCGGTTTCCGGCGGCCGGCCGGAGGCGGCGATCCTCTACTCCTGCGTCGGCCGCGAGGTGGTGCTCGGCGCCAGCGCCGCCCAGGAGATCGAGTCGGTCGGCCGGGCGCTCGGCTGCCCGGCGGTCTCGGGGTTCTTCAGCTTCGGCGAGATCGGTCCGACCGACGACGGCGGGCCGGCCTTCTACAACCACACGGCGATCCTCGTGCTGCTGCGCGAGGAGGAGGCGGCGGGTGCGGGCGCTCCCGCCGCGCCGCCGGGGCCGAACGGATGAGCCACGACAGCGAGCTCGAGAACGCGGTCCTGCGCAACCTCTTGGCGCACACGACCCGCGCCTACGAGCGGCAGATGGAGGAGCTGCACGCGGAGAAGGAGCTGGCGCAGACGACGCTCGCCTCGATCGGCGACGGGGTGATCACCACCGACGCCGAGGGCCGGGTCCGCTACCTCAACGGGGTCGCCGTCGACCTGACCGGATGGTCGGTCGACGAGGCGCGCGGCCGGTCGTTGGGCGTGGTCTTCCACCTGGTCTCCGAGTCGAGCGGCGACCGGCTCGAGATCCCGGTCGCCGCCCACCTGCCCGCCGGCCACCGGGTGCACCTGATGGAGCCGACCCTGCTCGTCCGCCGCGACGGTCAGCGGTTCGCGGTGGAGAGCTCCTCGGCGCCGATCCGCGACCCGGAGGGGCTCTCGATCGGGCTGGTGATCGTCTTCCAGGACGTCTCCGACCGGCGTCTGCTGTCGCTCCAGCTCGCCCACCAGGCGACGCACGACCCGCTGACCGGCCTGGTCAACCGCTCGGCCTTCGACGGCTACCTCGAGCGCACCCTGGGCCGCATGCGCGGCGCCCGGGCGGCGGGCGAGGCGGTGGCGCTCGCCTACATCGATCTCGACCAGTTCAAGGTGGTCAACGACACCTCGGGCCACTCGGCCGGCGACGAGCTGCTGCGCCGGGTCGGCCTGCTGCTGCGCGACCTGGTGCGCGAGAGCGACGTCGTCGCCCGCCTCGGCGGCGACGAGTTCGGCGTGCTGCTCGCCGACTGTCCGCTGCCCGCCGCGCGCGGCCGGGTCGCCGACCTCCACGACCGCCTGCAGTCCTTCCGTTTCCACTGGGAGGGCAGCGCGTTCCCGCTCGCCGCCTCGATCGGCCTGGTGCCGGTCGACGACCGCTTCGCCGGCGTCGCCGACCTGCTGTCCGCCGCCGACCACGCCTGCTACGTCGCCAAGGAGAAGGGGGGCGGCCGCATCCAGGTCTACCGCCCGGAGGATGCCGAGTTCGTCCGCCGCCACGGCGAGATGGAGTGGGTGCTGCGCATTCAGAAGAAGCTCGAGGACGGCGGGTTCCGGCTGTTCAGCCAGGAGATCCTGCCGCTCGCCGCCGCCCCGGCGGCCGGGGGCCGGCCGCTCGCCTTCGAGGTCCTCCTGCGCATGATCGACGACGGCGGCGAGCTCCACCAGGGCACGAGCGACTTCATCCGCGCCGCCGAGCGCTACGGGCTGATGCGCAAGCTCGACCGCTGGGTCGTCGAGCACGCCCTGGGCGAGCTCCGCCGCCTGCCCCCCGGCGTGCGCGGGCGGCTCGGCATCTGCTCGCTCAACCTGTCGGCCCTGTCGCTCGGCGACGAGGAGTTCCTCGACTTCCTCGAAGGTGCGGTGGGCGACGCCGGCTTCGACCCGTCGCCGCTGTGCTTCGAGATCACCGAGACGGCGGCGATCGAGAACCTCCCTCAGGCGCGCCGCCTGATCCGCCAGCTCGGCCGCCGCGGCTGCCGCTTCGCCCTCGACGACTTCGGCAGTGGCATGGCCTCCTACGGCTACTTGCGTGACCTCAAGGTCGACTTCGTCAAGATCGCCGGCAAGTTCGTCACCGACATGGTCGCCGACCGCCTCGACCGCGCGATGGTCGAGTCGATCCACCAGATCGCCCACCTGATGGGGATCGCCACCATCGGCGAGTGCGTCGCCAGCCGCGCCGCGCTCGAGCTGCTGCGCGAGATCGGCGTCGACTACGCGCAGGGCAACTGGATCGCCCCGCCCCGGCCGCTCGCCGAGCTGGCGACCGCGGCCTGAGCTCGGGGCGGCGCCCTACTCGCCGCCCTCCTCCCGCTCGATCTCGATCCCCTCGGGGACCTCGTCGCCGGGCGGCGGGCCGAGGGGATCGGCGGTGCGGACCTCGTCGAGAGCGGCGCGTAGCTCGTCGGCGGTGGAGGCCGGCAGGAGCAGAGTGACCGGCCGGCCGGAGACGGCGGCGGGGACCAGACCGCCGCGCGCCGGGTGGAGCTGGATCGTCTCATCGACCGCCGCCGCGCCGGCGTCCGACCCGGCGGTGAGGGTGAAGGCGAGGGTGGGATCGCCGGCGGGCGGCCCGGGCTCGATCCGCTCGGCGGTCGCCTCGGTCAGCGCGTAGACGAGGTCGGACACCGGCGTGTAGGGGATCCGCTCGCCGTCGCGCGTCCAGTCGCTGCCGGTGCGCTCGAGGACCGTCTCGCCGCCGGGGCCGGAGGCGACCACGCGGTCGATCCGGAAGGGCTCGAGCGCGGCGAGCCGGGGCGACCGCCACTCGGCCGGGGGCCGGGCGAGGGCGGCGGGCGCCTCGCCGGCGGCGGTGAAGGTCTGCCCGGCGAGGCGCAGGTAGGTCCCCGAGCCGTCCGCGGCCTCGGCGCCGACCTCGAGCCGCACCGGCTCGGCGCGTCCCTCGGCGGCGACCTCGATCACCCCCCGCGGCGGGTCGAGGCCGAGGTCCTCGTCGGCCGGCGGCTCGTCGACGAAGCGGTCGGCGCGCAGCCGGACGAGGTCGGCGAGGAGCCGCTCGACCGCGTCGCGGTCGGCCCGGTCGGCGAACGGCTCGACGACCCGGAAGGCGTCCTCGCCGCCCGGCGCGCCCGCAGCCGCCGGAGCGGCGGCGAGGACGACCGTCGGTCCGTCGCCGCGCAGGGTCACCCGGCGGACGTCGCCGCGGCCGACCGGGAAGACCTGCCGGTCGCGCCAGTCGCCGGGCTCGCGCAGCAGGTCCGTCGCGACCGACTCGTCGACGACGTGGACCTCGCCCCGGTCGGGCCGGGCGAGGACGACGCCGCGCGACGCCGGCACCTCGGCGCCGAGGGCGACGACATAGGGCTCCCCCTCGGCGACCTCCAGGGTGACCCGCGCCCGCGGCGGGTCGAGGCCGAGCGCCCCGGGGTCCGGGTCGTCGAGGGTGCGCAGCTTGTCGAGCGAGCCGAGCGCGGAGACCAGGGCCTCGACCGCGCCGGCGTCGGCCCGCGCCCCGGCCCAGCGCTCCGGCGCCGCGATCCGCCACTCGGCCGGCGGACCGCCGAACGGGTCGTCATCGCCGGCGTCGTCCTCGTCGTCGCCCCGACCCTCTCCCGCGGCGTCCTCCGCCCCGTCCTCGTTCGCCGGCGCGACCCGCTCCAGCCGCACCCGCCGCTCCCCCTGCTCGACCACGATCGCCGTGACCTCGGCGTCTTCGAGCCCGGGCACCGCCCGCTTCGCCAGCTCCTCCCGCTCCTCGCTCCCCGGCAGCTCGCGCTCGTAGAACCAGATGAACGCCCCCAGCGCGAGGACGACGGCGAGCAGGACGAGGAGGGTACGGGGCCGCACGGATCACCCCAGCGAGTCGGCGAGCGCGCGAGGCGACGGGTGCGTGGCGGGCGGCAGGCGCATCGACGGATCCGGGCTAGCGGCGGCGGCGGTAGTAGACGACCGCTCCGCCGAGCAGACCGAGCCCGGGCAGGATCCCAAGCGCGAGCAGCCACAGCCAGCGCGCCTGGGACGGGGTGAGCGTCAGCCGGACCTGCTCGGGCCGCTTCGGCGGAATGCCGAGGAGCGCCTCGCGCTCGACGAGCCAGTTCAGGGTGTCGGCCAGGAGCACCGCGTTCGGCGCATGGGCCTCGAGGAGCTGCGCGGTCGCGAAGTCCGAGTCGCCGAAGACGACGAGGCGGAAGCCGTCGTCCCCGCCGTCGGCCTCCGGCTCGCCGTCGGCCTCTGGCTCGCCATCGTCCTCGCCGGACGCGCCGGCCTCGACCTCCCCGAGCTCGTCCGCGAAGGGGTCCGCCGCCGCGTCGTCCCCGCCGGGGCGGACGAGCACCCCGAGCGGCACCGGTCCGCCGAGGTCGCCCGGGTCGTGGGCGACCTCCGCCGAGCCGAGGTCGCGCTCGCCCCATGCCTCCGGCGAGGACTCGACGAGCAGCGAGACCTCCGCCCCGTCCGGCGCCGAGCCCCGTCCGACCGAGCGGGCGAGCGACAGGAGCACCGGCACCCCGGCCTGCCGCACCGTGCGCGTCGGCGGGGCCTCGGCCGGCCAGCGGTCGACGAAGAACGTGCCGGCGCCGACCGAGGGGAGCTGGTTCTTCGGGTCGACGACGACGTCGCGGCCGGCGTCGACCCCCCAGCCGGCGAGCCACTCGACGAGCCCGGTATCGGCCGCCGGGCCGGCCGCGCCGCCGCCCGCGGCGTCGAGCAGCACCAGCATCCGCCCGCCGCCGGCGAGGTACGCGTCGAACAGGGCGAGCTCCGGCGGCAGCAAGGTCGTCGTCGGACCGGCGACGACGATCAGGTCGGTGCCCGCGGGCACCTCGCTCTTGCCCAGGCTCGCCCACTCCTCGATCTCGAAGTTGTCGTCGCCCAGGATGCGCGCCGCCGCGGCCAGGCCGCCGGGGCCGCGGTCGTCGAGCGAGCGCTCGCCGTGGCCGGTGGTGAAGAGCACCCGCGGCTTCGTCTCCTCGACGAGCGAGAGGATCGCCTGGGTGAACCGCTGCTCGCCGCGGAACCCCTCGATTTCCGGCTGCATGCCGAGCTGCGCGCCGGTGAAGTCGTACTCGACGAGGTCGGGCCGCTGGACGACCCGCTGGTCGTCGCCCGAGTCGAAGACGACCGCCGCATCGGTCAGCTCGTACTCCTCGGCGAGCCGCCGCGCCTCGAGCAGGTCGCGCCCCGGGTCGAGCAGGCGCACGGCGACGTGCGGCGAGGCGGCCTCGTAGCGCGACAGCAGCTCGCGCACCGGCGTGTAGAGCTCGTCGGAGGGGTCGAGGAAGACGTAGACCTCGATGTCGCGGTCGACCTCGGCGAGCAGGTTCACCGTCTTCTCCGACAGGGTGTAGAGCTGCTCGGCCGTCCAGTCGAAGCGCTCCCAGTACTTGGCGCCGAAGTAGTTGACGATGACGGTGAGGACGCCGACGAGGAGCACCGCGGCCCCCAGCGTGCCGCCGCGCACCAGGCCGCGGCGGTCGACCGGCGGGCCGCCCGCCACCGAGCCGATCGGCGACGTCTCCCGGCGCCCGGCGCGCCGCCACCGCCCGAGACCCTTCAGCGCCACTTCCGGTCCTCCAGCGCCCGCGCCGAGACGAACAGGAAGAACAGCGTCGTCGACAGGTAGAAGACCAGCCGCCGGGTGTCGACGATGCCGCGCGCGAACTCGTCCATGTGGTCGAGGACCGAGGTGTGCTCGAAGACCTTCTGGAAGAGCGGGCGGTCGACCATGCCCGGCAGGAAGGCGACGAAGAAGACGAGCAGGTTGACCGCGAAGGTGACGACCGCGGCGACGATCTGGTTGCGGGCGAAGGTCGAGGCGACGAGGCCGACCGAGAGGAACAGCCCGCCGATCAGGACGATCCCGAGGTAGCCGGCGGCGAGCGTCCACCAGTCGATCTCGCCGTAGAGGTCGAGCAGCACCGCGTAGAGCAACGTCGGCACCCACAGCGCGGCGAAGAAGGCGAGCGCCGCCAGGTACTTGCCGGCGACGACCTGCCCCTCGGTCACCGGCGCGGTCATCAGCACCTCGATCGAGCCGGTCTTGCGCTCCTCGGCGATGAGCCGCATGGTGACGACCGGGACGACGAAGAGCAGGATCATCCAGAACGGGAAGCCGCTGAAGAAGACGTCGAACGGCCGGCCCGCCGCGCTCGCCGGGTCGTTGAGGTGGTAGACGATCAGCGAGAAGAAGGCGCCCTGGAGGACGAGGACGAAGAACAGCACGACGTAGGCGAGCGGCGAGAGGAAGTAGGCCCGGAGCTCGCGGGCGAAGGTGGCCCAGAGCCCGCTCACGAGGGGATCTCCTCCTCGGTCTCGGCCGCCTCGCTCGCCTCGGCGGCGGCGGCGGGCTCACCGGCCGCCGGCACCGTCTCGTCGCGGGTGGTCAGCTGCACGAAGACCTCCTCGAGCGAGCCGCGCTCCTCCGCCATCCCGAGGAGCACCCAGCCGCGCTCGACCGCCGCCCGGAAGACCGCCTCGCGGGGGTCCGCGCCCTCGGCCACCGAGAGGCGGAAGCGGCCGCTCCGCCGCACGACCTCGGAAGGCGGCCGGACCGGCTCGGAGGCGGCCGGCTCCGCGACGGCCGGCGCGGCGGCGACCGGCTCCGCGGCGACCGGTCCGCCATCGAGCGGCTCGACCGCCTCGACGCCGGGCAGCGCAGCGAGTACCGCGGCGATCCCCGCCACGGGGTCGTGCGGCGCGCCGGTGCCCCCGTCCGGCCGCACCTCGACGACCAGGTGGTGGCGGCCGAGGAAGGTCGCGTGCAGCTCGGCCGGCGTGCCCTGGGCGACGATCCGCCCGCGGTCGATGATCAGCACCCGGTCGCAGAGCAGCTCCACCTCGGGCAGGATGTGGGTCGAGAGCAGCAGCGTCCGCTTCTTGCCCAGCGTGCGGATCAGCTCGCGGATGGCGACGATCTGCTTCGGGTCGAGCCCGACCGTCGGCTCGTCGAGCACCAGCACCCGCGGCCGGTGGAGGATCGCCGCCGCCAGCCCGACCCGCTGGCGATACCCCTTCGACAGGGTGCCGATGATCTGCCCCTCGACGTCGGCGACCAGGGTGCGGTCCATCGTCTCGAAGATCGCCTCGCGCGCCTCGGCCCGCGACATCCCCTGGAGCCGCGCCCGGTAGGCGAGGTACTCGCGCACCCGCATCTCCGGGTAGAGCGTCACGCTCTCCGGCAGGTAGCCGATGTCGCGGCGCGCCTTGCGCGGCTCGGCGAACAGGTCCTTGCCGAACACCGTCACCCGCCCGCCGGTCGGCGGCAGGAAGCCGGTGATCATCCGGATCGTCGTCGTCTTGCCGGCGCCGTTGGGGCCGAGGATGCCGACGATCTCGCCCTCTTCGACGGCGAACGACACCCGGTCGACGGCGGTGAACGGGCCGTAGCGGCGGGAGAGTTCGTGGGCTTCGATCATGCGGAGGGTGCGTCGGAGCGGGCCGCGGGCGGCCGGTGGAGCGGGGCCGCCGGCGGACTGCCCGGCGAGCAAGCGCCGTGCCGGTGCGCCGGCGCCCGGTGCGGCGCCTGGACCGACGCCGCGCCCGCCGCTACGGGCGCGTCAGTATGGCAGATCGCCGCGCCGCCGCGCCCGCCCGGCGGCGGTCGCCGAGCACACCGCTCCGCGAATACGGCAGCCTGCCGGAATTGCGGAACGGTGTACTAAGCTGCCCGGCGTGGCGATCGACGACGGCGAGCGGGACAAGGGGGCGCGGATGAAGTCGGCCTACGACCTGGCGCTCGAGCGGCTCGAGCGGCAGGGGATCGAGCGGCCGCGCGAGGAGGCGTTCAGCGACGAGGTACGCCGCGAGATGGCCGAGGTCCGCAGCCGCGCCGAGGCCAAGGTCGCCGAGCTCCAGATCCTCCACCGCGACCGGCTGAAGCGGCTCTACGAGCCCGAGGCGCGCGAGCAGGAGGAGGAGGGCTACCGCCGCGAGCGCCGCCGCATCGAGGACGACCGCGACCGCAAGCTCGACGCCCTGCGCCGGCGCGAGGCGGGCGGCGCCGGCGAGCCGGCCGGCGAGGGCTAGCCTCCCGCTCCTCTCGCCCCACCGGAGCCGGTCGTTGCCCGGGGAGTCTAGGGCGCCCCCGGCGTTCGCCCGTCCGCCCCTCAGTACGGCATCTGGTCTTCTTCCATCCCGAAGTAGTGGCCGAGCTCGTGGACGACGGTGTCGCGCACTTCGCGGATGACTTCGCGCCGGCCGCGGCAGGCGCGGAGGATGGGGCCGCGGTAGATGACGACGCGGTCGGGCAGGGCGGCGTAGAAGCTGTCGCGCTCGGGGAGCGCCACGCCCTGGTAGAGCCCGAACAGCTCGTCGCCTTCTTCGGCGGACATGCCGACTTCGGCCAGGTCTTCGGCGGACGGCTCGTCTTCGACGACGACGGCGACGTTCTCGAGCAGCTCCGCGAACTCCTCGGGCACCCCGTCCAACGCCTTTGCCACCAGCTTCTCGAACTCCTCGCGCGAGACTCGCATGTGCCGGAGTCTACGGGGGAACGGCGAACTGCGAACTGCGAACGGCGAACGGCGAACGGCGAACGGCGAACGGCGGGGCGGGCCGTTGGAGGCGGGGGCGGGAGGGGTGGCGTCCGGGGGACAGCGGCACATACTGCGTATGCGGGGGGAGGTGCCGCTTCGTCGCGAGCGCGCTCGGAAGTTCGGTGCCCTCCTGCGGCTCGTGCACGTCGCGCGCTCGCGGCGCCCCCGGACGCCACCCCTCCCGCCCCCGATGGCCAGAGGGGGCCGACAGAAAAAAAAGAAATCAAACCCCCCGCTTCAGCGCCGGCGGTGGCTGGATCTAGACGGCGGTGAGGGTAGCAGCACCGCGAGTGGCGTGCGGGAACCCTCTCTTCACCAGCCGCAGTTCGGTGATCGAAGCGTCGTCGCGGGGAAGCATGACCGCGTTCCAGGGGCTCCGAGCCGGGTCGATGCCGGCGGAGCTGAAGGGGGACAGCGTGCCAGCCGGTCTTTCGGTCGAGAACAGATCGATGAAGGAGAGTGGTCGATCACGAGCTCGATGCGCACTCGTGTCCGGATCGGCGAAGGGGGGGTGGGGGTTGCGAACCCGAGATCCGCGCGGAGCGCGGAGCGAGAGAGCCAGGTATCTTTCCCCCCCTACGTGCCCCGCCCGGCCCGCCCAGGAAACCCTCAGTCTCGGTTCGGTGCGGCCTGCGCGGTAAGATCGCGAGCACCATGTTCCCTAGAATCCGCCACGCAGGGGCGGTCGTGCGGCTGTTGGGCTTCGGCCTGGCGGTGAGCGTCGCGGCCGTCGTCGGTCCGCCGGCCGCCGCACAGCCGCGGTCGCTCCACTGGGACGAGCTCGCGGTGGAGGCGCGGCTCGACGCGGAGGGGCGGCTGCACGTGCGCGAGACGCAGGCGATGGTGTTCACCGGGGACTGGAACGGGGGAGAGCGGCGGTTCGACCTGCGTCCGGGGCAGGGGATCGAGCTCGATCGCATCGTGCGGATCGACCCCGAGAGCGGGGAGGAGCGGACCCTGACCCAGGGGACGGTCGAGCTCGTCGACGCCTGGGACTGGCAAGACGGGAGCACGGTGCGCTGGCGGTCGCGGGCGGTCACCGACCCGCCGTTCGACGGGACGCCGATCACCTACCGGCTGGAGTACGTGATGACCAACGTCCTCCAGCCGGCGGAGGGCGAGGGCCGCTACGTCCTGGCGCACGAGTTCGCCTTCGCCGACCGCGAGGGGCCGATCGAGCGGTTCACCGTGGATCTGGAGCTCGACCCGGCGTGGGAGGCGGCGTGGCCGGTCGAGGTCTCGATGGCGGACCTGCGGCCGGGCGAGAGCCCGGTGACCCGGGTCGAGCTCGTCTACGTCGGCGCGGGCGAGCCGGCCTCGGTGATCCGCCCGCCGCATCCGCTCGCCGCGGCCGCGCCGTTCCTCCTCGCCGCGCTGGCGATGGTCTGGCTCTGGTGGCGGTTCTGGCGGGCGGAGCGGGGGCCCGGCCCGTCCGGACGGAAGGCTCCGTTCGGCGAGGGCTCGGGGCGATACGACCGCCTGCCGGATACCGAGCGGCGGCCTGACCGGGGATGGCTCGACGAATACCTGTTCAGCCGGCATCCGGAGCAGGTCGGCACCCTGTGGGACCGGGCGGTCGGGCAGGCCGAGGTCAGCGCGCTCCTCGCCCGCTTCGTCGCCGAGGGCCGGATGCGGAGCCGCACCGAGGAGAGGGGGCGCAAGAAGATCCTCCACCTCGAGCTCGCGGTGCCGCGCCACGAGTTCCGGGGCTACGCGGCCAAGCTGGTCGAGAAGCTCTTCTTCGGCGGCTCGACACAGACCGATACCGAGCGGGTCCGCAAGCATTACAAATCGAAGGGGTTCGATCCGGCGGGCGTGATCCGGCCCGGCCTCTCCAAGGTGCTGGCCGAGGCGACGACGCCGCCCGACCTCGCGGTGCCCTGGCGGCGGTGGCTGACCCCGGCCCTGCTCGCGGCCGCGGCGGTGCTCACCGGGCTCGCCGTCTGGCTCGACCCGCTGCCCCCGAGCCTGGTCCTGCCGGCGGCGCTGCTCTCGGGCGTCGTCTTCCTGGTCGGCCTGGTCTACGCGCTCGTCTGGCGGAGCAGGGTCACCTGGCCGGCCGGGACGGCCTGGCTCCTGCCTCTGCCCGGCGCGTTCGCGCTCTGGGGGATCGCGGTGGTCGCCTTCGGGTTGTGGGCGTTTCTGCAGCTGCCGTCGGGTCTCTTCGGCTTCGCCGGCGCGGCCCTGCTGCCGCTCGCCGCCACCTCAGCCCACCTGTTCCGCGCCCGCACCCGCGAGCCGCGCGAGTCGGTCCACCTGCGCCGCCGCCTGGCGCACGCCCGCGCCCACTTCGCCCGCGAGCTCCGCCGCCCGGCGCCGGACCTCGAGGACTCGTGGTACCCGTACCTCCTCGCCTTCGGCCTGGGCGGCGAGGTGGCTTCCTGGGCGGCGCGGGCCGCCGGAACCGCGGGCGCCGTCACCTCGTCCTCCTGGACGGGCGGCTCCGGCGGATCGTCGGCCTCCCCGGCCGGCTGGACCGGCGGAGGCGGCGCCTTCGGCGGCGCCGGCGCGACCGCCGCCTGGTCCGCGGCCGCCGCCGGCATGGCCGCCGGCGTCGCCGCCCCGTCGAGCTCGGGCGGCGGGGGTGGTGGCGGGGGTGGTGGAGGCGGCGGAAGCTCGGGTGGGGGCGGCGGAGGCGGCTGGTAGCGTCGGCTACGACTCCGGATCCGGTTCGCCGCCTCGTCGTCGGCCGGTGATCGTGAGCTTCTTTGGGTCCTCGTCGAGGAAGTACGGGACGTCCGGGTCGAACGGCGTCGTCTCGAGCCGGCCGTCGAGGTCGCGATAGCGGGCCGCCTCGGGGTCCTCGACGGCGATCGCCCGGACGTAGCCTCCCATGTCGTGGATCTCGCAGGCTTCGACGCGGAACTCGGCTTCCGCGAGCGAGGCGACGAGGGCGGCGCGGTTGGGAGCGAAGCAGTTCGTCGCGTCGCCGTTGAGCGAGTCGCCGGGGTAGAACTGCCACAGCGGGATCTCGGCGAGACGGGGGTCGAGCTCGTCCAAGGTCGTCGTCGAGCCGTCCGACAGCACAACGAAGCGGTCGATCAGCAACGTCGCGAGAAAGAGCTTTCCGCTTTCGGCGGTCACCGACCGTAGGGCGTCGAGAGCCGGCAGGGGCTGCCGCAGGTGATAGAGGACCCCGAGGCAGAGGGCGACGTCGAAACGGCCGTAGCGCTCCGGCGAGAGGTTGTACACCGAGTCCATCCGGTACTCGACGCGACTGCCGAGGACGCGGCGGGCGACCGCGAAGCCGGTCGCCTCCTCGGGCACGAAGTCGACCGCCACGACCTCCGCTCCCCGCCGCTCCATCTCGAAGGCGAAGTAGCCGTCGGAGCAGCCGACGTCGAGCACCCGTAGGCCCCTGGCGTCTGCCGGCAGTCCCAGCCGGTCGAGGATCGGCAGCTTCAGTCGGTTGGAGTCGTCACCGGGGGTGACGATCCCCGGGGCGAGCTCGATCTCGTGAAACCACCGCCCGTGCTCGCGGATCAGCCGGCGGACGGTCTCGGGGTCGGTGATCACGGCGCGCGGCCGGGCTGCTAGCGCTTCACCCGGTTGCCGCCCTCTTCGACGGTGAGGATCCAGCCGACGAGCTTGCCGGGCTCGAGGGTGCCGCCGTCTTCCCAGAAGGCGCGGTTGCGGACGTGGCGGCTGGAGGCGTCGGTCTCGGGGATGGCGGAGTAGGCGGCGCGGATCTGGTCGATGCGCTGCTTCCACAGGCGGCAGCTGGCCAGGCGGAGGTCGGCCCAGCCGTCGCGGGCCCAGGCCTCGAGGCGCTCGGGGGTGAGCTCGACGCGGTCGGCGTCGGGGGGGACGAGAACGGTGGGGCCGCGGACGATCTCGCCGGAGTCGAGGAGCACCGGGACGCCGACGGCGGCGACGTCGCAGGCGAGGCGCGGGTGGCTGCGGACGAGGCCGTCGAGGCGGTCGCGGACCTCTTCGGCGGAGGCGGCGGCGACGGCGTCGAGGGTGCCGAAGGCCTCGCGCAGGAGGTGGGCCTCGAAGAGGAGCTTCGAGACCCGGGGCGGGCCGAGCATCTCGAAGGCGACGGAGCGCACGCCGTGCTCGGCCTCGAGCTCGCGCATGCGCCGGATCGCGGTGTGCCGGAGGATGCCGGCGCGGTAGGTCGGGCCGAGGACCGAGCCGTCGAGGGCGCCGACGACGTCGTAGCCGGTCGAGCGGCCCTCGAGCTCGGAGACGAGGTACTGGGCGATCTCCTCGGGGGTGACGAACTCCATCTGGCCGTCGGAGGTGACGGTGGCGAACTCCTCGAGCGCGAAGAGGCCGTTCTCGCCGGAGTCGACGTAGACGTTGTGCATCACCTCGTCGGTGGTGCGGGCGGCCTCGGGGTCGTCGGTCGAGAAGGTGTCGCCGAGGGGGCGCGGCTCGGTCTCGATCTCGTGGATCGGCCGGCGGCGGCGGTGGATCGGGCCGTAGCCGATCGACTTCCAGGCGATCGCCGCGGCGGGCTTGATCTCCTTGACCAGCGGCGCGCCGGGGGTGCGCGCCATCAGGAAGAGCAGCATCGAGTGGGCGCCGCCGATGGCGCTCTTCGACATCAGCACGCGGCTCGGACGCTCCTCGGAGTGGGTGTACGGGACGTTGAGGCCGAGCCCGCCGGTGCCGCTGGTGCCGACCTTGGCGTAGGCGCGGGCACCGGCCTCGGTCAGCCCGCGGTACATCACCTGGACGTGGCGGATCAGGCGCGGCACGTAGAGGGCCTCGAGGAGGTCGACGACCTGGTCGCGCGACGGTCCGCCGTCGTCGACCGCGGCGGCGACCGCCTCGGCGGCGCGGAAGACGTCGCGGTAGGCGATGCCGGTGGCGGTGTTGACGCAGTCGACGACGATGTCGGGGCGGGCGTCGGCGAGCAGCCGGTAGAGGAGGAAGCGCGAGATCAGCGGGTCGTCGAGCGAGCCGATCTGGGCGCGCACCCGCTCGGCCTCGGTGGCGCCTTCGACGAGGCCGAAGATGTCTCCGGCCGAGACGTCGAGCTCGGTGCCGGCGGCCGCCGCCTCCGCCGCGAGCTCGCCGCGCGCCGCCTCGGACTCCTCGAGCCGCAGCGAGTGGATCTGGAGCTCGGCCGGCCGGCGGGCGAGGAGCTCGCGGCACACGGCCATGCCGACGAGCCCGAACCCTCCGAGCACCAGAACCCGCTTGCCTTCGATGTCCACGACAGACCTCCTCGGACGCTCTCTTCAGGTTCTCCGACCGCCCCCGCTCGCGGGCGGGCGGGAGGAACATGCGGCGCGGTGGGACGGCGCCGGTCCGCGCGCGCCGCGCGCGCATGCTCGTCGATCGGTGACGGGGTACGGCCGCCGGCGGTGCCGGCGGACCCGGGCGGCGCGAGGATTGTATCGAGCCCTGCGGCGAGCGCAACGCGGCCCCGGCCGGCCGGCACCGCCGGAGGTGCCGGGGATGCGCCGGGCCGTCGGCTCGCCGGCTCCCCCGGGCGCCCGGATGTAGAATGCTCGTTCCCGACTCGCAAGATCTTCCCAACCGCTCCGAGGTGACTCCATGACCCACGAGGGATCGCCCGCCGGCCGGCACGGCCTGGACCGTCACGGCATCGAGGGCGCCGGCACGGTCTACTGGAACCTGCCGGCGCCGCGGCTGTACGAGGAGGCCGTGCGCCGGGGGGAGGCGGAGATCGTCCGCTTCGGGCCGCTGGCGGCCGAAACCGGCCAGCACACGGGGCGCTCGCCGAACGACAAGTTCATCGTCCGCGAGCCGTCGAGCGAGGGGGACGTCTGGTGGGGGAAGGTCAACCGGCCGATCGGGCAGGAGAGCTGGGAGCGGCTGCTCGGCAAGGTCCGCGAGCACTACCGCGGCCGCGACCTGTTCGTCTTCGACGGCTGGGCCGGGGCCGATCCGCGCTACCGGCTGCCGGTGCGGGTGGTCACCGAGCGCGCCTGGCACAACCTGTTCGCGCGCAACATGTTCATCGTCGAGCGCGACCCGGCGAAGCTGCGCGACTTCGAGCCGGGGTTCACCGTGCTCAGCGCCCCGAGCCTCACGGCCGACCCGGCGGCGGACGGCACCCGCAGCGGCACCTTCATCCTGCTCGACCTGGCGGAGAAGACCGTGCTGATCGGCGGCACGGAGTACGCCGGGGAGATCAAGAAGTCGATCTTCAGCGTGATGAACTACCTGCTCCCCAAGCAGGGCGTGATGTCGATGCACTGCAGCGCGAACTACGGGGAGTCGCCCGACGACGCGGCGCTGTTCTTCGGGCTGTCGGGCACCGGCAAGACGACGCTCTCCGCCGACCCGTCGCGCACCCTGATCGGCGACGACGAGCACGGCTGGAGCGACGACGGGATCTTCAACGTCGAGGGCGGCTGCTACGCGAAGGTGATCCGGCTCGACCCCGAGGGGGAGCCGGAGATCTGGCGCACCACGCGGACCTTCGGCACCATCCTCGAGAACGTCGTCTACGACCCCGACACCCGCGAGCTCGACCTCGACTCGGACGCCAAGACCGAGAACACCCGCGCCTCCTACCCGATCTCCCACCTCGACCACGCCGACCCGGACGGCATGGGCGGACACCCGTCGAACGTGGTCTTCCTCACCGCCGACGCCTTCGGGGTGCTGCCGCCGATCAGCCGGCTCACCGAGGAGCAGGCGATGTACCACTTCCTGTCCGGCTACACGGCGAAGGTGGCCGGCACCGAGCGCGGGGTCACCGAGCCCACGGCGACCTTCTCCGCCTGCTTCGGGGCGCCGTTCATGCCGCTCCACCCCGGCGTCTACGCGGAGCTCCTCGGCGAGAAGATCCGCCGCCACGGCGCCAAGGTGTGGCTGGTCAACACCGGCTGGACCGGCGGGCCCTACGGCACCGGCCGGCGGATCGAGCTCCGCCACACCCGGCGGATGGTCGCCGCGGCGCTCGCCGGCGAGCTCGACGGCGTGGAGACGGTCGAGGACCCGGTCTTCGGGCTCGCCGTGCCGCGGCGGGTCGACGGGGTGCCGGACGGGCTGCTCGTCCCGCGCGACACCTGGAGCGAGCCGGAGGCCTACGACGCGAAGGCCGCCTCGCTCGCCGAGATGTTCGCGCGCAACTTCGAGCAGTTCGCCGGCGGGGTCGACGAAGCGGTGCGCGCCGCCGGCCCCCGCCAGGGAGCGGGCGACGTGGTCGCCCGCTGAGGCGACACGGTCGCCCGCTGAGGCGACTCGGTCGCCCGCTGCCGGTCGCCCCTCGACGCTCCCCGGGCGCCGCGGCCTCAGTCGTCGAGCACGAAGGTGATCCGCAGGTGGACGCGGTAGCCCGCGGCCTTGCCGTTCTCCACCACCACGTGCTGCTCGGCGACCCAGGCGCTCTTGATGTTGTGGATGGTCTTCGCCGCGCGGGCGATCCCCACCCGCACCGCGTCGTCGAAGCTCTCGGGCGACTCGGCGCTGATCTCCGTGACCTTCGCCACCGACTGGTTCACCGGCATGGCATCTCCTCGTGGACGTGAAAGGGGAAGACTCTAGCTCCGAGCCGACGCAAGAGCCGTACCGGTCGCCTCGACCGGGGCCGGCTCTACTCGAGCGGCCGCGGCTTCTCGATCCAGTAGCCCTGGGCGTAGTGGACGCCGATCAAGCGCAGCGCCTCGAGCTGCTCGGCGGTCTCCACGCCCTCGGCGATCGTCCCCATCTGCATCCGCTCGCCGATCTGGTGAATCGAGGCGACCAGCGTGCGCTGGACGTCGCTGGTGTCGACGCCGCGGACGAACTGGCTCGAGATCTTCAGGTAGTCGACCTCGAGGTTGCGCAGGTAGGCGAACGACGACAGGCCGTTGCCGAAGTCGTCGAGGATGAAGCCGCAGCCCATCGCCCGCAGGACGTTGATGAAGCGGTTCGCCTGGGCGAGGTGGGCGATCGCCGCGGTCTCGGTGATCTCGAAGAGGATGCGCCGCGGGTCGAGGCCGCTCGCCTCGAGCTCGGCGACGACGTCGTCGAGGAAGGTGTCGTCGCCCAGCGACTGGCCGGACAGGTTCACCGCGTACGAGCGCACCGGGTCGCCGCCGCCGGCGGTCAGGGTGCGGAAGGCGGTGCGGGCGACCCAGCGGTCGATCGCCGGGATCAGGTGGTAGCGCTCGGCGGCGGGGATGAACGAGCCCGGGGTGACCAGCGAGCCGTCCGGGTCGAGCATGCGGATGAAGATCTCGGCCAGCGGCCGGCGGCCGTCGGGCCCGGCGCGGTCGCCCGCGTCGGCCAGCGGCTGGATCCGCTGCTGGTAGAGGCGGAAGCGGTCCTCGTCGAACGCCTTGTGGATGCGGTGGATCCAGCGCATCTCGCCGTGGCGGCGGGCGAGCGCGGTGTCGTCCGGCTGGTACTCGTGGACCCGGTCCCTCCCGCGCTCCTTGGCGACGTAGCACGCGGCGTCGGCGGCGGAGAGCACCTGGCCGATCGTCTCGCTGTCGCCGTCGAGCCGGGTCAGGCCGATCGACACCTTGGGGTCGAAGATCTCGCCGTTCCACACGAAGCGGAACCGCGCCACCGCGGCGCGCAGCCGCTCGGCCGCCCCCCGCGCCTCGTCGGGCGGCGTCTCGTGGAAGAGCACGGCGAACTCGTCGCCGCCGAGGCGGGCGAGCGCCGCCCCGTCCGGCTTGGTCTCCTCGAGGCGCACGGCGAGCTGGCGCAGCATCTCGTCGCCCGCGACGTGGCCGCAGGTGTCGTTGATCAGCTTGAACTCGTCGAGGTCGAGGTAGCACAGGGCGTGCTCGGCGAGACCGGCGCGGGCGGTGGCCAGGGCGGCCTCGAGCCGGCGCTCGAGCTCCGGACGGTTGAACAGGCCGGTCAGCGGGTCGTGGGTGGTCAGGTACGAGACCTGCCGCTCCATGCCGCGCAGGCGGGTGACGTCCTTGATCACCAGCACCGCCCCGGTCAGACGGCCCTCGCGGTCGAGGATCGGCGCCGCGGAGTCCTCGATCGCGTACTCGATGTGGTCGCCGCGCACGAGCAGCCGCCCGCCCGAGCGCTGCACCGGCCGGCGCTGGCCCAGGCACACGGCGAGCGGGTCGGCGAGCGGCTTGTCCGTCGTCTCGTCGTGGACCCGGTAGACCGAGCCCAGCGGCTTGCCCGCCGCCTCGGCCGCCGGCCAGCCGGTGAGCTGCTCGGCCACCGGGTTCATGTAGTCGATCCGACCGGCGGCGTCGGTGCGGATCACCCCGTCGCCGATCGAGGCGAGGGTGACCTGGGCGCGCTCCTTCTCCGCCTGCAAGGCGAGGGTGGCGAGCTTGCGCCCGGTGATGTCTTGGCCGCTCGCCAGCACCGCCCGGCGCCCCTCGTGGACGATCGGACACGACGTCAGCTCGAGCCACAGGTCCCGGCCGTCCTTGTGCACCAGCCGCACCTCGAACCGCTCCGGCGGGAGCTCGCCGCGCAGCCGCGCCGCGAGCCGCTCGCCGACGGCCTCGCGCACCGACGGGTGGGTGATCCCGAGCGGCCCGAGCTCGGTGAGCTCCTCTTGGGTGTAGCCGGTGATCTCCTCGGCCGCCCGGTTGGCGTAGAGGAAGCTCTCGCCGTCGTAGACGATGATCGCGGTCGCCGTCGTCTCGGCGAGGATGCGGAACCAGGTCTCGGCCGGGTTCGCGGGGGGTCTGGAGATGGAGATCGCGCCGACGGTCATCGTTCGAAACCCGGGGACTCTACTATCGACAGTGCGGGCCGGTCCAGGAAGTGTGACCTCCGGGGAGGACGGACGGACCGTCACGGGCGCCAGGTCACCGCCAGCCACCACTCCCGCTCGCCCTCGAAGGGCGGGTCGAGGACCTCGGCCGCGCCCAGGGTGTAGTCGATCGCGGGGAGGCGGAGGAGCGGCAGGGGGCCGAGCCGGCCGCGCCACTCCGCACCGGCCAGCGCCAGCCAGGGCGAGAGCGGGGCTCCGTCGCCTCCCGCCCGGTACCGCGCGTAGAAGAGAGGCAACGGCAGCGCCCCCAGGGTGAGCTCGGCGCGCTGCGCCTCGAAGCGGTCGCCGAGAAGGGTGCCGGCCGGAAGGGCGGGGACGGGCACCCGGGCGGCGAGCGTCGAGGAGGGGAGCACGCTGGAGCCGACCCCGCCGACCTGGAAGAGCTGCCAGGGGACCGGCACGCGGGCGGAGTCTCCCGCCGCCCAGGACAGCGCGAGGCCGGTGTCGTCGCGGCCGGCGGAGAGCGACAGCGCGCCGCGGCGGCGCGACCAGGACTCCCCGTCGGTCTCGCCGGCGTCGGCCCGGGCGGCGAGCCCGAGCCCGGCGCGCCAGGGGCCCCGGCTCCAGGACGGTCGCCACGAGCCCTCGGCGAACAGCGAGCGCTCGTCGACGGAGGCCGCGGCGGCCGGGCCGGCGAGCGGCTCGACCCGGGCCGCGTAGCCGCCGCCGGCGAGGCGGGCGGCGCCGGGGCCGGCGCGGCGCTCCCAGGCCGCCGAGAGATCCAGGCCCCGGCGCTCCAGGTCGAGCCGCCCGCCGAGGCCGGGGGCGGCGACCGGCTGCCGGGAGGGCCGCTCGCGGCCGGCGAAGACGTGGGCCGCGAAGGTCAGGGGCGCGAGCGGGCTGGGGCCCCGCCAGGCGGCGGCGACCGCACCACCCTCGACCAGCGCGCGGTCGCCGAACGAGGCGGTCGCCACGAGGTCGAGCCGGCCGAGCAGGTCGCCGCTGCGCACGCCCACCTCCGCCGCCCGGCTCGACGGCGCCTCCGACCCCCCGCCGAGGACCGCGAGCTCGTGCCGGCCGAGGCCGAAGGCGCGCCCGGCCGGCAGCTCCGCGGGCGCGGGCGGCGGCGGCGCGGCGGAGGCGGCCGGGCGCACCGCCGGCGCCAGGTCGGCGAGCTCGGGGAGGCCGGCGGTCCGGCCGGGCGAGGCGGGCTCGGCCGGTCCGGCGAGGTCGGCGGCACCGGAGGCGAGCTCGAGCCGCCGCAGGTCGAGGCCGTCGGGCTCCAGCGAGAGGAAGAAGAGCGAGTCGCCACCGGCCGAAAGCTCGGGGGCGAGCGCCGCGCCGCGGGTCCGGGTCCGCCGCTCCGCCCGCCAGCCGCCGTCCGCCGCCGGGTCGCGGACGAACGCGTACACGTCGATGAAGCCGCCGGAGCCGACGACCGCGAAGAGGGTCCCGGCGCTCTCCCCCCGCCCCCAGGCCGGCGAGGACGCGGTGGCGCCGGGTGGCACCGGGAGGGCCTCCTCCCGCCCGTCCTCGAGGCCGCGCACGACCAGCTCCCAGCGCCCGGCCGCGTGGCGGGCGAAGGCGAGCGCCGCGCCGTCGGGGGAGACGCGCGGGCCGTCGTACACGACGTCGACCGCCGGCGCGGTGAGGCCCTCCACCTCCCCGGCGCCGGCGCCGGCGAGCTCCACCCGCACCAGCCGCGACCGCCCGTGGCGCGTCTCGACGGCCGCCGCCCAGGTCCCGTCGGGCGCGGGGTCGGGCTGGCGCAGGTCGGCCGCCCGGGTGAGCCGGTCGAGCCGCCCGTCGTCCGGCCACCAGCGGTGGAGGTCGGGGTGGAGGAAGCCCTCCGCGTCGGGGAGCCAGCGGACCACGAGGAGCGAGCCGCCGTCCGGCATCCAGCGCGGCTGCGCCGGGGCGGCGCCGTCGATCGTCGGCAGGGCGGCGAGCCGCCCCCGGGGCGGCGGCCCGGCGTCGACCGCCGGAACGTCCTCGGGGTCGCGCCGGGCGGCCTCCTCGCGCCGCCGCCGCGCCCGCTCCGCCGCGGCCTCGTCGACCGCCGTCGACCAGACGACGAGCTCGTCGGGCTCGTCGCGCCCGCGGACGACCAGGGCGAGCCGGCGGCCGTCGGGCGAGGCGGCCGGGGCGCCGCTCTGCCAGTCGAGGTCGAGCCAGATCTCGCCCTCGCGGAAGCCCGGCCCGCCGGACTCCTCGTCGAGCCGCCGCTCCGCCTCGACCGCGCGCCAGGTGAGCTCGGCGGTGAAGCGGCCGTAGAGGTCCTCCGGCGAGTCGGCGAAGACGCCGCGGAACGACTCGGCGAAGCCGCGGCGGGTGCGCGCCGTCATCCGGGCCCAGAGGTCGCGCAGGCTGCCCTCGCCGGCCCGCCCTTCGAGCCACTCGAGGTACGCCGAGCCCGCGAGGTAGGCCATCGAGCGGCCGAGCCAGGTCGACGCGTCGCCGGACAGCTCCTCGTAGGAGGGAAGCTTTCCGGCCAGCGCCCGGCGGCGGAGCACCGCGGCCCGCAGGTCGCCGTTCGGCCGCCCGGAGCCGGTGAGCCGCCCTTCGACCAGCGTCGCGTACCCCTCGCTCACCCAGCGGGGTGCGAAGGCGATCGGGCCGACCGGCAGCAGGCGCCCGAGCGCCCGCCGCAAAGGGTCGCGGGGCGGGCGCAGCAGGTGGGCGAGGTGGGCCGCCTCGTGGACCAGCAGCAGCTCGGGCCAGTCGCGGTAGTGGCCGATCGCCGAGTCCGGCCCCGGCGGGCTGGTCCACAAGACGAGCCGCGGCCAGCCGAGGAACGGGTAGGCGAAGCCGTTCGGCTGCGCCACCGGGTCGCTGACCACCACGTCGACCGTCGTCTCCACGGTGAACCCGACCTCGCCGGCGACGCGCTCGCGCACCGCCTCGAGCCGCGCCGCCGCGTAGCGCGCCCACTGCTCGGCGGCGGCCGGGTAGTGGACGCGGAAGTGCGCCGTCTCCACCGTCCGCCAGTCGGCCGCCGGCCCCTGGACGCTGCGCGCCGGTGCGGCGGCGGCCGGGGACGCGGCGGCGAGGGCGCAGGCGGCGAGGGCGGCGAGGCGGCGCGTCGTCCGGGCCGGCATGCGCGGAGTCTAGTGGTCTGAGTCACCCATCCCTTTCCTTCCGTTGCGGCGGCGTGGGGTCGGATACCAGGCGCCGCGACGCAGGCGATGCCGTAGCATCGTTGAGGAGCGGCAACGCCGTAGACGGCCCCACGCCGCCGCAACCCGAAGGGCGCAGG
>Ga0299913_10000337_pt1 | contig 28324 bp, 19 predicted proteins | sample RVTome_9_FD_201360 | JGI IMG/M metagenome (GOLD analysis project Ga0299913, IMG submission 201360) | Soil microbial communities from uranium-contaminated site in the Upper Colorado River Basin, Wyoming, United States - RVT155D38 (version 2) ... | reverse complement strand
ATCTCTACGCGTCGGACGAGGACCGGCGCGATCGCCACCGACGCGCGGCTGACTTTCCAGGGCCGTCCCCAGAAGCCGAGCACGAATTCCCAAGGTTGGCGGCTTGCATCCGGAGTGTGGGCCGGAGCAAGCTGGGACCCGCTCCAGAGGATACCTACGTGATCCACTTTCGGAGGGTAGGCCGGTGCGGACGACGTCATTCGACATCGAGAGCACGGAAGCCGTTTTCAAGGTGCTGGTCAACGGCGAGGAGCAGCACTCCCTGTGGCCAGCCGATCTGCCGGTTCCCAACGGATGGAGGGAGACCGGACACCGGGGCCCGAAGGCCGCCTGCGACGACTACGTGAACCGCCTGTGGACCGACATGCGGCCCAAGAGCCTGCGCGGATAGTCAGCGGGTGTCGAACTCGGCCGCGCTGGGGCGAGGTCGAGTTCGTCGGGTACCCGGAAGTCCAGCTTCTCGATGCGGGTCAGGCGGGGAGGCGGTCGAGGGCCGCCAGGTGGGCGCGGATCTCGACGGCCTCGGGGGCGCCGAGGTCTGCGTAGACGGCGAGGGCGGTCTGCCAGTGCTGGCGGGCCTGGTCGGGGTGTCCGGTGACGTGCAGGGTGTGCGCGATGCCGTCGTGGGCGCGGGCATACTCCTGCCGGATGCCGGTCTCACTGGCCAGGGCCAGCGCGCGCTCGTGGTGTTGCCGGGCGTCCCCGGCCCGGCCGCCGGACCGCAGCGCCCGTCCGAGACCGTTGTGCGCGGCGACCTGCAGGTCGGTGTCGTCGATCTCGGCGGCGATGGCCAGCGCCAGCCGGTGGTGCTCGACGGCGTCGTCGAAGCGGCCAAGCCGCTCCTGGACGGTGCCGAGGCTGGTCAGCGCGTAGCCCTCGCCGTTGCGGTAGCCGATCTCCCGGCAGATCGCGAGGGCGCGCTGGTGATGGTCGGTGGCCTCGGCGCAGCGGCCGAGCCGTTCGTACGCGCCACCGAGGTTGCACAGCACGAGGGCCTCGCCGGCGCGGTCGTCCTGCTCGCGGCGGATGTCCAGGGCCTGGAGGCTGTGCTCGATGGACTCCTGGTAGCGGCCGAGCTGCAGGTAGACGACGGCCAGGTTGTTCAGCGTCGCGCCCTCGCCGGTGCGGTGGCCGACCTCGCGGAAGACGCGCAGCGCCCGCCGGTAGTGGTCGCTGGCCGCCTCGTAGCGCCCCTCGCGCTCGTGGACGAGGCCGAGGTTGCACAGCGCGAGGGCCTCGCTTGCGGTATCGCCGACCTCGCGGAAGACGCGGACGGCCTGCCGGCTGTGCTCGATGGCGTCGTCGTTGCGCGACACCCGCCAGAACATGATGCCGAGGTTGCCCAGCGCGGTGCCTTCGGCGTCCAGGTCGCCGACCATGCGTGCGGCGTCGAGGGCGTGCCGGTGCAGGGTGATGGCGTCGCCGTAGTGGCCGGCGATGTCCAGGTGCCGTCCCAGCGTGGTGCCGAGGCGGTGGGTGTGGGTCGGCCAGCCGTGTCCCGCGGACCAGGCGGCGACGGCCAGCAGGTTCGGGCGTTCGACCTCCAGCCAGGCCTTCGCCTCGGCCGCGTCGGCGAGCGGCACCGGAGCCGGCCGCCTGCGCTGCTGGAACGGGTACAGCGCGTCGGTGGCGGTCGCGGCGGTGTGCAGGTAGTGGTCGAACAGCCGGGTGAGCGCGTCGCGGCGCGCGGAGTCCGGCTCGTCGTCGACCGCGCGGCCGGCGGCGTAGAGGCGGACCACGTCGTGGAACTCGTACCGGCCCGCCGCCTTCTGCTGCAGCAGGCTGGCGGCGAACAGGTCGTCCAGCCGCCGCCGCGCGCCGTCCGGGTCGGTGTCGCCGAGCGCGGCCGCCGCATGGGCGTCGAGGTCGCGGCCGGGGTGCAGCGCGAGCAGCCGGAACGCCCGCCGCTCGTCGGGCCGCAGCGCGTCGTAGGAGGAGTGCAGCGCGAGCTCGACGCCGTCGTCCAGGCGCCGGTGCCGGCCGCGCTCGACCAGCCGGGAGAGGTGGTCGCCGAGTGTCCAGTCCTGGCTGTGCGTGATGCGGCTGGCGACCAGCGCGAGCGCGAGCGGCAGGTGGCCGACGAGGTCCGCGATGCGGGCCGCGGTCTCCCGGTCGGCGTCGATCCGGTCGGCGCCCGTGGCCCGGCGCAGGAACTCCATGGCCTCCTCGGGAGGGAACACGTCCAGCCGCAGGTGCTGCGCGGCCGGCAGCCCGGTGAGCGTGCGGCGGCTGGTGATCAGCGCCAGGCAGCTGGGGCTGTCCGGCAGTAGAGGCAGGACCTGCTCCTCACCGGCGGCGTTGTCCAGCACGATCAGCGCCCGCTTGCCGGCGAGCAATTCCCGGTACCTCGCGGCGCGGGCGGCCAGGTCGAGGTGGTAGATCTGGTCGCCGGGCACCCCGAGCCGGCGCAGGAAGGCGCCGAGGACCGCGGCCGGGTCGGCGGGCGGCCGGTCGGCCTCGTGGCCGCGCAGGTTCACCCACGCCTGAAGGTCGGTGAAGCGCCCCTGCCGCAGCAGGTGCTGCCCGGCGTGGATGGCCAGCTGGGTCTTGCCGACGCCGGCCATGCCGTCGATCGCCGAGACCAGTGCGGCCCCCCGGCCGGTGGAGGGAGTAACCGGGCCGCTGGCGTCGATCGCGCCGAGCGCCCGGTCCAGCTCGGCGCGGCGCCCGGTGAACTCCGGCAGGTCCTCGGGGAGCGCCCAGGACACGCTGACGATCTCCGCCTCGGTGGCCCGGCCGGAGATGACCTGGTACGCGACGCGCCACTGCGCGGCCACGGCGTCGTCACCGGCCAGCACCCGCGCGACATCGACCACCAGCTCGACGTCGAGCCGGCTGCGGCCCGGCTGGAAGCACCGGTACACGGTGTTGTAGACGAGCCGCTCCGGGATGCGCCGCGGCTGGCGCAGGTCGACCACCCGCCGGTGCACCTCGTGGTAGCTCAGCCCGGCCCACGCCCGCAGCAGGCGCAGCCGCGCGACGAGCTCGTCGAACGTGCGCACACCATGTGGGCTGGGTGGCTCGCCCACCCGACCGGTCGCAGGCGCCATCGGGCATCCAGGTTCTGATCGGTGACGGTCCGCTGCACACGCTAGTGCCCGTCACCCGGGTGGCACACGCGCGTGGTCGAAATTGGTCGAAATCGATGACAACCGGTGACCAAGCGCGGCACGTTCAGAACGCTGAATCTGTTGGCACGGTCCGCCCGGCCACCGGGCGGGAAGGAGATGGGAATGCCCATATTCACGATCGAGCGGGCCGACGAAATCGTCGCCGGCTGGCGCACCGGGTTCGACGGCTCCGACAATCCGGCGGGGCAGCTGTACCAGACCGGCGACTACGCCGAGGCGGACATCACCATGACCGGTAACCCGTGGTACACGCCGTTGCACTGCAGCGCGACCTACGACTGCACCCGCACGGAGACGGAGATCTGCCGGCCGTGAAGCCCGAGCACTCGTCGACCGAGGGGCTGCTGATCGACCTCGGCCGGATGAACGCCATCCGGCTCTGGGGATCCGCCGCCAACGTCGGCCCCGGGGTGCGGATCGCGGCCATGGCGTCCCTGCTGGCCGGGCGCGGCATGACCGTCCCGTGCGGTTGGTGCCCGACGGTCGGCGTGGCGGGAGCGGTGCTCGGCGGCGGGTACGGCGCGCTCGGCCGGCTCCACGGGTTGGGCTGCGATCATCTGCTGGCGGCCGAGGTGGTGCTCGCCGACGGCCGGATCGTGGTGGCCTCCCCGGCCCGTGAGCCCGACCTGTTCTGGGCGCTGCGCGGCGCCGGCGGCGGCAACTTCGGCGTGGTCACCTCGCTGCTGCTGCGGACCAGGCCGGCGGTGCGGACCACGACTTTCCGCTGCCGGTGGGCCTACCGGCACGCGGCCGAGGCGATCGCCGCATGGCAGCGGTGGGCGCCGGACGCCCCTGGCGAGGTCAATGCCGAGCTCGCGCTGCTCGCCTCGGGCGACCCCGCCGAGCCGCCGCTGGTCGCGCTGTTCGGCCTGGTCGCCGGCGACCGCGGCACCACGCTCGGGCTGCTCGCCGAGTTCGCCGCGCTGGTGGGCGCGGCCGCCGAGTCGGTCGATGCCGTCGAACGGCCCAGCCACGACGCCGCCGGCCAGCTCAGCTACCTCGGGGTGCCGGCGAGCGAGTGCCTGCCCACCGGCCGCGCCCCCGGCGAGCCGCCCGGCCTGCGGGTGTCCAGGTCGGGGTTCTTCGACCAGCCGCTGCCGGCGGCCGCGATCGACCGGCTGGTCGAGCACTTCGCCGGCGACCGGCCTCCTGGCCAGTTCCGGGACCTTGAGCTGATCCCATGGCGCGGCGCCTACTCCGCGGTGGCGACGCAGGACACCGCGTTCTTCCACCGCGGCGCGCGCTTCATGCTCAAGCACGCCGTGCAGCTCGAAGGCCGGGCGAGCGGCTGGCAGCGGCGCGCCGCGAGCACCTGGCTCACCGGCTCGACCGCCACCGTCCGCGGCTGCGGCAACGGCCACGTCTACCCCAACTATCCCGACCCCGACCTCGCCGACTGGCCGACCGCCTACTACGGCACCAACCTGCCGCGGCTGCGGCGCGTCAAGGCGGCCTACGACCCGGCCGACACCTTCCGCTTCGAGCAGTCCATCCCACCATCCCGCTGACCCGGCCTCCTCTCCGGTGCGGCCGCCAAGCGGGGCGCGATGGCCCGCCTCCAAGTACCACCATTGCCGTGCAGATGGGCCTTTAACCACCACCGTCACGGCGACCGCGCCCACCGCCACCCGGCCCGGCTCGGCGACCCGCCGGATCGACCTCGACCTGCTCGCCCCGTCGCGGCCCGCGTCCGCGCCGGCCGACCTGATGGCCGGCGCGCCCGCGGGGCTGTCCAAACATGCAGAGCAATCGCTATCGTGCCGGCGTTGATCGGATGTTTGCGCTGCTCACGACCGGGGAGAACCCTGTGCTCGCACCGCGTACCGGCCGCCGCCTGACCGCGCTCGTCTCCGCCACCACCCTCGTGCTCACGCTGGCCTGGTCCGGCAGCGCCGGCGCCACGACACCGCAGGCACCGGCCGAGCTGTCGGCGACCGCGGCCGTTGGTGCGGAGCGCACGCCAGCGGGCGACGAGCGCGCCGTCAGCATCACCGACGGCCTCCCGGTCCCGCCGGTCGGCGAGGCGAGCGAGGCCGGCGAGGCCGGCGACGCTGACGGCGTCGATGTCGTCACGCTGCCCGACACCGGCGTCGCACCCGAGGTCACCAGGGCCGCCGAGGACGGCGACGCGGCGGTGATCATCCGGTTGCGCCGGCAGGTCGACCTCGACGCGCTCGCGGACGACGCCGCCGCCGCGGCCGTCCAGGCGGCGCTGTCCAAGCGGCGCGCGCTCGCCCCGCAGGGCTTGGCGCGGGCGACCGAGAACCGCATGGTCGCCGAGGCCGGCCGGAACGCGCGGGCGGTTGCGGTCGTCGACGCCCTGCGCTCGTTCGCGGGCCGCGACCGTTCGCAGGTGGCCGCGCTGCTCGACGGGCTGCGGGCGAACGGTCACGCGAGCGCCGTCCAGCCGTACTGGATCTTCAACGGGTTCTCGGCGACCGTGGACGCCGAGGCGCTCCGCCGGCTGGCGGCCAGCCCGGACGTCGCCAGCGTCACGCTCGACGCCCCCGTCGAGCTGCCGCCGATCGAGGCGACCGCCCCCGGGGCCAGCCTGCCGACCTGGGGCCTGGAGCGGGTCCGCGCCACCGACACGTGGAGCCGGTACGACGACCGCGGCCGGGGCGTCGTCGTGGGCATCATGGACAGCGGGGTGGACGGCACCCACCCGGCACTGGCGGGATCGTTCCGCGGGGCCGGCGGCGACGTCGGCAAGTCCTGGTTCGTCGCGACCGGCGAAAACTATCCCGCCCCCGGCGACGGGTTCGGCCACGGCACCCACGTCGCCGGCACCATCGCCGGCGGTCCGCCCGGCGAGGTCGTCGGCGTGGCTCCGGAGGCCGAGTGGATCGCGGCCAAGATCTTCAACGATGGCGGCGGCGCCACGACCAGCGGCATCCACGCCGGCTTCCAGTTCATGCTCGCGCCCGGTGGCGACCCGGCCGCCGCCCCGGACCTGGTCAACAACTCCTGGGGCTCGGCCGCGACCTTCAACGAGCAGTACCGCCCCGACGTCGAGGCCTGGCTCGCGGCCGGCATCGTCCCGGTGTTCGCGAGCGGCAACGACGGCCCCGGCCCGACGACGGTGGGATCGCCCGGCAGCTTCCCCGAGTCCTTCACGGTCGGCGCGACGGACGTCAACGACATCATCGCCGGCTTCTCCAGCCGCGGCCCGGTCGAGTGGGGCGGCGTCGTCTCCACCAAGCCCGACATCGCCGCGCCCGGCCACCACATCGTCTCCGCGTTCCCGGCCGGCCTCGGCGAGGGCGAGTACGTCGAGCTCAGCGGCACGTCGATGGCAACCCCGCACGTCTCGGGCGTGATGGCGCTGCTGCTGTCGGCGAACCCCGGCCTGACCGTCTCCGAGGTCCGGGCCATCCTCATCTCGACGACCCGGCGCCCGCCCCACATGGGCGAGCTGCCGGACAACGACTACGGCCACGGCATCGTCGACGCGCTGGCCGCCGTGACCAGGGCCGCCGACTCCGGCTCGGTCGGCGGCGTCGTCTCCGGTCCGGACGGCCCGGTCGCCGCGAGGCTCACCGTGGTCGGGACGGACTGGACCACCACCGCGACCGCGGGCACCGGCGAGTACCTGCTCACCGTCCCCACCGGCACACACGACATCCGCGTCAGCGCGCCCGGCTTCGAGCCAGCCACGATCCGGGTGACGGTCGCGCCGGGCGACGCGCTGACCCATGACATCGTCCTGCGGCCGGCCCGCGTCGTGTCGGTGACCGGCTCGGTCACCGGCGCCGGCGGCCCGGTGGCCGGCGCCGAGGTCACGTTCGTCGGCTCGGGCGTCCCGGCCGCGCACACCGACACCGCTGGCGCGGTCACCGTCGGCGTCCCCGCCGGCAGCTACGTCATCACCGTCCGGGCCGGCGGGTTCCGGCCATGGTCTGGCTCGATCACGATCCCGGAGAAGAAGAAGTTCACGGCCACGCTGACCGCGCTCACCACGAGCACGGCGCCGGGCTGGGACCAGTTCCAGAACAACGCGTCCCATTCGGGCGCGACCGGCCAGACCGTCGCACCGGCCACGTTGCGGCGCGCCTGGGCCCTCGACACCGGACCCGGCATCCTCTTCAGCTCGCCGGTCATCGGCGACGGCAGCGTGTTCGTCGGCACCACGGACGGCCTGCTCCAGGCCCGCGACGTCCTGACCGGCGCGTTGCGGTGGAGCCACGACGTCGGCGACCAACTGCGCGGCGCGCCGGCCGTCGCCAACGGCGTCGTGGTCATCGGCGGCGGGCTCGGCGGCGGCATCACCGGCCTCGACGCCGCCACCGGCGACCCGCGGTGGCACGTCGACACGCCCGACCAGGCGACCGTCTACTCCCAGCCCGCCGTCGTCGACGGTGTGGCCTACGTCAACACCGGCCCGTCCGGCGTGGCCGACTCGGTGTACGCGATCGACGTGGCCACTGGCGAGGTCCGGTGGCGCACGCCCGCGGCGGTCGGGATCTTCAACGGGCCCGCCGTCGACGCCACCCGCGTCTACGTCGCCAGCGCCGGCGAACGGGCGCTCGTCGCGCTCGACCGTGCGACCGGCGCCGAGGTGTGGCGGCTAGTGCGCGAGGGCGACACGTTCTACAGCGCGCCATCGGTCGCCGACGGCCTGGTCTACGTCGGGTCCACGAGCGACGCCACGTGGGACGGCAGCCTCGTCGCGGTCAACGCCGCCGACGGCAGCGTTGCGTGGCAGAACGGCACGCACGGCGACGCGCAGGGCGGCAGCCCGGCCATCTACGGCGACTGGGTCCTCTCCGGCACCCACGCCAACGGCGCCGTCGTCGCCTACGACCGCGCCACCGGCGACGTGGCCTGGCGCTACCAGGACGGCGGCCCGGTCTCCTCGGCGTTGACGACCACCGCCGACGGCTACGTGCTCGGCGGCACCCAGATCGACAGCGTCGTCTTCGCGCTCGACGCCGCGACGGGCCGGCGGGTCTGGACCGACGACGTCACCGCGAACGTGACCAGCAGCGGGGCGTACGCCGACGGCGTCTACGTCACCGCCGACACCTCGGGCATGCTCTACGCGTACTTCACCACCGGCACGGTCGCCGGCACCGTGACCGGGCCCGCCGGACCCGTGGCCGCGTCCATCGAGATTCTCCAGACGGGCACGGCGACGACTGCCGACGCCGGCACCGGGTCGTACTCGCTGAACGAGCGGCCCGGGACCTACCGGATCCAGGCGTCGGCCTACGGCTACGCCACCGAGGTGCGGGACGTCGAGCTGGCTGCCGGTCGCACGGCGAAGGTCGACTTCGCGCTCGTCCCGGCCGACGCCGGCTCCGTCACCGGGACCGTCGTCGACGCCGGCGGAGCGCGCCTGGCGGGTGCCACCGTGTCGCTCGACGGCACCCCGCTGGACCCCGTGCAGACCGGTGCCGACGGCACGTTCGCGTTCCCGGCCGTGGCGGCCGGCTCGTACGACCTCACCGTCGACAAGGACGGGTACCAGCCCTTCTCGACCCGGGTCGACGTGACGGCTGGCGAGGCGACCGACGTCACCGCGACGCTGGAGCGCTACCTGATCGCGGTCACGGGCGACTACCTGGGGATCATGGTCGGGCAGCTCGCCGCGCTCGGATACCTGGCCGACACGACCACCTACGAGGAGGTCACCGCCCACCCCGACCGCTACCGGCTGATCGTCGCGAACGGCGCCGAGGACCGGCCGGCGGCCGGGGTGATCCAGCCGTTCATCGACGCCACCGACGCGGCCGGCACCAGCGTCATCTGGCTGGACGCCTGGAGCATCGGGTTCGGCAGCATCCTCAACCTGTCCCAGCAGACCGGGGACCCGGCCGGCGTGGTCACGAGCTCCGGCGGCGACGGGCGGGTGACCCTGCGGGCGCGCACCGACCACCCGCTGACGCAGGGCCTCACGGTCGGCGAGCGGGTACCGGTGCTGGCCGGCAACAACGAGTGGGCCGCGTTCACCGGCTACTCCGGGGTCACGCTGGCCGACCTGTCCGTGGACGACGGCGGCACCGTCGGGTCGGGCATCGCCTACCAGCCGCGGACGACCGGCAGCGTGCATGTGCTCCTGTCGACGCTGGCGGCGGCGCCATGGGGGCGGCCGGACGTGGAGTGGCTGCCGATCGTGCCGCGGCTGCTCGGCGACGCGGTCGGCTACGCGCTCGACGCGCGCTTCGGCGTGGTCGAGGGGCGGGTCACCGACGCGTCGGGTGCGCCCGTGGCCGGCGCGAGCGTGACCGCGGTCGGCACCGAGTTCCGGGCCACGACCGACGCCGAGGGCGGCTACCGGATCGTGCTCGAACCCGGCACCTCCACGCTGCGCTTCCGGTCCGCCGGCGCGCAGCCGGTCGACCACCAGGTCGACCTGGCCGGCGGCGAGACCCGACGACTCGACGTCACGCTGCACCCCGCCGGGCCCGGCACGGTGGCCGGCACCGTCACCGACCACGCCGGTGCCCCGATCGGCGGGGCGACCGTGCGCCTCGCCGGCATGGCGTACGAGACCGCCACGGCCGCCGACGGGACGTACCGCCTCACTGAGATCCCGGCGGAGACCTACCGGCTCGAGGTCTCCGCGACCGGCTACTTCACCACCGGCCGGGACGTGACCGTGACGGCCGGGCAGACCACGACCGCCGATGTGGTGCTCCGGGACGCGCCGCACGTCGGGATCCTGGGCGACTACCAGAACTCGGTCGCCAATCTGCTGACGGCCGCCGGCCTGTCCACCGAGCAGCTGTCCTGGACGTCGACCGCGCGGATCCCGGACCTCGACGTGGTGGTCTTCAACGACCCGTCCACGCCCACGGCGGCCCAGTTCGAGGCCTGGCTGGCCCAGCTGGACGCGTTCGGCGTCAGCGGCGTCTTCGCCGACAGCTACTTCACCGGCGACGGCGGCGTCCGGCTCCTGCGGCAGTTCACCGGCAACCCGTCGCAGCCGCGGACACCGATCACCGATGTCGGGGAGATCGGGTACGTGGCGCGCGACCCGGCGCACCCGGTGTTCGACGGGCTGCCGGCCGACCCGCCGGTGTTCAACCCGGACGCCGACGCGACCGCGATCTCCGGCTACACCGGCTTCCCGGTCGCCGACGCCGTCTCCGAGCTGGGCGGCAACCACGGCGTCGCGGTGACCTACCAGCCGCGGACCGCCGCCAGCGTCCACCTCCTGCTGGGTGGGCTTGACTCGACGGTCCTGCACCGGCCGGCCGAGGACTGGACCGACGAGGGGCGACGCCTCTACGTCAACGCCGTCCTGTTCGCGGCCGAACCGGCGCTGGGCACGGTCCGCGGCACCGTGACCGGCGCGGGCGGCGAGGCCGTGGTCGGGACCGTGTCGGTCGACGGGACCGACCAGCGGACGACCACGGCGGCCGACGGCGGCTACGCGCTGCACCTGCCGCCGGGCGACTACACGCTGCGGTTCAGCGCGTTCGGGTACGACGAGGTGACGGCCGAGGTGACGGTCGCGCCCGGCGGCACCGCGACCGTCGACGCCACCGTCACGCCCAAGGCCGGCGCGGCGACGCTCTCCGGCGTCGTCACCTCCGGCGGCCAGCCGGTCGGCGGCGCGACGGTCGTGCTGCTCGGCACCCCCCGGCGCGCGACCACCGCGGCGGACGGCTCCTACTCGCTGCCGTTCGTCGAGCCCGGGGACTACCAGATCGACGTGACCGGACCGGGCTACCTGCGGCATCGGGACACGGTCGCGGTGTCGGGCCCGACCACGTACGACGTCGGCCTGCGGGCGACCGCTCGGGTCGGGGTAATCGACGACTTCCAGGGCCGGCTGGCCGGCTACCTGACCTACTGGGGGTACACGCCCTCGTCGCTGACCTGGAGTAACACCGCCGCGCTGGCGGACATCGACCTGGTCGTCGCGAACCTGGCGTCGAGCTCGGGCTTCGACCCGACCGCGCCCGGGCTGCAGGCGTTCGAGGAGGCGGCCCTCGCGGCCGGCGTCTCGGTCGTCTGGCTCGACCAGTTCGGCCGCGGCTCGTTCCGCTACCTGACCGACTACACCGGCGACCCGGGCAGCAACGACGAGGATCGCAGCGACGGCGTGCCGACCGTGACCGTCACCGATCCCGGGCACCCGATCGTGGCCGGCCTGCCGTCGAGCTTCGAGCTGGTCGCCGATGACGCGGAGTACTCCTGGTTCGGCGACTTCTCCGGCTCGACGATCGCGACGGTGTCCTCCGAGAGCCAGTCGGGGGTAGGGCTGGTCGGCACCCGGCCACGGGGCGCCGCCGGCGTCGACGTGCTGCTGGGCACGCTGTCGGTCTCGACGTACGGCTACCCGGCGTACGGCGATCAGGCCGGTGACAGCTGGACCCCGGAGGCCGAGCGGCTGCTGCGCAACGCGCTCCGGTACGCGCTCGACGCGCCGCCGGCGGGCGGGACGGTAACCGGCACCCTGCATTCGGCGGCCGGGCCGCTCGCGGGCACGGTCACGGTGGTGGAGACGGGGCGCACCTACTCGGTGGGCGCCGACGGCCGGTTCGTCGTCGGGCTGCCGGCCGGCACCTGGACCCTGCGCGGCGCGGCCACCAACCACGCGGCCGCGGAGGTCACGGTCGCGCTCGGCGCCGGTGAGCGGATCACCCGGGACATCGCCCTGGACCTGCTGCCGCACGGCGACATCGCCGGCACGGTCACCGACCAGGCCGGCGCTCCCGTCGCCGGGGCGACGGTGGGCGTCGGCGGGACGGCGTTCACGGCCACGACGGCCGCCGACGGGTCCTACACCATCACTGGCGTCCCCGCCGGCACCTACTCGGTGTCGGCCGGTGCCTCCGGCTACCAGACGGCGCGCCGCCAGGTGACCGTGGTGGCCGGCCGGACGGTCCGGGCCGACCACACGCTCGGTCCGGCGCTGCGCCTGGCGCTGCTCGGCGACTACCTGGGTAGCCTGCGCTCGCTGCTGTCGCGCGACGGCTATGTGATCACCGAGTACACCACCTCGCAGTTCGCGCTGCTGGCCTCGCGGGTCGGCGAGTACGACGTGGTGGTGCTCAACCGCGGGGCGTCCACCTCGAACCTGCCCGCCTTCGCGGCGGTGCTGGAGCAGGCCGCCGCGAACGGTGTCTCGGTGGTGGCCGGCGGCCAGTGGGGCGGCGACGCGATCGAGAGCATGCACGACGTGCACAACGACCCGAGCACGGTCGAGTGGGATTTCGTGCCAAGCCCGATCTCGTACGTGCTGACCACCGGGCATCCGATCTTCGCCGGCCTCCCGGTCGGCCAGCCGGTAACGATCATCGACGACCCCGCCGGCGGCAACCAGCAGTACCTCACCTTCGACGGCTACGGCGGCGACACGCTGGCCCGGGTCCTGGCCGACGGCGACGGCACCGACCTCGGCGGAGGCGTCGGCGTGCGCCACACCGGCACGTCGAGCGTCGAGGTGCTGCTCGGCAGCCTCACCGCCACCAGTTACGGGCGGCCGGGGCTCGAGTGGACCGCCGCCGCCGAGCAGCTCTACCTGAACGCGGTGTCGTTCGCGGCGACGGCGGCCCGGGGCGCGGTCTCCGGCACGGTCACCGGCGACGGCGAGCCCGTGGCCGGCGCGACCGTCACCGTGGTCGAGCTCGGCGCGGCGGCGGCGGCGACCGACCCGACGGGCGGCTACTCCATCCTGTTGCCCGACGGCACGTACACGGTGCGGGTCGAGGCCGTCGGCTACCAGCCGGCGGAGCGGCAGATCACGATCGTGGACGCCCGCTCGGTGTCGGCTGACTTCGCCCTGACGCCGCTGCCGCGCGGCGCGCTCACCGGGACGGTGCGGTCCACCGACGGCACGCCGGTCGTGGGAGCGAGCCTGGTCGGCACCGGCATCGAGCGGTTCGAGGCGACCAGCGGCCCCGACGGCGGCTACCGGGTCGAGGGCCTGCTCGACGGGCACTACGACGTGACCGTGTCGGCCGACGGGTACCTGCCGCTGCAGACCGGCCTCGACTTCGCCGGGCCCGCGACCAGCCTGGACATCGAGCTGACGCCGATCGACGTCGGCGTGCTCGGCGACGTCGACGGCAAGGTCACGGACTTCCTGCGCGCCAACGGCAGCGCGGCCGGCGAGCTGGCCTGGTCGACCACGATGGACCTCACCGCGTACGAGGTCGTCATCGTCAACGGTGACGGCGGCGGCACGGTCGACGCCGCGCAGTTCGCGGCGATGCAGGACGCTGCGGCGCGGGCCGGGACCGGCCTGGTCTACACCGGTACCTGGGGCAGCGAGGGCGGCATCCGGCTGCTCGACAAGTTCACCGACCGGGTGACCGTCGGCGCCGACGGGTACGGCGACGGCGCGGTCACGCTGACCGACTTCAAGCGCCGGCACCGGCTCCTCGACGGGCTGAGCGCCCCCGCGACCGTGCTCGGCGCTGGCAGCTACTGGAGCACGATCGAACGCTACGACGGTCCGACCCTGGCCACGCAGCGGGTGCGGCTGGCCGACGGCTCCGAGGTCAGCGGCGTGGGAGCGGCCTGGAACTGGACCACCGACACCGACGTGGAGGTGCTGCTGGCCTCGCTGGCGGTGACCGGCGCCATCGGCCCGGACCAGGGCTGGACCGACGACGGGAAGCGGCTGTTCCTCAACGCCGTCGCGTTCGCCCGCACCCCGTAGGGCGGACGCCGGCGGCGTGGCTACTGCGGCAGGTACATGGCGGGCACCGGGACGCCAGCCAGCGCGATCTCCTCGGTGCTGCCGTGGATGCGCCAGACGCCCTGGCCGTACACCGCGAGGTCGGCGTCGCCGTCCCCGTCGTAGTCGGCGGGTACGGGTTCGTCGCCGTGCCCACCCCAGCGCTCGGCGAGCACGCCGCCGTCCCCGCTGCGTAGCACCCACCAGGTGCCGTCGGACGGCCGGAACACGGCCGGGTCGGTCCTGGCGTCCCCGTCGTAGTCCGCGGGCACCAGCCGGTCGCTCGGCAGCCCGAAGCCCTGGTAGGTGACGACGCCGTCCGAGGAGCGCAGCACGATCCAGGTGCCGCTCGACGTGCGGAAGACCGCCAGGTCGGCGACCGTATCGCCGTCGTAGTCGCCGGGTACCGGCGTGTCGTCGGCGACGCCGAAGGGGACGGCGTAGGAACGTGATCCGGCGCTCGGACGCACGTACCACGTGCCGGTCGACGGGCGGAACACCGCCACGTCGGTCGCGCCGTCCCCGTCGTAGTCGGCCGGCACGACCACGTCGCCGATCGCGCCGAACGGCTCGCTGCGCACGGTGCCGCGGCCGCTCTCCTTGATCGTCCAGACCCCGCTGGACCCGTCGTAGACCGCCAGGTCGGTCCTGCGGTCGCCGTCGTAGTCGCCCGGCACCGCCCGGATCGCCGGTCCGTGCAGGGTCTGGCCGTAGATCCAGCCGCCGCCGGGCGGCCACGGGTCGCCGCAGTGGGCCACCTCCCAGCCGCCGCTGTCCGGGTGCCAGACCGAGAGGTCGCTGCAGCCGTCGCCGTCGAAGTCGGCCACCGCGGACGTCGGTGCGGGCGGCGGCACGGCCTGAGGCACGGGCCGGGGCACCGCCTGCGTCGCCGGCAGCCCCACGGCCGCCGCCGCAACGCACGTGAGCAGCACCCGAATCCTCATGGGAACCCTCTCCCTCCGGCGGCCCAGCTGGCCGGTAGATGGTGCCGACTCACTCCGGCGGCCGACGCATCGAATCGGACAGCACCGGACGGCATGTTTCAATGGCTCGTCGTACAGCTTTTGCGGTCCGGGAGGAGCCATGTGGTCCATGGGCCAGGCGGCCGCGGCCCGGACACATCCGCGGGGCTGACGATCGAGGGCATCCGGGAGGTCCGCACCGTCGCGGAGCTGGCCGGGTTGCTCCGCCAGCTGCGCCGCCGGGACGCCCGCGACCGCGGGGACAGCCAGCTGACCTACCGGGAGCTGGCGGCCAGGACCGGGTGGGCGCACGGCATCATCGGCGACTACTTCGCCGGCAAGACCCTGCCGCCGACGGAACGCCTCGACGTGCTGGTCGGGCTGCTCGGGGCCAGCCCCGCCGAGATCGGCGCGCTCGCCACCGCGCGCGACCGGGTGGAGGAACACCGGCGCGGGGCGCGGCCCGTCACCGCGCGACTGCTGCCGAGGGAGCTGCCGCGCGACGTGGCGGCCTTCATGGGCAGGGGCGGGCAGCTCGCCGAGCTGGACCGCATGCTGGAGACCTCGTCCGCGGTGGTGATCTCGGCGGTGTCCGGTACCGCCGGCGTCGGGAAGACCGCGCTGGCCGTGCACTGGGCGCACCGCGTCGCCGACCGGTTCCCCGACGGCTGCCTCTACGCCGACCTGCGCGGCTACGGACCCGACGAGCCGGCCCGACCGGACTCGGTGCTGGCGGGGTTCCTGCGCAGCCTCGGACTCGCGGGCGCCGACCTGCCGCCGGGGCCGGCGGAGCTGGCCGCGCGCTACCGCAGCGCGCTGACCGGCCGGCGGGCGCTGATCGTGCTGGACAACGCCCGCTCCGCGGACCAGGTGCGACCGCTGCTGCCCGGCACCTCGACCTGCTTCGTGCTGGTGACCAGCCGGGACCGGCTGACCGGCCTGGTCGCCAGGGACGGCGCCCGCCGGATCGACCTCGACCTGCTTCCACCGGCCGATGCGACCGCCCTGCTGCGCGAGCTGATCGGCCGGCGGGCCGACACCGAGCCGGAGGCGACCGCCGCGCTGGCCGACCGGTGTGCCCGGCTGCCGCTCGCGCTGCGGGTGGCCGCCGAGCTCGCCACTTCGCGGCCGGCGTCGGCGCTGGCCGACCTGGTCGCCGAGCTGGGTGACCTGCCCAAGCGGCTGGACCTGTTCGACGCGGACGGCGACCCCGGCACGGCGGTGCGCGAGATCTTCTCGTGGTCCTATCGGCACCTGTCCGCCGAGGCCGCGCGGATGTTCCGGCTGCTCGGCCTGCACCCCGGTGTGGACTTCGACGTGCCGGCCGCCGCGGCACTCGCCGGCGTCGACGCCGGGCAGGCGCGGCGACACGTCGACGAGCTGGCCCGCGCCCACCTGGTCGACCAGGCACGACCGGGCCGGCACCGCATGCACGACCTGCTCCGGGCCTACGCCGCGGAGCGCGCCGGCCTGGACGACGAGCCGGCGACCGGGGCGGCCACCGCGCGGCTGTTCGACCATTACCTGCACGCCAGCGCGGCGGCGATGGACGCGCTGTACCCGGCCGAGCGCGGGCACCGCCCCGACCTGGCGCCGGCCCGCGTGCCGCCGCCGTTCGCGACCCCGGCCGACGCGCTGGCCTGGCTGGACACCGAGCTGCCCAACCTGGTCGCGGTGGCCGGTGTGGCGGACGCCGTGGGGCTGTCCGGCACGCTGTGGCGCTACCTGGACAGCGGCAGCCACCACGGCGAGGCGCTGCGCATCCACGGCCGTGCCCGCGAGGCGGCGAGGGACCGTGGTGACGTCGCCGGTGAGGTGGCCGCGCTCGGCGAGCTGGGCCGCGTGCACGGCCGGCTGGGGCGCTACGAGGGAGCCATCGACCACCTTCGGCAGGCGCTGGCCGTCGGCGGCGGCGCGGTGGGGCCCGATCGCGAGGCCAGCACGCTGAACAGCCTGGCCGTCGTGTACGGCCGGCTCGGGCGTTACGACGAGGCCGTCGAGCACTTCCGGCGGGCGCTGGCCATCTACCGCCGGACCGGCAACCTGGTCTGCGAGGGGAAGGCCCTCGGCAACCTCGGCATCGTCAACGCCGAGCTGGGCAACTTTCCGCAGGCCCTCGACCACTTCGAGCAGGCGCTGCACCTGGCGCGCGCGGTCGACGACCGGGTCGGCGAGGGCGACGCGCTGAGCAACCTCGGTCACGTCAGCTACCTGCTCGGGCGCTACCCGGACGCGATCGACCACCATCGCAGCGCGCTGTCCATCGCGCGCGAGGCCGGGGACCGCGCCGGCGAAGGGCGGATGCTGGCCAGCCTCGGTGTCGTGCACACCGGGCTCGACCAGCAGACCGAGGCGTTCGACTGCCTCCGGCATGCCTTGCGGATCCAGCGGCAGACCGGCGACCGCGCGGCGCAGGCCGAGACGCTGAGCTACCTGGCCGACCTGCATCACCGCACGGCGGACCACGACGCGGCGGACCACCGTGCCGAAGGTCTCCGAGCAGCCGTCGAACACCACGAGCAGGCCATCGCGATCGCCACCGAGATCGGCGAGCGCGGCGTCCAGACCCGGGCCCTCAACGGCGCCGGCCGGGCCCTGCTGGCCTTGCGCGAGTTCGAGCCGGCCATGGCGCGCCACCGGGCCGCCGTCGCACTGGCCGGCGAGACCGGCGACCGCCTGCAGTACGCGCACGCCCTCGACGGCATCGGCCGCTGCCTGCTCGACTCCGGCGACCGAGACCAGGCCACCGAACATCTGCGGCAAGCGCTCGCCATCTACACCGAGCTCGGCGTGCCCGACGCGGCGCGCGTCCGCGAACTCCTGCTGCCCGACTCGGCAGACCCGGTCCGACCGGGCTGACGCCGGCTGGCCCGGCCGACCGGGCTGACACCGTCCGCTCGTCGGGTCCGCGGCCGGTTACCCGGCGGCGGGCAGGGGTTTGACCATGATCAGGCAGGGGTTGCCGGGCCACAGGTCGAGAATCTCTTCCAGCGGTTGGAACCCCATGGCAGCGTAGAAAGTGCGGGTCCGCTCGTAGTGGCCGTCGGGCCGGGACGGGCCGAGCGTCTTGACCTCCAGGAGCGTGACACCGTCGGCGATCAGATCCTGCTCCAGTGCCTCGACCAGGGCCCGGCCGATCCCGCGGCGGTGGCTGTCCGGTGCGACCGCCATGAGATGGATCTCGGCCGCGGTGGGGAAGTGCCTGGCCACGAGCACGGCGCCGACCGGCGTCCCGTCCGACGACCACGCGAGGTAGGTCGGCATGGTGTGCGCGTCCTCGACATAGCTCTTGATCGCGGACTCGATGCCGAACCACTCGGGCAACGACCGCAGCAGGCGCTCGACCGCCTCCGGGTCCCGATGGCCGCTGGTGATCCTCACGGCGAGGAACCGTACGGGCGGCCGTCCTGCCGGCGCCACCGACTAAGTGCCGAGTCCGGCCGCACCACCCGGGGTCGCAGGGCACGCGCGGTGACCACGATCGCGGGCGCCCACCAGTGGTCGGCCAGCGGCGCCACCGTGACGTCGTGCCAGCCGGCCTCCTGGAGTTGCTCGGCCCAGCGGGCGGCCGGCTGCTCCCACGTCTGGCGCACCCGCCCGGGATCCACCTGCCCCACCAGTACCGGCATCAGGAAGCCCCGGGCGACTAGGCTGCCTTCGTACTCCGCCAGGCCACGCTCGTACCGCTGGGCCAGGTAGGTCAGGTGCGCCGGGCCACGGTCGTCGAACTCCGGCACGTCGAACTCGACGATCAGCACCGTGTCCGCCAGGCCGCGCAGAGCGGCCAGCACCTCCGTGCGCTCGGCCGGAGCAATCGCGTGCAGCGCAAAGGTCGCCTCCACCAGATCCCAGCGCCGGCCGGCCGAACCGGCAAGCAGGCCTCGGCACCGGCCGGCCGCCTCGGCAAGCGGGTCCTGCCCGCCCTGCGGGTCCTGTCCGGCCTGCGGGTCGTGCCCGCCCTGCGGGTCCTGTCCGCCCTGCGGGTCCTGTCCGGCCAGAAACTCCTGCGCCGTGGCTTGGTGCGTGCGGGCGGTCAGGCCGGCCGCACGGGTGGCCGCGGAGGCGTCGGCGAGCAGCGCGGCCGATGGCTCCACCAGGTCGAGCCTGGGCGCCCGGTCGCCCAGGCTGGCCGCGGCCGCCACCACGGCTCGGCCGTCGCCGCTGCCCAGGTCCAGGACGGTGCGCGCGTCGAGCTCCCGATACGCCGCGGCGAGCTGGGCCGTGGTGGCGCGGTACAGCTCGACGTTGCCACCGCCGTCGATGAAGGCTCGGAAGGCCGTCGGGTGCTCGTACACCCGGCTGTCATGCCGCGCCGCGAGGTAGCCGGCCAGCTCGTGGCGCAGCCGCCCACCGGCCGGGCCACCACCCGAAGTCGGCGTGGCAGGCTCCGGATGGCTACCCGACGTCAGCGTCGCCAGTGCGTCCCCTGGACGACAGGCGGCCAGCTCGGTCAGTGCCCTGACCATCACGTCGTCCGCCGAACCACTCATCGAGCTGGTCATCGAATCGCTCCCGACCGAGTTGGGCGGCTGGGAGTTCGGAGGGTGTGGCGGGCCGGTGCCGGCGGTGGACAGAATGTGCCCATGCGGGTCGGTGCGCGGTGAGGGCGGTCGTCTTTTCCGGCTACGGGGTCGCTCCGGCCCTGACCGAGGTGGCCGAACCATCCTGCCCCGATGGCGGTGTGGTCGTCGCGGTCGGTGCGACCGGGTTGTGCCGCTCGGACTGGCACGGGTGGAAGGGCCACGAGCCGGTCGCGCTGCCGCACATCCCGGGCCATGAACTGGCCGGCGTGGTCGCCGAGGTCGGGCCGGGCGTCACCCGGTGGCGGGTGGGGGACCGGGCGACGGTGCCGTTCGTGTGCGGCTGCGGGGGGTGCGAGTACTGCCTGGCGGGGGACACCCAGGTCTGCCCGCAGCAGACCCAGCCGGGCTTCACCGGGCCGGGGTCCTTCGCCGAACTGGTGGCGATCCACGCGGCGGACGTGAACCTGGTGCGGCTCCCGGACTCGGTCGACTTCGTCAGCGCGGCGTGCCTCGGCTGCCGGTTCGCAACGGCGTTCCGGGCGCTCACCGTGCATGGCCGCCCGGGTCCCGGTGACTGGCTGGCCGTGCACGGCTGCGGTGGGGTCGGCATGTCGGCGGTGATGATCGGCTCGGCGCTGGGAGCCCGGGTGGTCGCCGTCGATGTCCGCGGCGCCGTGCTGGACCGGGCGCGCGAGCTGGGCGCCGAGGCCGTCGTCGACGCCAGCCAGGACGCCGACCCGGCGGCCACCGTCGGCGAGATCACCGGAGGCGGCGCGCGGATCTCCATGGACGCGATCGGCTCCGCGGCAACCGCGGTGTCCTCGGTGCGCTGCCTTCGCCGGCGCGGTCGGCACCTTCAGGTCGGGTTGCTGCACGGCGCGGAGTCGACGCCACCGATCCCGATGGACGTGGTCATCGCCCAGGAACTGGAGATCTACGGCTCGCATGGCATGGCCGCCCACGAGTACCCGGCGATGCTCGCGCTCGTAGCGGACGGCACATTGCGTCCCGACCTGCTGGTCGGCAAGACCATCGGCCTGGAGGATGCCGCCGGCGCGCTGGCCACCATGGACCAGGCACCCCTGTCCGCCGGAATAACGGTGATCGAGCTGCCGCGCTGAGCGCAGTCTACCTGGCAGGCTTGGCGCAGACCCGCCGAATTTCGTCGGCCGGATACGGCGTGGTCCTGCTCTCGAGGTGCAGCTTCCGGTAGAACTCGTTGACCACGGCGGCGACCGGCGCATGACGCCTGATGACCGCCGCTGCCCACGGCGGAACGCCCACGGGATCGGCGCCCTCGGCGCATCGGCGGATGAACCCGTTGCGGTCCGCCGCGCCGCTCAGGGTGGTTACCAGCCAGTTGACCAGCTGCGTCGTCGTGTGGCACCGGTCGTGGCTCAGGTTCTTCGCGAGGAAGCCCGACTCGGCGCCGGAAAGCTCGAATCGCGGGGACGTCGCAAGGCCGAAGTCCGCGAAGTACAGGCGCCGACCGTCGGTGAGGATGTTCCCGAAATGCGCGTCCAGGTGCAGCAGCCCGTTCGATTCCATGAAACGCACATCGGTTCTCAGGTGCCGTCGCACCATGGCGCACGCCGATTCGATGGCATCGTCACCGCTGGCCACCTGCGCGGTCAGCCACTCGCGCAGGTTCTGCGGAAGGTACTCGAGAAACAGCACCACGCTGGCCGACGACCGCGCGATCGCATCGAGCCGCTTGCGCACCGCGGTGCAACCGTCCCAATACTCGACCGTTCGTGCCAGGTCCGCCTGCTCGTCGGGTGTGGGCGTTCCTGGTGCCGACCCGGTAAGCACTCGCCAGTGGTACATAAGCGGAAAGCTCCCACATTGTCTCGTGAGAACCCAGGTGGTCGTCATGGCATGCGCGGCCAACTCGCGCCACACGCCGAATCCGGCGGAGCCAACGCCGTACTGATAGAAGGTGGGCAGCCGGAACATGTTCGCCGTCGACCTGACGTTCTCCGGGCGTCTTTCCAGGTCGGTGAGGGGGATCCGCTTCACGAATACCGGAATGCCCTCGATCTCCAACAACACCGCCGTGCCGCCGATGCCGGAACCGATGAGTGGAGCCTCGTCCACGAGCGCGCGGAACCGCCGGTCGCTGAGCAGTGCAAGGGACGCGGAGACGGCGCCGTAGTTGGCAAGGCGCGTGGCGTGGGACATGCCAGAGCCTACCTGTGCGCCGTCCGCCGGGGCGCCGGTGACGGCTTCCGGGCGGCGCGGGGCGCGGCCACCGGACTGTCAGACCCCACGCATAGATTTGTCGCATGGACTGGAAGATCGAACTAGTGGCCATCCCGGTGACCGACGTGGACCGTGCGAAGGCCTTCTACGTGGACCAGGTGGGCTTCCACGCCGACCACGACCACCGGGTCAGCGACACGTTGCGCTTCGTGCAGCTCACCCCGCCGGGGTCCGCCTGCTCCATCGTGCTCGGCACCGGCATCACCGAGATGCCGCCGGGTTCGCAGAAGGGCGTCCAGGTCGTGGTCGAGGACGTCGAGGCCGCCCGGCGCAAGCTCGTCGACAACGGCGTGCAGGCCAGCGACGTCGACGTGCAGCCGTGGGGCTCCTTCGTCTTCTTCAGCGACCCGGACGGCAACACCTGGGCACTGCAGCAGTTGCCGCCGCGCGGATAGTCGCTTCGCCGGTACCGCGGGGTCAGGCGTAGCAGCTGAGCGGCCGCCCACCGTTGTAGGCGATCATGTCGGCGATCGCGGCCCGGATGTCGATGGGTGCGCCGGGCCCGGCGCCGTCGAGCTCGGCGTAGGCGCGGTGCAGGTTGCCGACGATCCGCTCGGGGTCGAGCCAGTCGGCGTACTGCCCGAGGTCGGTCTCCTGCGCGGCCTGCAGCGGGGCGAGGCCCGCGTGGTGGCCGCGGCGCGCGGTGTCGGCGACGAAGCGCAGGTAGCCGAGCACCTGGTCGATCAGCTCCGGCCCGGCGACCTGGCCGTGTCCCGGCACGATCGTCTCGGCGGCCAGCGGCCGCAGCACGTCCTCGCAGGCGCGGATCGCACCCGAGATCGAGCCCATCAGCAGGAAGGGGGTGCCGCCGTTGAACAGCAGGTCGCCGGAGAACAGCAGGGAGCGCTCGGGGATCCAGATGATCGAGTCGTTGGTGGTGTGCGCCGGGATGCCGACGTGGCGCACCTCGCAGCGCAGCTCGTCGACCCACAGCGTGACGCGGTCGGCGTAGGTGAGGAAGGGCGGTTCGATCTCGATCCCGCCCCAGTCGACCGGGGTCCAGATGCCGGGGAAGTTCGGCTTGCCCGCGGCGAGCACCTCCTCGCGGGTGCGCTCGTGCGCGACGATGGTGGCGCCGCCGAACAGCCAGTTGCCGTGCGTGTGGTCACCATGGTGATGCGTGTTGACCAGGGTGCGGACCGGGCGGTCGGTCACCCGCGCGATCGCGTCGAGGTAGGCCCTGGTGCGCCGCTCGGTCGCGCAGGAGTCGATGCTCACCGCTCCCCGGCGGCCGACCAGCAGCCCGGTGTTGTTGATCCACCAGCTGCCGTCCGGCTGGATGTAGGCGTGGATGCCCTCGCTCACCTCGCGCAGCGCAGCCGGGGGCAACTCACGGGCTGGGTCGTGGACCGACGAACTCATCACACCTCCCGGGGCAACGTATCCTGCCGGCTCGTGCGGGGTCGTGAAGTAGACGCGCGGGTCGTCGGTGAGCAGCGCCTGCTTCACGCCGACGTCTGCCACGTGGGCCGCCAGGATCGGCCCGTCGGGCGCCTGGTCGCCGAGGGCTCGGACGTCCGCCGGCCGCAGTGGCCGTTCCCACACGAATCCCTTGTCCTTGACCCGCCAGCCCGAGATGCCCTGCGAGGACCGCTCACTCGTCTCGGGCAGCACCAGCGCGATCCGACGCACATCGTTCCAGGTGGCCACGGGCACGACCCTAGGCTCACGCTCGTCTGTCACATCGACCTTCGTCGGTCACCGATGTGACCGATGTCCGGGACGGGTCGGCAGCTCCGACGTCTCTGGCGAAAGAGGCACCGCAGGGGGTGCCAGCGGAGAGGAGATCATCGTGAAGTACATGATCATGTTGTACGCGTCGCAGCAGGAGTACGACCGCATGGCCGGCAAGCCCACCGACAAGCCGGCCTACGACCCGGAGCGCTTGGCGGCGATGCACGAGTTCATGGGCAAGTGGAACCAGGAGCTGGTCGAGTCCGGCGAGTTCGTGGACGCCCACGGACTGTCCGCGCCCGTGCACACCAGGCGGATCAGCGGCCTGGAAGGCGGGGTTCCGGTGGTCACCGACGGGCCGTATCCGGAGACCCAGGAGGTGCTGGCCGGCTACACGATCGTCGAGTGCGAGAGCTTCGACCGCGCGACCGAGATCGCCGCGCGCATCGCGAAGTGCCCGCCGCTGGGTGAGCCGACCGGCAGCGAGTACGTGGACGTGCGCCCCATCGCCGACAGCATCGACGACCTGGCCCTGTAGAAGCCACCATGGCGAACGACGACGTCGAGGGCCTGCTGCGCCGGCTGGCGCCGCAGGTCCTCGGCGCGGTGGTGCGGCGATACGGGCACTTCGACACCGCGGAGGACGCGGTGCAGGAGGCGCTCCTCGCGGCCGCCATGCAGTGGCCGAAGGACGGGATTCCGGACAACCCGACCGGCTGGCTGATCACGGTCGCCGCGCGCCGGCTGACCGACCTGCTGCGCAGCGAGCAGGCCCGCCAACGCCGGGAGAGCACCGTCGCGCAGTGGGTGCTGCCCGACCAGTGGCTGGCCCCCGCCGCCGACGGGCCCGGCTCGGAGCCCGACGACACGCTCATCCTGCTGTTCCTGTGCTGCCACCCCTCGCTGTCGCCGGCGTCGCAGATCGCGCTGACCCTGCGGGCGGTCGGCGGGCTGACCACCGCGGAGGTCGCCCGCGCGTTCCTGGTGCCGGAGGCGACCATGACCCGCCGAATCAGCCGGGCCAAGCAGCGCATCAAGGACAGCCGCATTCCGTTCGGCATGCCTCCCGGCGCGGAACGCACCGAACGGCTCGCCGCGGTGCTCCACGTGCTCTACCTGATCTTCAACGAGGGCTACGCTGCGACGTCGGGACCGAACCTGCAGCGCGGCGAGCTGTCGGCCGAAGCGATCCGGCTCGCCCGCCTGGTCCACCGCCTGCTGCCCGACGACGCCGAGGTGACCGGGCTGCTTGCGCTCATGCTGCTCACCGACGCGCGGCGGCCGGCGCGCACCGGGCCGGACGGCGCGCTGATCCCGATGGCCGAGCAGGACCGCAGCCTCTGGAACGCCGACCAGATCGCCGAAGGCGTTGCGCTGGTCACCGATGCACTGCCCCGCGGGGCAACCGGCCCGTACCAGCTGCAGGCCGCGATCTCGGCGATCCACGACGAGGCGCCGAGCGCCGAGGAGACCGACTGGCCGCAGATCATGGCGCTGTACGAGGTGCTGATGGGGATCTCCGACAACCCCATGGTGGCGCTGAACCACGCCGTCGCGGTGGCCATGGTCCGCGGTGCGCAGGTGGGGCTCGACCTGCTCGGCAAGCTTCGGGCCGACGGGCGGATCGCCGGCGACCACCGGCTGCACGCGGTCCGTGCGCACCTGCTGGAGCTGGCCGGCGACCGCGCGGCGGCGCGTGACTGCTACCAGGAGGCGGCCCGGCGGACGACCAGCTTTCCGCAACAGCGCTACCTGCACGCCCGAGCCGCCCGCCTGACCGACGACCGGTGAGCCGCCGTCAACTCCGGGTTGACGACGGCACTGCCGTCAACTTAGGGTTGACGCATGGTGGATCCCGTCCGTATGACGAACCCAGTCCGGCTCGACGACCTGATCGAGGCCATCACGAGGGTGCACTCCGACGTCCTCGACCAGCTGTCCGACGCGGTCATCGCGGCCGACCATCTCGGCGACGTCGCCGACCATCTGATCGGCCACTTCGTCGACCAGGCACGGCGCTCCGGCGCGTCCTGGACGGAAATCGGCAGGAGCATGGGGGTCACCAAGCAGGCTGCCCAGAAGAGGTTCGTCGCGAAGGCCTCCAGCGAGCCGTCGGAGCTCGATCCGAACGAGGGGTTCAGCCGGTTCACCGAGCGGGCGCGCAACGTGGTGATAGCGGCGCAGAACGAAGCCCACGCGGCGGGCAACGACGAGATCCGCCTCGAACATCTGGTGCTGGGGCTGCTGAGCGAGCCGGAAGCACTCGCCGCGAAGTCGATCGTCGCGCAGGGCGTGTCGCTGGACACCGTCCGGCGGACCGCCACCGCGACGCTGCCGCCGCCGGCCGCCGAGGTGCCCGCGCTGGTGCCGTTCGATGCGCGGGCGCGAAAGGCGCTGGAGCTCACCTTCCGGGAAGCCCTGCGGCTGGGCCACAACTATATCGGGACCGAGCACATCCTGCTCGCGCTGCTGGAACTCGACAACGGCACTGGCGTGCTCGCCGGACTCGGCGTGGACAGGGCGGCCGCCGAAGCCCACATCACCGATGCGGTGGCCGCCACCCTCGCCGCCAGCCAGCAGGAATGATCAACGGCCCCCGCGCCAGCCGTGACTTCACGTTTGACGTCACCGTCGGGCGTCGGTCGGTCAGTCCCAGCACTGGACCGGCAGGAGGTGGACCTCCTGCCGGTCTTCCAAGATCAGGTAGACGACCTGGCCGGTATGGCCGGGGCCGAACGCCCATCGCCGAACCGGCGCCTCCGGGTTGGCCGGGTGTTGGGGTTGGCCGTTCCACGGTGTCAGCTGCAATACGTCGAGGACTTCGGCGAAGCCCACCAGCGCGGTGTCGGACAAGGCAGCTACCTGCTCCGACACCGCAGTGTCGGGCACTATGCGATACACCTACCGGCCCAGCCGCTGCAGGATCAGCGCCTGCAGATCGCCGTACGATGCCGCGTCTGGGTTGCTGCCGGTGCGGCTGATGTGGTCGGCCTTGGTCAACAGCCGGTGGTAGGCGCCAGGATCGCGCCGCTCCAGATGGGCGATGTGCCGCCACTTGCCGAGCATCTCGTGGACTCCGGCGAGGTCCTTGGACCGTTTCGCGCGTTCCAGTGCGAGGTCCCATTCGCTGTCGAACTCGGCGGCCAGTACAGGCGTCAAACACGTACGGATGGCCTGCGGGTCCGCCGGCGGCGAGCCCGGTGCCGGATCAGGCAACGCCGCGGGAGAGACCATGGCGACACGATAGTCCCGAGCCGGTGCGGAGTGCATCGTGCAAGGCGCCGACACCTGCCGTGCGGCGCGGCATCCCACTGCGCGTGGGTCATCGACCTGGACGACACGCAGCGGTGGAAGCACGCCGCCGCAGAGCTGGAGGAGCTGGGCGTCTCGGACATCGGCACGGACCGCCTGCGCCAGGTCGGACGTGGCGTGCGTGACCAGCAGCCGAGCATGGCGCAACTTGTGGTTTCCAGGCAGGGGTGCAGGCCACCATGCAACGGCTGCTCGGGCTTCGGCTACGGCGGCTCGATGGCCGATATGCGGTACTTGTGGACCTCTGCCGAGCGGAGGTCGGGCAGGTCCAGCTCGGGTCCGCCGCTGGTCCGGAACCGGTGCAGATCCTCGTCGGACTCCCAGCGTTCGTGGACGTTGATGCGCTCGGGGTCGATCGGATCGGCGGCCTGCACGAAGTCCAGGCATCCGGGCGCCGACCGAGCCATGCGGGCGACGTCGAAGGTCGCCGCCAGGTACCGGTCCCGGTCGTCCGCGTCGACGTAGAGCGCCCCAGCCACGATGATCATGCTGCCTCCAGGTGCGGCGCGACGGCGCGCCACGGGCAGCCACGATGGCACATGTAACACCGCCTTGCCCGGTTGGGTTCTCGGTGGCGCCGAAAGGCCTGATCAGCGCCTTTACAGGAGAACGCAGGGGGTGGAACTCTGGACCGCTCCGGGCGTGTCCGCAGGCTCAACGGCCGAGACGAACGCGACGGGCGCACCGAGGTACTGGAGGGCACCATGGGTCGCCGAGCCACCGTTGTCGCGGCCGTGGCGGTCGCCAGCCTGATCAGCGCCACGATCACCGCCGCCGCGGCCAACGGGGCGGCGCAGCCATCCGGCCGGCACGACGCGTTGCGGCTGGAGATGCTGTCCGGACCGGCGCAGCAGGTCAGCGGCGGGGTGGCCAGGGTCCGGGTGGTCGTGCCGGCCGCGGTGCCGCTCGACGCCGCCACCGTGACCGTGAACGGTGTGGATGTCAGCTCCTCCTTCGTCCCCGACGACCAGGCCGCGCACGCGCTCGAGGGCGTGCTGCGGGACCTGCCGCTCGGCGCGAGCACGGTCGCGGCCCGCGTGCCGGGCCCGGGAAGTTCGGCGAACGACCGGACCGCGCTGACCCTGGTCAACCACCCGATCACCGGGCCGATGTTCTCCGGGCCCCAGCAGCCCGACTTCTTCTGCTCGACACCGGCGCACCTGGCCGGGTTCGACCTCGCCGGCCCGTTCCTGGATGGGGACTGCTCGCTGCCGACCAGGGTCGACTACTACTACCGGTCCGCCGGCGGTGCCTGGCGGCCGCACGACCCGGCCGCGCCCCGTCCGGCCGACATGACCCAGACCACCACCAGCGACGGCGCCACCGTCGACTTCGTCATCCGCTGGGAGCGCGGCACGATCAACCGCTTCGTCTACACGATCGCGGTGCTCGATCCCGAGGCGACCGGGCCGTCGACGCTGCCGTCCTGGAACCGCAAGCTCATCTACTACTTCGGCGGCGGCGTCGCGATCGGCCATTACCAGGGCTCGAACAACCAGAGCGAGTCCCGCTACCTGCACGGCCTCGGCCAGGGCTATGCGATCGCCTGGTCGACTGGCACCAAGACGAACACGCACTACAACCTGGTCGTCGGCGGCGAGACGGCGCTGATGGTCAAGTCCCGCTTCGTGACCGAGTACGACGACCCGGAGTACACGGTCGGCCTCGGCGGCTCCGGCGGCGGAATCCAGCAGTACGTGTACGGCCAGAACCATCCGGGCCTGCTGGACGGCGCGGTCCCGCAGTACTCCTACCCGGACATGGTCACCCAGACGATCCACGTCGGCGACTGCGAGCTGCTCGAACACTGGATGGACCTGCAGG
>Ga0299913_10000336_pt1 | contig 28333 bp, 23 predicted proteins | sample RVTome_9_FD_201360 | JGI IMG/M metagenome (GOLD analysis project Ga0299913, IMG submission 201360) | Soil microbial communities from uranium-contaminated site in the Upper Colorado River Basin, Wyoming, United States - RVT155D38 (version 2) ... | reverse complement strand
CCGGGTGCGGCTTTCAACGGTTTCTGGGCGCAACAGTTCGGATTTACCTTCGGCGATACCGCGTTCCGCATGCCGATCAAGGCATGGATCAACGATGGGCTCCTCACTATCTTCTTTCTGGTAGTCGGCCTTGAGATAAAGCGCGAGTTCACCGTGGGGCATCTCGCCAGCCGCCGGTCCGCCGCGTTGCCGATCGCCGCGGCAATCGGCGGGATGGTCGTGCCTGCGGCACTGTATTTCCTGGTCCTGGCCGACGGCCCATGGTCGCACGGTTGGGGCGTGCCGATGGCAACGGATACCGCCTTCGCGATTGCCTTGATCGCCATACTCGGGCGGCGCGTGCCGGTGGAACTGCGCATCTTCCTGACGGCCGCCGCCATTGTCGATGACATTGGCGCCATCGGCGTGGTGGCGATCTTCTATTCGGGCGATCTCCGCTTCGATTGGCTTGCGGCCGCGCTTGCTTCAGTCGCTGCGCTGGGCGTTCTGAACCGTTCTCGCGTTTATCGCATAGCACCCTATCTCGGTGTCGGCGTGGTGCTCTGGAGTTGCGTGCACGCAGGCGGACTGCACGCGACGCTGGCAGGGGTGATACTGGCGCTGTTCATCCCCACCCGCCCGCCGCCGAATTTCAAGTCGCTGTCGCTGCAGGCGGACGCGATCCTGACGACCGAGGCGAGTCATGGCGGCGAGGTTCTTCGCAGCGGACCGTCGGAGCCCGCTTTGCGCTCGCTGGACGAAATTCACAACCGGCTGGAGTCGCCTGCCGCCCGCGTGCTGCGTCATTTCGGTCCGCGCTCCAGCTACGTGGTGCTGCCTCTGTTCGCTTTGGCGAATGCCGGCGTGGTCTTCAGTACCGCCGTGCTGGATGGGCGCGAAAGCCTCATGTTTGCAATTCTGCTCGGCCTCACGCTGGGGAAGCCTGCCGGAATGTTGCTGATGTCCCTGCTGGCGGTCTGGCTCGGCCTTGCCGTCAAGCCGCAGGAATATTCGTGGCGGCAACTCGCGGGTGCCGGTGCACTGGCCGGCATCGGCTTCACGATGTCCCTCTTCATTGCCGCGCAGGCATTTCCTGTCGCGGATGATTTCGCAGCCGCCAAAGTCGCAGTGTTCGCGGCGTCGATCATGTCGGCAGTTATCGGCACGATTCTGTTGTGGAACGCCCGGCCTCGGCCGTAGGGAACCTGGCCCGCATTGTTCATGAACGTTCGGCCTCGCCGAGGCTCCGCTGCGAGGTTGTGCCGTTCATGCGGGCCTAGCCCAGCAAAGTAGCGTCGATCAGGTCGCACAGACAGTGTATTACGACCAGATGTACTTCCTGGATTCTTGCAGTGCGGTCGGCGGGCACGCGGATCTCGACATCGCCGTCTTGCACGAGACCTGCCGCACGGCCGCCGTCTCTTCCGGTCAACGCGACGACGCGCATTTCCCGATCATGCGCGGCGACGATCGCACGGCAAACGTTTTCCGAATTGCCCGAGGTAGAGATTGCCAGCAGAAGATCGTTCTGCCGCCCCAGCGCCCTGATCTGCCTGGCGAAGATATCCTCAAAGACATAATCATTGGCGATTGAAGTCAGGATCGACGTATCGGTTGTGAGCGCGATTGCGGGAAATCCCGGCCGCTCCATCTCGAAGCGGTTCAAAAGCTCGGAAGAAAAATGTTGCGAATCTCCAGCGGAGCCGCCGTTGCCGCAGCTCAGGATTTTGCCGTCTGCCAGCAGCGACTCGCTCATTGCCTGGGCTGCTGCCGCAATCTTCCGGCCCAGTTGTTCCTCAGCAGCCTGTTGAGTTGCAATGCTTTCCGCGAAATGCGCCTTCACTCTCCTCTCAGCGTCCATCGACTCTTTCAGCTCCCGGGCCTGAATGCGTCCCTGATCCATTGTAGCGTGAATTGTTCTGGCGCCGGACCGTTATAAGCGACGACGTCGAACCTGACAGTGTGATTCCGGAAAGCTTTGTGCTTTGCCAGGAAGAACAGCGCGGCTTTGGCCAGTTTGCGCTGTTTGCGCGGCCCAATGGATTCTATTGCCGATGGGTACCGTGACATCCGGGATGTGCCGGCGCAGCGGCAACGGACCTCAACGAATACCAGGCACTGCCCGTCGAGCATCACGAGATCGAGTTCTCCGACCCGACAGCGGAAATTTCTCGTTACTACCTTTAGTCCCGCCGCTTGCAGATGATCAAGAGCGAGTTGCTCCGTTCGTTCACCTATTGATTTAGCAACGGTCGGCGCCATTGGTCGTTCGCCTCGTCATCCCTGTCGCGCAAGGAGCGATCGAACTCGTCCGGCTGTTCCGGCAGGGCCACGAGTTCGCCGCGGACGAACATCGCCCACGCCAGGCGCCTGTGGATACGTCCGTCACCGTCGAGATACAGACGTCCTGTCGCGCCACTGAATTCCGCAATCGCTTCGGTTCGGGCGGAGAACAGTTCCGCAGCCAGCTGATAGGCGTCGTAACCCATGGCGTGAAGCCGGCCAAGGCGCTTTTGCTCCGGCCAGTACTTGTTATAAAGGGTAGGCAGGTGCGCCATCCAGGCGTGCGGCGACACGATCCATGGCGTATCGGCAAACATGATGCCGTTCAAATCCGAATACGATCTGCCATCCATCGAATAAATGAACGAAGTCGAGTAGACCGGCAGGTCTCCCGCGTAATGAAACTTGAGCTGCGACTTGATCAGGCGCGCGGAGCTGGAGTCGGCTGCAAGAAAAATAAACTCCGCATCCTGCCTGCGGCGCGGGTCGAATTGCAGGGGAACCCCGATATTCGCTCGCAGCCGCTGATACCGTTGAACGCTCTGGGTGAGCGCCATCAGGCTTTCGATTTCGATCGAAAAATCCTGCATTGAAGGCTGGTAGCTTCGATAGTCGAGCAACAAGCCGCCCGACGATTCGAACTCCGTTGCAAAACTCGACAGGACGCGCCGGCCCCAGTCGTTGTTCGGAACAAGTGCGACGGCGCGGCTGTATCCGTCGGCCGCCGCTTTCGCGGCGGCCGAAACCGCCTCATCTTCCGGTGCGAGGGCGAACTGATAAAGCCCCGGCGGCGGGATGACGTCGTCCGGGAGGTAATTCAGGGTCAGCACCGGCACGGGCAACGTCGGCTCCTCTGCCAGTGCCGATACGTCCGAACGCAACAGGGGCCCGACCACGAATTCCGCACCGTCAGACACGGCGCGCGCGTAAGCTTCCGGAGCGCCGCCCGCGTCCACGTCGTACACCCGGATGCGCGGCTGAATGTCCGCGTCGGTTCGAGCCGGATCGAAGACACGGGCGTCGATCGGACCGGTTTCGGGCCCGGATTCGTCCGGAGTGCCGCCGGCACCGGGGTCGGCGGTATCAGCAGCCGCCGCGGGTTTGACGTCAACCGCATCAAGACCGGCAGCCGCAGAGAAGTACGCACCCAGAAAACCGTTCTGCACAGCCTGTCCGGCGGCGGCGTTTTGCCCACTCAGCGGCAGCAGTAACGCGATCTGGCGCGGATAGCCGACCGTGCCGCGCTCCGGCAACTTTATGTCGGTCAGAACGCTCATGCCGGGATGCTCGGGGTGCGAAGCTCGCCAGCGATCGACGCCGGTACTCCACGCGATTCCCTGTCCGCCTGTCGAGGTAGCGAGCGCGCCAAGCGTCAACCATCCCTGGACGACCGGGTCCGACACCATCTCGGCCGCCGCGCGCAGCGTCTGCGGATCGCTTGCTATCAGACCTGCCCACAGCCGCTTTCTGTTGAGCTCGACGCGAATGTTGTCGTCGAGCCAGTTTTCGCGTTGCATGTAGAGGTGGATGGCCCGCACCGGTTCGTCTTTCTGGAACCACGCGTCGGCGCGCAACGCTTCGACGCGCGACCGGTACTTGAGCGACAGCGCCTGGCGACTCAAGGGATCGAGAAGCCGCAGCGCGTCGTCCGGGCTTCCTTCCCACAGCGCGACGGCGGCAGAGTTGCTGCTCCACAACCACAACATTTCACCGCCAACGGGCCTCGCAACGGCTTGCATGGCGCTGCTCGCCCGACGGCCGTCGCCGGCATCCAGCCATTGTTCCACCGCAAGCAGCGTCAGACGATCGCGTTCCAGGCCCGATGCACGGCTCGCAAGATCGATATAAACCGCAGCTGCCTGCGCGTGCTGGCCGCTTCTTGCCAGGTCCGCGGCGCGCGTCTCCATCTGCCCGCCGCCGAACTCGGTCGTTGCGCAGGCACCGAGCAGGCACAGAAATGCGGCGATCGCGAGCCACGTGCCGCCTCTCAACCCGCCGCCTGTTCTTCGAACTTGCCTGCGCGTCGTCGTCAAGCGCAGGATGGCCGATGATGCGGAATCTGGTGCGCTGCCGGGTGGAAAACTGATACACATGACCTTGTTCGACTACGGGGATGAATGACCTGACTAAAGGCACGCTTTTTGTCGTTGCGACGCCTATCGGCAATCGCGAAGACCTGTCGCCGCGCGCGAGACAGATACTGTCCGAGGTGGGCCTCGTCGCTGCCGAGGATACCCGCCGCACCGGGCGATTGCTATCGCATTTCGGCATCAACGCGCGACAAACAGCGCTTCACGAACACAACGAAAAGCATGTTCTCGAAGCCCTGGTGAAGGAGCTCGATCGCGGTGTTTCCATTGCGCTGGTAAGTGACGCGGGCACGCCGTTGCTTAGCGATCCCGGCTATCGTCTCGTACGCGCGGCTCACGAGCACGGCATTCGGGTATCACCCGTTCCCGGGCCGAGCGCCGCCGTCGCCGCGCTTTCCGCCGCCGGCCTGCCTACCGACGCCTGTTGTTTCGAGGGCTTTCTGCCGTCGCGACAGAAAGCGCGGCGCGACCGACTCGCTGAACTCCGCGACGAGACGCGCACGATGGTTTTTTACGAAGCGGTACACCGGATAAAGAGTTCGCTGGCGGATATGGCTTCAGTGTTCGGCATGTCGCGCCGGGCTTTTATCGGCCGCGAAATATCCAAGCTTCACGAACAGTGCGTTGCAGCGACGCTGGGTGACCTGCAGTCCATGCTCGAAGACGGGCGGATACCTGTCAAAGGCGAATTCGTCGTCGCGCTGGAGGGAAACAGCGAGGGCAGGGCAGACGCCTCGCAGATCGACGCGGACCGGCTCCTGCGGGAGTTGATGGCGGTGGTGCCGGGGCGGAAGGCAGTGGACATTGCTGCGGCGGCCACCGGACAGAACAAGAATGCGTTGTACCGCAGGATGCTGGCCATCGCTGCCTCGGAATCCGGTACAATACGCTCCTCGAGAAGGTGAGAGTCGGCCAGGCAATCGCCGGTGTCACGACAGTGCCGCCGGAGGAAAGTCCGGGCTCCATCGGACAGGGCGCCAGGTAACGCCTGGAGGACGTGAGTCCATGGAAAGTGCCACAGAAAATATACCGCCCAAGCGTCTGTCTGACGCCGGTAAGGGTGAAATGGTGCGGTAAGAGCGCACCGCGCGGGTGGCAACACACCGCGGCACGGTAAACCCCGCCTGGAGCAAGACCAAATAGGGGAGCACGCGATCTCGATCGCACCGCCGGTTCCGAGCGGGCTTCCGGGTAGGTTGCTAGAGGCAGTCGGCGACGGCTGTCCCAGATGAATGATTGTCCCTGACAGAACCCGGCTTATCGCCGGCTCTCTCTTTCTCGATTTCCGCAGCAGCCTGGTGGCAGCGTTTGATCGCGGCAGTTCGCGCCCATTTCAAAATGGCCGCAAATCAACCAGTTATACGCGGATTCGCAACTCGGCCGAGGTTCTCCGCGCAATCGCCCGCTTGACGACCTCCGACGGCGGAAAATCCTCTGTCGTCGCGGCAGGGCGACATCTTCCTCAGAATGTGTCTAAGAACCATCCTTAAGTAACTGATTAATGGTTCGTAATGGCTGCCACTATTTGCCCCGTTTGGGCCACGAAATAGCCTCTAAGTATCTGTAGAACAAGAATTATTTAGGAGGATCGTTGACGCTGATGTACACCGCGAATATAGTGTCGAAAAGTGGAGAAAAGTGGGAGGAGATGGGTAATTCGGGGGTATTCTTCCGCCAGAAATTCCCGTCAAAAGAATCGTGTTTCGAGGGGCCACCAAAGTCACGCTGGACGCGAAAGGGCGTCTCGCGATCCCGACGCGGCATCGCGAGCGGCTTGCCGCCCGCTGCGAGGGCCAGCTCGTTGCCACCGTTGACAGGGACTATTGCCTCCTCATCTACCCCTTCCCGGACTGGGAAGAGATCGAACGCAAGCTGGTGCGTCTGCCCAGCCTCAATCGGCAGGCACGGCGCTTGCAAAGACTCATGGTCGGCTATGCGACCGAACTCGAAATCGACGGGCATGGACGAATCCTTCTGCCGAAAGAACTGCGCGAATTTGCAGGTCTCGGCCGTCAGGCGATTCTGATCGGTCAGGGCAACAAATTCGAGCTTTGGGATGAAGAAAGCTGGAATGCGAAACGAGATGCGTGGCTGGGTGAAGAGGATGAGGCAGATCTCTCCGCCGAACTCGAGTCCCTTTCACTCTAGCCGGGTATCGAGAAAGGCCAGGATCGCAGATTTCAACAACGACGGAATGTCGGTGGAGTGAACGCCGAAAGCGGTAATGCCGGAAGCCACACGCCGGTTCTTCTGGGCCCCGTTCTGGCGGGACTGAACGTACAGCCCGGCGGTTGTTACATGGATGGAACGTTCGGGCGTGGAGGACACAGCAGGGAAATACTGAAGCAGCTGAAGGATGAGGGCCGGTTGATTGCCATTGATCGTGACCCGCAGGCAGTGGCGGCGACAAGCGCCGCGCTTGAACGTGATCCCAGATTCGAGATAGTCAAAGATGAAATTGCGCACATCAGAAAAATCGCAGCCGAACGACACCTGCTCCGAAAAGTGGATGGCCTCCTGCTCGACCTCGGAGTCTCCTCACCGCAACTGGACGACGCGGAACGCGGATTCAGTTTTCGCGGAGACGGGCTGCTGGATATGCGAATGGACCGGACAACCGGTATCAGCGCGGCAGACTGGCTGGCTACGGTGGATGAAAAGGAATTGAGAAATGTGCTGTTCCGGCTTGGCGAGGAGCGGTTTGCAGGTCGAATTGCGAAGGCGATCGTCACCGCGCGAGCGAACAACCCCCTGCGACGCACCCGCCAACTGGCTGACATCGTTGCGGCTGCCGTACCGGTGCGAGGGCAACGCAAGCATCCAGCCACGAAGACGTTCCAGGCCATTCGCATTCATATCAACGACGAGTTGCGGCAACTCGAGCGGGCGCTCGAAGGCTCCGTCGACGTCCTGGCACCCGGTGGCCGTCTCTGCGTCATCAGCTTCCATTCACTGGAGGATAGGCGCGTGAAGCGTTTTATGCGCGATTCGTCCCGCGAGTCCGAAGAGTATCGCGGACTGCCGTTCATCCCCGAAGACAAGCGGCCGCCGCTAAGGCTGATCGGAAAGGCACAGAAGGCGAGCGAAGCAGAAGTGCGCGCGAACGTGCGGGCGCGCAGCGCGCGGCTGAGAGTGGCGGAGCGCGTGTGATGGACATGGATGCGCCGAAGCAGCCAACCCTGCTTGCGCTGGTTTTTGCCGTGGTATGCGTCGTTTCGGCAATGGCGCTGGTCTATACCAGGCACGAATCGAGGAAGCTGTTTATCGAACTCGAGCAGCTAACGACCGAACGCGACGAACTGAACATCGAGTGGGGACAGCTGCAGATCGAGCAAAGTACCTGGGCGACCCACGCGAGGATAGAGCGCGTGGCCACGGAGGACCTTGCACTTTCCCGGCCAATGGCAACTGAAGTTTTCGTGATCGAGCGTCGATGAAACGCGGAGCGGAAAGCAAGCGACTGAGCGCGGGCAGGTTCGTCGGGCGGTCTGCGGTCGTGCTCGCGTTTTTCCTGCTTGCGGCATCTTCGCTGGTAGCTCGAGCAGTCCACCTCCAGGTTTTCAACAAGGAGTTTCTGAACCGGCAGGCAGACACGCGCCATCTGCGGACGGAAAAAATCACGGCGCATCGCGGCATGATCACTGACCGAAACGGTGAGCCGCTGGCGATCAGCACGCCGGTCGACAGCGTCTGGGCAGATCCGAAGGAGTTGTCCACCGCCGTCGACAGCGTACCGAAGCTAGCGGCTGCACTCGGCATCGATTCCCAATTGCTGATGCGCCGCATTACTCGCAGCATGGACAGGGACTTTCTTTACCTGAAGCGACATCTGAATCCGGAGCAGGCGCAACGAGTTCTCGCTTTGAAACTGCCCGGCGTGAACGTTCAGCGAGAATACCGTCGCTACTATCCCGCGGGCGAAGTGACCGGCCACCTGGTCGGCTTTACCAGCATCGACGACGATGGTCAGGAAGGACTCGAACTCGCCTTCAATCACTGGCTGAGCGGCAAGTCCGGCGCGAAGCGCGTGCTGAAGGATCGACTTGGTCGCTCCGTCGAAAATGTCGAAAGCATCAGGCCGCCACGCCCCGGCAAGGACCTGCGCTCCAGTATCGATCTGAGATTGCAGTATCTCGCCTACCGCGCATTGAAAGGCGCGATTCAGAAACACAAAGCCGATTCCGGATCGATCGTCTTGCTCGATGTCGGCACCGGGGAAGTGCTCGCCGTCGTCAATCAGCCGACTTACAACCCCAACGATCGGGCGCAATACACGGCCGAGCGATATCGCAATCGCGCCATCACCGACATCTTCGAGCCTGGTTCCACTATCAAGCCAATGGTGATTGCAGCCGCGCTTGAAAGCGGACAATACGAACCCGGAAGCATGGTCGATACCGCGCCCGGCTTCGTGCTGGTCGGTCCAAAAAGGATCGAGGACCGCCGCAACCTCGGTCGCGTCAGTCTGACGACCGTGCTCTCCCGTTCCAGCAATGTCGGTGCAACCAAGATCGCGATGTCGCTGGAGCCCGACCTGCTGTGGCGAACGATGACGCAGTTCGGTCTGGGCTCGCTGACGTCGAGCGGATTTCCCGGCGAATCGGCGGGTCTGCTGACGCACTTCAACCACTGGCAGGAAATCAGCCAGGCCACCCTGGCCTACGGCTACGGGTTGTCTGTAACACCGCTGCAACTTGCGCACGCCTACACGGCGATCGGTAACGACGGCTATATGCGTCCGGTCTCGCTCGTTGCTGTCGACAAACCGTCCGAACTCAAAGAGGGCGCGCAGATCATCGGTCGCGACACGGCTGTGGCTGTCCGTCAGATGCTCGAGGAAGTGGTGCGGCCGGGCGGCACGGGCACCAAAGCCGGCGTGACCGGATACCGCGTCGCCGGGAAAACCGGCACAGCCTGGAAGTTTGCCGCAGGAGGATATTCGAAGGACCGGTATCTCTCGATCTTTGCCGGCCTGGCGCCGGCCAGCGCTCCGAGACTTGCCGCGGTCGTAATTATCGATGAGCCGACCGGCGACCTTTATTACGGCAGCGACGTCGCGGCGCCGGTGTTCGCGGAGATCATGTCGGAATCGTTGCGCTTGCTCGCGGTCCCACCGGATGCGCTGCCGGCGCGCGATCCGGGCAGCGTGATGCAGGCCATGAGCCAATGAGTCCGGCCGTCCTGAAAAAGCAAACGATGGATGAAAACACGACAAGAAAACCTGCGGAGCGCGACCTGCGCTGGTTGTTGGCGGGCATTGCCAGAGCGCCGGCCGTTGCCATCGAAGGCCTCTCGACCGACAGCCGGACCGTAACGAAAGGCGATGTTTTTCTCGCCTGTCAGGGCGCAACGCATCACGGGCTCGAGTTCGTCGATCAGGCGGTCGAAGCGGGCGCCGCCGCAGTTCTCTGGGACAGCAATACCGTCCCACAGGCGATCGCCGACGACCGCATTGTCATGGTGCCGGTCGCTGGCTTATCCGGCCGGGTCGGCGAGATTGCAAACCGGTGGTTCGGCGCGCCCTCCGCGCACATCAAAGTCAGCGGTGTTACCGGAACGAACGGCAAGACGACAGTAGCCTGGCTCATTGCGCAATGCATGCAAAGGCTCGACAGCGAATGCGCGTATATGGGCACTCTGGGCGCAGGAATGGCGAAGCAGGAGCGACAAGTCGGGCTGACCACTCCCGGGTGCGTCGACTTGCACCGGAACCTCGCGGAGTTCGCGGCCCGCGGCGCACGGCATGCAGCCGTCGAGGTGTCTTCGCACGCTCTCCACCAGAACCGGGTCGACGGCGTGGCATTCGATTCTGTGCTGTTTACCAACCTGAGCCGCGACCACATCGATTACCACGGCGATATGCCGTCGTACTTTGAAACCAAAGCGCGCTTCATACTGGCGCAGAACGTCCGCCATCGGATCGTCAACGTGGATTCGGAGTTCGGCCGGCAACTTTTCGATCGCTGCCCCGACCGCGTCGTTGTCGTCTCGACGCTCGCCGATGGCGACGCCGACAAGCAGGCGTTTCTGCACATGCGGGCGCTCGACAGGAATGGGCAGGGCTCGACGGTAGCTGTCCGCAGTTCGTGGGGCGCGGAAGACTTTTACCTGCCGCTCGCCGGCGATTTCAACATTGCAAACGCCGCGCTGGTGATCGCTCAGTTGCTGTGCTGGGACGTTTCTCTCGCCAATGCCACGCGCGCCCTCGGCGAGGCATCGCCGCCGGCCGGTCGAATGCAAAGGGTCAGATCCGAAGCACCGGCAGCGCCATCAGTCTTTGTCGACTATGCGCACACGCCCGCCGGTCTCGAGGCCGTACTCGGAACACTGCGCAGTCACTGCAAGGGCGAACTCTGGTGCGTGTTCGGCTGCGGCGGCGATCGCGACAGAGGCAAACGCAGGACCATGGGCGAAACGGTGGCGCGACTTGCCGATCGGCCGGTCGTGACCAGCGATAACCCGCGCAGCGAGCCGCCGGGAGAAATCATCCGGGCTGTTTTGAGCGGTATGGACGAGGGAACGGTCGCTATCGAGGATCGCGCAGCCGCAATTGCGCATGCGATCAGCCACGCAGGCGTTAACGACGTCGTTCTGATCGCCGGCAAGGGACACGAAGATTACCAGTTGGTCGGTTCCGTGCGACGGCCGTTCTCCGACTACCAGGTCGCGCTGAGGAACCTCGACGCGCGTGTCGCAGGCGGCTACAAGCCATGATGGAGGGCACTTTGTCGCGGGCGGCCGAAATCGTGAGCGGGATCTTGCACGGCCGTGACAGCCCGTTCCGCGGTCTGAGTACCGATACGAGGACACTGAAGGCCGGCGAACTTTTCTTTGCACTGCGCGGGCCCAATTACGACGGAGAAGAGTTCATCGGAAGAGCGGCTGCGGGACGAGCGGCCGGGGCGGTGGTCTGCGATGCTGTCAACGGGCAGTTGCCGGTCATCAAAGTTCCTGATACACGCCGCGCACTCGGCGCGCTGGCGGCGGAATGGCGTCACTCGATGCCGGCGACGCTGATCGGGCTTACCGGAAGCAACGGCAAGACAACGCTGAAGGAACTCATTGCATCCTGTCTGTCGCTCGCCGGAGCGACGCTCGCGACGCGCGGCAATCTCAACAACGACATCGGGTTGCCGTTGATGTTGTCGGAACTCGAACCGCGGCACCGCTTTGCAGTAATTGAGATGGGGGCGAATCACCCCGGCGAAATCGCCTATCTGACGTCGCTGGCGCTGCCGCGGATCGCCGTCATTACGAACGCAGCTCCGGCCCATCTCGAAGGTTTCGGCAGCATCGAGGCGGTGGCGCACGCCAAAGGTGAAATCATTCAGGGCTCGACCCGTCCGGAGTGGGCAATACTGAACGCCGATGACCGGTTTTTTCCGCTGTGGAAGAAGCTGGCGCGCGACGCGCGCGTGGCGAGTTTCGGTCTGGCGCCCGGCGCGGATTTTCGCGCCGTCGATATTACTTCGAGCGGCTCCGGTTCGACCTTCACATTGCTGAGCCGGGGAAGGCGCAATGCCGGCAGCGACCGCGCAGAGATGGATGTCGAGCTGCCGCTGGCCGGCCGGCACAACGTGGTACATGCCTGCGCCGCCGCGGCAGTAGCGTCCGTTCTAGGAGTCGAACGCCAACTGATCCGTCGCGGCCTCGCATCGGTGCAACCGGTTGCCGGACGACTGCGCCCGTTGAGGGGGATTGGCGGCACCACCGTCTACGACGACAGCTACAACGCCAATCCCGCGAGCGTTATCGCGGCGGCGGAATTCATTGCCGGATGCGGCGGCGAGGGCTGGCTCGTCCTGGGCGACATGCGGGAACTTGGAGACGACGCTGCAGCGCTGCATCGAACGGTTGGAGAGGCAGCCAGACAGGCTGGTGTGAGGCGGCTGTTTGCCACCGGTCCACTCGCCCGTAACGCGGCTGACGCCTTCGGCAACGAGGCCGTCTGGTTCGAAACGGTCGACGAGCTCGTGGTCGAGTTGAAGCGCGCCGTATCGCACGACGTAAACGTGCTGGTCAAGGGTTCACGTGCGATGCACATGGAGCGCGTCGTGCACGCGTTGCAGAACGGTCCCGCTCCGGATCAGGCCTCCTGAGATGCTGCTTTATCTCACCAACTACCTGACCCAGTTCGAGAGCGGATTCAACGTGTTCGGTTACCTGACGCTCCGCGCCATTCTGGGCGCCTTGACCGCGCTGGTGCTTTCGTTTGTCATCGGTCCACGCATGATTGCGAGGCTCAGTCTCAACCAGAGCGGCCAGCCCGTGCGGGAATTCGGCCCCTCGAGCCACTTGCCGAAGGCCGGCACGCCGACGATGGGCGGTGCGCTGATCATCACCTCGATCGTCGTCAGTACGGTGTTGTGGGCCGACCTGGAAAACCCGTTTGTCTGGGTTGTCCTTTTCGTCACGCTTGCGTTCGGCATCATCGGATACGTCGACGATTACAAAAAGCTCGTATTGCAGGACTCGGCCGGCCTGTCGGCAAAGCAGAAACTGTTCTGGCAGTCTGCCGTCGCGCTTGCGGCGGCTCTGTCGCTGTACTACTTGTCGGACGATGCGGTCGGCCGATCGTTGCTGATCCCGTATTTCAAGGATCTGGCACTGCCTCTCGGCATGTTCCAGATAGCAGTAAGTTTTCTGTTCATCGTGGGTTTCAGTAACGCCGTCAACCTGACCGACGGGCTGGATGGGCTCGCGATCATGCCGGCGGTGCTGGTTGGCGGAGCGCTGGGCGTTTTCGCCTACGTTACCGGCAACATAAATTTTTCGTCTTACCTCGGCATTCCCTATGTCGCCGGTACGGGAGAGATTCTCGTTTTCTGCGCCTCGCTCGCAGGCGCCGGTCTCGGTTTCCTCTGGTTCAATACCTATCCGGCGCAGGTATTCATGGGCGATATCGGAGCGTTGGCGCTTGGCGCTGCCCTCGGCACGGTTGCAGTCGTCACCAGACAGGAAATCGTGCTGGCGATCATGGGCGGCGTTTTCGTTGTCGAGACCGTATCGGTAATCATTCAGGTGCTGTCGTTCAAGTTGACCGGGCGCCGCGTATTTCGAATGGCGCCGCTGCACCACCATTTCGAGCTGAAAGGCTGGGCGGAACCGAAAGTCATAGTCCGCTTCTGGATCATCACGGTAATCCTCGTACTGATCGGACTGGCAAGTCTCAAAATTCGATGAACGCAGCGAATCATAAAAAGAGAAGGCCGCGTCCGGCCGCTGTCGTGCCGAAAGCCGGGAAGAAGGATCTGGTGTTCGGCATCGGCGCGACCGGTCTCTCGATAGCTCGTTATCTGAAGCGCAGCGGCCGTGGCGCTCGTTACCTGGACAACCGCAAGAATCCACCGGGCCTGGCTGAACTCGGCAAAATCGACGATCGTGCGGATGTGGTGCTGGGCGCCGCAACGAGCCGCGTTTTAAAGGACATCGCGCGCATCGTCGTTTCGCCCGGCGTCTCCAATAGTGACCCTTTGCTCAAAGAGGCGCGCGCGGCCGGCGTTGAAATCGTGTCCGACATCGAACTGTTCGCACGCGAGGCAAAAGCGCCGTTTGTCGCGATCACCGGCTCGAACGGCAAGAGCACGGTCACGACGCTGCTGTCGCTGATGTGCTCGGCGGCCGGAAAGAACGTGCTGTCCGGAGCGAATCTGGGCAAGCCGGCCCTGGATCTTCTCGCCTCCGAGACGCCGGAGCTGTACGTGCTGGAGCTTTCCAGTTTCCAGTTGATCCGGACGAAGGTGCTGCCGGCGATGGTTGCTGTCCTGCTGAATATCACTGCCGACCATCTGGACTGGCACGGCAGCGAAGCGGAGTACCGGGCGGCGAAATATCGCGTGTTCCGGCAGGCGAAGCTGGCAGTATTCAATCGCGCCGAACCGGAAACCGAACGGCACATTCCCGACGGCGTGCCGCGGGTGAACTTCGGTCTGGACGAGCCGACCGGTAACAACTACGGGCTCGTGCTCGAAGACGGCGAGCAATTTCTTGCACGCGGCGCGCAGTTGCTGCTGGCGACCCCGGACATCGCCCTTGCCGGCGCGCACAACCATGCCAATGCGCTTGCTGCGCTTGCCGCCGGGCATCTCATCGGGCTCAAGCACTCGCCCATGCTGCAAGTGCTGACGGAATTCCCCGGATTGCCACATCGGATGCAGCTTGTCGCTCAAGTTGCGGGAGTGCGGTACATCGATGACTCGAAGGCAACGAATGTCGGCGCTGCGATCGCATCCGTTGCCTCGGTCGACGGTGTGGTGGTTCTGATCGCGGGCGGTGACGGTAAAGGCGGCGACTTCAGCGAATTTGCGACTGCGATCCACAAGAAGCTGCGCGCAGCAGTGCTGATCGGCCGGGACGGCCCCAGGATCGCCGCCGCACTGAAAGGTCTTGCGCCTATCTATCAGGCTGCCGACATGAAGACCGCCGTTTCGGTTGCAGCGAGTATCGCTGAGGAAGCCGACACCGTCCTTCTCGCTCCGGCCTGTGCGAGTTTTGATCAGTACGAGAATTATGCGCAGCGGGGCAATGACTTCCGTCGCGCAGTGGAGGCGATCTCAGCGTGAGTCTCCAGAGTGCAACGATGCCCTTTCCCGCCACGCTGAAGACGCCGTTCAGAATCGATCCTGTCCTGATGTCGATGGCTACGGCACTCATGCTCGGCGGCCTTGTCATTCTTGCGTCGGCATCGGTATCCATTTCCGACAGCACCGTCGGCGATCCATTTTATTACGTAACGCGACAGGCGATAGCGGCGGCGATCGGCGGCGCGGCGGCATTCGTCTGTCTGTTCATACCGATGCACATCTGGCAAAAACTGAGTCCGTTGATGTTGCTGACCGGGCTGGCGCTACTCGTCGTCGTGCTTGTTCCCGGCGTCGGTTACACGGTCAACGGCAGCACCCGCTGGATGCGCGTCGGTTTCATGAACGTGCAGGTATCGGAGCCCGCCAGACTGTGCCTCATGCTTTTCATTGCCGGACATCTCGTCCGACACAACAGGTCGCTGCGCGAACAATTCAGAGGCTTCCTGCGACCCATGCTGCTGCTGAGCCTCGCCTGCGCACTGTTGCTTGCCGAACCGGATTTCGGCGCCGCAATCGTGCTGCTGGCAACCGCCCTGGCGATGCTCTTTGTCGCCGGCGCGCGGCTGCGCGACTTCTGCATCTTCTTCGGCGCAGCCGTAATCGGCATGGCGGCGCTTGCAATAACGTCACCGTATCGGCTGCAACGGCTGACCGGGTTTCTCGATCCATGGTCGGACCCGTTCAACTCCGGCTTTCAGTTGACGCAGTCGCTGATCGCGATCGGCCGCGGCCAATGGTTTGGCGTCGGCCTCGGCGAAGGTGTGCAGAAGCTTTTCTATCTGCCGGAAGCGCATACGGACTTCGTGTTCGCGGTGTTCGCCGAAGAGTTCGGCCTGCTCGGGTCGTTCGCCCTGATAGCGCTTTTTGCAGCCTTGATATGGCGCATTTTCCGCCTCGGCATGCGTGCTGCGGGAGCAGAACGCATGTTCGAGGCTTACCTGGCCATCGGGATCGGCACTTGGCTGGGTTTGCAGGCGTTCATCAACGTGGGCGTCAACATGGGCCTGCTGCCAACCAAGGGCCTGACGCTGCCGCTCATAAGTTACGGCCGCAGCAGTCTCATTGTCTCGATGATCAGCATCGGATTGTTGCTGCGCATTCACCATGAACTCGTGACAGACGCAAAACCCGCCAATCGCAAGACGAACAAACGCTCGGGAGACAGCGAATGAACGCCGTGGAACCGGTGGTTGGCGGACCGGTGCATCGCCCGATTCTGGTGATGGCGGGCGGCACGGGCGGTCACGTCTACCCGGCACTGGCCGTGGCGCGGGTCCTCGAGCGCACATCGAGCGGTGTGGTGTGGCTCGGCACGCGGCGCGGACTCGAAGCGCGCGTGGTGCCGGCCGCCGGCATCCGCACGGAATGGGTCAGTGTGCAGGGCTTGAGGGGCAAGGGGCCGTTGTCGCTGTTGGCGGCGCCCTTTCAGCTTCTTCGCGCTCTCGTCCAGTCACTCAAGGTAATGACGAAACATCGTCCCGCGGCGGTCCTCGGAATGGGCGGCTTCGTGAGCGGCCCCGGCGGGCTCGCCGCCTGGCTCACGCGGCGTCCGCTCATTATTCATGAGCAGAACGCCATCGCAGGATTCACCAACCAACTTCTGGCGCGTCTCGCCCGGGTCGTGCTGCAGGCCTTCCCGGGCACATTTTCCCGCCGTATCGATGCTGAAACCGTCGGCAACCCGGTGAGGGAAGAGATTGCCGCGCTGGAGGATCCCGCGACGCGCCTTGCGGGCCGCAGTGGAGCGCTACGCCTGTTGGTTCTTGGCGGCAGCCAGGGCGCGCTGGCACTCAACCGCACCGTTCCCGCAGCGCTCGCGCAACTTCCGGAGGAACTCAAACCCGCCGTCAGGCACCAGGCGGGAGATCGAACGATCTCGACAGCTCGGGAAATGTACGAGCAGTTTGCGATCGAGGTCGAGCTTGCGGCCTTCATCGAGGACATGGCGGGCGCTTACGCCTGGGCGGATCTCGTGATCTGTCGGGCAGGCGCACTGACGGTCGCCGAACTCGCGGCAGCCGGTCTTCCCGCGATCTTCGTACCGTATCCGGCCGCGGTTGACGACCACCAGACGGCCAACGCGAAGTCGTTCGCGGAAGCCGGCGCCGGTGTGATCGTGCAGGAAAGGAACCTGGATGCCGGAACACTGGCGGAAGTGATGAAAGAGTGGCTGTCCAGCCGCGAGGATCTCCGGGTGCGCGCGTCGAAGGCGCGCTCGCTGGCGCGCCCCGGAGCGCTCGATCGCATCGCGGAGCTTTGCCTCGACCTCGCGAGGACCGGCTCATGATCAAACGCATGCGACGGATCAACCGCGTGCATTTCGTCGGCATCGGCGGCTCCGGCATGTCCGGCATAGCGGAGGTGATGCTCAGTCTGGGCTACCAGGTGCAGGGTTCGGATCTCAGGGCAAGCCCTGCGGTGGAGCGGCTGAAAAACCTGGGCGCGAAAGTGTTCATCGGTCATGACCGCAAGAACATACGCAACGCGGACGCTGTCGTAGTGTCCAGCGCGGTCGACGACGGCAATCCGGAAGTTGCCGCAGCGCGCAAGCTGCTGATGCCGGTGGTGAGACGCGCGGAAATGCTTGCCGAGTTGATGCGCTTCCGATATTCGATCGCGATTGCGGGCACGCACGGGAAAACTACGACCACCAGCCTCGTCGCCAGCGTTCTGGCGGAAGGCGGCCTGGATCCGACGTTCGTCATCGGCGGCCGTCTTAAAAGCGCCGACAGCAACGCGCGGCTGGGACAAGGCGAATATCTCGTTGCGGAAGCGGACGAGAGCGATGCTTCGTTCGTGGATCTGAAGCCGATGCTGGCTATTGTGACCAACATCGACGCCGACCACATGTCGACATACGACGGAGACATCGAAAAATTGCGCGGCGGGTTTATACGTTTCCTGCATAACCTGCCTTTTTACGGCCTCGCGGTTTTGTGCACCGACGATCCGGGGGTAAATGACATTCTCGCGGACGTCGGGCGTTCGGTGCTGACTTACGGCATCGACTCCGAGGCGGATGTTCGAGCGCGCGACATCCGGTTCTCCCGGGGGGAAGCACGCTTTCGTGTCACGCGCAAAGGTGAAGCACACGCGCTCGATATCTGCCTGCGGCTCCCTGGCCTGCACAATGTTCGTAATGCTCTTGCCGCGATAGCCGTCGCCGGAGAGCTGCAGGTCAGCGACCAGGCGCTGGTCACTGCTCTGGAAAAGTTCGAAGGGATCGATCGTCGTTTTCAGAATTACGGCGACATCCGGACCCGGAACGGCAAAGTCATGCTGGTCGACGACTACGGCCATCACCCCACCGAAATCGCGGCGACAGTCGCCGCGGCACGTGCCGGATGGCCAGGCCGGCGGGTGGTGCTCGTCTTTCAACCGCACCGCTATACGCGAACTCGCGATCTGCTGGACGATTTTGCGACCGTTTTGTCCGACGCCGACGTGCTTGTACTGCTGGAGGTTTATGCCGCAGGCGAAGCGCCGATTTCCGGCGCTGACAGCCGCGCGATTGCGCGGGCGGTACGCAGCCGCGGTGCGGTCGAGCCGGTCTTTGTCGAATCGCTCGACAAGCTTGTGCCGGTGCTCAATGGAATTCTCGCGGACGGGGATCTGGTCCTGACAATGGGCGCCGGCGACATCGGCGCCTTTGCCGCGAGTCTGCCGGAGCGACTGGGCCGAAAGCCGAACCTGAAGGTGCAGCCATGATGGCCGCCAAGCGCACATCTGCCGTTGCCGGCCTGCTCAAAAAGAACGAGCCGATGAGCAAGCACACGTCGTGGCGTGTCGGAGGAACGGCGGAGCTGTTCTTCAAGCCCGCGGATCTCGACGACCTGTCGCGGTTCCTGCGGGAACTGGATCCTGCTACGCCGGTGTTCTGGTTCGGACTCGGCAGCAACCTGCTGGTACGCGACGGCGGAATAAAAGGTGCCGTGATTGCCGCCGCAGGTGTATTCAACGGCCTTGCGAGAATGGAGGACCATCGCGTGCGGGCGGGCGCGAGTGTGCCCTGCACACGGCTCGCACGCCAGTGCGTCCGCTGGGGGATGGGGCCGTCTGAATTCTTTGCGGGCATTCCAGGTACTGTCGGCGGTGCGCTTGCCATGAACGCGGGCGCGCACGGCGGTGAAACCTGGCAGCGGGTTCGCTCGGTGACGACCATCGACCGACGTGGCGAGATTTATCTTCGCGGCGTAGAAGATTTCGCCGTCGGCTATCGAAGTGTACGCGGGCCGGCGAAAGAATGGTTCATCGACGTAATTCTCCAGTTCGATCCGTCTGTCGATCCCAGCATGGATGTGCTGAGAGAGATGCTTGCAACACGCAAGGAAACGCAACCGCTCGGGCTGCCGAGTTGTGGGTCCGTCTTCCGCAATCCGCCCGGGGATCATGCGGCGAGACTGATAGAGGCGGCGGGACTCAAGGGATATCGCATCGGCGGTGCTGAAGTTTCGACGAAGCACGCTAACTTCATTATCAACCGCGGCGGTGCAACCGCGGCCGACATAGAAAGTGTCATCGATCACGTGCGGCAAACGGTAGCTGCGTTCCATGGCGTTCAACTGGAGCACGAAGTTCACATCGTCGGGGAGGCGATCGAATGAGCGCTTTGCAGGAACGGCGAGTGGAAATCGAAAGTGCCGGCGACTTCGGGCGCGTTGCCGTCATGCTCGGCGGCAGTTCGAGCGAGCGAGAGGTGTCGATCCATAGTGGCACGGCGGTGCTCGAAGCATTGAGGTCGCGCAATGTCGATGCTCTCGCGTGGGACCCGGCCGAGCGAAACCTGCGCGAATTCGTGGCGGCGGGCGTCGATCGCGTCTGGATCGCGTTGCACGGGCCGGGTGGCGAGGACGGCAGTCTGCAGGGGGCGCTGGAATGGCTGGACGTTCCCTATACAGGAAGTGGCGTGCTGTCGTCCGCGCTTGCTATGGACAAGATCCGCAGCAAGAAGCTGTTCCGTTCCGCCGGCCTGGCAACACCCGATTTTGCCGTCATAGAAAATCCTTCCGATGCAACATCGGCAGCCGACAGCCTCGGCTATCCGTTGGTGCTGAAGCCGGCCGGCGAGGGCTCCAGCGTCGGCATGACCATAGTGTTCGACTCGAGCGAACTCGCTGCCGCGGTTGACCTGGCACTGGGCTTCTGTGGCATTGCCCTGGCGGAACGTTGTGTGGTCGGCGACGAAATCACCGTGGCCGTGCTGCAGGGCGAGGCGCTACCGAGTATCCGGATTGAAACGCCGCGGACGTTCTACGACTACCACGCCAAGTATGAGGCAGACAGCACCCGCTACTACTGTCCCGGCACGGACGACTCCGTCCGGGAGCGGCAGTACGCCGAGCTTGCCGCCGCGGCTTTCGCAGAACTCGGCTGCTCGGGCTGGGGCCGCGTCGACTTCATGGTCGACGCTGCCGGCGCGCCGTTCGTCCTCGAGGTAAACACCGTGCCGGGCATGACCAGCCACAGCCTCGTGCCGATGGCTGCCAGCGCGGCCGGGCTCGATTTTGCAGAGCTGTGCTGGCGAATTCTGGAGACGAGCTTCCTCACCGGCTCGGACGCAGGCAAAGCAGGGATGACGGCAAATGGCGCGTAAGCAGGCCAGGAAGCGCAAGCAGAAGGCGGTGGCGAAGGTCCGCCTGCCGAAAATTCCGTTTGCGAAAATCTCGGCAATCGGCACAGCGGCGCTCGTGATCTTGTTGAGCTACGAGTTCAGCGCCAGGCTTCTTGACCGGCCGTTTCGCGCAATCACGATCGAGGCGCCGTTTCAACGTGTAAGCGCGCTGCAAATCGAGGAAGCGATCAGCGATGAGTTGAGTCACGGATTCCTGAGCGCCAACCTGTCGCTCATTCAACAACGCATTGTCGCGCTACCGTGGATCGATCAGGCGAACGTCGCAAGGCGCTGGCCGGACACGCTGGAAATCACTGCAGTCGAGCAGATACCCGCCGCCTGCTGGGGCGAGCGCGGTCTGTTGAATACACGCGGCGAGCTTTTCGTCAGCAAAGCGCGACACATTCCTGCAGAACTGCCACGCCTGTCGGGACCGCCCGACCGGTCGGCCGAGGTCGCCCGCCGTTATCTCGACGTCCGCGAAAAGCTGATTCCGCTGGGTCTCGACGTGCGCCGGATTCATCTCGACAACCGCGGTGCGTGGGACATGACCTTGAGTAATGGCATCGAAGTACGCCTCGGTCGTCGCGAAGTCCCGGAGCGCACGAGCTTGTTCCTCGACGTTGTTGCCAACATCGTCTCCAGTCGTGAAACGGAAATCGAATTCGTGGACATGCGTTACAGCAACGGCTTCACGATCGGCTGGAAGGGCGAAGCCCCTGCGCCGGTCGAGGACAGCGATGAGACTAAACCGGAACTCGTGGCGGGCAGGATTGAGTGAAATTGCAAGCAATTAAAAAGCGAACCGGGATCTCCTCGCAGTGAGCAAGCGCGGTGACAAGAATCTTATCGTCGGACTGGACATCGGCACGTCGAAGGTCGTTGCGATCGTGGGTGAGATTGTCAGCACCGGCGGCATCGAAGTTGTCGGTATCGGTTCGCATCCATCGCGCGGTCTCAAGAAAGGCGTCGTCGTCAACATCGAATCGACCGTCCATTCCATACAGCGCGCCGTTGAAGAAGCCGAACTGATGGCGGGGTGCGATATTCATTCTGTTTACACCGGTATAGCCGGCAGCCACGTGCGCAGTCTGAACTCGCACGGCATCGTAGCGATCCGCGACAAGGAAGTGAGCGCCGGCGACGTCGACCGGGTAATCGACGCAGCGCGCGCGGTGGCCATACCCGCAGATCAGAAAATTCTGCACATATTGCCGCAGGAATTTCTGATCGATAACCAGGAAGGCATTCGCGAGCCGATCGGCATGTCGGGTGTCCGGCTGGAAGCGAAGGTGCACATGGTTACCGGCGCGGAAAGCGCCGCACAGAACATCGTCAAGTGCGTGCAGCGTTGCGGTCTCGAAGTCGACGACATCGTTCTGGAGCAGCTCGCCTCGAGCTACTCGGTGCTGACGGACGACGAAAAGGAACTTGGCGCCTGCATTGTCGACATTGGCGGAGGGACGACGGATCTTGCGGTCTTTCTCGGCGGGGCCATTCAGCACACGGCCGTCATCCCGATTGCGGGAGATCAGGTAACCAATGACATCGCCGTTTCCATGCGCACGCCGACGCAGTACGCCGAAGAGATCAAGATCAAATATGCCTGCGCCCTGTCGCAGCTTGCGAATCCGGACGAAACGATTGAAGTGCCGAGCGTCGGCGAGCGGCCGCCGCGGCGTCTGGCGCGGCAGACGCTCGCGGAAATCGTCGAGCCCCGTTTCGAGGAGTTATTCGGCCTCATCCGCGACGAACTGCGCCGCAGCGGCTTTGAAGAACTGATCGCCGCCGGCGTCGTCATCACCGGCGGCAGCGCAAAGATGGAAGGCGCGGTGGAACTTGCAGAGGAAGTTTTTCATACGCCGGTGCGGCTGGGTTCTCCCCAGTATGTAGAGGGCCTAGCGGACGTCGTGCGCAATCCGATTCATGCCACCGGCGTCGGACTGCTGTTGTACGGGCACGAAATGATGCTGCGGCGCGGCCGCCGCAGCACCCCGGTCTCCGGGGGTATGGCGGATTTGCTGGACCGCATGAAGTCATGGTTTCAGGGGCAGTTCTGATGCTCGTCGATGACGGGCCGCAGAACTCCGGAAGGCGAGCGAGTTTGAAAAGAGGGGATGAGGAAAGCATATCGGGCGATTTTTTGAAGCGAACGTACGAACACGGGAACGAGTGAGTATTAATTTAATCCTGAGCGGAGGAAGACCAGATGTTTGAACTAATGGATGCGCATAGCCAAAGCGCTGTAATAAAAGTCATCGGTGTCGGCGGCGGCGGCGGAAATGCCGTTGCGCACATGGTGAACGCAGGCATAGAGGGCGTGGATTTCATCTGTGCCAATACGGATGCGCAGGCGCTCAACAGCGCCCGCGTGCGCACTGCCTTGCAGATCGGCTGCAACATCACCAAAGGCCTTGGCGCCGGGGCAGATCCGGACGTGGGGCGGCAGGCGGCGATGGAAGACAGGGACCGCATACATGAAGTCATCGAAGGCGCCGACATGTTGTTCATAACGGCGGGCATGGGCGGCGGAACGGGCACCGGCGCCACGCCGGTCGTTGCGCAGGTTGCCAAGGAACTCGGCATCCTCACCGTTGCGGTGGTAACGAAGCCGTTTCTGATGGAAGGCGCCAAGCGCATGGCGATTGCAGATCACGGCATTGCCGAGCTCGGCAAGTACGTCGATTCGCTGATCACGATCCCGAACGAAAAACTGCTGACAGTACTCGGTGGCGAGACCACGCTCCTGGATGCGTTCCGGGCAGCGAACCAGGTTTTGCAGGGAGCGGTTCAGGGCATCGCCGAGCTCATAACGCGTCCTGGCCTGATCAACGTCGACTTTGCCGACGTGCGGACGGTAATGGCCGAGATGGGTATGGCAATGATGGGCTCGGGCACCTCATCGGGCGAAGATCGTGCGCGCGAGGCCGCGGAAGCTGCGATTTCCAGTCCGCTTCTCGAAGATATCAACCTCGCGGGCGCGAACGGCATTCTCGTCAATGTCACGGCAGGCATGGATTTGTCGATCGGCGAGTTTCAGGAAGTCGGCAACACGATCAAGGAGTTTTCGTCGGACGACGCGACCGTGGTCGTGGGTACCGTCATCGATCCGGACATGGGCGACAAAATCCGGGTTACAGTCGTCGCGACCGGCCTGGGTCAACAGGCAGCGCGGGCGAACCCCGCCATGCGCGTGGTACGGCGGCCGACGCAAGCTCAACCGCAACAGCAATCGCAGGCGCTGGAGCCCAACTATCGCGGGCTCGACAAGCCGACGGTGCAACGGAAACGCGCTGTCGGCGACGGCCTCGAAGGCGGCGGATTGCAGGAGGAACTACTGGACATACCGGCGTTCCTAAGGCGGCAGGCCGATTGATGAAGCAAGGCCTGGGCGCCGGACGACTCGCTATCGCGACCTCGTAATCACTCACTCGACGAGGCCACGACTCCGCTCCTGTCGGACCGGAAATGGGGGAAATCCCCATTTCCGGCTGACGCAGAATTGCGACATTTCTTTGGTTTCGTGAATTTCAATATGGTAATCTTTCGCGCAAATTTGACTGAACCATCGGTCGTAAGCCATTGAAATCGCGTCGCGATCCTGCAACAGAAACAGTCGGCCGGCGCTGCTTTCGCCTCCCAAAGCTGTTAGCAATACCGTTTGAATTCCAGCCGGCCCGCCGCCACATAAGCGTCGGGAGTGGGAACGAGCAGAAACGTCGTTCGACCAGGGACTAGAGATTTTGTGGCCATGTTACGACAGCGCACCCTGAAAACCGCCATTCGGGCGACCGGCGTGGGTCTGCACACCGGCGAGAAGGTCTATATGACCTTGCGGCCGGCCGCGGAGAATGCGGGCGTCACCTTCCGCCGCGTCGATCTCGACCAACCCGTCGACATTCCTGCCGATGCCGGGCTGGTCGGCGAAACCATGCTCGGGACCACGCTGATCAAGGATGGCGTCAAGGTTGCGACGGTGGAACATCTCATGTCCGCGCTCGCCGGTCTCGGTATCGACAATGTCACCGTGGATCTGTCGGCGCCGGAAGTACCGATTATGGACGGCAGTGCCGGACCGTTCGTTTTTCTGCTGCAGTCGGCCGGCATCGAAGAGCAGAATGCACCAAAGCGCTTTACCCGTATACTGAAAAAAGTGCGGGTCGAGGACGGCGATAAGTGGGCCCAACTGACGCCTTTCAACGGGTTCAAAGTCAACTTCAGGATTGCCTTCAATCATCCGGTGTTCAACAAGCTCAAACAGGATGCCTCCATTGATTTTTCATCGACTTCCTTTCTGAAGGAAGTCAGCCGCGCACGCACGTTCTGTTTTCTGCGCGATGTCGAAACTCTCCGGACTCAGAACCTCACGTTGGGCGGGAGCATGGACAACGCGATCGTGCTGGACGACTACCGCATCCTTAACGAGGACGGCCTCAGGTACGCGAACGAGTTCGTCATTCACAAGATTCTCGATGCGATTGGCGACCTTTATCTTCTCGGACACAGCCTGATCGGCGAGTTTTCCGCCAACAAGTCCGGACACGACCTCAACAACAGGTTGTTGCGCGCTCTACTGAAGGACGCTTCCGCCTGGGAAGAGGTTACGTTCGAAGACAAGAAGCGGGCGCCGATATCCTACGTGACACCCGCTTACGCGTGATCGTCTCGAGATCTGTTGAAGCCCGCCATTGGGCGAGTCCGCAACACGGGGAGCGAACTCGACCGCATCACCGATTACCAGGCGGCGAACCGAGTCTTAGGACCTGCCCACCTTCACCGAACATCTGTCCGCGTTGAGGCCTGCTTTGCGCGCGGCGTCCAGTACCGCCTGGCTTTCGAAGCGTATGCGCGCGGCCCACGAGGAGGAGCTGCAGATCAGAACGAGTTCCCCCTGTTCACGCAGATTGGCCGCCAGAAGATGCGGGGCCGCGTCCCCGGGCAATGCGGAGCGGAGAGTGTGGGCCAGATCTCCCATATCCTGAGCACGCTGGACGATTTTCTCCAGCCGACCGGCGGATCCCGACCTGAGCAGCTTGTCCAGCCTGGTTATTGACATAAAGTCGTAGGTTCTTCCTGTGACGAAGTTGGCATATTCGCCGGGGCCGCAGTGATCCCGGTCAAGGTTCGGAGGCGCTGATCTTGTAATAAAAACGCACATTATGCATATTGGAGATCTCGACAAAGGCATACCCGCCGAAAGACGGGGACGCAAAACCACCGATCTAAGGGACTTGTTCCTACGATAGCGGGGCTACCGAAGTGACCTTTAAACGCGGGCAAATAATAATGATCAGGCGCCAGCCCTGGCAGCGAACCTGCAGTTCAAAAGGTTTTAAATCAAGATCTTATCAAACTCACGCGACGCCAGCGGAGAGTGTTGAATGAACGTCGTAATTTTCGGCAGGGGGTTTGGCAAACCCCGTCAGCTGAACTTGTCCGGCAGCACTGCCGTTGCCGCTGCGCTCGCGATCACAGGCGGGATCTGCTGTGCCGCTTTCGCCGGAGGCTACTGGTATGTCGCGCACAATGGTTCGGGACTGAGCAAAGGCGAGATCGAATCGCTGGCCGCGGAACTCGAATCGCAGCGCGAAGCGATCGACGTCACGCGGCAGCGCACAGAAGATACGCTGGACGCGCTTGCGATCCGCATCGGACAGATGAACGCAAGAATCATCAGGCTCGATGCTCTGGGTCGGCGACTGACTCAGATGGCCGATCTCGACGACGGCGAATTCGATTTCGATTCGGAGCCCGCCCTCGGCGGTCCCGAGGAGCCTTACCTGAGCGGTTCAGCGGTCGCGGTGCCGGAGGTTCTGGCAGCGATGACGGGTTTGAGCCAGCAGCTCGACAACCGCGAGGCGCAGCTCGGTGTGCTCGAAAGCGTCCTGATCAATCAGCAACTGGTCGATCGGGTGTCTCCGCAAGGCCGACCGGTGGAATCGGGCTGGATGTCCTCTTATTACGGTCGGCGAACGGATCCGTTCACAGGCAAACCTGCCAACCACAAGGGTGTGGATTTTGCAGGCAAGGCCGGTGCGGAAGTGTTCGCCGTGGCGGACGGAGTGGTTACCTGGTCTTCAGACCGTTACGGCTATGGCGAACTCGTAGAGATCAACCACGGTAACGGCTACGCGACTCGTTACGCGCACAATGCGGAAAATCTGGTTGAAGTCGGTGAGGAAGTCAAAAAGGGACAGACTGTCGCACTGATGGGAGATACGGGACGCGCAACAGGACCGAATCTGCATTTCGAAGTGCTGCATCAGGGAAATCAGGTCAATCCCGTGAATTTCATCCGACAGGGCGCCGAGTAGGAGCTACATCACGCAGGCGAGTTCTGTCTCGCGCGTTCTCCCACAGACGACTTCTCTGCATAAGTCGGAGCACCGCCGTCGCGCGTGCAATCACGCCTTCCGAACTCGCCCCCGTGACCGGCTCCCGCGGGTCCGGCTCAATGCCTCGTCCTGCGATAAAACTCCTTGAGATTCCTCGCGCTACACCCATATCCCCAAGTCAGCTAATGCATTTGTCAGGCCAGTCCGTAAAATACCGGTCTTTGCGCGCGGCGGGACTGAGGCCGTCGCCCGAGAACCGCCCAGCCAGGAGGCCAAGTGGCCAGACTTTTAACCCGAGTGTTCGGCAGCCGGAATCTGCGGTTGCTGCGCCAGTACTCGAAAACCGTCAACAAGATCAATTCCCTGGAGGAGGCGCTGCGCAAGCTCGGCGATGCGGAGCTTGGCGCGAAGACTGTCGAGTTCAAGAAACGGGTGGCCGACGGTGAATCGCTTGACGATCTCCTGCCCGAGGCGTTCGCGGTGGCGCGCGAGGCGGCAGCTCGTACGGTCGGAATGCGGCCATTCGACGTGCAGCTCATCGGCGGCATGGTCCTGCATGAGGGAAACATTGCGGAGATGCGCACCGGGGAAGGCAAGACGCTGGTTGCGACGCTGCCTGCCTACCTGAACGCGCTGAGCGGCAAGGGCGTTCACATCGTCACGGTCAATGAATATCTTGCCGCGCGCGATGCCGACTGGATGGGCCCGGTCTACCGCTTTCTCGGGCTGACCGTCGGCGTTGCGAAAAGCGGCCAGACGCACGAGGAAAAAGTCGCTGCATACAGCGCCGACATCACCTACGCAACGAACAACGAGCTCGGGTTCGACTACCTGCGGGACAACCTGGCGTTCTCGCTCGAGAACAAGACCCAGCGGGAACTGAACTTCGCCGTTGTCGACGAAGTCGACTCGATCCTGATCGACGAGGCGCGCACTCCGTTGATCATCTCCGGACCTACCGAGGAAAGCACCGATCTTTATCAGAAGATCAACAAACTGATCCCGAAGCTCGTTGAACAGAAGGAGGAAGACGGCCCCGGCGACTACAGCAAGGACGAAAAAGCCAAGCAGGTGTACATGACGGAAGAAGGGCACCAGCACGTCGAAGATCTCATGACGCAGGCGGGGCTGCTCGGAGAGGGCGAAAGTCTCTACGACGCCGCCAATATCCGGCTGGTGCACCATCTGAACGCGGCCTTGCGCGCACACGTGATGTTCAATCGCGACGTCGAATACATCGTCAAGGACGGCGAAATCGTGATCGTGGATGAATTCACCGGCCGTACGATGCCCGGCCGGCGCTGGTCGGACGGTCTGCATCAGGCCGTGGAGGCGAAAGAGGGCGTTGCGATCAAGCAGGAAAACCAGACGGTCGCGTCGATCACGTTCCAGAATTACTTCCGCCTGTACAGGAACCTTTCCGGCATGACCGGTACCGCGGACACCGAAGCG
>Ga0299913_10000335_pt1 | contig 28352 bp, 25 predicted proteins | sample RVTome_9_FD_201360 | JGI IMG/M metagenome (GOLD analysis project Ga0299913, IMG submission 201360) | Soil microbial communities from uranium-contaminated site in the Upper Colorado River Basin, Wyoming, United States - RVT155D38 (version 2) ... | reverse complement strand
CGGAGGAGAGCCACTCGATCGCGTCGGTCGCCTCGCCGTACGTGGGCACCGTGGCGACGCGGACCGGCTCCGGCCGCTCGTCCGTCGCCGTGTTGCCGTTCATGTCTGCTCTATGTCTGGTCGTCGTCTCCATGCCGAGTCCCTTCCCGTCCGGCCGCCGGTCCAGCGCGCGCCGCGCTCACGATCCGCGCAGGGTTCCTCAGCGGACGCTGAGGGTCAGCGAGCCGCGAGCTTGTAGCCCGCCCCGCGTACGGTGAGGATCCGCTGCGGGTTTGCCGGGTCGGCCTCGATCTTCCGGCGGAGGTTCGAGACGTGAACCTCGCAGGCGTGCTCGTCGCCGACGAAGTCCGTCTGCCAGAGGTGCTGCATGACCTCGCGGCGCGAGACGACCCGCCCCGGCTCGGACGCGAGCAGCGCGAGGATCCTGAGCTCGGACTGCGTGACGGCGACCGGCTCGCCGTCCACGGTCACCTCGTGCCGGGTGAGGTCGACGCGCAGGCCGCCGACCTCGAGCGGGGCGCCTCCGGCCTCCGAGCGGTCGAGCTCGCGGCGACGGAGGATCGAGCGCAGGCGGCTCACGAGCTCCGCGGAGGAGAACGGCTTCGTCACGTAGTCGTCGGCGCCGAGCTCGAGCCCGAGAACGCGGTCGATCTCCGCGTCCTTCGCCGTGAGCATGACGATCGGGACGCTCGACTCCGCGCGGAGGGTGCGGCAGACGTCGAAGCCCGAGCCGTCCGGGAGCATGACGTCGAGCACGATGACGTCGTACTCCTCCTCGCGCGCGCGTGCGAGGGCGCCGGCGGCGTCCTCGACCGGCGTCACGGCGAAGCCCTCGCGCTCGAGCGCGTAGCCGACCACCTCGCGCACGCCTCCGTCGTCCTCGGCGAGGAGGATTCGCGTGCTCACACCGCCTCCAGCCGCGCGGCGCGGAGGACGACGCGCGCGAGAGTCCCACCGCCGGGCGCCGCGTCGATCCGCACGTCGCCGCCGAGCGCGCGCGCCGACTCGCGGGCGATCGCGAGCCCGAGCCCGAAGCGGTCGGCCGCCCGGCCCTCCACGCGGTAGAACCGGTCGAAGAGCCGCCCGCGCGCCCGCGCGGGGACGCCGGGGCCGGTGTCCGCGACCTCGATCGTTACGCCGTCGCCGTTCGCCTCCGCGGAGAGCCGGATCATCCCCTCCTCCGTGTGGTGGGCGGCGTTCGCGGCGAGGTTCGCGACCGCCTGCTCGAGCAGGTCGGCGTCGGCGAGCGCCTCGAGGCCGGGCGGGCAGGCGACCTCGACCCGAACGCCGGGAGGCGGCTGGAGCGCGCCCGCGACGGCCTCGAGCAGCGGCCGGATGCGTACGGGCGCGAGCTCGACGCGCTCCGCCCCGGTTTGCGCCCGCGCCAGGACGAGGAGCGCGCGGGTCAGCCGACTCAGCCGCCGACCCTCCCGCTCGATGAGGGCGAGGAAGCGGCCGCGCGCGTCGGCGTCCTCGAACGCGCCCGCCTGGAGCGCTTCGACCGCGCCGAGGATCGTCTGGAGCGGCGTCCGAAGCTCGTGTGAGGCGTTCGAGACGAACTCGCGCTCGGCCCGCTGACGGCGCTCCTGCTCAGAGACGTCCTCGAGGACGAGCATCGCCGTGTCGGCGCCGTGGGCCGGGATGCCGACGACCGAGAGTGTCCGGTCGCCGTCCTCCACACGCTCGTGCGCCACGGTGGCGCCCGGGCGGAAGAGGGCGGCCGCGAGCGCGCCGAGGCGGGGCTCCGGGACGGGCGCGCCCTCCTCGAGGCGCGCGGGCGCGAGGAGCTCGGCGGCGGCCTCGTTCGCGAACTCGACCGTCCCGTCCGAGGCGATCGTCACGACGCCCTCGTGCAAGCGCTCCAGCAGGCGCTCGAGCCGGTCGCGCTCCCGGCCGAGGTCGGTGAACGCCTCGCGGAGGTGCAGCCGCATCCGGTCGAGGGAGGCGGCGAGCGCGCCGACCTCGTCCGGGAAGCGCGCGCTGACCGGCCGGTCGAAGTCGCGCGCCTCGATCGCCGCCGCCGATGCGGCGATGCGCCGCAGCCGCCGCGCGATGAGAGCGGCCACGAGGATCCCCGCGACGCCGCCGACGAGCACGCCCCAGAGCGCCGCCTCGGTGATCGTCGAGCGGGCGAGGCCGAGCCCGGCCTCGAGCTCCGGGTGGCTCGCAAACGCGACGACCGCACTCGCGGGGCCGCTCCGCACCGGCAGCGCGACGACCGTGCCCGTGCCGTCGTCGGCCGTGTCGACGTAGCGCCGTCCGGCGAGCGCCTCCTCGAGAGCCGGCCCGCTCTCGGGGACGAGCTCGAGCGGGATCCCACGCGAGCGCGCGGACGTGAGGAGCGTCCCGTCCTCGGCGAAGGCGAAGAGCGCGACCGGGAGCTCGCTCGAGGCGCGCGTCGTGACGCCCTGGACGGCCTCCACGTCGGTCGCGCGCGAGATTCGGCCGGCCGCGTCGACGCTGTAGCCGACCGCGATGTTCCCGGCGCGGCCCTCGAACTCCGCGTCGAAGCGCCCGACGAACGCAGCCGCGACGGCTGCCGCCGTCGTCGCCACGAGGAGCGCGAGAACCGCGGCCAGCCAGACGCGCATGCTGAGCGTCCCTGGCACGCCCACGAGGTCACCATGCCCAGTTGCCGCGCCGACGTACCGGGGGAGGCGACCGGCGTAGGATCCGCGCATGCGCCGCCGGCCCACTCGTCTCGACGGCATGCCGGGTATCGGGGTCGACCGGATGGGCGACGCCGCCGACGCCGCCGGCGACCCCGGCCTGCTCCGCCTGGAGAACCTCGACACGGACGTCCGCCCGCCCGAGGCGGCGCTCGCCGCGACGCGGGCCGCGGTCGACGACGACGCGGCAAACAGCTACCTCCCGTTCCCCGGGCACGCGGGCCTGCGCCGCGCGGCGGCGGCGCACGTCTCCGCGCTCGCCGGCGTCGAGTACGACTGGCGCGCCTCGTGCGTGATCGCGGCAGGCGGGCTCAACGGGATCCTGAACGTGCTGCTCGCAATCCTCGATCCCGGCGACGAGGTCGTCCTTGCGGAGCCTGCCTACGTCGGGCTTCTGAACCGGGTGCGCGTCGCGGGCGGCGTGCCGCGACTCGCGCGCCTCGTGCCGGGGGAGGGCGGCTGGCGGCTCGACCTCGACTCGCTCCGAGCCGCGGTCGGCCCGCGCACGCGCGCGATCCTCGCCGTCAGCCCCTCGATGCCGACCGGCGCCGTCCACGACGGCGAGGAGTGGGAGGCGATCGCTGAGCTCTGTCGCCAGCATGACCTCTGGCTCGTGGACGACGCGGCGTTCGAGCGGCTGCTCTTCGACGGGCGCGAGCCTCTCCACCCCGCCTCGCTCCAGAGGATGGCGGAGCGGACGATCGTCGTCGGCTCGGCCTCGAAGGAGCTGCGGATGATCGGCTGGCGCGTCGGCTGGGTCGTCGGCCCGCCGGACGTGATCGCGGACGTCGGCCTCGTGGGGATCTCGAACGTCGTCTGCCAGGTCGGGATCGCGCAGGCCGCCGTCGAGGCGGCGCTCGCAGGCGACGACGGGGTGCCGGCCTTCGCCGAGGAGCTCGAGCGGCGGCGCGACGTGATCCTGCAGGAGCTCGAGGGGCTCCCGGTGCTCGCGCCGCACGGCGGCTGGTCGCTCCTCCTCGACACGGGCGCGCTCGGCCTCTCGGGTGCGGAGGCAAGCGCACGGGTCTTCGTGGACGGCGGCGTCGCGGCGACGCCGATGGAGAACTGGGGGAGCGAGGACACGGCGCGCTACCTGCGCTTCGTCTACGCGAACGAGCCGGTCGAGCGGCTCGCCGGGCTCGGCGAGCGCGTCCGGCGCGCGCTCGGCACGGATGGCTGACGCGCTCCTCGTCCGTGGCGGCACGGTCGTGGACGGAACCGGCGGGCCGGCGCGACGCGCCGAAGTCCTGCTCCGTGACGGCCGCGTCGCAGGGCTCGGCGCGCTCGACGCGCCGCCGGGCGCGCGGGTGCTCGAGGCCGACGGGCTCGCCGTCGCGCCCGGCTTCGTCGACCTGCACACGCACGCCGACTTCACGCTCCTCGCCTTTCCGGACGCCCAGAGCGCCGTGCGGCAAGGCGTGACGACGGTCGTCGTCGGGAACTGCGGCGGAGGCGTCGCGCCCTGCTCGCCCGAGCACGACTTCCGCCGCACCGCCTTCGCCTACAGCTCCGACTGGGGCGTCGAGGTCACGTGGACGAGCGTCGGCGAGTATCTCGAGACGCTGGGCGGCAAGGGCGCGAACGTCGCGGCGCTCGTCCCGCACGGAGCGGTGCGGAACGCCGTCATGGGCCTCGAGGCCCGCGCGCCCGAGGCGGCCGAGCTCGATCGAATGCTCGGGCTCACCCGTGAAGGCCTCGAGGCGGGCGCGATCGGCGTCTCGACCGGGCTCGAGTACCAGCCCGGCTCCCGGGCCGGGACGGACGAGCTCGCCACCCTCTGCACGCTCGCCTCCGACCGGGACGGCGTCCACGCGACGCACATGCGCAACCGCGCCGAGCGCTTCGCCGCCGCGACGGAGGAGGCGCTCGAGATCTCCCGCCGCACCGGGGTCCGGACGCAGCTCTCGCACGTCGCGCCACGTCCGTACGCGCCGCCGGCGGAGACGGAGGCGGCGTTCGAGGCGGTCGAGCGAGCCCGGGCCGAGGGCCACGCGGTCTCCGTGGACACGTTCCCGGAGACCTGGGGCCCCGGCAACCTCGCGGACCTCTTCCCGCCCGAGATCACGCAGGGCCGCCCGGCCGAGGTGCTCGCACGCCTGCAGGACCCGCGGGCCCGCCGTGCCGTCGAGGAGCACTTCGCGGCCGGCCGCAACTTCCTCGTGCGCGCGGGCGGGTACGAGCAGATCTTCGTCTCGTCGAGCCCCGTGCGGCCGGAGCTGACCGGCCGCTCGCTCGCCGGCCTCGCCCGCTGCGCCGGGACGACCGTCGGCGCCTGGGCATGCGACGCGCTCCTCGACGCGGGCTCGCTCCTCATGTCCGTCGGGATCCGGCACGTCTACGCGACGGAGGCGGATCTCGACCGCGTCCTCGCGCTCCCGTACTGCGGGCTCGGGAGCGACGGTGTCGTCACGGACGGCGAGGACGGCTCGTGCCCGTTCCCGTGGAACGCGTCGAGCTACGGCTACGCGGCCCGGACGCTCGAGCACTATGTCCGCGAGCGCGGCCTCTTCACGCTCGAGGAGGCGGTGCGCCGGCTCGCCGCGCTCCCTGCGGAGGCGATGGGACTCCGCGACCGCGGCCTGCTGCAGGAAGGGCTCGCGGCCGACGTCGTCGTCTTCGACCCCGCTCGGATCCACGACCGGACGACGCCGGAGGACGTCGCCCACCATCCCGAGGGCGTCGTCCACGTCCTCGTGAACGGCGTCCCCGTCGTCGAGGGAGGCCGGCCGACCGGCGCCCGGCCCGGCTCGCTCGTCCCGTAGACGGCCCGGAACGCGGAGCGGCCGCCCGTAGGCGGCCGCTCCTAGTCCAGTCGCTTCGCTTCGCTACTTCTGGGTCTGCGGGTTCATGTCGTGGAACCCCGTGTTCCGCGTCCGGCCGGGCGACGGGTCCGTGAACCGGACGACTCGCGTCCCGAACGGGATGTCGCTGCCGTAGATGTAGCCGTTGTACCAGTAGGCCGACCAGATGCTGCTCGACCCGCCTGCGTCGTAGTACGCGATCTCCGTCGGGTTCGAGCGGTTGGTGAAGTCGACGACGGTGATGCCGCCGCCGTACCAGGACGAGACGAGCACGTCCTGCTTCTTGCCCGGCACGTTGTTGAACATGTGCGCCGAGCAGTACGCACCGCCCTGGTTGCGCGGGATCTGGTACGAGCTGTGCAACGCGCCGGTCTGGCGGTCGTGGAACCAGAGCTGGCCGCTTCCGGTGCCGTCGAAGCAGTGGCCCGTGATGATCTCGTCGCCGAAGATCACGGTCTCGGTGTCCTCGCTGAAGAGGGCCGAGTGGTAGAACTGCACGTCCGGCTGGTCGGTCTGCCAGAGCGGGAACATCGTGCCCGGGTTGTACGGATCGGAGATGTCCCAGAGCTGGCCGACGCTCGAGCAGGCGGCCGCCGCCTGCATCAGCTTCAGGTGCACCTGGATGTCGTGGCACCCGCGCATCGGGTTGAACGCGGGCGGCGGGAGGAAGACGGGATCCTCGTTGAACGTCGGGATGTTGATCGGGACTTCCTTGACCCCACCCGACTTCGCCGGGTGCTGCGGGTTGACGGTCGCGATCGAGAGAATCTCGTGGAGTGGTTTGTGCGTGTCGCTCGGATCGTCGTGGGGACCGCAGTCGGGCCCGGAGCGCAGCGGGTAGGAGGCGACGTAGATCGCGACCTTCCCCTTCCACGGGATGCCCGTGTGGGTGTGCGAGCCGCACTTGATGTAGATCGTGGCCGCGGGCTGCAGGCGGGTGAACCCGTCGGCGTCGGCCGGCGTCGCGAGGATCTCCTTCAGGCTGAAGACGCGGAGGCCCTCCCAGCCGGTCTCGAGCGTCGCCGGGACGGCCGGGCCGGCGCCGCAGGCCGAGCTCGTGAGGACCTCGTCGACCGAGACGACGAGCGCGTCGCCCCAGATCGAGACGTCGCCCTGCTGGCCGCGGCAGAACACGTCCTTCACGACCGTCGGGTTGGCCGGGTTCGAGATGTCGAGGATCCGGAACCCGTTGTAGTTGCCCGAGATGAGCAGATTGCCCTTGAACGCGAGGTCGGACTGCGTCGCGGCGCTCGAGCGCGGGACCTCCGCCACGTCGAGCATGTTCGGACTGAGCGTGACCTGGGCCCCGGCAGCCGGCGCGGCGAGCGCGGCGACGGCGAACCCGAGGAGCACGATCCGTCGAAGTTGTCGCATGTCAATCTCCCCTCTCCTGGGTGCGTACGAAAGGCGAGTGTAGTGCTGCTGCGACCAGGGAGTAAAGAGCCGGCGTCCGGCCGTCCCACTACGCCGGCAGCGCGCGCCGCGGCAGATCGGCGGTCGCCGGCCCCTGGACGAGCGTCCCGTCTGCGGCGAAGCGTGAGCCGTGGCAGGGGCACTCCCAGGCGAGGTCGGCGGGATTCCAGCCGACGATGCAGCCGAGGTGCGTGCACCGCGCCGAGAGGAGGTGCAGCTCGCCCGCGTCGTCACGGTAGGCGGCGTACTGCGCGGCGCCCGCGCGGACGATCGTCCCCTCGCCGGGGCCGAGGCGATCGAGCTCCTCGCGCCCCCGCCGAGGCCGCAGGCGGTCGAGCACGAAACGCAGGCCGACCTCGCCGTTCTCGCGCGCGAACGCGAGCGCCGACCGGCGCGCATGGAGCCGCGTCGAGTCGTAGAGGTCCGCGTACTCGTTCGGGCGTCCAAGGATCGCGTCCGCGAGGATCCCGGCGGCGAGCGTCCCCTTCGTCATCCCCCACTTCGCGAACCCGGTCGCGACGAAGACGCGATCGTCTCCCGGGCGCAGGCGCCCGATATACGGGAGGTCGTCGAGGGGCTCGTAGTCGTGCGTCGACCACCGGTACTCGACCTCGGCCGGGCCGAAGCGCTCGTGCAGGAACCGCTCGAGCCGGGCATAGCGCTCGCCGGTGTTCGGATCGGTCCCCGGCCTGTGGCCCTCGCCGCCCACGACGAGGGCCCGCCGACCGTCACCGGCCGGCGCGGAGCGGATGGAGCGGGTCGGCGAGTCGCTCGTGATGTACATCCCACGCGGGGCGGCGTCCGCCGGGACGACCGCCGCGACCGCGTACGACTTGACCGGATGCGCCCGCGCGAAGAAGAGCCCGCGATCGAGGAACGGCAGCTGGGTCGCGACGATCACGTGACCCGCGAGGACGCGCCCGGCCGGTGTCTCGACGACGCACGGGTCCCCGCTTCGGACGTCCGTCGCGCGCGTGAGCTCGAAGACGCGTCCCTCCCGGCCGGCGACGAGCCGGACGAGGCCGGCCACGTACTTCCACGGGTGGAACTGCGCCTGGCCGTCCACCCGGAGCGCGGCCGCGACCGGATACGGGAGATCCGTCTCGGTCGTGAGCTCGGCGTCCACGCCGGCGGCGCGGGCGGCCTCGGCCTCGCGCTCGAGCGCGGCCACGGACGCCTCGGCCTCGGTGTAGACGTAGTTCGCCGCGCGCTCGAAGTCGCACGCGAGCTCGTGCTCGGCGACGAGCGAGGCGACTCGCTCGATCGCCTCGGCGTTCGAACGCGCGTAGCCGCGCGCGACCTCCTCGCCGTACGCGTCGACGAGCGTCCGGTAGACGAGGTTGTGGCCGACCGTCAGCTTCGCGGTCGTGTAGCCGGTCGCTCCGTGCGCGACCCGGCTCGACTCCAGGAGGGCGACGCTCCTGCCCGCCTCCGCGAGGAGGTACGCGGCCGTCGCGCCGCTGATCCCGGCGCCGACCACGGCGACGTCGACCTCGAGATCGCCGGAGAGGCTCGGATAGCCCGGCCGCGCCTCCTCGAGCCAGAGCGAGCGGTTGAGGCGCGGTGCGTCCACGCCCTGGCACTGCCCGCCCCGGCTCACGCCGACACCCGCCGAAGGCTCCTCCTAGAGCACCTGGTCGCCGCCGACGAGCGCGCGGAGGCTCTCGTGCTCCTCCCGGCAGGCCGGGCACCCGTCGAGATGGGCGCGCAGGCCGGGGATCGCGGCATCCGCGTCGCGCCCGGACAGCTCGAGCTCGACGTAGCGGTCGAGCTCGTCGAAGCACTCCTCGCAGCCGACTTCCGGGCCGGCAGGGCCGAGGAGCCGTCCGAGCGCCTGCTTGAGATCGGGCCGCTCCATCAGCTCGCCTCCTCCAGGTCGTCAAGGGACAGGCCTCGCTCCTCGAGATGGCGGCGGAGCCTGCGCCGCGCGTCGTGGAGCGTCTTGTACAAGGCGCCGCGCGTCGTGCCCGTCCGCTCGGCGAGGACGTCGATGGGGACGCCGTTCAGGGCGAGAGCGACGAGCACTCGCCGCTGCCGCGGGGTCAGGACGTCGGCGATCGCAGCCTGCAGCACCGCGATGAGCTCGGTCTGCTCCGCCTCGCCGGCCGGGCCGGGCCCCCCGCTCGCGAAGAGCCCCCACGTCTCGGGCGCGAGCGGCACCTCCCGCCCCTGCCAGGCACGCTTGCGCAACTTCACCGCGGCCTCGAGGAGCGCGAACTTGTACGCCCAGGTCGTGAAGCGGCTGAGCCCGCGGAACGTGTCCAGCCGCCGGAGGACGCTCACGAGCGCGTCGTCGGCGGCCTCGAGCGCGATGTCGTCGAGCTCGCCGCCGCGCAGGTGCGGGAGCCCCGGCCGCCGGCGGGCGACCTCGAACCGTGCCGCGCGCAAGAGGAGCGCGTGCAGCCGCGCGACCGCCTCCTCCCGCCCGGGCTCCCCGGCGCGGAGCGCGCGCAGCCAGTCGCGCGACTCCGCGTCGAGGAGCGGCGCCGTCGTTCGCGCGTTCGTCGCGTGCGCGTTCACGAGCCCGCTCCGAACGGTAGCGGCGGCGGCCGGGGCCACGCCTAGCGGAACCTCCCCGGGAACTGTCGCACGATCCCGGTCGAGAGCACGTCCGCGAGGCCGAGGATGTGCGCGTGGATCGCGTCGTAGGCGGCCACGTCGGCCTCCCAGTCGCCCGTGAGCCGCGCGACGGCCTCGTCCGTCGTCATTCGCAGGTGCTCCTCGAGCGACGCCCGCAGGACGGCCTCGTCCCACGCGCGCGGATTCGCCGCCGCGAGGAACGCCGCGATCTCGTCGGCGTTCGCGCCCCAGCGGGCCTGCGCGTCGGCGACCGCGTCCGCGTCGCCCGCCCTCGCGGCCGCGACGAGCTCGGCCGCGATGACGATGTGGTCGCGGAGCAGACGGGCGAGCTCGTCCCCCGCCGCCTCGCCGTAGAAGGGCGCGATCGCCGCGCCGATCTCGTCCTGGTTGCGAAGCAGCCGCCCGACCGTCGCCTCGGTGTCGGGCGCGTCCGTCGTCAGGCTCACGATCGCGAGCCGCGTCCAGACGATGTGGTCTTCCCAGAGCCGGCGCATCTCGTTCCGGAACGCGAGCTCGGCCTGCGAGACCGGTCGCTTCACCTGGGCCTTGCCCTGCGCGGCCGCGCCGTTGCCGCCGCCGAGCGAGCCCGCCACGAGCGCCGCGGCGAGAACCGCGACGAGCGCCGCGACGAGCCGTGTGATGCGTGTGCGCGTGATGCTGGTCATCGGACGATCACCTCCCCTTCCATGTCCTTGCGATGGAGCGTGCAGACGTACGCGTACGTGCCCGGCTCGTCGAACGTGATCGAGACGCTCTCGCCGGGCCCGACCTCGTGGTCCTCCTGTCCCTCGACCTCGACCGTGTGCGTGAAGCGGTCCTCGTTCCGCCACGTCACGGTTGCGCCCGCCTCGACCTCGATCGCCCCCGGGTCGAAGCGATAGCTCTCCGCCATCGCGACCTCGGTGGTCGCGACCGGCTCCGAGGCCTGCGCCGCCCCGCCGCACGCGGCGAGCACGAGGAGGAGCAGCACGGCGAGCGCGTAGGCCCTCACCGCGCCGCCTCGACGGCGGGCCGGCGCACCGCCTGGTACACCGCCCCCGCGAACACGAGCGCGAAGGCGGCGAGGTTCAGCACCTCGGCGATCGTGTGCGCGAAGAGGAAGACCGTCCAGTCGAAGTGGTACGTGACGTACACGAGCTCGGCGAGCGCCCAGAGCGCGAAGCCGGCGCCGACGAGCCCGAGCTCGCGCGCGAACGCGAGGCGGGCGAACACGGCGCCGAGCGCGAACGCGCCCAGGTGCACCGCGAGGAAGAACCCCGTCGGAAGCTCGTTGACCCAGTCGCCGTAGGGCATTCGTTCCCTCCTTGATCGCTGGTCTCGAAGGGATTGGTGCGCCCGCGCCGCCGGTCCTTACGTCCCCGGTCGAGCCGGTCTCCGTCGTAGGATCGGCGGCGATGCCCGAGCCTCCGTCCGGCGCCTCCCGGAACCTCGGCCTCTCGACCGTCGCGTTCGCGCTCTGCTTCAGCGCCTGGGGCCTCATGGCGCCGCTCGCGCGGCGCTTCGAGGACGACCTAGACCTCTCGAGCACCGAGACGGCCGTCCTGATCGCGATCCCCGTCGTCCTCGGCTCGCTCCTCAGGATCCCGGTCGGCGTGCTGACCGACCGCCTCGGCGGGCGGATCATGTTCACGGCGATCCTGCTCCTCTCCGCGCCGCCGGCCGTCGCGCTCGGGTTCGCCGAGAGCTACTGGGCGCTCGTCGGAGTCGGCTTCGTCCTCGGGGTCGCAGGCTCGTCGTTCGCGGTCGGCGTCCCGTTCGTCGCCCGCTGGTACGGGCGCGAGCGGCAAGGCTTCGCCGTCGGCGTGTACGGGATGGGGAACATCGGCACCGCCGTCGCCGCGTTCAGCGCCCCCGCCGTCGTGGACGGGCTCGGCCGGCCGGCGCTCGGCCCCCACGCAGGCCTGAGGTCGCTCAGGCGCGGGCACCTTCGCGGTGCCGGCCGACGAGGTGCCAGGTCTCGACCGGGCCCTTGCCCTTCACCTCGACCTCGCCTCGCCGCTCGCAGCGAAAGTCGCCGCGGACGCGCTCCCACGTCGCGCGCGTGATGTGGACACGGCCGGGGACGCCGTGCGACTCCATCCGGCTCGCCATGTTGACCGTGTCCCCCCAGAGGTCGTAGAGGAAGCGGCGCCGGCCGATCACGCCGGCCACGACCGGCCCGGAGCTGATCCCGATCCGCAAGCGCAGGTCGCGCGCCTCGTGGTCGGCCAGGCAGCGGGCGGCGCACTCGTGCATCCCGAGCGCCATCTCCGCGAGCGCGTGCGCGTGGTCCGGCCGCGGGCTCGGCACGCCGGCCGCGACCATGTAGCAGTCGCCGATCGTCTTGATCTTCTCGACGCCGTGGTCGTCGGCGAGCCGGTCGAACTCGGTGAAGAGGGCGTCGAGGACCTCGACGAGCTCCGTCGGATCGAGGCGGCTCGAGAGGGGCGTGAAGTCGACGACGTCGGCGAAGAGCACGCTCACGTCCTCGAAGTGGTCGGCGAGCGTGCCCGGCTCGTCCTTCAGCCGCTCCGCGATCTCGTCGGGGAGGATGTTCAGGAGCAGCCGCTCGACCCGCTGCAGCGCTTCCGCGCGCTGACGCGCGAAAACCGCGAGGAGGGTGAACGCGACGAGCGAGACGCCTGCGATGTTGAGCGCCGCGAGCGCGCTGCGTGCGTCGACCGGGATGTCCGCGGCCTCAGGGCGGACGAGCGGCGCGACGACGATGCTCGCCACCATGACGCCGAGGAACGCGGCGAACCAGAGCCACGCGCGGGCCGGCCGGTCGAACACCACCGCGCCGAGCGGCGCGAGGAGCGACCAGAGCACGACGCCGCTTGCCGCCGACAGCCCGCCGAGCACGACGACGAGGAGGGCCGGCAGCACGAGGATCAGGCCGAGCTGGGCGATCCGCAGGAGCCGCAGGTCGTGCGTCCGTGCGAAGACGCCGAGCGCGACGACGTCGAGCACCGCGTACGTCCACGGGACGAGAGCGGCCAGGCGCTCGTCGAGAATCCAGTAGACCGCTCCCCAGGCGACGCCCGCGGGGAGCACCATGAGCGACACGCCGACGAGCAGCGCCTTTCGCACGGCGAGGTCGTGGTGGTCGGCTTCGTCGGCGCCGATCCGCAGCAGGCCCGCGAACGCCGCCGGGACGCGGAGCCGGGAGGCCGCGACGCCCGCCGCGGGCCGCTCCTCCGCCGCGCTCGCGCCGGCGGCTCCGGCCGTGTCGGTCGGGGGCAACACGTTCTCGAGGCGGAGTATCTCGCCTTTCCGGCCGCGGCGTACGACCGGCGACCAGCGCGCCCGCTAGCCGGGCGCCAGCCAGTCGCGGAAGAGCGCGCTCGTGCCGAGCCCGGAGAAGTCGCCGCCGGTGCGGATCGCGAGCGCGGCCGCGGTCGCCGCGCCCACGGCGGTCCACGCGAGCGAGCCGCCGACGCTGACCCGCTGCGCGCCGGCACCCGCGACCTCGTCGAACGAGAGCCCCGGAACGGCGAGGACGTTCACCGGCTGCGAGACCGCCTCGCAGACCGCGTGGATCTCGTCGACCGTGGAGAGCCCCGGCGCGTAGAGGACGTCCGCGCCCGCCGCCGCGAACGCCTGCAGGCGCGCGATCGTGTCGTCGAGGTCGGGGTTGCCCCGGATGTGGTTCTCCGCCCGGGCGGTCAGCATGAAGCGGAAGGGCAGCCGGCGAGCCGCCTCGACGGCGGCGGCGACTCGCTCGACCGCGTGTGAGAGGTGATAGATCCGCCCGCCCGGGTCCCAGTCCTCGATCGACCCGCCCACCGCTCCCGCCTCGGCCGCGCGGACGATGGCGCGCGCAGCCGCCTCGGGCTCGGCGCCGTAGCCGTTCTCGAGGTCTGCGGAGATCGGGAGCTCCGTCACGCGGTCGAGGAGCTCGACGTGCGCCGCTACCTCGTCGAGCGTCGCCGTCCCGTCCACCCGGCCGAGCGTGAAGGCGAGGCCGGAGCTCGTCGTCGCGAGCGCCGGGAAGCCGATCCCGGCGAGGACGCATGCGGATCCGGCGTCCCAGGGGTTCGGGATGACGAACGGCTCGCCCGCGTGCAGCCCCGCGAACGCCTCCGCCTTCCGCCGCTGCCGCTCGCTCGCCACACCGGGACGATGCCACGCGACGCCGGTGCCGCGCCGGGCGGCGCCGCGTCTACCCGCCGGCGCCGCGGGCCGCGAGCTCGGTCTCGAGCCGGTCGATCTCCGCGTCGAGCCGGTCGAGCTCCGCCTTCACGGCGGCCCTCTGCTCGCCGAGCTCGTGCAGCCGTGCGGCGAGATCGGCCTCGCTCAGCGTCTCGATCACGTGCGCCTCGCCCATGTCACACCTCCCTCAGATCCGCTCCGGAACCATCTCGATCGCTCCCGAGGGGCACTCCGCGACGCAGATGCCGCAGCCCTTGCAGAAGTCGAGGTCGATCTCGTACGGGCGATCGGGGTCGCCCGTCTTCACGACGGCGTTGTCGGGGCAGACCCCGTAGCAGTTGTCGCAGGAGAAGCAGTTGCCGCACGAGAGGCAGCGGCGCGCCTCGAAGAGCGCGGTCGACTCGTCGAGCCCGCCCACGACCTCCTCGAAGGTCGACTGCCGCCGCGCAAGCTCGAGCCCGGGCTGCACCGTGCGCGGCGCGTCCGAGTAGTACCAGGTGTTCAGCAGGTCGAACTCGGCGAGGTCGTGCTTCGGCGCCGGCGCGTACGCGCCGCTGCGGAGCCAGGCGTCGATGTGCCGGGCGGCCTTCTTCCCGTGCCCGGCCGCGACCGTGACCGTCCGCTCGGCGGGAACCATGTCGCCGCCCGCGAAGATCCCCGGATGGCCGGTCATCATGTCCGGCCCCACCTTCACGACGCCGTCCTCGACCTCGAGCCCCGGGACGCCGTCGAGGAGCGAGAGGTCGGTCTCCTGCCCGAGCGCGAGCACGACCGAGTCGGCGCCGAGCTCCTCCAGCTCGCCCGTCGGCTGCGGGAAGCCGGACTCGTCGAGCTCCATCCGCTCGACGAGGATGCGTCCCTCGTCGGCGCGCTTGATCGTCGTCAGCCACTTGACGAGGACGCCCTCGGCCTCTGCCTCCTCGAGCTCGGACTCGTGCGCGGGCATCCGGTCGCGCGTGCGCCGGTAGACGACGATCGCCTCCTCGGCCCCGAGCCGCTTCGCCGTGCGCGCCGCATCGAGGGCGGTGTTCCCGCCGCCGTACACGACCACGCGTCGCCCGAGCTGCGGCTGCTCCTCACCCTCCATCGAGCGCAGGAGCGAAACGGCGTCGAGCATCTTGGCGGCCGAGCCGGCCGGAATGTACGCGCGCTTGCCGAGGTGCGCGCCGACCGCGAGGAAGGCCGCGTGGAAGCCGCCCTCCCGCATCGCCTCGAGGAGGCTCGCGACGTTCGTGTTCAGGCGAATCTCGACGCCGAGCGCCGCGATCCGGGCGATCTCCGCGTCGAGCACCTCGCGGGGCAGCCGGTAGCGAGGGATCCCGAAGCGCATCATCCCGCCCGCTGCAGGGCCGGCGTCCACGACCGTGACCGCGTGGCCGAGCCGCGCGAGGTGGTAGGCCGCCGAGAGACCCGACGGGCCTGCGCCGACGACGAGCACCCGCTTCCCGGACGGCTCGCCGGTCACGTCGGCCGTCCAGCCGTTCCTGATCCCCTCGTCGCCGAGGAAGCGCTCGACGGAGTTGATCCCGACCGCCTCGTCGAGCTGCGCCCGGTTGCACGAGGTCTCGCACGGGTGGTAGCAGACCCGCCCCATGACGGCGGGAAACGGGTTGTCCTCCATGATCTTGCGCCAGGCGCGCTCGTAGCCTTCGCCGCCCTCCTCGGCCTCGTAGAGCCAGCGCTGGATGTTCTCGCCGGCCGGGCACGCGTTGTTGCACGGCGGCAGCCGGTCGACGTAGACCGCGCGCTCCGTGCGCCAGCTCCCGGTCTTGTTGGCGAGGCTCGAGCCGACGTCGAGCGTGATCGCGAAGGGCTTGTCGTTCATCGCCCGGCCTCCTCCTCGGCGAGCAGCCCGAAGCGGCGGATGTTCCGGTCGGCCCCGGCCTGGATCCGCTCGATCACCTCGGTGCGCGGCGGGTCGCCGAAGAGGTGCGCGAAGCGGCGCTGCGTGCGCAGGTACTCCTCGACGGGCATCTGCCGCCGGATCTTGGAGACGTCGACGACCTCGCCGTGCTCGGCCTCGAAGACCGGGAAGAGCCCCGTCTCCTTCGCGAGGCGCGCGATCATGATCGTGTCGCGCGACGCCGAGCCCCAGCCGAGCGGGCACGGCACGAACACGTGGAGGTAGCGCGCTCCGCGGAACTCCATGGCCCGCTCGACCTTGTACTCGAGGTCGCGCAGCTCGGCGACCGTCGCCGTGGCCACGTACGGGATCTCGTGCGCCATCGCGATGAGCGGCGCGTTCTTCCCCTGTCCGAAGGCGTTGCCGGGCTCCGGCCCGACCGCGTTCGTCGTCGCGGTTCGGGCGGCAGGCGGCGTCGCGCTCGAGCGCTGGACGCCGGTGTTCATGTAGGCCTCGTTGTCGTAGCAGACGTAGAGCACGTCGTCGTTCCGCTCGAACATGCCGGAGAGCGCGGCGAAGCCGATGTCCATCGTCCCGCCGTCGCCGCCCTGGCCGACGACGCGGACGTCGGTCCGCCCCTTCGCGCGCAGCGCGGCGGCGATGCCGGTGGCCACCGAGGGCGCGTTCGCGAAGAGCGAGTGGATCCACGGGAGCTGCCACGACGACTCCGGGTACGGCGTGGAGAAGACCTCGAGGCACCCGGTCGCGTTCGCGGCGATGAGCTTGCCGCCGGTCGCACGCATCGCCGCGTCGAGCGCGTAGCGGGCGCCGAGCGCCTCGCCGCAGCCCTGGCACGCGCGGTGGCCCGACGTGAGGGTGTTCGAGCGGCCGGTCCGGGCCTGGACGGAGCGCTCCTCCGGGTCGAGGAGCCGGTTGCCGACCACGAAGCTCCCCGCTTGGTAGAACTTGATCTGCTGCTGCGGCACGGCGCTCCTCCTCAGTGCGGGTTCGCGGCGACGGCTCCCACGTCGCGCAGGATGTTCTCGGCATGCGGGCCCGTGCGGCGGCCACTGCCCATGCGGGCGAGCTCGCGTCCGACGAGCTCGCGATCGAGGTCGAGGAACGTGAGCCGGCCCTCCTCGAGGCGGCCCTCGAGCGCGTCCGCGAAGAGGCCGTGCAGCGAGCGCTTGGTGATCGCGCGCCCGCCGAGGCCGGCGACGACGTCGAGCACCTCGACCGGCAGGCCGGAGAGCGCGAGGCGGACGTTCTGCCCGACGATCCCGCCCACGCCGACCGCGAATGCCTTCTCGAGGACGACGACGCGGACCGCCTCGGCGAGCGCGGAGCGCAGCTCTTCCAGTGGGTACGGCCGGAAGCAGCGGATCCCGACCGCGCCGATCCGCACGCCCTGCTCGCGCAACTCGTCCACGACCTCCTCGACCGTGCCGAGCACGGAGCCCAGGACGACGACGATCGTCTCCGCGTCGCTCGTCCGATACTGCCGGAGGAGCCCTCCGGCGCTGCGCCCGAACGCCTGCGAGAACTCGGCCGCGACCTCCGGGATCAGGTCGAGCGCCTGCATCTGCTTCGCGTGCATGAGGTACTTCACCTCGGTGAACGCCTCGGGGCCGACCATCGCCCCGATCGTCACGGGGTCGCCGGGATCGAGCACCTGGCGCGGCTCGAACGGCGGGAGGAACGCGTCCACCTGCTCCTGCTCCGGCACGTCGATCTCCTCGACCGCGTGCGTGAGGACGAACCCGTCCATGCAGACCATGACCGGGAGCGACACCGCCTCCGCGAGCCGGAAGGCCTGGACGTGGAGGTCGACTGCCTCCTGGTTCGAGTCGGCGTAGAGCTGGATCCAGCCGCAGTCGCGCTGGGACATCGTGTCGCTGTGGTCGTTCCAGATGTTGATCGGCGCGCCGATCGCCCGGTTCGCGACCGTCATGACGATCGGGAGCCCGAGCCCGGCGGCGTTGTAGACCGCCTCGGCCATGTAGAGAAGCCCCTGGCTCGCTGTCGCCGTGTAGGCGCGCGCGCCGGTCGCGGAGGCGCCGATCGCGGCGGACATCGCGGCGAACTCCGACTCGACGAGGAGGTACTCGCACGGCGCGAGCTCGCCCGTCCGGACGAGGTCGGAGAGCCCCTCGACGATGTGCGTCTGCGGCGAGATCGGATAGGCGGAGACGACCTCGGGCCGGCAGCGCGCGACCGTCCGGGCGACGGCCCGGGATCCTTCCAGCTGGCTACGCACGGGCCGGCTCCCGCTCCGCGTCCGCGACAAGCGCGTGGGCGCGGGTCGCGGCCTCGACGTTCCGCTCCCCGACCGGGCCGGGGAACCGCTCGCGGATCGCCGCGGCGACGGAGGCGAGCGAGACGCGCCCGGTGAGCGCCGCGAAGCCGCCGAGCAGCGCCGCGTTCGGCAGCGGGCGTCCGAGGCACTCGCGTGCGAGCTCGGTCGCCGGGACCGTCCGCAGGCGCTCGGGGCGGAAGCGCTCTTCGAGCTCGCCGATCCCGAGCTCCTCGAGGCCCCGCTCGGAGTTGATCAGGAGATAGCCGTCCGTACGGAGCCCGGCGAAGACGTCCACCTGGTGGAGCAGGGTCGGGTCCTGGACGATGAGCGCGTCCGGCTCTGCGATCGGCTCGCGCACGCGAATCGGCCGCTCGTCGATCCGGCAGAAGCCGATGACGGGCGCGCCGGTGCGCTCGGAGCCGAAGGTCGGGAACGCCTGCGCATGGCGTCCCTCCATGAAGGCTGCGACGGAGAGGAGCTCGGCCGCGGTCACGACGCCCTGGCCCCCGCGGCCGTGGATGCGCACCTGGAACATCAGGCGCCTGCCTTTCGCGCGCCGGGGTCGCACCTGAGCTGAACGGTCGAACGTCCCATCGCCCTACCGCTGATGGTCGTTGCGGCGGACGTCCGCGCCGTCGGGGTCGCCCCGGTTCCGCGTGCGGCTTTCCCGCATTCCGGACGGCTCCGCTCGGTAGCCTCTCGCGGTGCCTTCCGACGACCTCCTGGTCGCGTACTTCTCGCTCGAGTTCGGGGTCGACGAGCGCCTACCGGTCTACGCCGGCGGGCTCGGCGTGCTCGCGGGCGACCATCTGAAGGCGGCCTCCGACCTCGAGGTGCCGCTCGTCGGCGTCGGCCTCTTCTACCGGGAGGGCTACTTCCGCCAGGAGGTCGGGGCGGACGGCCGCCAGGCCGAGCGCTACGACGAGCGCGATCCGGCCGGGCTCGGGCTCGAGGACACCGGCGTCACCGTCACGGTGGAGGTTCCCGCCGGGCCCGTCGACGCGCGCGCATGGCGGACGAACGTCGGCCACGTACCGCTCGTCCTCCTCGACGCGGACGGGCTCTCCGGCGCCCTCTACGGCGGCGACCGCGAGCACCGGCTCGGCCAGGAGCTCCTGCTCGGGCTCGGCGGCGTACGCGCGCTGCGGGAGCTGGGGCTCGCGCCGACCGTCTTCCACCTGAACGAGGGCCACGCGGCGTTCACGGCGCTCGAGCGGCTGCGCGCGCTCGTCGAGGACGACGGCCTCCCGGTCGAGGACGCGCTCGAGGCCGTGCGGCGGGCGACCGTATTCACGACGCACACGCCGGTGCCGGCGGGGAACGAGCGCTTCGACGTCACGCTCGTCCGCCGGCACCTCGAGCCGCTCGCCGAGCGGATCGGGCTCGGGTGGGACGCGCTCGTCGCGCTCGGGCGGGCGGACGGCGACGAGGCGTTCGGCCTGACGCCGTTCGCCCTGCGGACGGCCGCGCGGCGGAACGGGGTCTCGCGCCTGCACGGGAAGGTCGCGCGCGGGATGTGGGCCGGGCTCTGGCCCGCTCGCGCGGCCGAGGACGTCCCGATCGGCCACGTCACGAACGGCGTCCACCCGCGCACGTGGCTCTCGGAGGAGCTCGCCGGCCTGCTCGCCGCACAGGGCGTCGAGCTCGACCGTGGCGAAGGCTGGGAGCGCGTGGAGGGCCTCGAGCTCCAAGAGCTTGCCCGGGCGCGGCGCATCCGCAAGGAGGCGCTGCTCGCCGGACTCGGCGATGCGCTCGACCCGGACGCGCTCACGCTCGGCTTCGCCCGCCGCTTCGCCACGTACAAGCGCGCGAACCTCCTCCTCTCCGACCCGGAGCGGTTCGCGGCGCTCCTTGCGGACGCCGACCGGCCGGTCCAGCTCCTCGTCGCGGGCAAGGCGCACCCCGCCGACGGGGGCGGCAAGGGGATCATCGAGCAGGTGGTCGCGTTCGCCCGGGGCGAGCTCGCCGGCGGCCGCGTCGTCTTCCTCGAGGACTACGACATGGCGCTCGCCCGCGCGCTCGTGCGGGGCGTGGACGTGTGGGTGAACGTCCCGCGCCGGCTCGAGGAGGCCTCGGGGACGAGCGGGATGAAGGCCGGCCTGAACGGGGCCCTGAACCTCTCCGTCGCGGACGGCTGGTGGGACGAGGGGCAGGATCCCGAGACTGGCTGGACGATCCCCGGCGACGGCGCCGCCGACCAGGACGCAGGCGACGCGGCCGAGCTCTACCGCCTGCTCGAGGAGGAGGTCGTCCCGGCGTACTACGCGGACGGCGAGGCCTGGCTCGGGCGCGCGCGCACGGCGATCGCCCGCACCGGCGCCCGCTTCTCGAGCCACCGGATGGTCTCCGAGTACCTGACCGGCTACTACGAGCCGGCACACGCCGAGCGCTAGTCGACGAGCTTGCGGGTCATCGCGTGGATCGCGATGCGCCACGTGGCGAAGCCGAACAGGAGGAGCGCCCCGACGCGCAGGAGATCGGTCCACCCGTCGAAGCCGAACGCGGCGCCGCGGACGAGCTCGACGCAGTGGTGGAGCGGGTTCAGCTGCGCGAGCAGCTGGAGGAACTCCGGCAGCTGGTCGAGCGGGAAGAACGTCCCGGCCACGAGGAAGAGCGGCGTCAGGACCGCGCTCACGATGTAGTTGAAGTTCTCGAAGGACGAGGCGAAGCCGGCGATCGCGATGCCGAAGCACGCCCAGCCTAAGCCGGAGATCCACGCGATGAACGGCACGAGGAGCATCCCCCACGACGGATCGAGCCCGAAAACCATCGCGACGATGAGTGGGACGCATCCGTAGATAGCGGCGCGAGTGGCGAGCCACAACGCCTCCGCCGTGACGATCTCTTCCGTGTCCACGGGAGCCGCCAGGATGGCGTCATAAGTACGCTGAAACTTGTATTTCACGAAGGTCCCGAACATCCCCGGGAACGCGCTCGAGAAGAGGACGGCGGTCGCCACGATCCCCGTCCCGACGAAGTCGATGTAGTCATAGCCCGCGACCTCGCTCACGATCGAGCCGAACCCGAAGCCGAACGCGAGCAGGTAGATCGTCGGCTCGACCGTGGAGGAGAACGTGCTCGAGCGCCAGTACGAGGAGTAGTTCACGACCTCGCGGACGAGGACGCCTGTGAGGGCGCGGTGATCGAGCCGGCCCACGCGGCGCGCGCGCGCGGCGACGTTCGCGGCGGCGGAGGCGGCGGTCACGAGATCTCCTCCCCGGTGAGGAGGACGAAGACGTCCTCGAGGTTCGCGGGGCGCCGCTCTCCTTCGATGTCGACGGCGGAGCCGTTCCCGGCCTCGGCGCCGAGGATCGAGATGCTCGTCCCCGTCCGCCGCGTGCGCAGGCCGGCCGCGCCGGCCTCGGCCTCGACCTCGGCGAGCCGGGCCGGCGCCCCGTAGACCTCGAGCGCCTCGCGCCCGGCGTGCTCGAGCACGAGCTCGGACGGCGGCCCGGCCGCGACGGCCGTGCCGTGCGACATGATCAGCACGGTGTCGGCGAGGCGCTGCGCCTCCTCGATGTAGTGCGTGGACATGAGGATCGTCGTCCCCTCGCTGCGCAGGTTGTCGATGAGCGCCCAGAGCTCCTGGCGCACCTGCGGGTCGAGGCCGACGGTCGGCTCGTCCATCAGCACGAGCCGTGGCCGGTGGACGAGCGCGCGGGCGATCAGGAGCCGGCGCCGCATGCCGCCGGAGAGCTTGTCGGCGCGCGTGTCGCGGCGGTCGGCGAGGTTCGCCATCCGAAGGGCGCGCTCGATCGCCTCGCGCCGCTCCGCACGCGGGATGCGATAGAGGTGAGTGAAGACGAGCAGGTTCTGCTCCACGGTGAGCGTCGTGTCGAGGTTGTCGAGCTGCGGCACGACGCCGCACTCGGCCCGCGCGAGCTTCGACTCGTCCGGCAGCCGGTACCCGAGCACCTCGAGCTCGCCCTCGTCTGCTATCGACTGGGCGGTGAGGAGCCGCATCGTTGTCGACTTCCCCGCGCCGTTCGGGCCGAGCAGGCCGACGCATGTCCCGATAGGGACGTCGAGGTCGAGGCCGTCGACGGCCGTGATCGCGCCGTAGCGCTTCACGACGCCGCGGAGGCGGATGGCGAGATCGGTGCTCATGACGGGGTGAAGCTACCTGCAACGAGCCGGCGCGCAGGGGCATTTCTCAGGCTAGGACGGACGGCGCGCCGCGAACTCATCGATCGCCGGCGGCGTCGCCACCCACCGCCAACCTCCCGGCAACGTGCGCGCCCGCTTTGTAGGGTCTTCGCCGTGCCGTTCGAAGAGGTCATGGGACAGGCGAACCGTCTGCTCATGCGCGCCCAGGCGCTTGCAGCGCTGACCGCGCGGCTGCGTCTCGACGAGCTCGAGGTGGACGGCGACCCGGCCGTGCGGGCACAGCTCGACCGCGTCGTGGAGGCGCTCGGCCTGCAGGAGGACTGCGCTGCGCTCGACACGGCCGAGCGCTCGGTCGTCGTGTCCTTCGCCCGCACGTACCTGACGCAGGCGCTCGATCTCGTGGAGGATCCCGCCCGCCGCGGTGCGTGGACCTTCGACGACCCCGTCCTGCTCCAGGCGCAGGGAGCCGCGTCTGCGGTGGTCGCTCGGCTTCTCGCCGAGAATGGCCTCGTTTCGCCCGGCGCGCGCGTGCTCGACGTCGGGACGGGTGTCGCCGGCCTGGCGATCGCGCTCTGCGAGACCTTCCCGGACACGACCGTGGTCGGCGTCGATCCCTGGGAGCCGGCGCTTGCCCTCGCGCGCGAGAACGTCGTTGCGGCGGGGCTCGAGGACCGGGTGACGCTGCAGGCGACGCCGGTCGAGGAGCTCGACGACCCGGACGGCTTCGACCTGGCCTGGGTGCCCTCGTTCTTCATCCGGGAGGCCGCGCTCGACGCCGCGGCCGCGCGGGTGCTCGCGCTCCTTCGGCCGGGCGGAAGCATCGTGGTCGGCGCCCCGTTCAGCTCGGAGGACGAGCCCCTCGGGACGGCCGTGGACGACCTCTTCACGATTCGCGCCGGCGGGTCCGTCGTGCCGGCCGGCGACATGATCGCCCGGCTCGAGCGGGCGGGGTTCAGCGGCGCGCGCGAGGTCGAGCGCTCGTGGGACGTGCCGCTGCGCCTCGTCGTCGCACAGCGGGCCTGACGTTCAGGAGCGCGGGTCGGTGCGCCGCGCGACAACCTCGGACTCGCCGAGCTTCTCGATCACGTCGTAGCGGTCGAAGCCCTGGACGGCGCGCTCGAAGTCCGAGTGCTCGTGGCCCGGCTTGATCGCGAACTGGGTCGGAACGCTCCGGACCGCCTCGTACTCGGCATGGGTCAGCTCGATCCGCTCCAGGCAGGACTCCTCCCCGCACTCGCAGAGGAACTCGAGCAGCGAGCCCTCCGGAACGAGGTCGCTCACGTCCTCGATCCGCTCGTTGACCTCCCGGAAGAGCGCCTCGTTTTTGATCACGCGCCGCTCCCGCTCGTCGATCCGTCCGTCACCCTCCCCCGGCCACTCCATGTCGGGACTGTAGCCGGGACGAGGGCAGGCCCGGCGGCGCCCAGGCGGGCGGAGGGTTCCGCCGTCCCAGGGGGAACTTGCCAGGAGCGAACCCGCTTGTTACACCACTCTTTCCGATGCCGTCGCTGATCACGTCGCCGCGCGGTCGCGCCCTTGCCGTCTCGATCGCAGGCGTGGCGCTCCAGGCCGCTGTCCACCTCACCTTCGGCGCGTGGCACGACTGGGACTCGATGCTCGCGCTCGCGGTCGGCATCCTCCTTGCCGTCCTCGCCGGCGCCGCCGCCGGACGGATCGCCGGTGTCGTGGTCGCCGCGGCGGGAGCGACGTTCTTCGTCGCCTGGGCGGCGGCGGACGCGGAGATCGGCGCGCTGACCGCACCGGCTTGGATCGCCGCCGGGCTCGCCGCCGGCGCGGTGTCCGATCTCCGGGCCCGGGCGAAGCGCGACCGCGAGCGCGCCGAGGCCGCCCTCGCGGCCGACGAGGGAGTCGGCCACGCCGCCTTCGCGACCGTTGCCCCGGACGACACCCTCGCAGGCTGGGGCGCCGAGGCGGAACGCGTCTTCGGACGGCCGGCGGCCGAGGCGGTCGGCGCCCCCGTCTCGCTGCTCGGGACCGAGCTCGAGCGGCTCGTCGCGACCGCCCGGGACTCGGACGGGCTCGTGGAGGGCTCCATCGAGTACCGCGACACCGGCGACGAGCCTACGATCCGGCTGCTCGTGCGTGCGCTCGCGTTCGGGACGGCGGCCGGCGACGCCGTCCGCCTTGCGGCGGCGGACGTCACCGAGGCCGTCCGGCTCGAGCGGGACCTGCGCGAGCTCGAAGCACGGCACGAGGCGCTGCTCGAGAACCTGCCGGTCGTGACGTACGCGCACGCGCCCGGGGACCGGGACTCGCTCTCGTACGTCAGCCCGCGGATCAGGCGGCTGCTCGGCTACACGCCCGACGAGCTGACTGGCACGGGCCTCGGCCGGCTCGTGCATCCCGAAGACCGCGACCGTGTGGCGGAGGAGCTGAAGGCGGCCGAGAGCCGCGGGCCGCTTCGCTCCGAGTACGTGATGGTGGCGCGCGACGGCCGGCTCGTCCCCGTTCGCGACGAGGCGACGGTCGTCCGCGACGCGGAGGGCAAGCCGCTGTACGTGCAGGGATTCATCGTCGACCTCGGCGACCGGCAGGAGCTCGTGCAGGAGCTCGAGCGGGTCGCCACGGCCCGGGGCGAGGTTCGTGCGGATGCGCTTCGGAGGCAGGCTCGGCTCGATCTCGCGGTCGCGGCGGGCGAGACGCTCGGCTCGGCGCCCGACGTCGAGAGCGCCCTCCGGCGCCTCGCCGAGCTCGTCGTGCGCGAGTTCGCCGACTGGTGTGCGGTAGACCTCGTCGAGGACGAGGGCGAGATCTCGCGCCTCACGGCCGCGCACGCGAAGCCGATCCACGACGCGGACACGCGCGCGGCCGCCCCGGACGCGCTACCCGACGGGGACGTGCGCCAGGTGGCCGAGAGCGGCGAGGCGATCGTCGTTCCGGCCCTCGACGGAGGCTCGAACGACGAACAGCCGACGGAAGCCGGCAACTCGCGGATCGTCGCGCCGCTGATCGCGCGCGGACACCCGCTCGGCGTCCTGACCTTCGTCCGGGGAGGCTCGGCTCGGACGTTCGCGGCCGACGACCTCCAGCTGGCGCTGGACATCGCCCGCCGTGCCGCCCTGACGCTCGACGCGGAGCGCCTTCACCACCGGGTCGAGCTCGAGGCGGACGCCGCCCGCGTGCTCGCCTACGTCGCCGACGGCGTCTTCCTCGTCGACCGCCCCGGCGTGATCCGGCTGTGGAACCCCGCCGCGGAGGCGATCACCGGCTTCCCGGCAGCGTCGATGGTCGGCCGCCGCCCGTCCGAGGCGATCCCCGGCTGGGAGAACTTCCGCGAGCAGATCCCGGTCGCGGACTCGGGCGGCCCGGCGCTTCCGCAGACGGTCTGGATCGAGAGCGACGACGAGCAGCGCTGGATCTCGATCTCCGCGGTCGAGTTCTTCGGCGGAACGGTGTACGCGTTCCGGGACATCACGGAGGCGCACCGGCTCGAGGAGCTGAAGGGCGACTTCGTCGCGACCGCTTCGCACGAGCTCCGGACGCCGCTCGCCGCTGTCTACGGTGCGGCGCAGACGCTTCGGCGCCACGATTTCGCGCTGGACGAGGCCGGGCGCGAGCGGTTCGTGACCATGATCGTCGAGGAGGCCGACCGCCTCAGCCGCATCGTGAACGAGATCCTGCTCGCGACGCAGCTCGACGCCGGCGGGCCCGCCCTCGCGGCGGAGCCGTTCGACCCCGCCGACCTCGTGAACCGGGTCGCCGAGGCCACGAGGTCGCACCTGCGCCCGGAGATCACCCTCGAGGTCGCCGTGAGCGGGCGGCCGCCCGAGGTCTCTGCCGATCGAGACAAGGTGCGACAGGTGCTCGTGAACCTCATCGACAACGCGGTGAAGTACTCGCCGAGCGGAGGGAACGTCGAGATCGGCGTCGAGCCCGACGGGGCGAACGTCAGGTTCCACGTCCGCGACGAGGGGCTCGGGATTCCGGCCAACGAGCAGGAGCGGATCTTCCAGAAGTTCTACCGGCTTGATCCGTCCATGACCCGCGGCGTCGGCGGCACCGGGCTCGGCCTCTACATCTGCCACGAGCTCGTCAGGCGGATGGGCGGCCGCATCTGGGTCGAGTCCGAGCACGGCAACGGGTCGACGTTCTCGTTCGAGCTGCCGGCGGCGGCCTCGGTGCCGTCAGCCGCCCCCGAGCCGGCCGAGACGACCGGCCGCGGCCGCTAGGGGACGACGAACTTCGTCCAGCCGATGCGCGGGCCGTAGCGGCCGCGCGCCTTCGGGCCGAACCCCGGCCAGACGTGCGCGATGTAGAGCCCCGGCTTCAGCGTGTAGCGGCGGCCCTGGAACCTCCACGCGGCGCCGAGCTTGTAGCGGTTCGCGGCCGGCCAGCGGCTGAGGATCTTGCGCCCGCCGCGCCAGAGCTGGACGTTGTAGTACCGGGCGCCTCTGACCTTCGCCCAGCGGAGCAGGGGCGGCGCGAGGACGGGCTCGCCCCATGCCGGCGCGAGAAAGGCGCTCGGGCGCGCGGGTGCGGCGGCGACAGGCGAGACGTTGCCGGCCAGGTCGACGCTCGTCACGCGATAGACGTACTGGCGGTCGTTCCTGACCGTCCGGTCCGCGAACGACCTCGCCGTCCGCGAGCGGAGCAGCACCTTCCAGTTCCCCTTCCCCCGCACGGCCCGCCTCACGACGACCCGCTGGTAATCCCAGTCGGTCGGCCGTGACCACGAGAGCCTGACGACGCGGTTGCCCGGCCGGGCGGCGAAGCTCGCCACCGGTACCGGGGCGATCGTGTTCGCCACCCTGACCGTGAACCCGGCCTCCACCGAGAACCCCGACCAGTCGGTCACGGTGCACTCGACGTCCGTCGCCCCGCGCGGGAACCTCGAGCCGGTCTCAGGCGAGCACACGACCTGCGGGGACGGGTCGAGGCCGTCCTCGGCCGTGACCGTGTAGGCGACGACCTCGCCGGCGCGCGCGGTCTGCTCGAACGTCAGGTTCTCCGGCACCGACGTGAACGCGGGGGGAACGTTGTCGACCACGAACGACCTGGCGTTCGAGGTCGAGGTCGTGCCCGCGGCGTTCGTGGCGCGCGCGACAGTCGTATAGACGCCGTCGGGGAGCGCGGGCGCGAGCATGGTCGTCCACGACCCGTCGACCACGGGAAGGTCAAGGCTACGCACCGGATTGCCCGCCGGCGGCGAGCCGGCGAAGACGTCGAGCTCGATCGCGGCCTGATCGGACGTCCCCGAGAGGCGCGGTGTGCCCACGCGCATAACGGTGCCGTTCGCCGGCGCGGAGAGCGCCACGCTCGGGACGCTGAGGTCGACCGTGAACGTATGGCGCGCGCTCGCGGAGGAGTTGCCGACGTCGTCCGACTGACCCGCGAGGACGTTGTACGTGCCTTCGGGCAAGGGCAGCGCCGGCGTCACCGTCACGCTCCAGGCTCCGCTCGCGTTGACGGTCGCGGTCAGCTCCCGGAAGGGCTGCCCGCCGGTCGCGTTGCCCTGCCGCACCTCGACGTCGACGCCCGAGAGATCGCCCGTCGCCGTGCCGCCGGTGCCGCTGAACTGCGGCGTCGTGTCGTTCGTGAACGTGCCGTGCGAGGGCGAGACGAGCGACAGGGCCGGCGCCGTCGTGTCCACCGTCCACGAACGGCTCGCCGCCGCGCCCACGTTGCCCGCCGCGTCGCGCGCCCGAACGGCGAACGTGTGGCCCTCCTCCGTCAGGCCGGAGTACGTCTTCGGGCTCGTGCACTGCTCTTCGGCCGCTCCGTCGAGGCTGCAGAGGAACGTGAGGTTCGGCTCGGCGTGCGTGAATCCGATCTGCGCGTTCGTCGAGCTCGTGCGCGCGGTCGGGCCCGTCACCGTGGGCGCGCTCGGGGCCGTGATGTCGACGGTGAAGGTGGTGGGCCCCGCCTCGGCTTCGTTTCCGGCAGCGTCCGACTGCTCGGCCTTGACGTTGTACGTCCCCTCCGGCAGGGCGGGCGAGACCGACACGCTCCACGCCCCGTTTGCCTGGTTGACCGACGCCGTCAGCGACCGGAAGGGCTGCCCGCCGGCCGTGTCACCCTGCCGCACCTGGACGCGCACCGTTCCGGCGTCGCCGACCGCCGTCCCAGCCGTCCCCGCGACGACCGGCGTGGTGACGTTCGTCGCGCTTCCGTCCGCGGGCGACGTGAGCGTCAGGGTCGGATCCGTGAGGTCGACCGTCCAGGCGTGGCTCGCCGCCGGGCCGACGTTCCCCGCCGCGTCGCGCGCCTGCACGGAGACCGTGTGCGCGCCCTCCCCCAGGCCCGTGTAGGACGTCGGGCTCGCACACGGCTCCTCGGCCGCTCCGTCGAGGCTGCAGAGGAACGTGACGCCTGCCTCGCCGTGCGTGAACCCGATCTGCGCGCTCGTCGAGCTCGTGCGCGCCGTCGGCCCGGTCACGCCCGGGGCCACCGGCGGCGTCAGGTCGACCGTCCACCCGTACGATGCCGCCTCGCCCGGGACGCCCTCAGCGTCGACGCCGTGCACGGCGAACGAGTGCCCGCCCTCGGTGAGC
>Ga0299913_10000334_pt1 | contig 28368 bp, 29 predicted proteins | sample RVTome_9_FD_201360 | JGI IMG/M metagenome (GOLD analysis project Ga0299913, IMG submission 201360) | Soil microbial communities from uranium-contaminated site in the Upper Colorado River Basin, Wyoming, United States - RVT155D38 (version 2) ... | reverse complement strand
GGGCTTGGCGTGTGCGGCAGCGTGGCCAGTCCCATGTGGTGCACCGCCGCGATGAAGAGGCCGGCGCTCAGGCCGACGCTCTCGGCGACGTAGTAGTTCTTCGCGTGCGACCCGTCCGGCAGCACCTCGTAGCTGCGCTTGAAGAGCACGACGACCCAGGGCGCGTCGGTGATGTGCGTCTTCACCCAGTCGGTGCCGAGCGGGGCGAGCGCCCGCTTCCACTCCTCGGGCATGCGCTCGGTGTAGCTGCGGTACTCCTCCTCCTCGGCGGCCTCGCGGATGCGCTGCTTCAGCCGCGGGTCGCTGACCGCGACGTACGTCCACGGCTGCCGGTGCGCCCCCGACGGTGCGGTGCCCGCGCTCCGGATCGCAAGCGCGATCAGGTCGCGCGGTACCGGGTCTCTCGAGAACTCGCGCGTGCTGCGGCGGCGGTCGAGCTCCGCGTACCAGTCCGCCGCCCGCGCGCGCATCGCGTCGAGCGGGCGCCGCTCGAACGCGAGCGGCACGAGCTCGGGCTCGGGAAGGTCGGGGAGGGGACGCGGCCCAGGCATCGCGCGTGGATTATCGCCGGTGCGGAACCGGCTCCAGACGGCGGTGCTTGGAGCGCCGACGCCCTGTCGGAAGGACGCTAGCCGCGCAGCGGCCGGAAGAAGGCCGCGATGTCTTCCGCGAGCAGGTCCGGGACCTCGAGCGCGGCGAAGTGCCCCCCACGGGGCATCTCGGTCCAGCGCTGGATGTTGAAGACCTGCTCCGCGAAGGCGCGCGGCGGATGGCGCGTCTCGCGCGGGAACGAGGCATAGCCCGTCGGTGTCTCGACGAACGCGTCCGGGAGCGGCCAGGGCTCGTGACGGATCGCGTAGTAGGGCCAGAAGGAGGAGTTGATCGCCTCGCAGGCCCACCAGAGGGTGATGTTCGTCAGGAGCGAGTCGCGGTCGAGCCAACCCTCGAAGTCGCCCCGGTGGTCCGACCACGTCTGGAACTTCTCGACGATCCAGGCCGCCAGCCCGGCCGGGGAGTCGGTGAGCGCGTAGGCGATCGTCTGCGGCTTCGTCCCCTGGACGGCGTGGTAGCCGGTCTCCTCGGTCTGCCAGTACTGGAGCTCCGCCTGGTAGGCGCGGTGCTCCTCCGTCAGCTCGTCCGGGAAGGGGATGTCCTGGCGCAGGGGCAGGAAGTTGAGGTGGATCCCGCGGAGCCGCTCGGCGTGGGCGGCCGCGAGCCTCGCGACCACGTAGCCGCCCCAGTCACCTCCCTGCGCCCCGAACGTCGGGTAGCCGAGCACGTCCGTCATCAGCTCGGCGAAGACGTCCGCCATGCCGACGATCTCGTACCGCCTCTGGTTCGGCGCGAAGGAGAGCGTGTAGCCCGGCAGCGACGGGGCGACGACGGTGAACGCGTCGGCCGGATCGCCACCGAAGCTCCCGGGATCGGTTAGGCGCGGGATCAGCTCGTGGAACTCCCAGATCGACCCGGGCCAGCCGTGGACGAGCAGGAGGGGGAGGGGGTCCGGCCCGACGCCCGGCTGCTGGACGAAGTGCAGGTCGATCCCGTCGATGTCGACCCGGAACTGGTCGAACGCGTTGAGCTTCGCCTCCTGCGCGCGCCAGTCGAAGCCGTCGCCCCAGTGCTCGACCAGGTCGCGCATGTAGTCGCGGTTGGAGCCGAGGCGCCAGTCGGAGCCCGGCACCTCGTCCGGCCAGCGGGTGCGGGCGAGGCGGAGCGCGAGGTCGTCGAGCACCTCGTCGGGGACGCGGAGCGTGAACGGCTCAGGCGTCATCGAGGGCAACTATCTCGTCGCCGACCGAGATCCAGCCGTCCGTGAGAATGTCCGCGTTCAGGCCGCTGCGGTGGACCAGCTCCTTGATGATCCCGGGCCGCGTCAGCTCCTGGAGGTGAAGGCACGGCTCGCAGATCATGACGCCGTAGCACTCGACCTCGCCGACGCGGAACCGCTTGCCGATCAGGTCGTTCAGTCCCATGCCGCTGACGGTCAGCTGGCGCCGGGTCTGGCCCTGCTCGAGCCCGACGTCCGCGACGATCTCGGCCTCGACGAGCGTGAGCGCGAGGCCCGGCTTCGCGCCGTCCGGGAAGAAGTAACGGTCATCCTCGAGGCCCTTGCCTGCCTGGGCCCGGATCGTCTCGACGGGACGGACGACGTCCTCGCCGGCGGCCCGCGTGTGGATGGCCTCGACCTTCACGGGCCGGCCTCCCGCTCGGTGGCGACCTCCCTGGCCCAATGCTCGTGCGTGGCCGCGACGTGCCGACGCATGCGCGCTGCCGCCTCGCCCGGGTCGCGGGCCGCGACGGCTTCGACGATGCCCGCGTGCTCGGCGGCGTCCGCCTCCTGCCAGCCCGGCGTGGCGCTCCGGCGGGCGAGGAGTTGCCGCCCGATGTCCGGCGACCACAGCGCTTCGAGCACGCGGGCGAACTGCTCGTTCTGCGCGGACCGCGCCAGCCGGATGTGAAAGCCGCGGCTGAGATCGTGCGCGAGCCGCGCGGTGGGCGCGTTGCGCTGGCCCTGGACGATGCGCTCGAGGTCGGCGACGTCTTCGTCCGTGCGCCGCTCCGCCGCCAGGCGGGCGATGCCGGGCTCGAGGACGCAGCGAAGCTCGAGGCGCTCGACGACGGCGTCGAGCCGGAACGAGGCGACGAAGAACCCGCGGTTGGCCTTGAACTCGACGAGCTCCTCGGCGGTGAGGCGGTGGAGAGCCTCGCGGATCGAGGTGCGAGAGACGGCGAGCGCAACGGCCAGATCGCCCTGCCGCAGGCGCGCGTTCGGCCCGAGCTCCCCCTCCTCGATGAGCGCGCGGATGCGCTCGTAAGCGATGTCGACGACCGAGCCGGCGTTGATCGGCTCGAGAGACACGCGGGTCGAACTCATGGCTACGCGCGAGTTTATCACTATTCAGACGATTGTTGACATTCGATTTTCGATGATCTAGCTTCGCGACGTGGTGCGCTGGAGGGGGCCGACGGGGGTCGAGGTCATGCTCGCGACCACGATCGTCCTGTGGGCGCTCAACCTCACCGTCACGCGGTACATTCTCACCCACGGATTCGCGCCGATGGCCTACACGACGGTGCGGTACGGGATCGCCGCGCTCACGTTCGTGGTCATCACCCTCGCGCTCGAGGGCACGCTGCGACCCTCGGCGGGGCACCTCGCCCTCGTAGTACTGGCGGGGCTGACGCTCTACGTCAACCAGATCGGCTTCGTGTACGCGGTGAAGACGACCTCGGCCTCGCTCGTCGCCCTCATGCTCGCGGCCGTGCCGATCTTCACCGCGCTGATCGGCATCGCCCTGCGGACCGAGAGCCTCTCGGCGCGCTTCTGGGTCGGCGCCGGGGTCTCGTTCGCCGGTGTCGGGCTCGTCGTGCTCGGCACCGGCGGGAAGCTCTCGGGAGAGCTCGGCGGGGTGCTGCTGGGGATCCTGACCGCGGCGACCTGGGCCGTCTACTCCGTCGTGATCACGCGTCTCATGCGCTGGTATTCCCCCACCCGGATCAGTGCGCTCGTACTGCCCATCGCGTGGGTGCCGATCGCGCTGACCGGTTGGCCTCAGACTCAGGCCCAGAACTACGCCCTCGGAGCCGAAGTCTGGGCGCTCTTCCTCTTCGCCACCTTCGGGCCGCTCGTGCTCACGAACGTCCTCTGGTTCCGGTCGCTCGACCGCATCGGTCCCGCCCGCGCGACGCTGGCGACGAACCTCCAGCCGTTCCTCGCGGCGGTCTTCGCGGTCGTGCTCCTCTCGGAGACGCTGGCGCCCATCCAGGTCGCCGGCGGCCTCCTCATCGGCGCCGGGATCTTCATGGCGCGCCGGCGGGGGGCGCCGGTGCCGCCGGAGTGACCACCGCGCGCTGCCGGGCCCGGAGGACGAGCAGCGGGAGCAGCCCGCCCAGAGTGGCCACCGCGGCGAACGCGAACACCCCGCTGTAGCTCGTGAGGGAGGCGATGACTCCGAGCGTCGCCGAGCCGATGGCGAACCCGAGCGCCTCGGACGCCTTCAGGCTTCCGAGCGCCGCGCTCCGCTCGTCCTCCGCCGCCAGGCCGACAGCGAGCATGAAGACCGCCGGGTAGAGGAGCGCGTGCCCGGCTCCGAAGAGGGCCGCGCCGAGGTAGAGCGCGCCCGGATGCGCGACGAGCGCCGGCACCGTCAGGCCCGCGACGGCGAAGAGCACCCCCGCCGTCGCGCTGCGGCGCGCGCCCAGCCGGTCGGGCAGCTTGCGCCCGAAGATGCGCATCGCGAGGAGCACGGCCGCGTTCGCGAGGAGGACGAGGCCGGCGCCGCGCATCCCGAGCTCCTGCGCGTAGAGCGGCGTGAAGACGAGGAGCGCGGCGAAGCCGAACATCTCGAGGCCGACCACGAGCCCCGGAATCACCGCCGAGGGGGTGAAGAGCCTGCCACTTGGGCGACGCGCAGCCGGGCCCCGCCGGGTCTCGGGGAGGAAGAGCGCCAGGACGGCGGCGGAGAGCGCGAGCCCGGCGCAGACGAGCCAGACGGCGTCGTAGGAGAGCGTGTGCAGGACGAGGTCTCCGAGGACGGGACCGAGGCCCATGCCGGCCCAGACGGAGATCGAGTAGACGCTGTAGGCCTCGCCGCGCCGGCCCTCCGGCGCGAGGTCGTTGACGACCGTGATCGCGCCGACGACGAAGGCGGCGTCCCCGATCGCTGCTGCCGCGCGCAGGGCGAAGAGCGGCCCGGGGGCCTCGACGAGGGAGAAGAGCGCGACGAAGGTGGCGAAGACGACCGGGCCGCCGAGGAGGAGGAGCCGGCGCCCGCGCCGGTCGGCGAGCCGGCCGAGCAAGGGCTGGACGGCCGCCGCTGCGAGGAAGGCCCCGCTCACGAGGACGCCGACCGCGATGTCGCCGGCGCCGAGCGGGCCCCGCATGAAGAGCGGGAGCACCGGGATCAGCATCGCCCAGGCGAGGGTCGAGACGAGCGAGTACAGCCAGATGAGCGCGAACGCGGGCCGGAACAGCGTCTCGGCCGCAGCGCCTCGAACGCGGCTCTCCATCTCTCTCCGGAGGGAGGGCTAGAGCTGCCCGGCCTCGAGGACGGTGCGGAGGAAGGACTGCGTCCGCTTCTCGCGCGGGGACTCGAAGATCTGCTCCGGCGGCCCCATCTCGAGGATCTGGCCGTCGTCCAGGAAGCACACCGTGTTCGCGACCGAGCGGGCGAAGCTCATCTCGTGGGTGGCGAGGATCATCGTCATGCCCTGCTCGGCGAGGTCGCGGACGAGCCGCAGGACCTCGTTGACGAGCTCGGGGTCGAGCGCCGAGGTGATCTCGTCGAGGAGCAGGAGCTTCGGCTCCATCGCCATGGCGCGCGCGATCGCGACCCGCTGCTGCTGGCCGCCGCTGAGCTGGTCGGGATACGCCTTGGCCTTCTCCTCGAGCCCGACGCGCCTGAGGAGCGCGAGCGCCCGCTCCTCGGCGGGCCTCTTGCCGAGCCCGCCGATCTTCATGGGCGCGATCGTCACGTTGCGCATGACGTCCATGTGGGGGAAGAGGTTGTAGCTTTGGAACACGAGCCCGATCTGGCGGCGGAGCGCCGTGTAGTCGACTCCCGGGCCGGAGACGACGTCGCCTTCGAGCCGGATCTCGCCGCCCTCGATCGTCTCGAGCCCGTTGATGCAGCGGAGGAGCGTCGACTTGCCCGACCCCGACGCGCCGATCAGGCAGACGACCTCGTGCGGGCGCACGGAGAGGCTGACGCCCTTCAGCACCTCGTCCTCTCCGAAGCGCTTGAGGATCCGGTCGATGTCGAGGAGCGCGGTCACAGCCGGCGCATCCCCGTCTTGCGCGCCTCGCGCGCCAGCAGGTAGTCGACCAGCCTCGCCTGCGGGATCGTGATCGCGATGAAGATGACCGCGACGAACGTCACCGACGACAAGTTGAAGTAGTTGCCGGCGTAGATCTTCGCCTGGCCGAAGGCGTCGATCGCGCCGACGACGAGCACGAGCGCCGTGTCCTTCTGGAGGCCGATGAAGTAGCTGAGGAGCGGTGGGACGACGCGCCGGACGGCCTGCGGCACGACGACGTAGCGGGAGGTCTGCAACGTCGAGAAGCCGAGCGATTTGGCGGCCGCCGTCTGGCTCCAGTGCACCGACTCGATCGCCGCCCTGAACACCTCGGCGACGTACGCGCTGGTCGTGATCGTCAGCCCGAGGACGATGAGCCAGGTCGTGGGCAGGTCGCTGAGGAACGGAATCCCGGCGATCGGGATGCCGAAGGCGACGAGGTAGAGCAGGATGATGAGCGGGATCGCCCGGAAGACGTCCACGTACGCGATCGCCAGCCAGCGCAGCGGTGCCATCGCCCGGCTCGGCGAAAGCCGCACGAGGGCGAGCGTCAGGGCGAACAGGAGGATGAGGCACTCGGCCACCACCGCGATCCACACGTTCAGCCAGAAGGCCCTGACCACGTCGGCCGCGCTGCGCGTGATCTGCTCCCACGAGAGGAACGTCTCGATGATCGCGGCGTCGTTTGCGAGCAGGAAGAGCAGGATCGAGAGGAGGGCGACCACCGCCAGGGCGTAACCGAGCGCGCGCCGCGCCTTCTCGCACGACCGGGCGGCAATGTGCCGCGCCTCGACGATGTCGCCATCCGACTCGAGGTCACGCGAGCGGAGCGAGAGGACGGTCGCGTGGATCGCGGGGACGAAGAGCAGGGTCGCGAGCGCGCCGAACGCGACGGCGATGATCGTCGCCGCGAGCTCCGAGTCGGCGCTCGCGTCCAGCGCCTGGACCGCTCGCAGGGGCAGGATCCACGCCCCCGCGACGACGGCGGCGACCCCGATCACGGCCGACGCGGCGAGCGCCAGCGAGCGGGGAGGGGGCGCCAGTCTCCTGACGCCCCCGGGCAGTGCATCAACGTCGACGGCCATCATGCCCTCCGTGGAGGTAGCCGGCATCGGGCCTTGGATCCTACGGATCCCAGGACTCGAGCGTGTCGGGGTCGACGTCGCAGAACGCCTCGTAGAAGTACTTCTCCTCCATCGACTTGAGCTGCCCGTCGTCGAGCATGCGCTGCACGACCTGGTCGACGGCCGCCTTGTTGGGCGAGGGCTGCTCCATGATGACCCCGGTCTCGCCGCCCGCGGTGATCTCGGCGATCGTCGTGATCTCGCCGTCGGACTCGCAAGCCGCAGCCAGCGCGACCGGCATGTCGATGAGGGCGAGGTCGATCTGGTTCGCCCGCAGCGCGGCGAACATCGCCACCGGGTCGTCGTAGGTGTTGTACTGCTGGCTCGGCATCAGCACCTCGTCGAGGAAGATCTGCTGGGCCGACCCGAGCGTCACGCCCATCTTCAGGTCCTTGAACTCGGACTGGTCGGGGATGTCGTCGCCCCGGGCGACGACGCCGCTCCAGGACGCGCCGTACGGGATCGAGAAGTCGATGTGCTCCTCGCGCTCCGGCTTGATGTAAAAGCTGTCGATGGCGATGTCGTAGCCCGCCTCGCGCCCGACGATGAGCTGCGCGAAGTCGACCCTCTTCAGCCTGAGCTCGGGGATTCCCGCCGCGTTGGCGATCTCTGCCGCGAAGCAGTAGTTGAAGCCGTCGTCGACGGACTCCTCCGTGTCGCCGTCGTACGTGGACGGCGCGATCGACGTGTAGCCGACGACGAGCACGCCGTCCGACTCCGTCTCGAACGCGATCGTCCCGGGCTCACCTTGGATCTCGCACTGTCCGTACGTGGCGGCTGCCGGCTCGCCTTCGCCGCCGCCGCCGGTCTCGGCCGGCGCGTCGCTCGCGTCCGACCCGTCGTCGTCGTCGCCGCCGCACCCCGCAGCGACGAGCATGAGCGCCGCGACGATGAGCGCGAGAGCTGCAGCGGACAACGCCCGTCCGCCCCCGCGGCCGTTCACCGTGTTCCTCCAGGGCACCATGCCCCTCCTTCCGTTCGCGTTGTCGCGCGGGCCCCGCCGGGCGCGCGCCCTAAGTCGCCGGGCGTCCCAGCCGTGACGGCGGCGCCGCAGCGGGGCGGCCTGCTGCCGGACATCGCGGCGCCGAGGGCCCCGATGTGGGCAGTCATCTCCCCCAGAACCGTCCGGGGAACCATGCGGAGGCACGTTAGAAGATCGAACATCGAATGTCAATGTTCGCTCTTTCCTTGACCCGGTGGGGGTCAGCGTTCAGGATGCGCGCGTCCCCGAGCCGGCCCGGAGCACCCGCGAGGAGGAGCGCGATGATCATCGACTTCCGGATCCAGCCCCCGTTCAAGAGCTTCCTGGGCATCTACTTCTACCGGCAGCGACCCGCCGTCCAGGACCCCGTCAGGTTCGACCCCTGGTCGATCGGGCGCCGCGAGAGCCCCTCCTACGTCAACCGCGACATCGAGCTGTTCGTCCAGGAGCTCGACGACACGGGCATCGACGTCGCCGTGATCATGGGGCAGCAGTCGGGGCCCGCCTGGGGCAGCGTCTCGAACGACGACATCGGCGAGCTGATCCGCCGCTATCCCGAGAAGCTCGTCGGCTTCGCGGGGGTCGACCCGCACGACCCGGGCGCGGCCGACGAGGTCCGCCGGAGCATCGAGGAGCTGGGCTGCCGCGGCATCTCCGTGCTCCCCGGCTGGGCCGACCCGCCGCTGCACGACGACGACCGGAAGGTCTACCCGATCTACGAGACCGCGGCCGAGCTCGGCATCCCGATCACGATCACGTCGAGCCACTGGATCGGCCCCGACATGAGCTACGCGATGCCGGAGTACATCCAGCGCGTCGCGTTCGACTTCCCGGAGACGACGTTCGTCGTCGGCCACGCATGCTGGCCGTGGGCGACTCAGGCGTGCGCCCTCGGCATGCGCTGCCTGAACGTCTACCTGATGCCCGAGTTCTACATGTACTACCGGCACATGCCGGGCGCCTCGGACTACGTCGGCGCGGCCAACAGCTTCCTGTCGCGCCGCATGCTCTACTCCTCGTGCTTCCCGACCCGGTCGCTCGACCAGGCGCTCGAGGACTTTCTGGCGCTGCCCATCGAGCCCGAGCACCGCGAGCACCTCCTGTGGCACAACGGGGCGCGCATCCTCAGCCTCGAGGCGCCTGCCGGCTAGGCGGCGCGCCGCGCCCGGTCGACCAGGTGCTCGAAGAGTCGCGCCTGCTCGGGCTCGTGCATCTTCTCCGGGTGCCAGAGGACGCCGAGGGCCGGCCAGTCGGGCGCCTCGACCGCCTCGATCGTGCCATCGTCGGCCCGGCCGACCACGGTTAGGCTCCCCGGATCGGAGACCATCTGATGGTGGAGTGTGTTGACCGAGAGCCGGGCCGCGGCGAGGACGCCCGCGAGCGTCGAGCCGTCGTCGAGCGCCACCGGGTGGCGGCGGGCGAGCGACTCGGCGGGCTGCAGCGCGCCCATGGCGGGGTGGAGCGAAGGATCGGCGACGCCCTGGGCGAGCGTGCCGCCGTGGGCCACGGCGAGGAGCTGCATGCCGCGGCAGATCCCCAGGGTCGGCAGCCGCCGCCGGCGGGCCGCGCCGATGAGCGCGAGCTCCCAGGCGTCGGCCTCGAGGTCGACGTCCTCGCAGCCGCCCTCGTCGACCGCGCCGTAGCTGGCCGGAGCGACGTCGCCACCGCCGGAGACGATCAAGCCGTCCATCCCGGCCAGCGCCTCCTCCGGAGGTGCGTCCCTCGTGACGAGGAACGGTGTCCCCCCGGCGGCCGCGACGCCCGCCGCGTAGGCGGGGTCGAGGGCGTAGAGGGCGGTGCGCTCGCCGAGCGGCGTCGGGAGCTCACGGCGCCAGGCCGTGATCGCGATCCGCGGCGCCGTCACGCCAGCGTTTCGGCGACGGCGGCTTCCTCCGACCAGTGCGAGTAGGCCTCGGAGACGTGCCGCAGCATGAGCTCGGCCGCCTGCTCGCCGTCGCCGGCCGCGACGGCCTCCGCGATCGCCTCGTGCGCCGAGGCGTCCTCGGACTGCCATTCGGGCGAGGCCACGCGCCGCGCGAGCAGCTGGCGGCCGACGTCGACCGTCCAGAGCGACTCGAGCATGCGCACGAGCTCCGCGTTGCCGGTTGCCTCCGCGAGCCGGAAGTGGAACTCCCGGCTCAGGTCGTGCGCCGCTCGCGGCGACCGTGCCCGTGCTTCGCCCTGCACCGCGCGCCTGAGCGCGGTGACCTGCTCGTCCGTGCGGCGCTCCGCCGCGAGCCGGGCGATCCCCGGCTCGAGGAGCACGCGCACCTCGAGGCGGGCGACGACCGCGTCGAGCCGGAGCGGGGCCGCGACGAAGAACCCCCGATGCCGGTGGAACTCCACCAGGGACTCGGACGTGAGGCGGTGCAGCGCCTCACGAACCGACGTCCGGGAGATCCCGAGCGAGTCCGCCAGCTCGCCCTGGTGAAGGCGCGCGTGGGGCGGGAGCTTGCCGTCGACAATAGACGACCGGATACGCTCGTAAGCGAGCTCGGTGACGGAGCCTGCGCGGATCGGCTCAAGCTTCATGGACGCACTCTAGCTCACGTCAGAACGAAGATTGACATTCGATGTTCGATCATTTAGCGTCTCCGCGCATGACCTGGTCGCCGCCGTTTGCGGGAGGAGGAAACGGCTGAAATGGCCTCCCTCGGCTCGACTCGCGACGCCAAGGCAGTGGCCGCCGAGCTCGAGGCTCAGGACGTCAGGGCCGTCCGCCTGCTCTTCCCCGACCTGCACGGGGTGGCACGGGGCAAGGACGTGCCGGTGGGCTCGCTGGGCCACGTCGCCGAGGAGGGAGCGGCGTTCTGCGCCGCCGTGCTCGCCACCGACCTGCGCCAGACGCCGGTGGTCGAGAAGACCGATGCCTTCAGCGACTTCCTCGCGCGGCCCGATCTGGGCACGCTGCGGGTCGTTCCCTGGCAGCCGGACGTGGCCTGGTGCGTCGCCGACCTCTGGCACGCCGACCGCGACGAGCGTTGGCCAGGGTGCCCGCGCGGCTCCCTCGTCGCCGTCACCGGGCGGTACGCTGAGCTGGGCCTCACGCCGCTCGTCGGCCCGGAGCTCGAGTTCTTCCTCCTCGAGCGCGACGCCGCCGTGCCGGGCGGCTACCGGCGCTACGTCGACGACGACTCGCGCTCGTACACGGTCGGCTACGTCTCCGACCCGCGCGGCGTGGTGGTCGACATGCTCGCCGCGTGCGAGCGGCTCGGCCTGCAGGTGCGTTCCGCGAATCACGAGTTCTCCAACTCGCAGTATGAGATCACCGTCGGCCACTCTCGACCCCTCGACGCCGCCGACCGCGGCTTCCTGCTGAAGGCCGCCGTGAAGGAGCTGGCCGCGCGCGCCGGTCTGGTCGCCACGTTCATGGGCAAGCCGTTCAACGACCAGGGCGGCACCGGCTTCCACGTCCATCTCTCGGTGCAGGGCGAGGACGGGGAGAATGCCTTCGCCGGCGAGGAGGGCCCCCACGGGCTGAGCCCACTGCAGGGCCGGTTCGTCGCCGGCGTCCTCGCGCACGCCCCGGCCCTGACGGCCGTCCTGGCGCCGACGGTGAACGCCTACAAGCGCATGGTCCCCGACAGCCTCGTGCCGACCCACGCGAACTGGGGGCACGACAACCGGACCGCGTTCGTCCGCGTCCCGCCCGAGCGGGGGCCCCGCGCGCGCATCGAGGTGCGGGCCGGGGACGGGGCGGCGAACGCGCACCTGATCATCGCCGCCCTCCTCGCCGCGGGCCTCGACGGAATCCGGCGCGAGCTCGAGCCGCCGCCGCCGCTCGAGGGCAACGCCTACCGGGCGGCCGACGCCGGCGAGCCGCTGCCGCGAAGCCTCGGCGCCGCTCTCGCCCTGCTGGCGGACGACGAGATCCTCGTGGCGGCGCTCGGCGAGAGCCTCGTCAAGACGTTCGTGACGATGAAGCGGTTCGAGGCTGCGCGGTTCGACGCCTGGGTCACCGACTGGGAGCTCGATGAGTACGCAAACCATCTCTGAGGCGCTCGTCCGCGTCGAGCTGGACGGCGCGCCGCGGTGGGGACGCTCGGACGGCGACAAGATCGCGCTCGATGACGGGACCCGCATCGACGCGGAGAGAGCCGAGTACCTCGCGCCCGTGGAGCCGTCGAAGATCCTCGCGGTCCACCTGTCCTACCGCAGCCGCGTCGAGGAGTACGCCGCCCGCGTGCCGCCCGCGCCGTCGTTCTTCATGAAGCCGCCGTCGGCCCTCAACGGGCACCGGCGCCCGATCCCGAAGGCCCGGGGCGCGAGGTTCCTGAACTACGAGGGCGAGCTCGCCGCCGTCATCGGCCGCCGGATGAAGGGGGTCCCGGAGGCCGAGGCGCTCGATCACGTCGCCGGCTACGCCTGCGCAAACGACGTCGGCATGCACGACTTCCGCCACGCCGACCGCGGCTCGATGCTGCGTGTCAAGGGCCAGGACGGCTTCCTGCCCCTCGGCCCCGCGGTGGTCCCGGCGCAGGCCTTCGACCCCACGGCATTCACGCTCCGCACGTTCCTGAACGGCGAGGTCGTCCAGGAGGCGGCGGCCGACGACCTCCTCTTCCCGGTCGCCTACCAGCTCGCCGACCTCTCGCGCCTGATCACGCTCGAGCCGGGCGACGTCGTCCTCACCGGGACTCCCGCGAACTCGAGGCCGATGGAAGCCGGCGACGTCGTCGAGGTCGAGATCACCGGCCTCGGCCGGCTCGCGAGCACAGTGGTCGACTGGGGCGTCGACCTGAGCGGCCCGGGCGAGCAGATGGCGGTCTCTGCCAACACGCTCCACGTCGCCCTGGCCATCTCCGAAGAGGAGGCCGAGCGCCTCGTCGAGGAGGACGCGTCGTGATCCGCCTGCGGGGCATCGACCACGTCGCGCTCGGGACGGACGACGTCGGCGCCGCCGCCGACCGCTGGTCGACGCAGTTCGGCCTGCTCGTGCGCTCGTGCGACGAGCGGCGCGCGCTCCTCTCCTGTGAGGACGAGCCGTACGCGCTCGAGCTCGTGCACGCCGAGCGGCCGGGGCACCTGCACACCGGCTTCGAGCTCGCGCGGGACTGCCCGCCCGACGAGGCTCGCGAGCACCTGGGCGCAGCGGGCATCGCCGTCGACGAGCAGGACGGGTCGCTCTTCGTCGAGGACCCCGACGGCCGCGGCATCGAGCTCGTCCCGTTCCGGGGAGCCGACCCGTTCGTCGCGCACTCGCGGCCGTCCACCTCCGTGCGGCCGGGCGCGCCGCGACGCCTCGGCCACGTCAACTGCCTCACCTCGCGGCTGGACGAGTCCACCGACTTCTACGTCGAGGGGCTGGGCATGCGGCTGACGGACCACCTCGGGGAGCAGGGCCGCTGGTTCCACGTCTCGAGCGACCACCACGTCATGGCGCTGATCGACACGGGCACGTCGCACTTCCACCACCTCGCCTTCGACGTGGTCGACATAGGGCAGATGCGCGACATGCTCGACCGTCTTGCACGCCACGGCCGCTGGCTCGGCTGGGGCCCGACGCGCCACGGCGTCGGCGGCAATATCGCCAGCTACGTCCGCATCGTCGAGGAGGAGTGCTTCTGCGAGCTCTACTGCGACATGGAGCAGCTCCAGCCCGACCACGAGCCGCGCGTCTACCCCGACGACCGCTTCTCCTCCAACACCTGGGGCCCGCTTCCGCCCCGTTCGTACTTCCGCTTCGACGAGGCCGCGATCGAGTCCGAGCGCGAGAGCCTCGAGACGCTGGGCGTCCCGCTCGAGCCGCACGTGGAGTCCCTGTGACCTTCAGGGAAGACGGATACGCCGCGATCGACTGGCTTGTCCGCTACCGCGAGCGCGTGACGGACGCCCCGGTGCTCTCGCCCCTGCGGCCCGGCGACGTGCGCGCCGCGCTGCCGTCGTCGGCGCCGGAGGAGGGCGAGCCGTTTGCGGCCGTCCTCGAGGATCTCGACCGGGTCGTCTTCCCGGGCCTGACCCACTGGCAGAGCCCGCGCTTCTTCGCGTACTTCTCGACGACCGGCTCCGACCCCGGCATGCTCGCGGAGCTCCTCATCGCCGGGCTCAACAACGTCGGGATCCTCTGGCGCGCCTCACCGGCGCTTCAGGAGCTCGAGGAAACCACGCTCGACTGGCTGGCCGGGCTCCTCGGGCTCCCACCCGGATTGCACGGCCACATCGAGGAGGGGGCCTCGATCTCGACGCTGGCCGCGCTCGCGTCGGCGCGCCAGGCCCGGCCCGGCTCGCGGGTCGTCGTGTGCTCGGAGCACGCGCATTCCTCGGTCGACCGGGCCTGCAAGGTGCTCGAGCTCGAGCTTCGCAAGGTGTCCGCCGACGACGAGTACCGGCTCCGACCGGAGAAGCTGGACCTGGAGGGCGCCTGCGCCGTGGTGGCGACGGTCGGGACGACGTCGTGCACGTCGGTCGACCCGGTCGTCGCCGTCGCCGACGTGTGCGAGCGAGACGGGGTGTGGCTGCACGTCGACGCCGCCTACGCCGGCGCGGCCATGATCTGTCCAGAGTTCCGCTGGGCGTTCGAGGGCGTCGACCGCGCCGACTCGATCGTGGTCAACCCGCACAAGTGGTTGCTCGTCCCGCAGGGCTGCTCGGCGCTCTGGACGCGGAGGCCCGAGGCCTTCCGCGACGCCTTCAGCGTCGTTCCCGAGTACCTGCGGACGCCCGACGACGTCGTCAGCTTCAGCGAGTACGGCCCGGAGCTCGGGCGCCGCTTCCGCGCGCTCAAGCTCTGGGCGGTCCTCCGCTGCTACGGAGCGGAGGGCTTGCGCTCGCGCATCCGCGAGAGCGTCCGGCTGGCGGAGCTGTTCGAGTCCTGGGTGCGCGACGAGCCCGGGTGGGTGGTCGCCGCCCCGCGTCACTTTTCCGTCGCGTGCTTCCGCCGCGACGCCTCCGACGAGGAGAACGAGGAGCTCATGCACAGGGTCAACGCCCGCGGGAGGATCTTCCTCTCGCATACGAAGCTCGACGGCCGTTACGTCCTGCGGCTCGCCGTCGGGAGCGAGCCGACGACCGAGGCGGACGTCCGCCTCGCCTGGGAAGAGCTGAGGGAGGCGGCATGAGCCTCTCCGGCTACTCGCTCCCCAGGACACCCGAGGGCCGGTCGTCCATCGTGCCGCGGCCGCCGTGGCACTACGTCGGCGACTTCATCGTCGTCGAGTACTGGGCCGACCCCGACGCGGTGCTGGCGCTCTTGCCGGACCGGCTCGACCCGCACCCGGACCCGGGCCGCTGCGCGGCGATCTTCGGCGACTGGCAGACGTGCTCGGACGGCGGGGAGCAGCTCGTCGAGCCGTCCCGGGCGCAGTACAAGGAGTTCTTCATCGTCGTCAACGCGCTCCTCGACGGGAAGGAGGTGACGACGTGCCCGTTCACGTGGGTCGACCGCGACTTCGCCCTCATCCGCGGCTGGATCCAGGGATTCCCGAAGAAGCTCGGCTCGATCGAGATCACGCGCCACTTCGGGCTCGACTGCGTCGCCGATCCGGGCCTGGGCGCGGGCGCGCGCTACGGCGGCACCTGCGGGGCCAACAACCGCCGGCTGGCGGAGGCCTCGGTCACGCTCGAGCACAAGGCCGAGCGGGGGCCGATGCACAACGCGCCGCCGCTCGTGAACGTCAGGCACTTTCCGCGGCTGGAGGCCGGGCGCCACGACGAGCCGGCCGTGCACGAGCTCGTCCGCGCCAGGAGCCGCGACCGCTCCTTCTCCGACGTGTGGGAGGGAACGGCGACGCTGGTGCTCCACGACTCGCCGGGCGAGGAGCATGCCGCGCTCGCGCCGGTCCGCCTCGGGCGCGGCTTCCGCTTCACCTTCGCGTACACGGTCGACGACCTGGAGACGGTCGCGGAGCTATGAGGCTGCTCGGGGCCCCGGGGTACCTCGAGGTGGCGGGAGTGCCGGTCTCGCCGGACCACTGGATCGCCGGGGAACGCGTCGAGAGCGGTGAGCGCTTCGTCGATCTCTCGCCGATCGACGGGAGCCGCCTGGCGGAGGTCGCGCGCGCGGGCGCCATCGAGGTCGACCTCGCGGTGCGCGCCGCCAAGGACGCCTTCCCGGACTGGGCCGCGCTCGGGCCGGACGGCCGGGCGCCGTACCTCCACCGGCTGGCCGACCTCATCGACGCGAGCGTCGAGCAGCTCGGGGCCGTCGAGTGCGCCGACAGCGGGATGCTCTTGCGCTCGCTTCGCGCCCGGGTGATCACCCGGGGGGCGCGCAACTACCGCGCCTACGCCGACCTCGCGGCCGCCCACGTCGAGCGGGACTGGCGCTCGGGCGGCACCCGCAACCGTGTCCAGCGCCTGCCGGCGGGCCCGGCCGCGGTGATCACGCCCTGGAACGCGCCGTTCATGCTCGCCACGTGGAAGACGGCGCCTGCGCTCGCCGCGGGCTGCACCGTCGTCCTCAAGCCGCCGGAGTGGGCGCCCCTGACGTGCTCCCTCCTCGCCGACCTCGCCCACGAGGCGGGGCTTCCGCCCGGCGTCTTCAACGTCGTCCAGGGCTTCGGGGAGGAGGCCGGCGGCGAGCTGGTCGCCCACCCGGCGCTCCGTCGGATCTCCTTCACGGGCTCCACGAACACCGGCCGCCTGATCGGCGTCGCGGCGGCCGCGAACGTCGTCCCCTTCACCGCCGAGCTCGGCGGGAACGGCGCCATGCTCGTCTTTGCGGACGCGGACCTCGACGAGGCGGTTCGCTACGCCTCGCTCCAGTACGACGACGCCGGGCAGGTGTGCCTCTCGTGCACGCGGCTGCTCGTCCAGGACGAGGTCGCCGACGCCTTCCTCGAGCGCCTTCGCCGCGCGGTCGACACGCACGTGCTCGGCGACCCGCGCTCCGACGAGACGACGATCTCGCCGCTCATCCACGCCGACCACCTCGCCCGCGTGGCCGGGTTCGTCACCCGCGCCGCCGCGGCCGGGGACGCGATCGTCTGGGGCGGCCGCCCCTCCGAGCTGGGCGGGCTCTTCTACGAGCCGACGCTGGTCCGGCCTCGCTCGAACGAGTCCGAGATCGTCCAGCACGAGGTCTTCGGGCCCGTCCTCACGTTCCAGACGTTCGCGGAGGAGGACGAGGCGGTCGAGCTCGCCAATTCCACGGCCTACGGCCTCTCGGCGTGTCTCCAGACGGGCTCGCCGGGGCGCGCGGAGCGGGTCGGGCGCGTGCTCGAGGCCGGGACGGTCTGGGTGAACGCCTACCTCGTGCGCGATCTGACGGCGCCGTTCGGCGGGATGGGGCTCTCGGGCATCGGCCGTGAAGGCGGCGACTACGCGCTCGACTTCTACTCCGACCTGAAGACGCTCCAGATCGCGGACGAGACGGCCCCGCGGTGAGCGATCTCCTGGCCGGGAAGACCGCGGTGGTCACGGGCGGCGCCAACGGCATCGGCGCGGGGATCGTGCGCGTGCTGGCCGAGGCCGGCGCCGCGCGTGGCGTCGTGCTCGACCTGGAGGCGGCCCTCGGCCGGGCCCCCGTGCCCGCCGGGTGGGCCGAGGTTCCCGTGGACCTCCGCGACGACGACTCCACCGCGGGCGCCTTCGCGCAGGCGCAGGCGACCCTCGGGGCGATCGACGTCCTCGTGGCCGCCGCCGGCATCGTCCCCCTCTGGACGGGCGTCGGCTCGCTCGAGCTCGAGGAGTGGGACGAGGTCTTCCGCGTGAACGTGCGCGGCGTGCTCACGAGCGTCCGCGGGGCGCTGCCCGCCATGCCGGACGACGGCGCCGTGGTCGTGATCGCCTCGCAGAACGCCTGGCGCGGGAACCCGAACCTCGCGAGTTACGTGGCGAGCAAGCACGCCGTCCTCGGCCTCGTGCGCTCGGCCGCGCTCGAGCTCGGCCCGCGCGGGATCCGCGTCAACGCCATCGCTCCCGGCTCCGTCGCCACCGACGCCTACCGCTCGCGGCTGGCGCGGCGCGAGGCGGAGGGCGGCGCCGCCGTCGACGAGGCGCTCGCGCGCGACGCGCGGACGACGGCGCTCCACCGCCTGGCGACCGTCGACGACGTCGCCAACGGCGTCCTCTTCCTCGCCAGCCGCCTCTCGTCCGGCGTCACCGGCCACCTTCTTCCCGTCGGGGCGGGCGTCGCGTGACGCCGGACGGAGCCCTCGTGACCGGGGGCGCCAGGGGCATCGGCCGCGCCATCGTCGAGGCCCTGGCCGCGCGGGGCGATCGCGTCGTAAGTGCGGACATCGACCTTCCGCGCGGCGAGGAGACCGCCGCCGGGCTCCAGGCGCGCGGGCTCGACGTCCGGGCCGTCGAGCTCGACGTGACCGACGTAGCGCAGGTCGGCCACGTCCTCGCCGAGGCCGACCGGGACGCGCCGCTTGCGACGGTCGTCTGCAACGCCGGGCTCGGTCAGGCCGCGCCCTTCGTCGAGACGACCGAGGACGAGTACGAGCGCGTGATGGCGGTCAACGTGAAAGGCGTCTTCTTCGTCGTCCAGGCTGCGCTCCGGCTCATGCTCCCGCGGGAACGGGGAAGCATCGTCACGATCAGCTCCACCTCCGGGTTCACGGCGTCGAGCGAGCCGATGGCCGTCTACGACGCGTCCAAGGCGGCCGTGCGCATGCTGACGGCGTCAGCGGCGCGGGAGGCGGCAGGCGCCGGCGTCCGCGTCAACGCGGTGGCCCCCGGGACGGTCGGGACCGACCTCGTCCGCGAGGTGCTGAGCGAGGAGGCGATCGCCCGGCTGAGCAAGGAGCGGATCCCGCTCGGGCGGCTGGCCGAGCCGGAGGAGATCGCGCAGGCCGTGCAGTTCCTCTCCTCGGACGCGGCTTCGTACATGACCGGTCACACCCTCGTCGTCGATGGAGGTTGGCTCTCGTGAGCGTTCGCGGAATCGAGCACGTCGGGATCACGGTCCCGGACCTGGAGGAGGCGACCGTCTTCCTGGTCGCCGCCCTCGGGGCGGAGGTGCTCTACGACCTTCCCGCACCGGACGCCGGGGCGTTCGACGAGGAGGCCGACCGGCGCAGCCAGGCGCAGCTCGGCACGCGGCCGGGCGTTCGCTGGCTCGGCAGCCGGATGCTCCGCGTCGGTGAGGGCCCGAGCATCGAGCTCTTCGAGTACGCCGACGAGGAGCAGCGCCCGTCCGCCGGGGCGAGCGACCTCGGGATCTCGCACTTCGCGCTCTTCGTGGACGACATGGAGGCGGCCCGCGACCGGATCGTCGCCGCGGGAGGGACCTCGTTCGCAGGCCCGACCACCCTCCCCGGCGCGGAAGCCGGCGAGGGAAACCAGTGGCTCTACACCGTGGCTCCCTGGGGAACCATCATCGAGCTCGTCGCCCGTCCCTCGCCCGAGGCGTACGAGGAGACGACGGCGCTCCGCCGGTGGCGGCCCCCGCGAGCCGAAGACGTCTGACCGAAAGGAGCGAGCGTGATCAAGGTCATGTGGTTCGTGAAGCGGGCGGAGCATCTCTCCCGCGAGGAGTTCGCGAAGTGGTGGACGGAGACGCACGCGCCCGACATCCAGGCCGAGCAGGTGCCGCACCTCGTCGGCTACATCGTCAACGTCGCAGTCGAGGACAACCTCGTGGCGAAGCCCGACGTCGAGCCCGAGTGGGACGGCATCGCCGAGGAGTGGTTCCCGACCGAGGCCGCGTTCAACGCCGTCTACGGCAAGGAGGACCGCGACGCCCACGACGACGCCGAGTCGAACACCAGCCGCGTCGAGCGCCTCGTCGTGCGCGAGATCAAGTACGTGTGATCAGCTGAGCGCGGCGGCGACCTCGCCGAGGAGCGCGACCATCTCCACGTCCTCGTGGACGATGTGCTGGAGCATGGCGCGCTCCACGCCGGCGTCCTCGTAACGCCGGAGGGTCTCGGCCACCTGCTCGACCGTGCCGACGAGCTGTGGGTTCTCCTCGTCCCCGACGAGGTCCTTGAGCCGCGCCATGCGGTCGCGGACGTCGGCCTCGTCGCGGCCCACGAGGCAGCCGAGCATCATCGAGAACCGCAGCGGCGCGCGCCCGGCCTCGCGGGCGGCGTCGTCGAGAACCCGCCGGCGCTCGCGGGCCTCGTCGAGCGTGGGAAAGACGGTGTTGTACTCGTCCGCGTGGCGCACCGCAGCGCGGACCGTCCGCGGCTTGGCCCGCCCGCCGACGATGACCGGCGGCCGCGGGCTCTGCAGCGGCTTCGGGAAGATGTCGCCGGCCTCCGACCACTGCCGGTTGATCTCCTCGAGCTGCCGGTCGAGCTCGTCGAGCCGCTCGCGCGTGGTGAGGAACGGGAAGCCGTAGGAGTCGTGCTCGGCCTCGTACCAGCCCGCGCCGATCCCGAGCTCCGCCCGCCCGCCCGAGACGTGGTCGACGGTGACGACCGACTTCGCCAGCACCGAGGCCGGCCGGAAGGTCACCGGCGAGACCATGGTCCCCAGCCGCAGGCGCTCCGTCCGTGCGGCGAGCGCCGCGAGCGTCGACCACGCGTCCAGCGACCCGGCCGGCTCGCCGCGGACGATCGACCGGTAGTGGTCCGAGCGAAAGAGCCCCTCGAGCCCGGCCGCCTCAGCGGCAAGAGCGAGCTCGAGCCATTGCTCCCACTCGATGCCCTCCTGGCCCTCGAGCATCAGGCAGATGCGCACCCGGGCATTCAACCACTCCCGGCCGCGGCCCACGTCCGGAGCGGAAGCGCCCAGGAGGATCCGAACCACGGCGCCGGGTGCTGCGCCGGGGTTAGCGCGCGCGTTCCTCGCGCGCAGCAGCCGACCGCTCGCGACGACCCTGCCGCCAGCCGGCGATCTGCGCGACCCCGCGCAGGTACGGGATGAACAGGTACGTCAGCGGAAGCGCGCGAAGGTTGTCCGTCAGCGTCGGTCGGTAGCCGCTCTGCTCGAGCCAGCGGCGGTCGAGGCCGAAGGGCAGGCCGAACCGGCGCCGCGAGCGCAGCGTCTGGACGACGGGCACCCATTCGCGCAGCCGCAGCCCTTCCGGGAGCCGGCCCGCGCGGGCCTCGTGGGCCGCGTAGGAGCTGTTCATGCTCCACACGTTGCGCAGGAACGGGCGGGCGTGCCGCCGCACCGGGTGCGAGACCGTTGCATCGTCCGCGAACACAAGGGTCGCCCCGACCTCGACGCAGCTCAGCACGAACGCGAAGTCGCCGTAGCCCGGCTGCCGCTCGTCGAAGAGCCCGACCCGCTCCGCCAGCTCGCGGCCGACGAACAGGTTCGCGGTCTCCGCGTTCCCGATCTCCACCTGGCGCGCGTGGTTCTTCGTCGACTCGGCGTCGAGAAGCGACCAGACGCCCGGATCCGCGGGAATGTCGAAGCGGATCCGGCCGGCAACCACGTCCGCGGAGCAAAGCGCGGCAAGCCCGCGCTCGAGCCACTCCGGCTCCGGGCGGCAGTCCGCGTCGCAGAACGCCAGGACGGGCGCCCGCGAGACCGCGATCGCCCGGTTGCGGGCGGCGTAGGCGTTCCTCGGCGGGCCGGCAGTGACGACGACATGCCCGTCTTCTTCGGCGACTCCGCTCGCCCCGCCGTCCGTCGAGCCGTCATCGCCGACGACCACCTCGAACTCCGACCGCGCGATCGTCTGCCGGTCGAGGCAGTCGAGGAGCGCGCGGAGGTCCTCCGCACCGTCGCGGACGGGCACGATCACGCTGATCCTGGGTACGGTCTCGGGGGAACCCACTCTCACCCGAACGCTAGGCACCGAGTCGCGTGGCGCCAATGGCCGGACAGTTAGGGGCGCCGCTGGACGTCCGGTTAGGGCCTCGGCCACTTGTTAGGTCTCTGTAAGACATTCCCTTCCAGGGGGCCGTGCTCCGGAGCCGGGGCTAGAGTCCGCCGGATGCCGTGGGCCCTTCTTTCGTTTCGGCGTGGATCGAGATCGTGCCTGGCCACGCTGTCACTCGTCGGAGCGCTCGTCGTCGCCGCCGGGCTGGCGGTCGCGCCGGCCGCCGAGGCGGCCGCTCCCAAGGTCTTCGTCTCCCCGAACGGAAGCGACGGCAGGTCGTGCAAGAGCAGGCAGGCGGCGTGCGCGAGCTTCGACCGGGCCTATCGCGTGGCGCGACCCGGGCAGGTGATCCAGGTCGCGGGCGGGAGCTATCCCGGCCAGACGATCAGGGCGGTCTCCGGCCGGAGAGGGCCGAGGATCGTGTTCAGGCCGGCGCCGAGGGCGAGGGTCGTCCTCGGCGGGCTCACCTTCTCCGGCGCCGACCGCATCACCGTCCAGGGGATGCGGACGCGGGTCAAGCAAGGCGAGCCCGGAGCCGGCAACCGCGGGGGCATCTTCGTCGGGCCCGGCTCGCGCTACATCACGCTGCGGCGGATGATCGCCGGCAGCATCAGCACCTGGAAGGCGGACCACGTGCTCGTCCGGGGCGGGAGGTACGGGCCATGCCACGCGGTCTGGAACGCGAGCAACGTCTGCGACAACAACAAGATCGACGTCTCCACGAACGTCACCATCCAGGGCGCCGTCTTCCACGACCTCCGTTTCGACCAGTCCTGCTTCGGCGGCGACTGCCACTGGGAGTGCATGTACATAAACGGCGGGCGCAACGTGACGATCAAGCGCTCGAAGTTCTACAACTGCGCGCTGTACGACATCTTCGTGACGCTTTCCGGCGACGACGCCCGGAGGATGGGCCACCGTCGGCTGCGGATCCAGAACAACTGGTTCGACACGCCCTGGACCGAGAGCCGCTCCGGAGGAGCGCGGGCGCGCCCGCACGCGGTCTCGCTCGCGTGGTGCCAGAACTCGCCGAACGGCTACCGCGACGTCTTCGTGCGCTTCAACTCGTTCCAGCGGAACACCGGGATCGAGCTCGACGGCAACCGGAGCTGCGTCTTCGAGGGCGTCCGCGTGATCGGGAACATGATGGGGAACGCGAGCCCGTGCGACTCCCGCGTCCGCTACGCCTACAACCTCCTGAGCCGGGCCCTCCGCGGCGGCCGCTGCTCCAGCACGGAGCGGATCGGCGGGAACCGGCTTCCGTACGCCAAGCAGGTGAGCGGGAGCGGCTTCAACTTCCACCTGCGCAAGCGGAGGAGCGGGGCCGACAACCGTGTTCCCAGGTCGGTCTACGGGGGCTGCGCCGTGCGCGACATCGACTTCCAGCGCCGGCCGCTGCAGCGGCGCTGCGACATCGGCGCCGACGAGCGCCGCAAGTAACGGCTAGAGATCCGGGACGTTCTCGGTGAGGCGGAACCACTGGTGCCGCTCGTTGAGCGGCCGGACACCCGGGACGCGCAGCAGGAGTCGCTTCACCCGGTTCTTCCTCGCTTCCCTAGTCCAGTAGGCCTTCCAGTACTCGTGCTTGGCCTCGGGGTCCGGGGCGTAGTACCCGCCCCCTGCGTGGAGCAGCTTCACGTCGGCGAGGTAGGCCGCCTCGTACCCCAGCTTCTCGATGTCCTCGATGTAGGCGGCATCCTCGAGCCAGAAGACCTGTCCCCGCCGCTGCTGGAAGCCGCCGACCCGGTTCAGAAGCTCCCGTGACGTGATCGCGCAGCCGCCGCCGACCGGCCCGCGCACGAGCCGGACGCCGTCGACCTCGACGGTCGTGTACTCGTGCGGCCGCTCCCGGTACATGACCCTGGCGGCCTGGTCGTGGGGGTTGTCGACGAGGTTCGCGGCGAGGAAGCCGATCTGCGGCAGCTTCTCGTAGGCCTCGAGGAGCGACCGGTCCCAGTCGGCGGGCGCGTCGATCATGTCGTCGTCCATCTCGATCAGGTACGGCGCGGACGTGAGCTCGACGGCCTTCGCGTACGCGTTCTGGCCGATGTTCTCCTCGTGGTGGACGATCCGGAGCCGCGGGTCGGTGAGCGAGTCGAGGTACTCGCGCGTGCCGTCGGTCGAGGCGTTGTCCCAGATGACGATCTCCGTCGTCGCGCTCGAGGCGCGGCCGAGCACGTTGTCGACGCACTGCCGCAGGAGGTGCAGACGGTTGTGCGTGAGGACGACGACCGCGATCACGGGGACGCCACCGCCTCCGGCCGGCCCAGCACGCTCTCCAGGTAGTCGCGCAGGTCGTCGACGAGCGAGGCGCCCTCGACCGGGGCCGGCGCTGCGGCCGGCTCGTCGCCGGCGACCGCGAGGGCGAGGCCCTCGGGGTCCTCGACCAGGGTGACGAGGCCCGCGCGGGCGAACCGCCGCCCGCACTCGGCCTGGTGGTCGTCGACGGTCTCGCCGAGCGACCGCAGCCGTGGGAAGACGACCGGCCGCTTGCCGTGCGTGAGCGAGAGCAGGATCGAGCCGACGCCGGCGTGCGTGACGACGACGCGGGCCTCCTGGACCAGCTGCGCGACGGCGTCGAAGGGCATGAACTCGACGCAGCGGGCCGCGGCCGGGCGCACGAGCGACGGTCCGTGCTGGACGACGAGCTCCTCGGTGGTCGAGAGCCCGTCGACGGCCCACAGGAGCCGGTCGAAAGGAAAGTGGCTGGCGCCGACGGTGACGACGATCATCGTCCCGAGATCACCGTGCCCGCGTAGCGCGCCCGAGGCAGGGCGGCGAGCAGCTCGGGCCACTGGGCGTAGACCCGGTCCGCGACCGGCGCGACGAGCCGGCAGCTCAGCGAAGGCCGTTCCGCGCGGGCGAGGCTCTCGATCCAGACGACGCGGGTCCCGCGCACCCGGGCGATCCAGGCGAACGGAACGGCCACGGCCGCTCCGGTGGTGACCAGCACCGACGGGCGCAGCCGGCCGATCAGCCGCCAGGCGAGGCCGAGGTTGCGCACGAGGTTCCGAAGGCTGCGCGCGCCCGGTGAGTAGGCGTAGTAGACGGGCTCCCCGCCGAGCAGCGACTCCACGTCGTTGCCGCCGTGGCTTCCCACGACCCAGGCATGGCTGCGCCCGGACCAGGCGTCGCGGAGCGACCAGAGCTGGAGGAGGTGGCCCCCGGCGGTGCACACGAGGAGGACGTCCACTCGCCCGTCCCCACCGGCGCCGGCAGCGCTCATCTCGGCGCCCCCAGCGCCTCACGGCGGCGCGCCCGCAGGCCGCGGAAGCTCTGGGCCCGGCGCAGCTCGGCCCGCACGTCGGGGTCTGAGCAGGTGGGGCGCCGCATGAGCGCCGCGGCCGTGTACCCCCAGATCATCGCGAGCGCGGTCGGCTCGCTCCGGGCGTGGTGGCCGGCGCGGGCGGCGAGGTACCAGGCGCGATAGCCCATGTAGTGGGCCGCGCGCCCGCGTGCGCTCCAGGCTCTCCAAGTCGCTCCGTCCCGGGCCCCCTCCGGTCGGTGGTGGCGGAACGGCAGCTCGGCGAGCGTCGCGGTGCGCCAGCCACGCAGGTGCGCTTTCAGCTCGTCGATCCCGTCCCAGCCCATGCTCTGCTCGAGGGGCCGCACCGCCTCGAGGCACGTGCGGCGGTACGCCCGCGCGGCTCCCCAGACGCTCGTCCCCGTGTTGCGGCGCGGCCGCCACGCGGTCCCGTCGAACTCCTCGGCGTTGCCGCTGGCGATGCCCAGCGACTCGTCGGCCGCGAAGGCGGCGAGGAGCCGCTCGAAATAGTCGGGGCCGAAGGACACGTCGGCATCGACCTTGACCACGACGTCGACCGTCTCGTCGAGGGCGTCCACGCCGGCCTCGAAACCACGGACGATCGGGGCGCCGCGCTCCGAGCGCCCGCTTTGCGGCGCGAGCACCAACCTCAGCTCGGCATGGTCCGCCAGGAGCGAGCGCACGATCTCCGGCGTGTCGTCGCTCGAGCCCGTGTCGACGACGATCCAGCGGGCCGGGAGTACGGTCTGATCGGCCACGCTCTGCGCCAGGCGGCCCAGGTTCTCCGCTTCGTTCCGAGCCGGGGTGACGACTGCGTACCGCATCGGCCTACGCGGCGGGAGCCTGCGCCGACGCCGTGTGGGGGGCCCCGACCGCCCGCGGCAGGAACGAGGAGAGCCAGACCTCCAGCATCAGCACGGAGAGGAGGAGCCGGCCCCGGGTCAGATCCTTGTCGACCGCGTGCTGCGCCACGATGTCGGCCACGACGTCTCGCCGAAGGAACTCCCCGTAACGCGGATTCGGGCCGAGCAGGTACTCCGGGATCTCCCCGGCGGCCTGCGCCGCGAACCAGCGGTCGATTGACGCCGCGAAGAACCCCACCTTCGGCTTTTCGAAGACGCGGTCGGGAACAAGCCCCCGCCCGGCGCGCCGGAGGATGTACTTCGTGGTGGTCAGCCGGCGCACCTTCAGGTCGCTCGGTATCGTCGCGGCGAACTCGACCAGATGGTGGTCGAGGAACGGCACGCGCACCTCGAGCGAGTGCGCCATCGACGCGCGATCGAAGTACTGAAGCATGTCGTCGACGAGCGCGAGCTGTCCGTCGATGTAGAGGGTCGCCGGGAGCGGCTCGTCTTCGACGTCTCCGAGCCGGCTCTCGACGGCGCGCCGCGCGGCCCGGCCGTCGAGCTCCGCCAGGGGGCCGCAGAAGAGACGCGAGCGGAGGTCGTCGTCCACGTGCCCGCTCATGGCGAGGAGGCGCTCGACGGAGTCCGACGCCGCCAGCGTCCGCGCGGCGCGCCGGACACGGCTCGGGCCGAGGCCGGCGACCGACGTCGCGGCCGCGCGTGCAAGCCTCGGCACGCGCGCCCACGCCGCGGCCGCGGCGGCGGCTCGGTGCTTCGCGTACCCGCCGAAGAGCTCGTCGGCGCCCTGCCCGGACAGCGCGACGGTGACGTGTCTCGCTGCGAGCTCGGACAGCGCCGACAGGCCGAGCGAGGAGAGATCCGCGAGCGGCTCGTCGAGCTGCCAGACCAGCGTCTCGAGGTCGATCGCCGCCTCGGACACCGAGAGCTCGAGCTCGTGGTGCTCGGCGCCGAGGGCGTTCGCGACGAGCCTCGCGTCGGCGAGCTCGTTCGTGTCACCGTCCTCGGCGAAGCCGACGGAGAAGGTCTTGACCGGCTCGGTCATGTTCCGCGCCATCAGGGCGGTGACGATGCTCGAATCGATGCCGCCGCTCAGCATGGCGCCCAGCGGGACGTCGCTCATCAGGCGGCAGCGCACGGCCTCCTCGAGCTGGGCGAGCAGCCCCTCCGCCCACTCGTCCTCCGTACGACCGGCCTCCGGCGCCGGCCTCGGGTATGCCCAGTAGGCGTCGGTGACGACCTCGCCCTCGCCGATGACCAGGCGGTGCCCGGGCATGAGCTTCGAGACGCTGGCGAGCGGCGTCTGCGGGCCGGGGAAGAACCCGAAGGAGAGGAACGCGTCGATCGCCTCGTAGTCGAGCTCGGTGGTCACCAGCCCTGACGCGAGCAGGCTCTTCAGCTCGGAGGCGAACACGACCACGTCGTCGGCGCGCGCCCAGTAGAGGGGCTTGACCCCGAGGCGGTCGCGCGCGACAACGGTGAGGCGGCGCCGCCCGTCCCAGACCGCGAGCCCGAACTTGCCGCGGAGCCGCTCGGGAAGCCTGGCGCCGGCCCGCTCGTACAGGTGCGGCAGGATCTCGGTGTCGCAGCGGGAGCGGAAGACGTGCCCGTCCGCGGCCAGCTCGCGCCGGATGTCGAGGTGGTTGTAGAGCTCCCCGTTCTGGACAGCCCAGACGTCGCCCGTCTCGTTCGAGACCGGCTGATGCCCGCCCTCCACGTCGACGATGCTGAGCCGACGGACGCCGAGGGCGATCCCGTCACGAAGGTACGTGCCGCGGTCGTTCGGTCCACGGTGGGTCATGGCGTCGGTCATGCGGTCGAGGACCTCGGGCATGACGACCGGTCTCGGCTCCCCGCCGATCTGGGCTACACCGCAGATGCCGCACATCTGACTGCAACGTATCCAAGGCCAGCGGGCGAAGCGACTGCCGTTCGGTCAGCCTGGCGCCGGCATGGGCCTAGCCCTTCGGATAGGCGGGGTCGCGTGGCGATGCGCCGTCGGGATCCCGGAGCCGCCGGATCCGGCCCCCGTGGGCGCCGCGGGCGCCGGAAGGCGCGGGAACCAGGCACAAAGGACTATGCGAACGAGGGTCGCTCACCTCGGCGGGCGTCACTAGCATCGGGACGAGCGGGCACGAGCGGCGGGCCCTTGAGACATCGAGAGCCGACAAGCGACACCGATGACCATGGCTGAGCACCCGAAGCCGGCAGCAGCCGGCCTTTCACTTCCTGCGCGGGTGACGATCTTCGTCCCCACCTACAACCGTGCGCACTGGGTCCGCGGGGCGATCGAGAGCGCGCTCGCGCAGACCTTCCCCTCGTTCCACGTCGTGGTCTCGGACAACGCGTCGACCGACGCCACCGCCGACGTCGTCGCCGGCTACGACGATCCGCGGGTCACCTACGTGCGGCTCGAGCAGCACCTCGGGCTCAACGAGCACTTCAACCTCTGCCTCGAGCGTGCGTCGACCGACTATGTCTTCCTGCTCCCGGACGACGACCGCATGGAGCCGGGCCTGCTCGAGCAAGCGGTCGCGGTCCTCGACGCGAACGAGCGGGTCGGGGTCGTCCACGGCCAGGTGACGGTCGTCGACGAGGAGGGAGCGCGAATCGCCGAGGGCCACGGCATGACGGGGCTCCACGCCGACGCCGTCGAGACGGGAGAGGAGTTC
>Ga0299913_10000333_pt1 | contig 28383 bp, 29 predicted proteins | sample RVTome_9_FD_201360 | JGI IMG/M metagenome (GOLD analysis project Ga0299913, IMG submission 201360) | Soil microbial communities from uranium-contaminated site in the Upper Colorado River Basin, Wyoming, United States - RVT155D38 (version 2) ... | reverse complement strand
GTGTGGTCCGCACTCGAGGCGGCGCAGATCGCACACCTCGTCCGCAGCCTGCCCGACGGGCTCGACACCGTGGTGGGTGACCGCGGCTACCGGCTCTCCGGCGGGGAGCGGCAGCGGCTCGCGATCGCCCGGCTGCTGCTCAAGGCGCCGTCGATCGTCGTCCTCGACGAGGCGACCGCCCACCTCGACAGCGAGTCGGAGGCAGCCGTCCAGCGCGCGCTCGACGCCGCGCTCGCGGAGCGCACCAGCCTGGTGATCGCCCACCGGCTCTCCACCGTCCGGAACGCCGACCTCATCCTGGTGCTCGACGAGGGCCGGATCGTCCAGTCCGGAAGCCATGCCGACCTGCTCGCCGCGGGAGGGCTGTACGCCGACCTCTACCGCACCCAGTTCTTCGAGAACGCGGCTCCCTTAGGGTCGTAGTCATGGACCTCGATCTCGACGGCCGTGTCTACATCGTCACCGGAGGTGCCCGCGGGCTCGGCCGCGCGACCGCCGACTGCCTCGTCGCCGAAGGGGCCCGCGTCGTGATCTCGGGCCGCAGCGACGAGGCACTCACCGCCGCCGTCGCCGAGCTCGGTGACCGGGCGCTGAGCCTGGTTGCCGACAACGCCGACCCAGCGACTCCGCGGCGCCTGATCGAGGCGGCCCGCGACACGTGGGGCCAGGTCGACGGCGCGCTGATCTCGGTCGGGGGCCCGCCGGTCGGCACGGTCACCTCCGTCACCGACGAGCAGTGGTCGTCCGCCTTCGAGTCGGTCTTCCTGGGCGGCGTCCGGCTCGGTCGCGAGATAGCGCAGGCGCTGCCGAGCGGCGGCTCCCTGGCCTACGTGCTGTCGTCCAGCGTCCGCTCCCCGATCGCGGGCCTCGCCGTGTCCAACGGCCTCCGACCCGGTCTCGCCATGGTCGCGAAGACGCTCGCCGACGAGCTGGGCCCGGCCGGGATCCGCGTCAACGGCCTCCTGCCGGGCCGGATCGCCACTGAGCGGGTCGCCGAGCTCGATGCGTCGACCGGAGACGCGGAGGCGGCTCGTGAGGCTGCGCTCAGTGGCATCCCGCTGGGCAGGTACGGCGAGCCGGAGGAGTTCGGACGGGTCGCCGCCTTCCTGCTCTCGCCGTCCGCCTCATTCGTCACCGGGGTGATGGTCCCCGTCGACGGCGGGATGCTGCGCGCCCTGTGACGGCCGCGCCGCGCGCGGTCCGCGGCGCTCGTCCCACGCCAGGTAGCCGAACCCGAAGAGCGCGAGCACCCCGAAGAACCACCACTGCAGGCCGTAGAAGAAGTGCGGGCCGTTGTCCAGCTCGGGCAGCTCGACCGGGGTCAGCGCCACGTCCGGCGGCGGGTCCTCGGAGCGGAGCTCCACGAAGCCGCGACGCACCTCGCGACCCAGCGCCGTCCCGATCCGGCTGCTGGAGATCGCCCGGGTCGACTGGTCGACCACCTCGGTGCTGTCGCCCGTGGCGTCCGCCCGCGCCCAGCCCGTGATCGTCACCTGACCCCCGGGTGGCGCCGGTACGTCGCCGGAGTCGGTGCCGCGGTTGTCGGCCTGCACCCAGCCGCGGTCGACGAGCACCGACGTGCCGTCGTCGAGCACCAGAGGGACGACCACGTCGACGCCCGAGGCGCCGTCTCGGGTGCGGTAGCGCACGATCACGGTGTCGGCCGCGTCGTACTCCCCGGTCGCCGTGACGAGCCGCCACTCGTCGCTCGTGGCGACGCCACCTTCCGGGGGCAGCACCTCAGTCGCGGGGGCCGGCGCCAGCGTCTCGTTCCGCTCCACGACGGCGTTGCGGGCCTTCCGCTCCTCGAGCCGGTCGAACTGCCACTCGCCCAGCCACCAGGCGGCCCACGCCAGCAGCACCACCACGATTGCGAAGCCGATCCAGCGTCGGCTCAGCAGGAACCGCCACGTGCGCACCCGGCGAGGCTATCCGGCCGCCGGGCGCCGTCCGGCGGTGCCCAGGGCGGCCCTAGACTCGGCCCATGGAGCAGACCGCACTCGAGGACCGCTACGGGCGGGTCGCGACCGACCTCAGGGTCTCGCTGACCGACCGCTGCAACCTGCGGTGCTCCTACTGCATGCCCGCCGAGGGGCTCGACTGGCTGCCCGGCGACGAGATCCTCAGCGACGACGAGGTCGTCCGCCTCGTCGGGATCGGGGTCCGGCGCCTCGGGGTCCGCGAGGTGCGCTTCACGGGCGGCGAGCCGCTGGTCCGGCGTGGCCTGGTCGACATCGTGCGTCGCACGAAGGAGCTCGACCCGACCGTCGATGTCAGCCTCACCACCAACGCGCTCGGGCTCGAGCGCACCGCGCAGGCGCTCGCCGACGCCGGCCTCGACCGGGTGAACGTCAGCCTCGACACGGTGCGCGGTGAGACCTTCCACACGATCACCCGACGCGACCGCTTCGACGACGTGATCGCGGGCCTCGCGGCCGCACGCGCTGCGGGACTGACGCCGGTGAAGATCAACGCGGTGCTGCTACGCGGCACCAACGACGACCAGGCGCCCGAGCTGTTGCGCTGGGCGCTCGCCGAGGGGTACGCGCTGCGTTTCATCGAGCAGATGCCGCTGGACGCGCAGCACGACTGGAGCCGGACCGAGATGGTGACGGCCGACGAGATCCTGACCAGCCTCGAGCGTGAGTTCGTGCTCACCCCCGCGGCCGAGCCACGGGGCAGCGCCCCGGCCGAGCTCTGGACGGTCGACGGCGGCCCCGCCACGGTCGGCGTCATCGCGTCGGTCACCCGACCGTTCTGCGGCGACTGCGACAGGGTGCGGCTGACCGCCGACGGCCAGGTCCGCAACTGCCTGTTCGCACGCGAGGAGTCCGACCTGCGCGCCGCGTTGCGGGCCGGCGCGTCCGACGAGGACCTCGCGGAGCGCTGGGTGGTCGCGATGCGCGGCAAGCGCGCCGGCCACGGCATCGACGACCCGACGTTCCTCCAGCCCGACCGGCCGATGTCGGCCATCGGCGGCTAGCCCGCGTCGTCCGGGATCTCGTCGACCGGGACCACCTCGCGCAGGAACTGCCGGGCGGTCAGGAAGTCGCCCAGTGTCGTCCGGTGCTCGTCGCATGCCAGCCAGACCTTGCGGCGGTGGGACGTGTGGAGCTTCGGGTTGTTCCAGAGCAGCCCCCACGTGGCCGCCCGCGGGCAGCCCTTGGCGCTGCAGGTGGGCACGTCCTCGCCGTCCATCCGGGCATCGTCGCAGGCCCGTGCGAGGCTCCCGATCGGGGCCCCTGCGAACAGCCACGGTGCCGGACGCCACGCGGGTGTCCGGCACCGTGTTGAACTGCGACGGGGGAGACACAGTTCGTCTTCGAGTCTCCGGGTTCACGTACCGGAAGTCAACTGTTCCGGGACCGCGACGGGCCTTCGGAATCAGTCGTGTGCGGCAACGCGAGCCGCGCCTCCGGCCCGCTCTTCAGGGCGAACCCGTCGGACCTCGTCGACCTCGCGTTGGCCATCACGACCGCGACGTACGGCAGCACGACCGCGCCCGCCACGAGCACCCACCTGATCCACCCCTCGGTGAGCACGGCTCCGATGAAGCAGACGGTGCGCAGCGACATCGAGAGCACGTACCGGCGCTGCCGGGCAGCGATCTCGTCGTGGCGGCTCGTCGACGCGGTGGTGATGCGGATGGCCCCCTCGTGGGCCGCGCGCTCGCGCGTCATGACTCGATGGTACGTCGCTACGATCGACGTCCCAGGGCGGCCACCAGGCGCCCGGTCCAGGCCAGCCGGAGGAACCCATGTCCAACCGCACGTACCGAGTCACCGAGATCGTCGGGACCTCGCCCGACGGGATCGACCAGGCCATCCGCAACGGGATCGAGCGGGCGTCGACGACGCTGCGCCACCTCGACTGGTTCGAGGTCACCCAGATCCGGGGCCAGGTCAAGGACGGCGGCGTGGAGCACCTCCAGGTCGGGATGAAGCTGGGGTTCCGGCTGGAGGACGAGTAGCGCGCTGCCTGGGCTCGTTTCGGACTACCGACCGGTAATCACTAGCGTCGTTGACCGTGAGTGACCACGAACCCAGATCCGTGCTCGTCACCGGCGGCAACCGTGGCATCGGCCACACGATCGCCGCGGCCTTCGTCGCCCAGGGCGACCGGGTGGCGGTCACCAGCCGGAGCGGCGGAGGGCCCGACGGCGCCCTCGACCTGACGTGCGACATCACCGTCCCCGAGGCGGTCGACGCCGCGTTCACGCGGATCGAGGAGGAGCACGGCCCGGTGGAGGTGCTGGTCGCCAACGCCGGCGTCACCGCCGACACGCTGCTGCTGCGGATGACCGAGGACGACTGGTCCCGCGTCATCGACACGAACCTCACAGCCTCCTTCCGGCTGGCCAAACGGGCGGCCAAGGGGATGCTTCGGATGCGGCGGGGCCGGATCGTCCTCATCTCCTCGGTTGTGGGGCTGAGCGGCCAGGCCGGCCAGGTCAACTACGCCGCGTCCAAGGCGGGTCTCGTCGGGATGGCGCGGTCGCTGTCGCGTGAGCTCGGCTCGCGCTCGATCACGACGAACGTCGTGGCGCCCGGCTTCGTCGACACCGACATGACCGCGGTGCTCTCGGACGACCAGAAGACCGCGATCATGGGGCAGGTGCCGCTCGGGCGCTACGGCACGACCGAGGAGGTCGCGGCAGCAGTCCTGTGGCTGACCGGCGAAGGCGGCGGCTACGTGACCGGAGCCGTGATCCCGGTCGACGGCGGACTCGGAATGGGGCACTGACATGGGCATTCTCGACGGCAAGCGGATCCTCGTCGCGGGGGTCACGATGGACTCCTCCATCGGCTTCGCGACGGCGCGCGTGGCGCAGGAGCAGGGCGCCACGGTGCTGATCTCCAACTTCGGCCGAGCGCTCGGCATCACCAAGCGGATCGCCAAGCGGCTCCCGAGCGAGCCACCGGTGCTCGAGCTCGACGTCACCGACCAGGCCCACCTCGACGGGCTCGACGCCGCCGTGCGCGAGCATGTCGACGGGCTCGACGGCGTGGTCCACTCGATCGCCTACGGCAACCCCGAGACGCTGCTCGGAGGCAAGTTCCTCGAGGGCCCGTGGGAAGACGTCGCCCAGGCGGTCCAGGTCTCGGCGTACTCGCTCAAGGCGCTGGCGGTCGCGGCCCGGCCGCTGATGCAGCCCGGCGGCTCGGTCGTCGGGCTCACGTTCGACGCGACGACGGCATGGCCGGCGTACGACTGGATGGGCGTGGCCAAGGCCGCCCTCGAGTCCACCTCCCGCTACCTCGCGCGCGACCTCGGCCCGGCGGGCATCCGGTGCAACCTGGTCTCGGCCGGGCCGCTGAAGACGCTCGCCGCCAAGGCGATCCCCGGCTTCGCGGACCTCGAGTCGTTGTGGAAGGACCGGGCGCCGCTCGGCTGGGACGAGAGCGACCACGATCCCACCGCTCGCGCGGTCTGTGCGCTGCTCAGCGACTTCTTCCCGGCGACCACCGGCGAGATCGTGCACGTCGACGGCGGCTTCCACGCGATGGGTGCCTGAGCGGCTTCGGTAGCGTCGCCCGCGTGACGTGCCTGGTCGAGCTCCGGGTCCTCGAAGGACCCAACCTGTACTTCCCTCGTGCAGCCGTGAAGCTGACGCTCGACATCTCGCCGTTGGCCGCAGTGCCGACGGAGACGGCGGCTCGCTTCGCCCGTCGGATCGGGCTGGCCGAGGCCCGGCCGGGCGAGCCGGAGACCGGGTTCCGGCAGCGCTTCGCCACCAGAGCGGTCGCCCGGCTCGTGCGGACGCTGGCGACCGAGAGCGGGACCGCGCGGCTCGCCGTACGGGTGCGTCCTACGAGCGACCAGCACCAGGTCGTGGTGGCCTACCCCTGGCGGCACCGGGAGCGGGCGCAGGTGATGGGCCAGGCCGTGGCTGAGGTCCTCGACGCCGTCCCGAGCGCGGACGTCGACGCCGTGGTCGCGCGCGCGGCGGCGAAGGTCGCGGCGTCCGAGCCGGGGGAGGGCCCCCGCACCCTGACCCCCAAGGTCCCGGTCGTGGCCGTCACCGGCACGAACGGCAAGACGACGACGAGCCGGATGATCGCCCACATCGCCCGCACCGACGGCCGGCTGGTCGGCTGGTCGAGCACCGACGGCATCTACGTCGACGGCGTGCTCGTCGAGGCGGGCGACTACTCCGGCCCGAGCGGCGCCGGCCGGGTGCTCGCCCACGCGGGCGTCGAGCTCGCCGTCACGGAGACGGCACGCGGCGGGATCCTCCTCAAGGGGATCGGCCTGACGCGCAACGACGTCTCGGTCGTCACGAACGTCTCGGCCGACCACCTCGGCCTGCACGGCATCGACACAGTCGACCAGCTGGCCGAGGTGAAGGCGGTGGTCCCGCGGATCACCCGGAAGGACGGCTGGGCGGTGCTCAACGCCGACGACCCCCGGGTGTTCGCGATGCGCTCCGCGGTGAAGGCGCAGCCGTGGGTGTTCGGACGCGACGCCGACTCGCCGGCCATCCGCGACGTGCTCTCGCACGGGGGACGGGCGACGACCGTGATCGACGGCTGGGTCTCGGTGCTCGTGCCGAACCGCGACCCCGACCCGCTGGTCGAGCTGGTGGACGTGCCGATGACCCTGGCGGGGCTGTCGCGGTTCAACGTGGAGAACAGCCTGGCGGCCGCGTCCGCGGCGCTCGCGGTGGGGATCCCGCGCGACGTGGTGGTCGAGGGGCTCCGCAGCTTCCTCCCCGACGCGGAGCACAACCCGGGCCGCATGAACATCTTCAGCGTGGGCGAGGTGACCGTGGTGGTCGATCTTGCCCACAACGAGGCCGGGCTGGAGGCGCTGCTCGAGATCATGGCCGGCGTACGCCGGGCCGGCGGTCGCGCGCTGCTCGGGCTCGGCGCGGTGGGGGACCGGCAGGACGACCTGATCGAGCGACTGGGCGAGATCGGCGCCATGGGGAGCGACGTGGTCGTGATATGCCACAAGCAGCGCTACCTCCGCGGCCGCACCGTAGAGGAGCTCGAGGGTCTGCTGCGGGCCGGTGCCGAGCGGGTCGGCGTCCCCGACGTCCCGGCGTACCCGACCGAGGTCGACGGGCTCGCGGCGCTGGTGGCGCAGGCGGAGCCGGGCGACGTCGTCGGACTGATGTGCCACGCCGAGCGCCCCGCGGTCTTCGCGTGGCTCGCCGAGCACGGCGGCACCTCCGACAGCCCGGCGGACCTCGCCGCCAAGGTGCGCGCCGCGGGACGGCCGTGACCGACCACCCGGGGCCGCTCGTCGTCGGCACGGTGACCGACGGAGAGCGGCACCTCGACCTGCGCGGGCCGGCGCCGTTCCCGCCGGACCAGCTCTTCCAGATCGGGTCCGTGACCAAGACGTTCACGGCGCTGCTGCTCGCGAGGCGGCTGGTCACGGGAGAGCTGACATACGACACGCCGGTCGCCGAGCTCATGCCGATCGCCTCGGCCCTGCGTGAGGAGCGGCCGGTGTCGGTCGGCGAGCTCGCGACGCACACCTCGGGGCTGCCCCGGATCCCCGCGAGCCTGTGGCGTCGCGCCCTGACGTTCGACGACAACCCCTACCAGGCCTACGGGGAGGATCGGCTCGCCGGCGACCTCGCCCGGGCGCGACTGCGCGGCCGCGGCCGCACGCGCTACTCCAACCTCGGGATGGGCCTGCTCGGCCACGCTCTGGCCCGCGCCGCCGGGACGACCTTCGACCGCCTGGTGCGCACCGAGATCTGCGAGCCGCTGGGCCTCCGCGACACCACGGGGGAGCCGACCGGCGATCAGCGGTCCCGCCTCGCGACCGGCCACCGGCGCCGGGGCAGACCGCGGGACGTGGCCTGGGAGTTCGACGCGCTCGCGGGTGCCGGCTCTCTCTGGTCGACGGGCAACGACGTCCTCACCTACCTGCAGGCGCACCTCGCGCCACCGGAGGGAGTGCTGGGCGCCGCGCTGCGCCGGGTGCTCGCCGACCCGGTACTCGCCTGGCAGCCGCTTCCCCACGGTCGTCACCGTGGGGTCTGGTGGCACAACGGCGGGACCGCCGGGTTCCGCAGCATGGTCGTGCTGGACCCCGCGCGGAACCGGGCGGCGGTGGCGCTGGCAGCCATCGACAGGGGCGTCGAGGCGATCGCCCTGGGGGCACTCGGACGCGACTGAGCCGGTGCGTCTGCTGTGCGCGGGTAGTCTCCCGTCGTGGCCGTCGTGGCCGTCGTCCAGGTCGCGGGTCAGCAGCTCTACTACGAGGAGCACGGAACGGGGACGCCCATCCTGGGCATCCACGGCAGCCCGAGCGCGGCCGCCTTCTGGGAGGGTGCGGCCGCGACGTTGTCCTCGCTCGGCCGGGTCCTGATGTACGACCGCCGGGGCTACCGCCAGGTGGCCACCTCGTCGATCCCGCGCACCCCGTCGTCCTCGACTTCCTCACGGAGGTGCTCGGGCGCGACTGAAGCGCCGGCGGGTCTTCCCTGCCGCCGGCGCTCAGTCGAGACTCGTCAGGCGCTCAGTTGAGCGGGCACTCCGCGAGGTTGTTGTCGTCGTCGAGCCGGGTCGCGGCAGCGATCATGGTGGCGCGGTCGTTGCTCTCGAACGCGGTGTTGACGAAGTTCACCAGACCCGGTCGGCCGTCCTCACCGGCACCGACGCGACGCCACGGGTAGCCGACGCCGTCGTGTGCGGCGTTGAGCCACGCGGCGGTCGAGGCGCGAGCCAGGATGCGGGCGGCGCCGTCGAGCCCCGGACCACCGGGCAGGCTCAGCGCGTCCAGCAAGGTCACGCCGGCGACGTTGGCGCGGGCACTGGTGTACGCCGCTCCGTAGAGGTCGCCGGGTGCGGCCTCCTGCCAGCTGTCGGTGTGGTTCTTCCAGTAGCCCGGCGTGCAGCCCTCGTGGCCGGTGCCGACGGCCTGTGCCGCCGGTGCGACGGACAACGTCGCGATGACGGCGACGAGCGCAGCCAGGACGCTCTTGATGATCATGCTCATGTGGTTCCCCCCTGATTGGTCTTCCCTGAACGCGGACCTGGGAAGCCCCCCAAAGCGTCCCCCGTTGCTGCCCGCTCGAGCCAGCATCCGTCTGCCGGGGTCCCACGTCATGGTTCAGCGGCGGAACAGGATGGAAACGACAGTCGCGCTCAGGAGTCCGCGCTGGCCGGCGCGTAGTCCGGGTCGGCAGCGGGGGCGTCGGCGCTGGCCCCCGCCCCGGCGTACGCCTGGTTCGACCAGTTCTCGAGCTCGCTCATGACAGCGCCGTGCTTGTCGACGCACACGACGAGCAGGTCGCCCTTGTTGGCGCGACTCATCGCGTGACGGACCGCCTCGATCTCCTCCAGGACGACCTCCACCTGCTTGCACCGGGCGCCGGCGGCGATCGCGTTCTCGACGCCCTGGCGGACCAGGCCGGCCACGTCCCCGCGCTCACGCCCGCGCAGCGCCTCGTCCTCGCGCACGATGACGACGTCGAAGTGGGCGGCGGCGATCTCGCCGAGCTCCACCATGTCGGCGTCGCGTCGGTCGCCGGCGGTGGCGATGATCCCGATCCGCGACGGCCGGGCCAGGTCGTGGGACGACGAGAGCGACTCGCCGACCCGGTCGACGAAGTCGCCGAGCATGCGCATGCCGGGCGCGTTGTGGCAGTAGTCGACGATGACGTTGATCCCGTTGACCTCGACCTCGTTGAGGCGGCCGGGGGACAGGTAGTAGTTGGTCGAGAACGTGCGCATCCCCTGCCGGATGTCGTGCAGGGGGGCGTTGGCGGCGAACGCCGCGGCGGCCGCCGCGAGCGAGTTCTGGACGTTCATCCGGGCGCGGCCGCCGAAGGTGGCCGGCAGGAGGTGGGTCCAGGCCAGCTGCATCTCGCGCCGGCCGTGCTTCACGACGATCATCTCACCGCGGTCGGACGGGTTCAGGACGAGCGCCTTCCCGCCCCGGCGGCAGTGGGCCTCGATCATCTCCCGGGTCGCGCTGCCCGGCTCCTCCATCGAGAACCAGATCACCTCGCCGCTGCACTTGCGCCGCATCTCCCGGACCAGCGGGTCGTCGGCGTTGAGGACGGCGGCGCCGGTGCGCGGGACGGCCTCGACGATCACGGCCTTGACGTCCGCCAGCTGCTCCACGGTGTCGATGCCGCGCAGGCCGAGGTGGTCGGGCTGGACGTTGAGGACGACCGCGACGTCGTTGCGCTCGTAGCCGAGCCCCTCGCGCAGGATCCCGCCGCGGGCCACCTCGAAGACCGCGAAGTCGACCCGAGGGTTCTGGAGCACCATCCGCGCCGATCGTGGCCCCGACGCATCGGCCCTGATCAGGAGCCGCTCGTCGATCACCACCCCGTCGGTGGACGTCATGCCGACCTTGCGGCCCATCCCCTTGAAGATGTGGGAGATCATGCGCGCGGTCGTCGTCTTCCCGTTCGTGCCGGTGACGGCGACGATCGGGATCCGGGCGGTCGCGCCGGGCGGGAAGAGCATGTCGACGACCGGCTTGGCGATGAACTGGGGCTCGCCGATCGTCGGGTGGGTGTGCATTCGGAACCCGGGAGCGGCGTTCACCTCACAGATCGCGCCGCCGGTCTCCCGGACCGGCTCGGTGATGTCCGGGCAGATGAAGTCGATGCCGGCGATGTCGAGCCCGATCATCCGGGCCGCCTCCTCGGCGATGTCGACGTTCTCCGGGTGGGCGTCGAAGGTGCGGTCGATCGAGATGCCGCCGGTCGACATGTTGCCGGTGAGCGCGAGCCTGACCATCTCACCCTGCTCGGGGACCGACGTGAGCGTGTGGTCCTGCCCGGCGAGCACCTCCTCGGCGGCCGCGTCGATCTTGATCCGGGTCAGCACCTTCTCGTGGCCGACGCCGCGGCGGGGATCGGCGTTGGTGAGCTCGACGAGCTCCTCGATGGTGGAGGTGCCGTCACCGACGACGTGGGCGGGCACCCGCTCGGCGATCGCGACCATCCGGCCGTCGATGATGAGGCACCGGTAGTCCTTGCCGGTCACGAAGCTCTCGACGATCACCCAGCCGCGGCGCGACTGCTCCTCCGCGACGGGGAACGCCTCGCGGACCGCCGCCTCGTCCTGGAGGTCGAGGCACACTCCCCGGCCGTGGTTGCCGTCGAGCGGCTTGACCACCACGGGGTAGCCGATCCGGTTCGCCACGGAGACGGCGCGGTCGGCGGTGCGCACGGAGTCCTGCTTGGGGACCGGGAGGCCGGCCGCGCCGAGCAGCCGGGTGGTGAGGTCCTTGTCGGACGCGATGTCGACGGCGATCGACGCCGTCTCCGACGTCATCGTGGCGCGGATCCGTTTCGCGTGCACGCCCTGGCCGAGCTGGACCAGCGAGTGCTGGTTGAGCCGGATCCACGGGATGTCGCGCGACACGGCCTCGTCGACGATCGCCTGGGTCGACGGCCCGAACGCCGTCCGCTCGGCGCGCTTGATGAACGCCTCGAGCTCGGCATCCCAGTCGAAGTCAGGGTCGACTTCGACGAGATGGTTCACCAGTCGTACGGCGAGCCGGCCGGCCGCCAGGCCCACCTGCTCGTCGACGTAGCCGTAGATGACGTTGTAGACCCCGGGCCGGCGCTTGACGCCGCGGGTCTTGCCGCGGCGGATGTCGTGGCCGACCACCTGCTGCAGCGCCAGCGCGGCGTGCTCGGTGACGTGGCCGAGCCAGGTGCCCTCGTTGAGACGCTCGACGAACCCGCCTCGGCGGCCGCGGGAGCAGGAGTGCTCGCGGAGCCCGGGGAGCATCTGCACGAGGTGGTCGGTGAAGTCGGGGAGCGTGTTGGTCGGGTACTCCTCGAGCGAGCCGAGGTCGACGACGAGGTGGATGGACTTCTCGTAGGACCAGACGTTCGCGCCGCGGTAGACGCGGGTCTCCTCGATCCTCAGGTCCGGCGTGGGGCGTGCGGTCATCGGGAAGCTCCCTCCTGGTGGGACTCGGGCCGGCGGCGGGTGCGGGCCAGGCGGCGTCTGAGCGTGCTCGGTGAGACCTCCTCGGCCGCGATGTCGCGGGCCATCCGCTGCATGTCGCGCTGCGCCTCGGCCAGCTCGGCCGCGTCCTCGGGGTCGACGGGCGGTGGCTGGGGCACCAGCTGCCGCTCGGTCAGGTCGAACACCGACCCGTCGGGCAGCACGTGGAGGACCACGCCACTCGCCAGCAGCGGGTTCGACCGCCTCGCCTCGTAGGCGTTGGTGACCATCCGGGCCGGGTCGAACACGGTGACCGCACCCCGCCCGATGACCCTCAGCCGCTGCCGGCCGTCCTCCTCGGTGACCACGGCTGCGGTGTCCTCGTCGACGCCGAGGCCGAGCAGCTGCGGCGACTGGGACACGATCATCAGCAGCCGGCCGTAGCGGTTGCGCTGGTCGAAATGCTGATCGATGACGGCGTCCTTCAGCAGGCCGAGGCCGGCCGCGACCTGAGTCATCCGCTGCTTGGGGGTGGCGCCCGGGCCGCCGAAGGCGACCATGTGGGACGACTGGATGCTGGCGCCGGCGGACGTGCCCGCCACCACGTCGCCGCGGGCATGCATCTCGCGGATCGCCTCGCCGAGCGGCGTACCGCTCACGACGGAGGAGAGCTTGAGCTGGTTGCCGCCCGTCATGAAGATGCCGGTCGCGGTCTGGAGCCGGGCGACCAGGTCGGCGTCGTGCGCGTCGTCGCGGGACTCGGGACGGATCGCGAACACGTCGTCGGCCCCGAGCGAGCGGAAGAGGGCGTCGTAGACCTCGACGACGGCGTCACCGAGCGAGGATGCCGTCGGGATGACGGCGATGCGCGCCTGGGTGCCGCCGCCGGCCTGGACGAACTCCTTGAGGATGGCGCGCTTGCGGAGCTTGTCCTCCGCGCCGCCGATGATCATGAGGGGTCCCGGCATGACAGCGAGGCTAGCGGCTGAAAGAGTGAGGCCGTGCAGGAGTCACGTCGCCTCGTCATCGTCCGGCACGCCAAGGCCGAGGCGCAGGGGTCGTCCGACCACGAGCGACGGCTGGCGGAGCGGGGGCACGACGACGCGGTCGCAGGCGGGGCGTGGCTCGGCTCCGCGGGGATCGTGCCCGACCACGCGCTGGTCTCGACCGCGCGCCGGGCCCTGGAGACGTACGCCGCTCTGGCCGAGGGAGCGGGCTGGGGGCTCGCTCCCGACGCGTCGCGAGCGCTGTACGTCGCCGAGCCCGAGACCGCCCTCGACCTGGTCCGCCAGGCGCCGGCCGACGCCGGCACGGTCGTCGTCGTGGGCCACAACCCGACCATGGCCACGCTCGCCCAGCTGCTCGAGGACGGCGAGGGCGACCCGGCCGCCTCGGCGGACATGCTGTCGGGCGGGCTGCCGACCTGCTCGCTGGTGGTGTTCGAGGTGGACGGCGCGTGGGCCGACCTCGCGCTCACGGGCGCGCGGCTGACCGGATTCCACGTCGGCCGGGGCTGACCCGCGTCAGAGGGGTGGCGCTGGCGTGACGATGCCGGCCGCGGCATCGGCCGCCTCGATCTCCTCCCGGGAGATCCCGAGCAGGTACATGATCGTGTCGAGGTAGGGCACGTTCACGGTGGTGTCGGCCGCCGCCTGCACCACGGCCTTCGCGTTGAACGCGATGCCCAGGCCCGCGGCGTTGAGCATGTCGAGGTCGTTGGCCCCGTCCCCGATCGCGATCACGGCCTCGAGCGGCACGCCCACGGCGTCGGCGAACTCCTTGAGGGCCTGGGCCTTCCCCGCCCGGTCGACGACGTCGCCGACGATCCGTCCGGTGAGAACGCCGTCCACGACCTCGAGCTCGTTGGCCCGCGAGTAGTGGATACCGAGATCCTCCGCCAGCCGGTCGGTGATCTGCGAGAACCCGCCGGAGACCAGGGCGAAGCGGTAGCCCAGGCGGCGGAGGGTCCGCACCATGGTGCGCGCGCCGGGGGTGAGCTGCAGCTCGTCGTACACCGTGCCGATCGCGGCGGCGGGAACGCCCTCGAGCCGCGCGACCCGCTCCCGCAGCGACTGCTCGAAGTCGAGCTCGCCGGCCATCGCGGCGGCGGTGACCTCCGAGACCGCCTCGTGCTGCCCGGCATGGGCGGCGAGCAGCTCGATCACCTCGCCCTGGATCAGGGTGGAGTCGACGTCGAGGACGATCAGCCGCATCCCGCGCCGCAGCAGGTTCGCGGGCTGCACGGCGATGTCGATGTTGTGGGCGGCCGCCTCCGGGGCCAGCAGGGTGCGGAGCCGGTGGGTGTCTGCACCCGACACGAACAGGTCGATCGCGGTGACGGGGTAGCGCGCCATCCGCTCGATCCGGTCGATGTTGGCGCCGCAGTCGGCGATCCGGCCTGCGACCGCCGCCATGTGCGCCGCCTTGAGGGGACTGCCGATGACGGTGACGTGGGACCGGCCCTGCTTGCGGGCCCGGTTGTCGCCCACGCCGCGGTCGACGTCGACGGCCATGTCGAGCGCGGCCGCGGTCGCCTCGACGGCGGCCCGCAGCTTCTTCCAGTCCCGCGGCGCGGTCACGAGGACTCCGAGCACGAGCCGGCGACGGAGCACGATCTGCTCGACGTCGACGACCTCGACGCCGGCCTGCGTCAGCGTCGCGAAGATCGCCGACGTCACGCCGGGTCGGTCCTTGCCGCTCAAGGTGATGAGCAGGGTCTTCGGCGCCTCGTCCATGACGGGACGAGGCTAGCGGCTTCGTCATGCCGCCGTGGTCATGACCGGCGGACTGGTGCACCCGGGGAACGCCGAGCGCCACCAGGACGTGTCGGAGTGGTCGGGCGACCCGGCCGAGCCCGCCGTCCGGGTGTTCGGGTCCTCGTAGCAGGCTGTCGGCGGTGGCTCGTAACGTGAGCGGGCATGGAGTCCACACACCACACGATCAGCTACATCGAGCTCGCCGCCGACGACCTCGAGGCGTCCACGGCGTTCTACGGCGCCGCCTTCGGCTGGACCTTCAACGACTACGGCCCGACGTACGCCGGGATCCGCTCGGCCTCAGGTGACGACGAGGTCGGCGGCCTCAACACCAACAACGACGGCGGACCCGGCGGGGCCCTCGTGCTGCTGCAGTCCGACGACGTCGACGCCTCGCTCGCCGCGGTCGAGGCCGCGGGCGGCCGGGTGGTGACGCCGATCGAGTCCTACCCGGGCGGCCGGCGATTCACTTTCGCCGACCCGGCCGGCACCGTGCTCGGGGTCTTCCAGTCCGAATGAGTCAGCCGGGCGGCCAGGCCTCGGGGGAGCAGGCGGCGACGAGCGCGCGGCGGGCGGTCCGGTCCAACCCGACCAGCACCTGCTGACGGGCGGTGATCTCCGGCGCCGTGGTGGCGCCGCCGTCATCGGCGAGGCCCAGCTCGGCGATCCGCAGCGCCCGCAGCGCCCGGCCCGCCAGCGCCACCGCCGGCGCGGGGATGCCCGCGGGTCCGAGGAGCTCCGCCGGCCGGGCGAGGTCGAGGAACTCGTCCGCCAGCGCCGGTTGCCAGTGCGCGACGTCCAGCCGCGCGAGCGTGTCGGCGGCGCCCAGGACCTCGGCGCGCAGGGCGCGGTCGGCCTCGCCGAGGTCGGGGACCTGACGGGGTTCCGCGTCGTGCTGCTCCCACCACCCGGCCGACCCCTGTCGGTGTGGCACCAGGGCGACCCCGCGTCCCACGGCCGCCTCGCCGGCATCCATCGCGGCGGCCGTCAACGCCGCCGGACCGCCCAGCCCGAGCGGGTCCCCGGGTCGGGGGAGGGCGAGCCCGAGACCGTCGGAGCCGCTGCGGCGCAGTGCCGCGAGCTGGTCGAGGTCGAGCCCGAACCTCGACGTCAGCTCGTCGGTCGACCCGTTCCCGCGCAGCCACGAGGTGGCGTGCCACGCGAGGGCGGCCGAGTCCGGCAAGGAAGTGCTCACGGCGCGCGAGGATACGCGCCGGTCGGCCGCTGGTCGGTCGATAGGGTGGCCGCCATGTCCGCCGTCCTCGAGTTCGCAGGCGTCACGGTGCGTCGGGGCGGGGCGACACTGCTTGACGCCATCGACTGGTCGGTGCGCGAGGAGGAGCGCTGGGTGGTGCTCGGACCCAACGGTGCGGGCAAGACGACGCTGATGGAGGTCGCCTCGGCGCAGATCCACCCGACAGCCGGCGTCGCGGGCATCCTCGGCGAGGTGCTCGGCACGGTCGACGTCTTCGAGCTGCGGCCACGGATCGGCCTCACGAGCGCCGCCCTCGCCGAGCGGATCCCGCGCGACGAGCGGGTGCGCGACGTGGTGGTGTCGGCGTCGTACGGCGTCGTCGGTCGCTGGCGTGAGGCCTACGACGAGCTCGACCACGCGCGCGCCCACGAGCTGCTGGTCGAGGTGGGCGTCGAGCGGCTCGCAGACCGGACGTTCGGCACGCTCAGCGAAGGCGAGCGCAAGCGCGTCCAGATCGCCCGGGCACTCATGGCCGACCCGGAGCTGCTGCTGCTCGACGAGCCCGCGGCCGGACTCGACCTGGGCGGCCGCGAGGACCTCGTCAACACGCTGTCGGTGCTCGCCCACGACGACTCGTCCCCCGCGACGGTGCTGGTGTCGCACCATGTCGAGGAGATCCCGCCCGGGTTCACCCACGCGCTGCTGCTGCGTGACGGTGGCGTGGTCGCGATCGGCCCGGTGCGCGAGGTGATCACCGAGGAGAACCTGTCCGCGACCTTTGGCCTGCCCCTGGTGCTCCGCTACGAGGCCGGCCGGTTCAGCGCCCGTCGGCGTGCCCGACGCCACCTGGGCTGACCGTGCGGGTTCGCGTCTCGGGTGCGGACCCTCCGGATAGGCTGCGGACATGGAGGACTTCGTCAGCTGGCTCCAGGACAACATGTGGGGTGGTTGGCTGGCGCTCGCGACGGTGCTCGGCATCGCGGAGATGTTCAGCCTCGACCTGGTCCTCATCATGCTCGCTGCCGGCGCGCTCGGGGGCCTCGCGACCAGCCTGGTGACCGACCTGGTCGTCGTGCAGTTCCTGGTGGCAGTCGTGGTGTCGGTCGGGATGCTCGCCATCGTGCGCCCCGGGCTCGCGCGTCGCCTCCACTACGGCCCCGAGCTCAGGCTCGGGCACGGCAAGCTGGTCGGGGTCCAGGGCCTGGTCACCGAGCAGGTCAGCTCCATCGCTCCCGGGCGGGTGCGCCTGGCGGGCGAGATCTGGTCCGCGCAACCCTACGACGAGACCTTGACCATCGAAGCGGGGGAGACGGTCGAGGTCCTCGAGATCAGAGGCGCTACGGCCTACGTCCACCCGCTGCCCCGACTCGAGGCCTGAGGGCCTTCCACCGACAGGAGATCCCATGATCGTGCTGATCGTCGTCGCGCTGCTGGCGCTGTTCGCCATCGTGATGCTGGCGAAGACCGTCAAGATCATCCCGCAGGCGCGGGCCGGCGTCGTCGAGCGCTTCGGCAAGTACCAGCTGACGCTGGACGCCGGCCTGAAGCTGCTCGTCCCGTTCATCGACAAGGTCCGGTACCTCATCGACCTGCGCGAGCAGGTCGTGAGCTTCCCGCCTCAGCCGGTGATCACCGAGGACAACCTGGTCGTCTCCATCGACACGGTCATCTACTTCCAGGTGACCGACCCGGTCGCGGCGACGTACGAGATCGCCAACTACATCCAGGCCGTCGAGCAGCTCACCATGACGACGCTGCGCAACATCGTCGGCGGCATGGACCTGGAGGAGACCCTCACCAGCCGCGACGCCATCAACAGCCGGCTGCGCGGCGTTCTCGACGAGGCCACCGGCAAGTGGGGCATCCGGGTCAACCGCGTGGAGCTGAAAGGCATCGACCCGCCGCCGTCCATCAAGGACTCCATGGAGAAGCAGATGCGGGCGGACCGCGAGAAGCGAGCCGTCATCCTCACCGCCGAGGGCCAGCGGCAGGCCGCGATCCTCACGGCGGAGGGCTCCAAGCAGTCCGCGATCCTGAACGCCGAGGGTGACCGCGAGTCGCAGATCCTGCGCGCCCAGGCTGACCGGGAGTCGCAGATCCTGCGCGCCCAGGGTGAGGGCCAGGCGATCCAGACCGTCTTCCAGTCCATCCACGACGGTAAGCCCGACCAGTCGCTGCTCGCCTACCAGTACCTCCAGATGATGCCCAAGATCGCCGAGGGCGACGCCAACAAGGTCTGGATCATCCCCTCGGAGATCACCAAGGCGCTGGAGGGCCTCGGGTCGTCCATCCACGAGATCGCCGGGATCCCGAAGGACGCCACCCCGACCAAGCGGGTCGACATGGGGCCGACCGAGCCGCAGCTGCCCCAGTCGTCGGCCGACCGCGAGCTGAGCGGGGCCAACGAGGCGGTCAAGGAGGCGATCGCCGCGGCCGAGAGCGCGGCGGTCTCGGGGCGTGCCATGCCCCCCGATCCGGCCGCGCCGGAGCCCGGCCGCACCGACGCTCCGCCGCCGTCGGATGAGTCGTCGCCCGGGGAGCCGCCCACCGCGTGAGCGGACCCGAGATCGCGGCCATCCTGCTGGCCGGGGTGGCCGCCGGCACCATCAACACCGTGGTGGGGTCGGGGACGCTGATCACGTTCCCCACCCTGCTCGCGTTCGGTGTCCCACCGGTCACCGCCAACGTCAGCAACACGGTCGGTCTCGTCCCTGGCTCGGTGTCCGGGGCGATCGGTTACCGCACGGAGCTGGCAGGCCAGAGCGCCCGGTTGCTCCGGCTCGGCACCGCCTCCGGCCTGGGTGGGGCGCTCGGCGCGGGACTGCTCCTGTGGCTGCCGTCCGAGGCGTTCGACACGATCGTGCCAGTGCTGGTCGGACTCGGGGTGCTCCTCGTCGTCCTCGGCCCGGCCATCTCCCGCCGGGTCGCGGCGCGCGCCGCCGCCCGGGACCGGTCGCTCGAGCACGGTGCCGCGTGGGTGTGGCCCGCGGTGGCCCTGGCCGGTGTGTACGGCGGCTACTTCGGTGCCGCTCAGGGCGTGCTCCTCGTGGCGATCCTCGGGATCGGGGTCGCCGACTCGCTGCAGCGCCACAACGCCACGAAGAACGTCCTCGCAGGCATCGTCAACGCCGTGGCCGCCGTGATCTTCGTCGTGGTGGCGGACGTCGACTGGCTGGTCGCCGGCTTGATCGCGGCCGGTTCGATCGTCGGCGGCCAGCTCGGCGCAACCGTCGGCCGTCGGCTGCCGGACCCCGTGCTGCGCTCGTTCATCGTGGTCGTGGGCGTGACAGCGTTGCTGGTGTTCCTGCTTTCCGACTGACGCTCCCGACCTCGATCCGAGGGTGGCTACTCCATCCGTGGCAGTGCGCTCCACAGCGTCGGGGTGACGAACCGGTGTCCACGAGCACGCGCAGGACCCGCGAGCCCTGCAGCTCCGGGCGGGCGTCCTTGACGCACAAGGCTCGACACGTGCGACTTCGTCGGTAAGAATGAAGGCACCTGGCTGAACAGTCAGTTAACGCTCATGCGGGGGCGACAACGCGACGTCTGAGATCGAGCGTGGAGGGGCTTGGCATGAACTTCGACCCGACAGATCCGGCCCTGCGTCGCAGGGCACCGAGACCACAACTGGCCCGCCGGGAGGTGCTGCGGGGAGGCCTCTGGCTCAGCGTCGGGTTGGGGGCGGGACCCCTTCTCTCTGCGTGTGGGGGCGACGCGCAGCAGGCACAGAACGGCGCCGCCCCCTACCCGTTGGCTCGGCCCGACAGTCCGGTGACCTTGCCGATCAAGGACAGCAACCCACCCATCGATGACGGCCTCGATCCCGAGACGGGTGGCGTCTTCAAGATCCTGAACTACGACGCGTACATGGCCCCGGGAGTCATGAAGTCCTTCGGTGAGGAGCACGGCGTCGAGGTCCAGGTGACGCCGTACGCCAACTACGACGAGATGCTGGCGAAGATCCGCGCATCGGGCGAGTCGTTCGACCTCGTCTTCCCCGGCCCCAGCGTGATGAGCAAGATGGTGTACGCCGAGCTGCTCCAGCCGCTCAACCACTCGTACGTGCCCAACCTCACCAACCTGTGGCCGAGCTACCAGGACCCGTGGTACGACCGGGGCGCGAGGTACACGGTGCCCTACACGATCTACGGCACGGGGGTGTTCTACCGCGCAGACCGGGTGTCGAGCGTCCCGGAGAAGGGCTACGACCTGATCTGGGACGAGCAGTACTCGGGGAAGGTGTACCTGCTCGACGACCTGGGCGAGGCCATCGGCATGTCGCTGCTCCGCAACGAGATCACCACGGACATCAACACCAGTGACCCCGACCACATCAGACAGGCCACCGACTCGCTGATCGAGCTCATCGACCTGGTGAAGATCAAGGCGAACGTCAACGCCTACTCCGAAGTCCCCGAGGGTACCGCCACGATCCACCAGGCCTGGTCGGGCGACCCGATTGCCGGTCAGTACTACCTGCCCAAGGGTGAGACCACCGAGGTCCTGGCGTACTGGCGCCCGGAGGACCCGGCCGAGCGAGTCATCGGGAGCGACAACATCGCCATCCCCAAGAGTGCTGAGAAGCCGGTGCTGGCACACCTGCTGATCAACGACCTTCTCGACAACGAGATCGGTCTCCGCAACTTCGGGTGGAACGGTTACCAGCCACCGCTGACGAAGCTGTCCGCCACCTACCTGATCGATGAGGGCTACATCCCGGAGAACCTGATGAACGCAGTGGTGCTGCCCGAGGACTTCGACACCGGGCTCACGTTCTACGAGGTGAGCCCGAGCACCGAGGCGCTGTGGCGTCAGGCCTGGTCAGAGTTCAAGGCCGGTGGCTGAACCGAGATCCGGCCACGACCGCGCGACGCGGCGACTGTGGCCGGCGCTCGCCCTTCCGGGGACGTTCTGGCTCGTTGCACTGTTCCTGGTTCCCTTCTATGCCGTCATGGCGGTCGCCTTCAGCGGCTACATCAACGTCTTCGGGGAGCCGATCCCTGCGTGGAACCCGCTCGACTGGCAGTTCGCCACGTTCAGGCAGGTGCTCTCGGAGTCCGTCTCCGGCCCCTACCAGGCGGTGTGGATCCGCACCGCGACGTACACGGCCTGGGCGCTGCTCATCTGTGTCGTCATCGGCTACCCCGTGGCGTACTACACGGCCCGCCTGGCCGGGAAGAGGCGCGGCCTGGTCCTGGCCCTGATCCTCGCGCCGTGGTGGATCAACTACATCACCCGCATGCTCGCGTGGGTCAACCTGCTGCAGGACGACGGCTACGTGAACAAGGCGATCGGCATCCTCGGCGTCGCGCCGGTCTCCTGGTTGGCCGGCAACCCGTTCACCGTGGTGATCGCCCTCGCGTACGGCTACCTGCCGTTCTTCATCATTCCGCTGTTCGCGTCACTGGACCGGATAGACCAGCGGCTGCTCGAGGCTTCGCGCGACCTCGGCGTCGGCGCAGTCCGCACCTTCCTGCACGTGACCCTGCCGCTGTCGAAGCTGGGGTTGATCACCGCGCTCGTCATCACGGCTCTCCCGCTGGCCGGTGACTACTACACTAACGCGATCGTGTCCGGCTCCCCGAACACCACGATGATCGGGAACCAGATCGAGCTGTTCCTCCTGCAGGGTCCCCTGAAGAACTTCGGCGCCTCCCTGGTGCTGATGCTCTCGCTCGTCCTGCTGTTCTTCATGGCCTACTACCTCATGCTGACCCAGCGCGCGAGCAAGGGGGCCCGATGACGGTCACCGAGGACCCGCGCAGCGCCGAGGCCCCTCCTGCTCCGGCCAGGAGCTGGGTGCCACCCTGGCGCAATCCCTGGCGTCGTCCCTACGTGCTCGCATCGGTCACCTGGCTGTACATCCTGTGGTCACTCCTGCCTGTCTTGATCGCGGTGCAGTTTTCGTTCAACGACGGCCGGTCGCGAAGCACCTGGCAGGGCTTCTCCACGCAGTGGTACTGCTGCGCCGAAGGTTCGGTCGGCGAGGACCCCAGCTTGCTGCTGGCGTTGCAGAACAGCCTGATCCTCGGTGCGGCGACGGTCCTGGTGGCCACGCCGCTGGGCGTCATGCTCGCGATGGGCCTCACCCGATGGCGTTCGCGGAGCAGCAAGGTGGCCAACGGCATCGCCCTGATCCCGCTGGTCACGCCGGAGCTGGTGATCGGCTCGGCGCTCTACCTGGTGATGGTCAACTTGTACCAGTTCGTACCGCTGGGGCGGCCGGCCATGCTGCTGGGCCACGTGACGTTCTCGGTCTCGTACGTGCTCGTGATCGTGCGGTCGAGGCTGCTGGCGATCGGCGGGGACTTCGAGGAGGCGGGCCAGGATCTCGGCGCGAGCCCGCTTCAGGCAATCCGCACGATCCTGATCCCGCTCCTGATGCCGTCGATCTTCGCGTCGGCGATGCTGGTCTTCGCCACGTCGCTCGACGACTTCGTGGTCAGCCAGTTCTTGTTCGGCAACGCCTCGAACGTCACCGTTCCCATCAAGCTGTACAACGCCGTCCGGTCGGCCCCGACCCCGGCCCTCAACGCCCTGGCCACGCTGCTGCTCGTGGCTTCGTTCCTGGCTCTGATCCTCGCGTACGTGGGCCTGCGGCGGGCGCGGCGCGGTGCGCGATCGGCGCTCGACGACCTCGCTGACTACGGCTGATCGCCACCGACGACGGATCAGCCGTCGCCGGCGAGCGTGACCGGGGCATGATCGGCCGAGGCCAGCACGCGGAGCGACTGCGGCGGTAGGTGGACGGTGACCGGCTGCCCGGTGGCCAGGCTGTCGTGTCGCGCGCTGTTCGTGACCAACGACTGCAGGACAGCACCGTGCGGGAGACGGACCATCAACTGGGTCGTCGACCCCAGGAAGACGGCGCCGTCGACCATGCCCGGGAGCCGGTTGGCCCCGGTGAGTCCGGGCTCCTGCACCTCGACGCACTCCGGACGGATCACTGCTCGGCGTGCCGTCGAGTCGTCGCCGGCCGGAGCCTGCGCCTCGAGGGTGAAGTCGCCATACCGAATCGTGCGGGTCGCCGCGCTACCCGGGAGGCACTCGATGTCCAACAGGTTGGCGACGCCCAGGAAGTCCGCGACGAACTCGGTCAGCGGTTCCATGTAGACCTCCTGCGGTGTCCCGAGCTGGATGACCCGGCCACGGTCCATGACGGCGAGCCGGGTCGACATCTCGAGGGCTTCCTCCTGATCGTGGGTGACGAAGACGAAGGTGATGCCGACCTCGCGCTGCAGCGAGGCCAGCTCCGCCCGTAGCGAGTGGCGGAGCTTCGCATCGAGCGCGCCCAACGGCTCGTCGAGAAGCAAGACCGACGGTTCGAGGACCAAGGCCCGGGCCAGGGCGACGCGTTGCTGCTGTCCTCCCGACAGCTGGTGGGGGCGACGCCGGGCATACTCGGTGAGCCGGACCAGCTCCAGCGCCTTCTGGACGCGAGCCTCCCGGGTCCGTTGGTCGAGGTCCTTGCGCCATCGCAGGCCGTAGGCGACGTTCTTGTGGACATCGAGATGCGGGAAGAGCGCGTAGCTCTGGAAGACCGTGTTGACCGGCCGCTTGTGGGGAGGGCTCTGCGCAACGTCGACCCCGTCGAGGAGGATCTGGCCGTCGGTCGGCTGCTCGAACCCGCCCAGCATGCGCAGCGTGGTGGTCTTTCCGCAGCCCGACGGGCCGAGAAGCGTGAAGAACTCACCCGGCTCGATCTCGAGGTCGATGCCGTCGACGGCGGTGACGCCCTGGAACTCCTTGCGGAGACCGATGATCGAAATCGCCCCTCCACCGGTGCGATGGGATCCCGTCTCGGCGCGCGGCATGCGTCGGAGTCTAGACAGCGAGGCCCGCGTTTGCGAAGGATGACTGAACAATCAGTTAGTCCGTCTCCGAACGAGGTCGATGGGCTTGTTCGGCCTTCCTGCCGGTCAGCACCGTTCGATCGTATGGCCCCACATCCTGGGCGGTATGACCCATGGACGACGGCGGCCGTCGTCAGCCGATCACAGCAATGAATCTCGCTCAGCCCTGGCACCACCATCGACGTACGCCGAAACCCAACGCGTGAGCTCGTCGTACACCAGCTCGCGCGCGGCCGGCCGCGACAGCACGACGTCGTGCCGGGCGCCCGGGAGGGCGACGTAGGTGACGTGTTTCCCGATCGCGGGCGCCCAGCGGCGGATCTGCTCGACGTCGAGCACGATGTCGGTGGTGTGGACGTCCTCGCCCATCTCCTTGGGCCAGGTGGTGCGGTCGGACGACAGCACCAGCACGGGCACCGGTACGTCGAGGCCGGCCTGGAGGCTCGCGTGGGCCCGGCGGACGCCGGCCAGCCAGCCGACGTAGACGGGGAACGAGTCGACCGGCTTCCAGTTCAGGTCGAAGGTCCACTCGCCCCCGTGCTCGTGGTGGAGGCTGCGGGCGTAGAAGCCCTCGATGGTCCGGGGGATGACCCGGCGGGGCGCGCGCTGGGCGATCCCCTTGAGGGCGGCGGTGCCGAGCGTCCGCATCAGGGCGCTGCCCTGAAGGTCGAGCCAGGGCGAGTTCAGGACGAGCGCGGTGAGCTGCGCCGGACGGCGACGGTCGGCCCAGAGCGACGTGGTGAGCCCGCCCGTCGAGTGGGCACTGACGACCACGTGCTCGTGCCCGTCACGGACCGTGATCCGGTGCCACGCGGCGTCGATCTCGCCGTAGTGGTCGGTCAGGTCGGTCACGTAGTTCGGCAGCTGGTGCGGCAGCAACGAACGGCCGTACTTGCGGAGGTCGAGGGCGTAGAAGTCGTAGCCCCGGTCGATCCACCACTGTGCGAAGTCGGTCTGGAAGAAGTAGTCGCAGAACCCGTGGACGTAGAGCACGGCCCTCCCGGTGGGCTCGGGAGCCCTGCGGGAGACGAGAGTGGCGACCACCCGGCCCTCGTCGTCGGGCGGGAAGTGCATGGTCTCAGCGGTCCAGGGCTCGCCCAGGACGTCGGTCGTCACTGCGGTCGCGGGTGCCATGGGGAGATCGTAGGGGGACCGGTCAGCCGGACGCGGCGGCGACCAGCCCACGCAGCAGCGCCAGCTCGGTCCGCACCTCGGGGTGCCACTGGACGCCGACCCGGAATGCGTCGCCGGCTGCCTCCATCGCCTCGGCCGTTCCGTCGTCGGCCCGGGCCGTGACGGTGAACCCCGGCGCCTCCCGCACGGACTGGTGGTGGTGGCAGGCGACCTCGACCTCCGTGCCGACCAGTGCGGCGAGCCGGGAGCCCGGCTCGGTGCTGACGGTGATGTCGCCGAACGTGTCGCCGCCGGGGGAGTGGTGCTCGTGGCCCACGAGGTCGGGCGTGTGCTGGTGGAGCCGGCCGCCGGCGTGCACCGCCATCAGCTGCATGCCGCGGCACACCCCGAGCACGGGTAGCCCGGCCGCGCCCGCCGCGTCGAGCAGCGCCAGCTCCCACGCGTCGCGATCGGGGCGCCAGCCCGCGGTCCGCTCGTGCGGCTCGGCGCCGTACCGGTTCGGGTCGACGTCGGCGCCGCCGGAGATCACCAGACCGTCGATCCGCGCCACCACGGCGGCGGCTGCCACCGCGTCGTCGTTCGCCGGGGGGAGCAGCACGGGGATGCCGCCGGCCGCGACCACCGTGTCGGCGTACTCGGCCTGCAGCACGTCGGCGCGCTGCCGCCACACACCCCAGCCAGCCTCTTCGCGGTACGTCGTCAGGCCGATGACCGGCCGATTCGCAGCACTCATCTCAGAGTGGCGTCACGTACGCCGCGTGGATGCCCCCGTCCACCAGGAACGTGGACGCGGTGATGAAGGAGGACTCGTCGGAGGCGAGGAACAGCACCGCGTTCGCCATCTCGTGCGGCTCCCCGAACCGCCCCATCGGGACGTGCACCAGGCGCCGGGCCGCCCGCTCCGCGTCCTTGGCGAACAGCTCCTCCAGCAGCGGGGTGTTGACGGGCCCGGGGCACAGCGCGTTGACGCGGATGCCCTCGCGGGCGAACTGAACCCCGAGCTCGCGGGTCATCGACAGCACGCCACCCTTGCTGGCGGAGTAGGAGATCTGTGACGTCGCGGCCCCCATCACGGCCACGAAGGACGCGGTGTTGATGATCGACCCGCTGCCCTGCGCCACCATGTGGGTCAAGGCGGCCTTGCTGCACAGGTAGACGCTGGTCAGGTTGACCTCCTGCACCCGGCGCCAGGCGTCCAGCTCCGTGTCGAGGATCGAGTCGTCGTCGGGCGGACTGATGCCGGCGTTGTTGAACGCGATGTCGACCGCCCCGTAGGTGCTCTGCGCGGTGGCGAACAGGGCGTCCACCTCGTCCTTGCTCGTCACGTCGACGTGCGCGTACGTCGCGACGTCCGCGCCCCCGAGCTGCCCGACGAGGGCGCGTCCGCGCTCGTCGTCGATGTCGCCGACGACGACCCGCGCGCCCTCCTCCACGAACCGCTGCACGGTGGCCAGCCCGATCCCGGAGCACCCTCCGGTCACGACCGCGACCTTGCCCTCGATGCGTCCAGCCATCTGCTACTCCTCGTCCCGGTCGGTGGCGATGAACACGTTCTTCTCCTCGGTGAAGGCGGCCGGCGCGTCCGGGCCGAGCTCGCGGCCGAGGCCGGACTGCTTGTAACCGCCGAACGGCGTCCAGTACCGCACCGAGGCATGCGAGTTGACCGACAGGTTGCCGGCCTCGACCCCGCGGGCGACCCGGAGCGCACGCCCGAGGTCGCGGGTGTAGATCGAGCCGGACAGGCCGTACTCGGTGTCGTTCGCCAGCGCGACCGCGTCGTCCTCGTCGTCGAAGGGCATCACGGCCACGACCGGGCCGAACACCTCCTCGCGCCACACCGGCTCGTCGGTCGACCGCGACTCGACCACCGTCGGTGGCAGCCACCAGCCGGGACCGTCGGGCGCCGGGCCGGTGAACGCGACCGACGCTCCGTCGATGTAGCGCTGGACCGCGTCGCGCTGGGCGGCCGAGACCATCGGCCCCATCTCGCTGCCGTCGACCGAGGGGTCCTCGACCCGCACGGCGCGGACCGCCTGCTCGAACCGCCCGACGAACTCGTCGTACGCCGTGCGCTGCACCAGGATCCGCGACCGGGCGCAGCAGTCCTGGCCGGCGTTGTCGAACACGGCGTACGGCGCGGCGGCAGCAGCCTTCGCCACGTCCGAGTCGGCGAAGACGATGTTGGCGCTCTTGCCGCCGAGCTCGAGGGTCACCCGCTTCACCTGCTGGGCGCAGCCGGCCATGATCTGCTGCCCGACCTCCGTCGAGCCCGTGAAGCAGACCTTGCGCACGAGCGGATGGGTCACGAAGCGCTGCCCGACGACCGACCCCTTCCCGGGCACGACCGTGAACACGCCGTCGGGCAGCCCCGCCTCGCGGCCGAGCTCGGCGATCCGGATGGCGGTGAGCGGCGTGATCTCGGCCGGCTTGAGCACGACCGTGTTGCCGGCGGCGAGCGCGGGCGCGAAGCCCCAGCCCGCGATCGGCATCGGGAAGTTCCAGGGCACGATGATGCCGACGACGCCCAGGGGCTCGTGGAACGTCACGTCCACGCCGCCGGCGACCGGGATCTGCTTGCCGATCAGCCGCTCGGGCGCCCCGGCGTAGTAGTTGAGGCAGTCGCGGACGTTGCCGGCCTCCCAGCGGGCGTTGCCGATGGTGTGGCCGGCGTTGACGACCTCGGTCCGGGCGAGCTCCTCGAGATGCTCGTCGACGTTCGCGGCGAACGCGCGCAGCAGCCGGGCCCGCTCGCCTGGCGCGACTGCGCGCCACGACGTGAACGCCTCCTGGGCACGCTCGATCGCGGCGTCGGTCGCGGCCTCGTCGTGGGACGGGACGTCGACGTCGAGGGCGACCTCGGTGGCCGGGTTGATCAGCAGGGTCATGGCGCCGTCACATCCTCTCGAAACCGCGCACGAGCTCCCAGTCGGTCACCGCGGCCTCGAAGGCGGCGAGCTCGACGTCGGCCATGTTGGTGTAGTGGTCGACCACCTCGTCGCCGAACGCGGCGCGCGCGAGGTCGGACGACGCGAACGCGTCGCGGGCCTCGCGCAGGGTCGCGGGCACGTGCTCCTTGTCGGAGTTGTAGGCGTTGCCCACGAGCTCGTCCTCGAGCGTCAGCCCGCGCTCGATCCCGTGCAGGCCGCCGGCGAGCATCGCCGCCAGCGCGAGGTGCGGGTTGACGTCGGCCCCCGGCAGGCGGTTCTCCATCCGCGCCGACGGGCCGTGGCCGACGAGCCGGACCGCGCACGTCCGGTTGTCGTTGCCCCACGCGATCGCGGTCGGGGCGAACGACCCCGGCGCGAACCGCTTGTAGGAGTTGACGTTCGGTGCGTAGAGCAGGGTGAAGTCGCGCATCGTCGCCAGCACGCCGGCCACGAACGAGTCGTAGAGCGTCGACCGCCGGTCGCCGTCCCAGAAGACGACGTCTCCGTCGAGCCCCCGCAGCGACAGGTGGATGTGGCACGAGGAGCCCTCGCGTTCGTTGTACTTCGCGAGGAACGTGATCGCCTTGCCGTGCTGGGAGGCGATCTCCTTGGCCGAGGTCTTGTAGACGCTGTGGTTGT
>Ga0299913_10000332_pt1 | contig 28388 bp, 28 predicted proteins | sample RVTome_9_FD_201360 | JGI IMG/M metagenome (GOLD analysis project Ga0299913, IMG submission 201360) | Soil microbial communities from uranium-contaminated site in the Upper Colorado River Basin, Wyoming, United States - RVT155D38 (version 2) ... | reverse complement strand
CTACGGATACACCGACTCCACTCGCCAGCGCCACGGTGGCTCCTCGCCCGCCCGGAAGCGGGTGTGGTTGCGGCCGTGGAGCGTCTCGAGCGGGACGAGCTTCGGGTCCTGCGTCTCCAGCAGCGGGGTCGGGGCGAGGGCCGCGAGCTCGGTCGCGCTCGCCCGGCGCCGGACCTCCTCCCAGCCGATGGTCGGCCGGTAGAGCCAGTAGGTGATGAGGGCGCCGCCGCCCGAGCGGCGCTCGTCCCGGACCGAGACGAACGCCGTGGTGCGCCGGTTCGAGGCGGTGAGTCGGGAGCTGCCGGGCACCGGGACGGCGCAGCTCCTGGTGCGGCAGTGGCGGAAGTCGACCCCCACCAGGCCGGAGATCGGCGCCGGCGCCGGGGCGAGCGCGCGCACCGCGCCCCCGAGCGCGCGGCCGTAGGCGTCGGTCAGGGGATCGCGCCAGCAGGGCCCCGGCAGGCGCGGCGCGCAGCGGAGCTTGCGGGCGATCGCCGAGCCCACCTCGCGCCCGCCCTCGAGCGGGGGGGAGCCGGCGAGGGCCGCCGCGCATGCCAGCAGCAACAGCGCGACGAGCAGGGCCAAGCCGGCGTGCTCGACCGAGGCCGCCCCGTGCTGAGTCCGTGAGCGCACGCAGCCACGCTAGGCGGCCGGGACGCGCGAGATGCGCGCCGTTCGTGGCGGATCAGCGCCGGGTCAGCTGAGACCCTCGCGCGCCTCGCGCACCAGGGTGACCGCCTCCGGGAACACCACCCGGATCGCGTCGCGGATCTGCATCGCCTGCTGGTCGCTTGACCCCTCGAGCTCGATCGCGCCGATCGCTGCCACGGTCATGTCCACCGCGAGCTTGATCGCGTTGTCGGCCCACGCCACCTTCTGGGCGCCCTGCATCTGCTCGGCCATCTCGCCGAGGCGGGCGCGAAGCTCGTCGGGGTCGCCGAAGATGTTGAAGCCCTCGCTTCCTTCCATGACCCGCAGGATAGAGGGGTCGGATAGCCTGCTCGGCCCATGGCCCTGCCAGCCCCGAGCGAGAACTCGGTCGCTCTCGTCACCGGCGCCTCGTCCGGGATCGGCGCGGAGATCGCCCGCGGGCTGGCCGCTCGCGGCCACGGGCTGGCGCTCGTCGCTCGACGCGAGGAGCGCCTGGCGGAGCTGGCGCAGGAGCTGGGGGCTCGCCACGGGATTCGCGCCGAGGCCTACCGGGCAGACCTCGAGGACGCGTCGGGGCGCGACGATCTCGCCACGCGCATCGCGGAGGCGGGGCTCGACGTCGGGATCCTCGTCAACAACGCCGGGTTCGGCGACGCGGGCGACTTTCACCGCACCGACCGCGAGCGCAATCTGCGGATGATCGAGCTCAACTGCGCGGCCCTCACCGACCTCCAGGGCCGCTACCTGCCGGCGATGGTCGAGCGCGGGAGCGGCGCCGTCGTCAACATCGCCTCCACGGCCTCGTTCCAGCCGATTCCCGGTAACGCGGTATACGCCGCGACCAAGGCTTTCGTCCTCTCGCTGAGCGAGGCCGTCCACGGCGAGCTGGCCGGTACGGGCGTCACCCTGACCGCTGTCTGCCCAGGACCGGTGAAGACGGAGTTCGTCGCCGAGGCGGGGATGTCAGGGGCCGAGGACCGGGTGCCCGACTTCGTCTGGCTCAGCGCCGAGGAGGTCGCGAAGGCCAGCATCGAGGGTGCCGAGAAGGGCAAGCGGGTGGTGGTCCCCGGGATCCTCAATCGAGCTGGGGCGATCAGCGGGCAGCACGTCCCGCGCTCGCTGGTCCTGCCGCTCGCCAGGCGCGCATGGCGCCTGGCGCGGTGAAGCCCCCGGCTAGCCTCGCAGCGGTGCCTGGATCAGGCCACCGCGCCGGCTCAGGACGGCGAGGAGCTCGGCCGGTATCGAGACCAGCGCCACCAGCGGGGCCGCCAGCACGGTGGCGATGCAGTCGGCGAGGAAGGCGAACCGGCTGCGCGCGGTCCCCGGACGCAGGCGTCCCGCGCGCACCTCGCGCGCGAAGTTGGGGTGAAAGGTGAGCCCGTTGAGGAGCGTCTGCCACATCCACCGCTGGTTTGGGCCGAGCGGCGGGAACCTGACCTCGCCAAGCTCCGCGCCGGCGTGCCGGGCCAACAGCTGCAACGCCGGCGCCGTCAGCAGCAGCCGGCCGGGCCGGGAATCGATCGCCGCCCATCCCTCGCCGCCGAGGGAGGCCTGCCAGCTTCGCCGGTTGGCGGCGAGGACGGCCCGCGTGCCGTCCTCGAGCGTCCCCTCGAGCGCCCGCAGCTCCTGCTCGAGGTCCACCGGCCGGTCTGCCTCCTCGACCCCGGCGCCACACTCTTCGCAGCGATCCAGCACCCGTCCCCCGGCCGCATTCGCGACCGGTCGCCCCACCGTCGGCCGGGAGCGGGGGTCGGGGAGGGTGAGCCAGCCGTAGAGGGGCGATCCGCACAGCGGGCACGCCTTCTCGGCGCGCGCGAGGCCTTCGGCGTGGACCGCGGGCTCGTTCACCCGCGGCATGCTATTGGCCGCCCGCCGCCCGGGCGACGGCACCGTCTACGCTTCCGGGCGATGCCGTCCACACCGCAGCAGGTGGCTCGCCGGGAGCGGATCGAGGGCCTGATCGGGCTCGCCGCACCGTTCCTCGACCTGGTGCTCGCGGCGGGCGACCGGCTCTCGAAGGCGCTCGGTCGGGACGACGATTACTACCCGATCCGGTCGGCCGGGGAGGCGTTCTCCCTGCCGGGCTCCGGGCCACCCGCTGCGGAGGACGATCCGCCTGCGGGTTCCTCCTCCGACGCGTAGGTCCGCCGCCGGAAGACGTCGTCGACCAGCGACTCGACCCGGTCGAGGAACAGGATCCCGTCGAGATGGTCGAGCTCGTGCTGGATGCAGCGCGCCTCGAATCCGCCGGACTCGATCGTGCCGGTGGCGTGCTCGACCACGATCCTCGTCGCGCGGCGGACGTTCGCGGTCAGATCCGGGATGCTCAGGCACCCTTCGCGGCCCACCTCCGAGCCCTCAACCTCGAGGATCCGCGGGTTGGCGAGGACCAGCCGCCCATTGCTCGTCTCGGCTTTCGGGTGCTCGCTGACGTCCACGCAGACCACCCGCACCAGCTCGCCGAGCTGCGGCGCCGCGAGGCCGACGCAGTGTCCGAGCGAGCCCATGGTGTCGAGCAGGTCGCGGCTCACGGCCTCGATCTCCTCGGCCTGCGCCGGCGCCGCCACCTGCTTCAGCAGGCGGTCGGGGTAGACGAGGACCTCGCGGACCGCCATCGGGGGGCGCTTAGAGCGCCTCGGCGTCCAGCTCGCGCAGGGTGACCTCGATCTCGCCCGCGCCCGCCACCTCTTCCAGCGCCCGGTCGACCTCGGCCACCGAGGCGCCGCCCAGGTCAAGCTCGACCAGCATCGCGTAGATCGGTGCCTCGGCCGATCCGGCCAGGCGCGTCTCGAGATCGGTGATGTTGGCGCCCTGCTGGGCGAGGGCGGCGGTGACGCCGGCAACGATGCCGCGCCGGTCGGCGCCGTAGACGCTGAGGACGTGGGTGGGACGGGGTCGCGGCGCCGCCAGCTCGTCCACCGGGTTGAAGGTGAGCGCCTCGAGCCCGAGCTCGTCCCGGACCGCGCGAAGGCGCGCGCCCAGCTCGTCCTCGGGCGTTCCCTCGGGCACGCGCACGATCAGCATCACCGCGAAGTGGCCGCGAAGGATCGACATGTGCGAGTCCTCCAGGTTTCCGTCCAGCTCGAGCAGCGCGCGGCTGATCGCAGCGACGATCCCCGGGCGGTCGCGGCCGATGGCGGTGACGGCGTAGTCGGACACAGGCGCCTGACAAGATACGCCGCCCGTGAGCCGCCGCCCCGTCACGTCGTGAGCAAGCAGCGCACCCTCGAGCGGGAGCGCCGCTGGGCGATGCCCGCCGCCCTCTGCGCGTTCGGCGCCGCGATCCTCTTCATCGGCTCGACGATCGCGGCGCAGAGCGGCGTCGTCGCGGCCGGCACCGAGACCGAGTTCCTGCGCGAGTTCGAGGAGAACCGCTCGACGATGCTGATGGCGTCGGTCCTGAACTTCCTGGCGCTGGCGCTGTTCGCTCCGGTCCTGGTCTACCTGTTTCGGGCGGCCGCGGCGCGAAGCGAGGCCGTGCGCGGGGGTCTCGTGGGCGTCGTCGCCGCCGGCCCGATCTTCTTCGGGATCGCGAACCTCGCCCAGTACCTGGCGTTCTCCGCGGCCGCCTCGGACTTCGCAACCCTCGGGGGCGGCGCCGGAATCCCGGTCGGCGAGTACGCCCGCGACCTGATCCGCGACCACGCGGCGTACGGCTTCGCCCAGGGATTCGGCTTCGCCGGGATCATCGCCATGGTCTTCGGCGTCGTCTACACCTGCCTGTGGGCGATGCGGGTTGGCCTGCTCACCCGCTTCTTCGCCACCTTCGGGATGGCGCTGGGGGCGTCGCTGATCCTGCTGGCGCAGGTGTTCTCGCTGCTGGCGCTGATGTTCTGGGGGGCCTGGCTGGGACTCGTCATCCTCGACCGCTCGCCCCGCGGCCGGCCGGCCGCCTGGGACGCGGGCGAGGCCGTCCCGTGGCCCCGTCCCGGAGACCAGCCCGCGGAGCCCGACGAGCGCGACCTGGAGGGTGAGGCCACCGAGCTGTTCGCCGGCGCCTCCAACGGCGACCGCGAGAACCCCAACGCCGCCCGCCGCGAGCGCGCCAAGCGCCGCAAGCGCAAGCGCCGGCGCTAGCTCGGAAGCGCGGGCTCGCGGGCGCGCTGGCGGGCGAGCGCGGCCGCGAGCGCCCCGCAGCCGAGGAGCCCGGCGCCGAGGATCAGAAGCGGCGCCTCCGCCTCGCCGGTGGCGGGCAGGGCGTCGGCGCTTCCCGCGGCGTCCGGCGCCGCGGCGGCCGCGGCCTCCGAGGTCGGCGCCGCGGCGGCGGGGCCGCCGGTCGCTTCGCCCGCGGTCGGGCCCGGCTCGGAGCCCTCGACGACCACGGTCCCCTTCATGAACGGGTGGATGGTGCAGATGTAGCTGAAGGAGCCCGGCGAGGAGAAGCTCGCCGATCCCGAGCCGCCCGGGGAGACGACGCCGGTGTCGAACGCGTCGCCGGTCGCGGTGTGGGGCTCCTCCCCGTCGTTGGTCCAGGTGACCGAGTCGCCGACGCCGATCGTCACCGTGGCCGGCGAGAACGCGAAGTCGATCATGGTGACCGAGCCGGGGGCCTTCGGCGAGGCCGGCGCCGGCTCTGCGGCGGCGGCGCTCGCCTCCGCACCGGGCGCTGCCGCCGCCGGCTCCTCGGCCGCGGGCGGCTCGGGCGGAGCCTCCTCGGCAGGCGCCGGCGGCTGCACGGCCTCCGGTTCGGCCGCCGGCGCCGGCGGCTCCTGGGCCGCGATCAGGCTCGGCAGCGCCAGCGAGACGGCGAGCGCGGCGACACCGATGCCCACGGCGGGACCCCTCATGCGATGAGGATGCTACCCCCGGCGCCGAGGCTCGGGGACGGGAGAGCTAGCTGAGCCCGCTGAGGCCGGGTGGTGCGGCGGTCGCCGGATCCCGCTCCGAGGCGGCCCGGGCGCGCTTGCGGTGGGTGCGGATCTCGCTCATGATCCGCTCGAGGCGGGGTTCGGTGGTGGCGTCGACGTGGACCATGGCGGCGGCGATCGACGGATGGACGTCGGCGATCCGCTCGTGCATCGCCTGGGCGACGGCACGGTAGGTCGGATGGCCCTCACGCCCCGATCGCAACTCGATCAGGTGCATCGCCTCGCGCGCGTTCAGGTCGAGGACGTATCGGATGCGGTAGCCCAGGCACAGCGCGTACGGCGCGGCCTCGGGCATGCCGGCCGCCTCCAGCCGCTCGAACTCGCGCGCGGAGACCTCCAGCGCCCGCTCGTACTCTCCGCCGACGCCGGCCTCCCGCACCTCCCCGGGCACGCCCGCGCCGAGGTCGGGCCCAAGACGCTGCCACTGGCAGGTGAGCAAGCGGTGGCGCTGCAGGTCACGGAAGCCGCCATAGTCGGAGACGATCTCGAAGCGGTACCGGACCGCCTCCCAGCCGCGGCCGGGGCGGTGACGGCGGTTGGCGCGCTCGCCGCAGAGCTGAGCGAGCAGCTCCGCCCGCTCGATCGGGTCCAAAGCCTCGATCCGCCGGCGGATCGTGGCCTCGGAGGTCCCGGCCGACTCGAACAGCGAGGCGGCGAGCAGGTCGTCCTCGGTCCCGTCGACGTGAATCAGCTCGACCGATGGGGCATCGCCGCGATCGCGGCGATCGAGGCCGAGGCGAGCGACCGCGCGCTCCGCCGCGTCGCGCCGCCGCTCGAGATAGCCGACCCACTCGCCGCCGCGGTCGGGTCGCTCGACCCGGGAGACGAACGAGGGGATCACGTGCTTGAGCTGGTCCAGGATCAGCCCTCCGTAGGCGCGAGCCTCGGGCAGCGGCGAGGCCGCCAACCGCAGCAGCAGCTGCTCGTAGGCCTGCCCCGAGGCGAAGATGCCGACGTGGCTGAGGGTGGCGGCGGGGAGCAGCCCGCGCAGCAGGTCGAGCGCCTTCGCCCGGATCGAGCGGCGCCAGGCGGCCTCCGGCTCCTCGGCCCGCGGCCAGCGCTCGGCCGCCCAGGCCTCCGTGCGCTCGAGGCCGGCCGAGTAGATCGCGAACAGCTCGTCCATCGCGCTGCCGAACGACGGGCCGAGATCGTCGTCCGAGTAGTAGCGGTAGCCGCCGCCGGGCATCGGCTTGTCGTAAGGGATGTAACGGGTCGACTGCTCGAGGTAGGCGGCCAGCCGCCCGCGCTGGAGCAGCTTGGTGAGCACGTTGGATACCCATTCGCAGGCCAGGTGGGCACCGCCGACCTGCGCGATCGAGTCGTCGCCATAGCCAAGGAACACACGCTCGTAGAGGCCGGCGGCGCGCTCGCCCTCGACCCCGTCGAACGGGCGTCCTCCCTCGGGCACCTCCTCGGCGAACTCGTCGAGATACAGGCGCCGCAGCGACCCCGAGTAGCGCGAGTAGCGGGCGAACAGCGCCCCCTTGACCGTCTCGGGCAGGTTGACCAGGGCGAAGACGGGGCCGTCGAGGTCGGTGAAGTGGGGAGCGAGAGCCGATCGCTCGGCCTCGGTGAAGCTCTCGACTGGATAGCGCACGCGGGTGATCGTAGTGAGGGGCGACGACGCTGCTTCCCCGAATTGCCACGCGGGGGTGTGATCAGCGCTAATCTCATCTTTGGGGTTCGATGGGGATCGGCCAGGTGGAGAGCAAAACGCAAGAGCAGGAGCGCGAGGCGCCAGGCCCGCACGGGCAGCGCATTCAATGGGACGCCCAGGAGCAGAGCACCGCGTTGCGGGCGGAGGGCCGGCTGGCGGGCATCCTGTTCATCGTCTGTCCGCTCGTCTCGTTGCCAGGCGCGCTCTTGATCCAACCCCCGGCGCTGGCGTTTCTCTCGCTGGTGGGAGTCGCGCTCCTGATCGGGCTCGTCTGCCTGGCCCTGCCCTGGGAGCGCATGAGCCGCGCCTGGCTTCACGTCCCGGCCGTGATCGCAACCGTCGAGGTGACCGCCCTGGTGGCGGTGTCCGATCGCTCGTTCGCCTTCTTCTTCATCTTCATCGCGATCTACGCGGCCTTCGTCTCGAGACGGCCGGCGGAGCTCCTGGCGCAGCTCGCCCTGATCGCGCTCGGCCTCCTCGCGCCGCTCGTGTACGAGTCCGCGAATACCCGGGCGACCTTGCAGCTGGCGCTGGTCGCGATCCCCGCGCTCGCGATCTCGGCGGGGATGGTGATGTACCTGCGCGAGCGCCTCGAGGAGGATCGGCGGGCGTATCGCCGCTTCGCCCAGGAAGCGCTCTCGATCGCCGCCAGGATTCGCGGGCAGGAGCCCGAGCCGGTCGACCCCGCCCTGCTTCAGCCGACGTTCGCGGCGCTGCCGCTTCCGCAGGTGCCGACCTCGTGGCGACGGGCGACGGTGGCGACCGTGGGAGCGGCGGTCGCCGTCGCGTCGCTTCCTGTCGCCCTGGCCGCGGCGGGCGTGAGCCTCCCGGGGTTCGCCAAGGAGCCGTTCGAGAGACTGGGGATCGAGCTGCCGAACCAGAACGAAGCCGGCTCCGGCGAGGCCGTGGTTGCCGACCCGCCGCGAACGGCACGGCCCGCGGACCAGGCGGTGGCTGCCGAGGGCCCAGCCGATGGCGACGGCGGCCGTAACCGCCGAAGCGACCGGCGGGGCGATGACTCGAGCGGCAGGCCGTCGAGCACAGGCGCCCCGGCCCCGGCCCCGGCCGAGCTGCCCGCGAGCCCCGTTTCACCAGGGATCGCCCCGGGCGGGACCCTGGGCGGCTCTTCGGCATCGCCGCCCAGCGCCCCCACCGAGGAGCTTCGCGACACCATCGACGACGGGCTGCGCAACACGCTCAAGCCGGTTGATCGCATCCTCGGTGACCTCTTGAACCCTAGGTAGCCGCCAGCGGCGGGGGCGGCGCCGCCATCAGCTCAACGCGGTGGCCCGCCGGGGCGAGGGCGAACGCGCGTCGCTCGCCCCAGAGCTCCCTCGTCTCCTCCACCTCGAAGCCGGCTCCGCGCAGGGCGGCCACCGTCGCCTCGAAGTCCGGGGCGACCACGGCGGCGTGGCCGAGCGCCGGCGCGGTGGCCTCGGGAGTGTGGATGAGGTGGACCTGGTGGGCTTCGCGCTCGAGCCAGGTCACGTATGGCGCGACCTCCTCCGGCGCCTCGACCTGCGCGAACCCCAGCGCTCCCCAGAACTCCACCGTGCGCTCGACGTCCGCGGGCGGGACCTCGAGCGAGACGTGGTGGATCGTCATCTAGTGGACTAGCGAAACGCGTCGGCCAGGGCCGCGCCGGCCTGCGAGGCCCAGTCCACGAGCGGAGAGGGGAGGACGCCGAAGAAGACGGTGGCCGCGGCCGCCAGCGCGGCGAGCGCCACGATCGCGCGACAGCGGGCGCCCGGAACGGCCGCCGCGTCGGCTTCCTGCGACCCGCCCGCGAGCGCCGCCGCCGGGGCGCCGGTGGGCGCCCCGGCGGCGGTCTCCTCCGCGGGCCGCATCCAGATCGCCGCGACGACCCGCAGGTAGTAGGCCAGCGAGATCATCGTTCCGATCGCGATCGCGACCCCGAGCCAGGTGTAGTCGGCCTCGACCGCCGCCTCGATCAGGAACAGCTTCCCGATGAACCCGGCGGTTCCGGGAAGCCCGGCAAGCGCGAGCATGGAGATGGTCAGCGCCGCCGCCAGCACCGGCCCCTCGCGCGCGAGCCCGGCGACCGAGCGGATGTCGTCGCCGTGAGGCGTCTGGCGCTCACGCAGCGTGATCACCGCGAACGCGGCGAGGTTCATCAGCGCGTAGGCGGCGAGATAGAAGACGAGGGCGTTCACCCCGGCCTCGGAGAAGGCGACAACGCCGACCAGCATGTAGCCAGCCTGGGCCACGCCCGAGTAGCCCAGCAGGCGCTTGAGCGAGTCCTGGCCCAGCGCTCCGGCGTTGCCGACGACGATCGAGATCGCGGCCAGCGCGGCGAGGGCGGGGCGCCAGTCGCCGGCGGCGGAGCCGAGGGCGATCTCGAAGAAGCGGACGAGGACCGCGAAGGCCGCCGCCTTGGTCGCCACCGCCATGAACGCCGTGACCGGCGTCGGTGCGCCCTGGTAGACGTCGGGCGTCCACTGGTGGAAGGGCGCCACCGAGAGCTTGAACGCGAGCCCGGTGGCCGAGAGCGCGACCCCCACCAGGATCAGCGGGTCGTCGGCGAGCCCCGAGCCGATCTCCTGCGCGATCACCCCGAAGTCGGTCGACCCCGCGCCGCCGTAGATGAAGGCAAGCCCGTAGAGCAGCGTCGCCGATCCCAGCGAGCCGACGATCAGGTACTTGAGCCCGGACTCGAGCGACTCGGCCCGGCGCCTGGCGGCCCCGCAGAGGACGTAGAGCGGCACCGAGAGCAGCTCGAGCGCCACGAACAGCACGATCAGGTTCTGCGCCTGTGCGAGCAGCACCATCCCGAGGACGGAGGACAGCGTCAGGGCCTGGAACTCGGCCTGACCGCCGGGCCCGGCATCGGGGTCGAACGCGGGCTCGCGCCAGGCGAGCGGGATCACGAAGGCGGCGGCGGCGATGCAGATCAGCGAGACCGCCAGCCCCAGCTCGTCGAGCCGAAGCGCCCCGGCGACGAGGTCCTCGCGCTCGCCCCACTGCCAGATCACCAGCCCCGCGGCGGCGGCGAGCGTGGCGAGGCTGAGGCCGGAGGCGACCACCCGCCGGTGGCGGCGCCCGAACACCCCCGAGAGCAGCACCACGCAGAGCCCCGCGGTGAGCGCGAGCACCGGAGAGAGGCCGGCGTAGTCGATGTCGGGGGCGGTGAAGGTCATTCGGCCACCCCGGCCAGCTCGTCAGGGCAATCGACGCCAGCCGCCGAGGGCTCGCCGACGGTCTCGGTCGCGTAGGTCTCGCACTGCGCCGCGGCCACCGCCCCGACCTTGTCCTCAACCGAGGCCTCGCCTCGCTCCAGGATCAGCCCGGGGTAGAGCGCGAGGCCGACGATCGCGGCCACCAGCGGCGCCAGCACCGCGCCGTCGCGCAACGAGATCTCACGCGACTGAAGTCCGCTCGGCAGGCGGTTGTGCATCGTGCGCTGATAGAGGCGAAGCGCATAGAACGCCGCAAGCGCGACGCCGCTGACGGCGACGACCGCGTAGACGATCTTCTCCTGGAAGAGCCCGGCCAGGATGTAGAACTCGCCGACGAAGTTGGCCGTCCCCGGCATCGCCAGCGTCGCCAGGGTGACGATCAGGAACATCGCCGCCAGCGCCGGCGCTCGCTTGGCGAGGCCCCCCATCGCCCGCAGGTCCTCGGTCTCGGCGCGCTCGGCGAGCAGGGCGATGATGAGGAAGATCGGGATCACCACCAGCCCGTGGTTCACCATCTGCAACACCGCGCCGTCGGCCGCATCGGCGCGGAGGGCGAACACACCGGCGGTGATGAAGCCGAGCTGGGCGATCGACGAGTAGCCGGCGATCAGGCGGACGTTGGTCTGCGTGAACGCCATCACCGAGCCGTAGAGGATGCTGGCCAGCGCGATCACCAGGATCAGCTCCTGGAAGCGGACGGTGGCGTCGGGGTAGATCGGGAGCACCACCCGCAGGAAGCCGTAGGCGGCGACCTTGGGGAGGACCCCCGAGAGCAGCGCCAGCACCGGCAGCGGCGCCGCCCGGTAGGCGTCGGGCATCCAGCCGTGGATGGGGAAGGCGGGCATCTTCACCAGGAAGGCGGCGGCGAAGAAGCAGAAGATCCAATCCTGGGTGCCCCCGGCGAGCACGTTCGCCCGCAGCTCGGCGATCGAGAAGGTCAGCTCCCCGGTGGCGTCGGCGGAGAGGATCGCGGTGGCGATCGCGCCGACCAGCATCAGCAGCGACCCGACCAGCGTGTAGACGATCATCTTCAGCGTCGCCGCGACCCGGTCGCCGCTGCCGAACGACCCGATCAGGAAGAAGAACGGGATCAGCATCAGGTCGAAGAAGAGGACGAACAGCAGCAGGTCCTGCGCCAGGAAGGCGCCGAGGGTTGCGGTCTCGGCGAGGCCGAGCAGGAAGTAGTAGTTGCGCTGGCGCTCCGCCTGCCGGCGAAGCGAGAACCCGATCGCACCGGCCCAGGCGAGGGCCGTGAGCGCGACGAGGAAGAGGCTGATGCCGTCCACCCCGAGCTGGTAGCGGACGCCGAGGTCGGCGATCCACGACTCGTCGACGACGTGCTGAAGGCCCGGCGTCGCGGTCGAGAAGTCGGCAACCAGCGCGATCGCCAGGCCCAGCGTCGCGAGCGCCCCGGCGAGCGAGACCGGCCCCGCGGCCCGGCGCGGCAGCGCCAGGCAGATCAGGCCGACGGCCAGCGGCAGCCAGAGGACCACGTTCAGCATTACTCCGCCGCCTCCTCTGCTCTCGCCCGGAACACCTGGTCCGGGGCTACGCCCCGGACATTTCCATGGTGCTCCCGCGTCCGGGGGCGGCGGGGGGCCGGGGTCCTCATGCCCCGCCTCACGACGAGACCACCAGGAAGTAGAGGGCAAGGGCGGCGAAGCCCGTCACCAGGAGCAGCGCGTAGGCGCGGACGAAGCCGGTCTGAGCCCCTCGGACGACCGAGCCGAAGCCGCGCACGACTCCGACGGCCGTGCACACCAGGCCGTCGACGACCACCCGCTCGACCACCGAGCTGGCGACCTGTCCGACGGCGATCACGGGCCGGTAGACGAGCGCGTCGAACAGCTCGTCGAAGTACCACTTGTTGAAGAGGAAGCCGTGGAGGCGGCGAAAGCGCGCGGCCAGTCGCGGTCCGAGTCCCCGTCGGGCGACCCAGACGTAGTAGGCCACGGCGATCCCTGCGAGCGCGATCATGCCGCCGAAGGCCAGGCCGAGCCATGCATCGGCGGTGGAGGGGTGGATCCCGTAGAGAGCCGAGTCCTCGAAGCTGCCCTCGAGGAAGGTGTCGATCAGATGAGTGACGCCCGGGATCTGAAGCACGCCGGCGAACAGCGCTCCGAAGCCGAGAACCGACATCGCGGCCCTCATCGGCCACTCGTGCTCGGCGATGTGATGCTCGGGCCCGGGGAACCCGACGTCGGTGTCCTCGCGCTCGCCGGTGGCGGGGTTGACCGGCTCCGGGTGGGCCTGCTGGCCGTACTCGAGCCGGCGCGCCTCCTGACACGGCGGCCCGGCGACGACGCGGAAGCCGATGCGAAACGCGTAGATCGCGGTGAGGATCGCCCCGACGTACATGCCGATCCCCATCCAGACGTGGATCCCGCCGCGCTCGAAGGCGTAGCCGATGATCTCGTCCTTGGAGAAGAAGCCGGCGGTGCCCGGGAAGGCGGCGAGCGCCAGCGCCCCCACGATCAGGAGCGCCGACGTGAACGGCATCGCCTTGCGGAAGCCGCCCATCCGATCGGTGTCCTGGATGTTCCCCATCGCCGCGATCACCGAGCCGGCTGCCATGAACAGGAGCGCCTTGAAGAAGGCGTGGGTCATCAGGTGGAAGAGGCCGGCGCTGTAGGCGCCGATCGAGACGCCGACGATCATGTAGCCGATCTGGCTCATGGTCGAGTAGGCGATGATCCGCTTCAGGTCGACCACCGCCAGCGCGATCGTCGCGGCGATCAGCAGCGTCGCGAGGCCGACGAAGGCGGCGATGTCGGCGGCCGTCGGCGCCAGCTCGAACAGCGGGTGCGAGCGGGCGATCAGATAGACGCCGGCGGTGACCATGGTCGCGGCATGGATCAGGGCCGAGACCGGGGTGGGGCCCTCCATCGCGTCGGGAAGCCAGGTGTGGAACGGGACCTGCGCCGACTTCGCGAAGGCGCCGACGCAGAGCAGCAGGCAGATCGCCACCACCGCGCCCTCGCCCGGGCTGAACGCCCCCGGCGCGCCCTCGAACACCTCGAGGTAGTCGAAAGTGCCCAGCTCGCGGAACAGGAGGAAGGCGGCCAGGACCAGGCCGACGTCGCCGATGACGTTGATCACGAACGCCTTCATCCCCGCCTGGGTCGCGGTCCCCCGGCGATACCAGAAGCTGATCAGCGCGTAGGAGGCGAAGCCGACGAACGCCCAGCCGACGATCAGCAGGGCGTAGTTGCCGGCCAGGACCAGCAGCAGCATCGAGAAGACGAAGAAGTTGAGGTAGCTGAAGAAGCGCGCGAAGCCCTGATCGGAGGTCATGTAGGCGACCGAGTAGAGGTGGATCAGGGCCGAGACGCCGCTGACGATCAGGCACATCAGCACCGCCAGCGGGTCGACGAGGATGCCGAGGTCGATGTCGAGGCCGGTGGCCGAGGCGTAGTCGTAGAGCGACGAGGTGAGCTGGCGCTCCTCGGCGGGGTGGTCGAGCAGGTCGACGAGCGCTCCGATCGACGCCAGGAAGGCGAGGCCGATGGCGCCGGTGGCGATCCAGCCGGTGGCCCGGCCGGGGAGCGCGCGCCAGCCGAACGCGGTGATCAGGCTCCCGGCAAGCGGGAACGCGAGCACCAGCCACCCGTACGCGGTGGCGCTCACGAGAAGTCACTCCCCACGATCGCGTCGCAACGCGCCGGCAGCGGACGAGGCCGGGCAGGCCCAGCCCACCGCTCGCCTACGGCTCGCTGGGAGCAGCCGGCGGCGGTATTCATCCCCGAAGCTCCCGCATGTCGTCGACGTTGAGCGGCAGGCGCCGGCGGAACATGGCGACGATCAGCCCGAGGCCGACGACGACCTCGCAGGCCGCCACGACCATCACCACCAGGGCGAACACCTGCCCCTCCTCGTTCCCGTTTGCGCGGGCGAAGGCGATCAGCGCCAGGTTCCCCGCGTTCAGCATCAGCTCGAGGCAGAGCAGGATCACCAGCGGGCTGCGGCGGATCAAGACGCCGCCGGCGCCGATCGCGAACAGCAGCGCGGAAAGGACGAGGTACCAGGTGACGTCCATCAGCCCGTCTCCTGCCGGCGTCCCGCGAGGACGATCGCCCCGACCGCCGCCACCAGCAGCAGCAGCGATGCCGCCTCGAACACGATCAGGAACTTCTCCAGGAGCAGCTCGCCGATCGCCGCCGGCGAGCCGAAGCCGGCCTGGATCGTCGGGCCCTCGCTCTCGAGCGAAGTGAGAGCGGTGCCGAGGACGGCGATCGAAAGCTCGGCGAAGAGCGCCGCCGCGAGCACGGGGGCGAGCAGCCGCTGGCCCGGGATCGGCTCCCAGATCGGCTCCTCGACGCCGCCCACGTAGGCCGCGACGAAGACGTAGAGCACCATCACCGCGCCGGCGTAGACCACGACCTGGGCGGCGGCGAGGAACTCGGCGTGGAGGATCAGGAAGAGCCCCGCCAGGGCCACCAGATGCACCACCAGCGCGAGCACGCTGTAGAAGGGATTGCGCAGTGCGACCACGGCGATGGCGCCGCCGATGGCGCCGATCGCTCCGACGAAGAAGGCGACCTCCTCCATGGCGCCGCATCCTATTCGCGGCGGCGCCCGCGCCACCCGCGCAAGGCGAGCTGTCCTGTCTAAGCGGCCCCTGGGCCGGGCAGGGCAGGACAGCTTCGTGATTGCCTGCCAAGGCAGAACGCTCAGGTGGCTGCGCGCTCTCGCTCCGCCTTGGCTTCGCTCGTGACCACCGTCCGCAGGAAGCGCTCGATGCCCTCGACCACGCGGGCGGTGCGAAGCGACGGCGCGAGGTCGAAGGCGTGCTCGGAGCCGGGAAGCTCCACGTAGAGCACCTGGCTCTCCGAGACCGCCTCGAGCCGGCGCGCGAAATCGCGCGCGTCCTCGACCGGGACGAGCGTGTCGTCCTCGCCGTGGAAGATCAGGAACGGCGGCGCGCCGGAGTGCACGCGATGCGTGGGGGAGACGCGGCGGAAGGCATCGGGGTCGCGCTCGCGATCAGCCTTGACGACCACCCGCCCCAGCAGCCAGTCGCGAAGCGCCGGGTAGTAGCGACCCTCGGCGTCGAGCAGGTCGTAGATGCCGTAGAAGGGGATCGCGGCGGCGACGGAGGTGTCGGCATCCTCGAAGCCCGGTTGAAGCGAGCGGTCGTCCGAGGTGAGCGCGGCGAGCGCGGTCAGGTGACCGCCCGCCGAGCCGCCCGTGAGGCAGACCCTGGCCGGGTCCACCCCGAGCTCTTGGGCGTGGTCGCGGACCCAGGCGATCGCCCGCTTGACGTCGATCACGTGGTCGGGCAGGGTCGCCTTCGGGCTGAGACCGTAGTCGACGTTGAACCCGACCCAGCCGTTCGCCGCCAGGTGATTGAGCAGCGGGATGCCCTGCTCGCCGCGCGAGCCGACGATCCACCCACCGCCGTGGACCTGCACGATCGCCGGGCGCGTCTCCGCGTCGGCGGCGGAGTCGCGGGGGCGGTAGATGTCGAGGCAGCGCCTGCGATTCTCGGTCTCCAGATACGGGATCTCGCGCTCGCGCTGGACCCCGCTGGGCATGAGCATCAAGAGCGGCACCACCAGGTGGCTTCGCGGGAAGCGGCTCGGCGCCGGCTCGCCCTCGACCAGCTCCTCGAGCTCATGCTTCGTCGCCGCGGCGCTTTGCCAGGATTCCCAGGCGAGGTAGAGCTCACGCACGAGCAGGAGGCCGAGGGCCGCCAGCAGGATCGCTCCGGCGGTCCCCGACGCCGCGCCGGTGAGCGCCAGCGCCGCGATGCCCGCGGCGAGCAGCGCGGCGAGCTGGAATGCGAACTCGCGTACGACGTACCCCGCACTCCAGCGCCAGAAGCGGGCGATCAGCGCCGGTGGGGCGCCGAGCCGGAAGAGGACGGCGATCCGCCGCGCCAGTGAGACAACCGGGAACACGGCCGCCCCGACCGTCGCTAGAGCCCGTAGGTCTTCGAGATGATCTCGCGCTGGATCTCGGAGGTTCCGGCGTAGATCGTCGAGACCAGGGTCATTCGCACCAGCCGCTCCATGTCGTACTCGGTGGAGTACCCGTACCCGCCCATCATCTGCATCCCCTCGAGCGCCACCTTTTTCGCCACCTCGGTCGCCTTCAGCTTCACCATCGAGGCCTCGCGGGGAAGCATCACCTCGGGGGCCTCCTCGGTCTTGCGGGCGACGTCGTAGACCAGCAGGCGCGCGCACTCGAGCTCGGTCGCCAGGTCGGAGACGCGGTGCTTGAGCGCCTGGAACGACCCGATCGGCCGGCCGAACTGCTTTCGCTCCTTGATGTACGCGAGGGCGTCGTCGAACGCCCGTTGGCCGAGGCCGAGGATCGCCGCGGCGGTGATCAGCCGCTCGACGTTGAGGCCGGCCATCAGCTGCATCCAGCCGCCATCGACCTCGCCCAGGACTCGCTGCCCCGGCACGTAGCAGTCGGTGAGGAAGACGTCGTTCACCTCCTTGCCGCCCATCGTCTCGATCCCGCGGACCTCGACGCCATCCGAGTCTGTCGGCACCGAGAGCATCGTCACGCCCTCGTGCTTGGAGCCGTCGCGGCCGCTGCGGGCGACGACGAGGATGTGATCGGCGATGTGGGCTGCCGAGATCCAGGTCTTCTGGCCGTTGAGGACGAAGCCGCCGTTCTGCCGCTCGGCGCGGCACTGGAGGTTGCCGACGTCCGAGCCCGCCTCCGGCTCGGACATCGCGATCGCCTCCACGCGGCCATCGCAGATGCCGCCGAGGATCTCCGTCTTCTGCTCGGAGGTGCCGAAGCGCTCGTAGGCGCCGGCGACGATCAGGCTCACCGGGAACCCGGCCATCGGCACCATCCCGCGCGACGTCTCCTCGAGGAACAGGCAGGCGTCGACGATCGAGCCGCCCGAGCCGCCGTAGTCCTCGGAGATCGAGGCGCCGAGCCAGCCCAGCTCGGCCAGCTTCGAGTAGATCTCGGCCGAGTGGGCCTCCTGGTAGTCGTTGGTCGCGGCGGCCCGCTGCTCGCGGGTGCCCAGCTCGCGCTGGCTGAAATCGCGGATCGCCTCCACGAACGCCCGGCGCTCGTCGGTCATCCAGGCGTCGTGGGCGGGGGGAGCGGTCGTCGTGGCGGTCATCGGGCGGTTCCTTTCACGCGGAGGCAGGCCAGGCGCCGAAACATACAGAACGGTTGCCCGGTTTGTTACATTGCGCGGCGGCCGCCCAGTCAGCCGGGAGAGTCATGAGCACCGAGATAGCGCCAGCGCGCGACCGCCGGACCGGGTAGCCGTGGAGGCAGGCCAAAAGCGCGCCTCCCCTGGCGAAGCCCGCCGCCGCTCGCAGTCCGAGCGGCGGGCGGAGACTCGCGGCAGATTGCTCGACGCGACGATCGAGAGCCTGATCGAGGCCGGGTACGCCGCCACCACGATCCGCGCCGTGACCGAGCGCGCGGGCGTCTCGCAGGGGGCGCAGAGCCACCACTTCCCCCACCGGGTGGACCTGGTGGCCAGCGCGTTCGAGCACCTCGCTGAGCAGCGCATCGCCCGCTACGCGGAGCGTGCCCGGGAACTTTCGGGCGACCGCGCCATCCGCACCGGGGCCCTGCTCGACCTGCTCTGGGAGGACTTCTCGAGCCCGCTGTTCACGGTCGCGGCGAAGCTGTGGGTCGCCGCCGCCGACGACGAGGAGCTTCGCGAGCGGCTGATCCCGGTCGAGCGGCGGATCTACGCGGCGAGCTCCAAGTTGGCACGGGAGGTCGCCGGCGACCTCGGCGCCGAGCCGGGTTTCGACCGCAAGCTCGCCGTGGCGATGAACACCGTCGCCGGCCTCGCCCTGGTGCGCGAGTTCGACCCCTCCGGGCGCGCTCGCCGCGGGAACCCCTGGAGTTACCACCGCGCCGCGCTCGAGCGGATGCTGGCGACTTAGCGGCTCGGTGGCGAGCTACAGCGCCGCCAGCGCCGCCTCGCGGTTGTCGAACTGGCGGGCCCTGACCGGGCGCATCCCCTCGAACTCCCAGAGCTCGAAGACCTGAACCTCCACAGGCACCCGCGCGCTGCGGCTGATCCCGCGGAGGTCGTAGCTGGCAAGCACGGCGTTGGGAGCCGGCTGCTCGAAGTCCAGGGCGTCGACCTGCCACTCCTCGAAGAAGTCGCTCAGCCTCTTGACCCAATGCTTCACGGCGTCCGGGCCGCGGTGAACCGCGCTCTCCGGATCCTGGCGCAGGGAGTGGTACTCGAGGTCCGGGGGGAGCGCCGCGACCGTCCGGTCGAGATCGCCAGTGGTGAACGCGGCGACTGCCGCTTCGAACGCCGGGCGAAACGTAGTGAGGATGTCTTGCTGAGCCGCCACCGTCCCTCGGCGGAAACCTACTCTCCCTCGGCGCGCAGCGGGCCCCCGCAGCGGCACGACAACGCGGGTGAGCGTCGACTCGAGCGGAACCGAGCTCGACGGCCCGAGTTGCCTGAGTCGGTGCTGACCTGACTACGCTGAGTACTGAGTCGCAGGCGCTGGATCACCAGGCCACCGCGGCACGAGCCGGCGCCGTTTCTCGGCGAGATTGGCTAGGCGACAGCGAGCGAGAGCGTCAGCCGCGCTTGCCGCGCTCCGCCCCGGAGCCGGGCTTCCCGCTTGGGGAGTAGCCCTCGAGGCGGAAGGTCCAGATCCCGCCTTGGTCCTCGAAGGCAGGATCGCTGGCGAGCAGCGTGGCAGGGGCGAAGCTGTTGGCGTAGAGGTAGCCACGGTGCTCGTAGGCGCCCCAGAAGTTCGCGCCCTCTGGGTCGTAATTCGCGACCTCCTGCGGGCTCGTGGGATCGCTGAAGTCGAGCACGTAGATCCCGTGCTCGTACCAGGAGCTGACGACCAGCTCGCGCCCGTCGGAGTCTTCGAAGGTGTCGTAGAAGTGCGACGTGCAGAAATCCTCAAGAGGCTCGGGCGTGGGAGGCGACCAGAACCCCTGCAGCTGCGGGCTGGTCGGATCGCTCACGTCGTAGAACCACAGGGCTCCTGTGGGAGCGCTCGGTACCGCGCACCCCGAACCTGCGCCCGCGGCTCCGAGCCATTCGTCGTTCACGATCAGGATGTCGCCGTCCACGCTCGGCCGCGCCCCGTGGTGGATGTTGACGCCGGGATTGCGGATGATCGAGATGATCGCCGGCGCGCGCGGGTCGGAGATGTCCCAGACCATCGTCTCGGTGATGCCGGCGCAGTAGGCGAGGTCGCGGGCGAGGTCGAGCCCGATGTCGTGGCAGCCCATCGAGTCGGGAAGATCGCCCGAGCGATTCTCCATCTCGTCGTACTGCGTCGGATCCGCGTCGAGGTCGGGGAACTCGAGGAACTCGACCGGCGGGTTGACCGGATCAGCCCCGACGTCCACGATCGAGACCCCGTCAACGTCCGCGGGATTCGTGAGGTTGTAGGAGGAGACGTAGACGAGACCCGTGTTCCCCACCGTCGTCAGGTTGTGGGCGCCGTGGATCGTCTCCGCGAACCCGACCGGCTCGGGACGGCGCGGATTGGACGCGTCGATGACGCCCACGCCCTCCTTACCTGCGCTCTCGCCGTTCCAGTCGCAGGTGTCGTTGGCAGCACCGTCGTCGTGGGACTGGACCACGTACTGGCCGACCCAATCGGGGTCCGAGTGCCAGCCGTCACAGTTGGCGAAGCCGAGACGCTTCGGCTCGGGCTTCGAGACGTCGTCGAAGTAGACGCCGGTCGGGTAGGAGCCGTCCCAATCGCCGGCACCCGCTGCCACGAGCTTGCCCTTGAACGCCAGATCCGTTCCGAAGGGGAAGCCATCCCTCCCGACGACGCTCAGGTTGTCGGTGTGGACGTCGGAGTTGTGCGACGCGATCGCCGGCGCCGCTGGCCCGAGCACCAGCGACACCCCCGCGAACAGCGTCGCGGCCAGCCGAGTCAACTGCCCACTCCCATCAACTCGTAACGGTAATGCCCGCTCCCAGCGCGTTCAAACCCCGACGAGCGAGTGGAGACGTGAGGACCGTATGGGTACTCAGCCCTGCACTCGATGCGCTGGCGGCGCCCTCGCGCCCTGATCAGAAGCGGCTGATGTGTTGAAGATCCCCGCCAAGTGGCTTGTTCATGCGGTCCGTCACCTGGCTGCTACCAGGGCTGCTACCACTTTCGGGCGCGTTGACTGCCAACTCGACTGGTAGCAGCGCCCACCCTCCGATCGTCATCGGCCGCCGAGCCGACCAAACCCGAGCCTCGGCTACTGCTTCCGCGATTGCGAAAGCGGACGACCGACCGGTCCAGGCTCCTCGTCCTCGTCCAGAGCGGTCATCTGGGTGACCGCCATCCGACGCCCGCTATCTCCCCACGACGTCATCGAGCTCGGGCGGATCGATCAGGGTTTCACATCGATCCCGACGCAGAAGGTCGGATCGCCGACCGGAGAGCCGCAGTTGAGGTGAAGCGCCCGGGTGGGATTGCTTATCGTGTAACGCCCGGCGACCGTGTCAACCACGCGGTTCGTCGCCGCAAAGGGGGTCGCGGCGGCGTAGGCGCCACCGCCAAGCGTTGCCATCACGTTTCGTGGCTCATTTCGTGGCTCAGGTTGAGCCGCAGGCGCTCGAGCATCCTTACCTCCCTCATCGGCAGCCTCGACCAGGCCGCCGCCGAGCGCTGACTCGCTTCGGCCTACGGCCTTCCGCTCGACAGCGCTCGGCCTAGATGAGACGATGCGAAACGTCAGGGGTGGTGCAGCGACCGGTTTGAGGTCGCAATGCGAAGCAACATAGTCGCTTTCCCATCCTCGGTGGTAGGGGTGCGGCTCGTCGAGTGGCGGATTTGACTGCTTATGGCAGTCAAAGTCCACACTCATCGCCGACGCACTACGCGATGTCTCGACTCCGGTTCGGACGGGAGGTTGGGTGACGCTACTCGCCCTCGGCCCGAAGCGGCGCCTTCTCGATCGGCTCGGCGAGCAGCATCTCCTTGGTGAAGATCAGGTCCTCGCGGTTGTAGTCGGCCAGCTCGTACTCGTGCCCCATCGTGATCGCGTCGAACGGGCAGGCGACCTCGCAGTAGCCGCAGAAGATGCAGCGCGCCATGTTGATCTCGTAGACGGCCGCGTAGCGCTCGCCGGCCGAGACCCGGTCGGCCGGGTCGTTCTCGGCGGCGACGACGCGGATGCAGTCGGCGGGGCAGGCGGCGACGCACAGCGAGCAGCCGACGCACTTCTCATGGCCGGTGTCCTCGAAGCGGTGGAGCTTGTGGCGGCCGCGAAAGCGAGGGTAGACGGGCGTCTTCTCCTCCGGGTACTGGATCGTCACCGGCCCCTCGATCAGCCTCGCCATCGTGGTCTTGAGGCCGCGAAGCGTCTCGCCGAAGGCGCGGTAGGCGCCGGCGGGGCCGCCCGGCTCGGGCCCGCGCTGGACCGCGACGACCTCATCACCCTCCCGCAGGTAGGGGAACTCTGAAGTCACCGGGACCCGCCATCCCCGGACGCGGGAGCAGAATCAGGTGCGCACGGCGTAGCCGTGCGCCAGGTGTTCAGGGCGGGAGCGGAGGAGATGGCGGAGTTGTTCCTCACAGCACCGTCACCAGAACCGCGGTCACCAGCACGTTCAGGGTCGCGAGCGGCAGCATCACCTTCCAGCCGAGGCTCATCAGCTGGTCGTATCTAAGCCGGGGAAGCGTGGCGCGAATCCAGAAGAAGACGAAGACCAGCGAGAGCGTCTTCAGGAGCATCCAGACCGGGTCGAGCCAGCCGGGCCCCGGGCCCATCCAGCCGCCGAGGAAGAAGGTGACCGCGATCCCCGAGATCACCAGCATCTCGATGTACTCGGCGAGCATGAACGAGCCGAAGCGCATGCCGCCGTACTCGGTCTGGTAGCCAGCGACCAGCTCGGCGTCGGCCTCGGGCAGGTCGAACGGCGCCCGGTTCGCCTCGGCGAAGCCCGCGACCATGAAGATCAGGAAGCCGAGGATCTGGGGCACCACGTACCAGACCTCGTGCTGTGCCTCGACGACGGCGGTCAGCGACAGCGAGCCCGCCATCATGATCGCGCCCAGCAGGGCCAGGGCCATCGAGATCTCGTAGGAGATCAGCTGCGCGGCCGAGCGCATCGCGCCGAGAAAGCTGTACTTCGACCCCGAGGCCCAGCCGCCCAGCAGCAGCCCGTAGAAGGCGAACGAGCCGAAGGCGAAGAAGTACAGGACCCCGATCGAGACGTCGATCCCGTACAGGCCCACCGGCCCGCCGCCGATCTCCTGCACGTTGCCCCATGGGAGCAGCGCCAGGATCGTGACGCCCGAGAAGACGACCAGCGCCGGCCCCAGCGCGTACAGCAGCGGCAGCGCCCGGTCGGGCGTGTACGGCTCCTTGCCGATCAGCTTGAGCGCGTCGGCGAGCGGCTGCATCAGCCCGACGGGCCCGACCCGGTTGGGCCCGTAGCGGGCCTGGAAGCGGCCCAGGACCTTGCGCTCGACCACGGTCAGCACCGGGACGATCGCGAAGATGACGGCGAAGATGACCAGCGACTTCACGACCATCACCCAGATCGCCTCGGTGAACCCGACCTCGGCCAGCGGCAGGATCACTGGCGGGCCACCTCCTCGGCTCCGCCTCCGGGGGCGCCGGCGCCCGGCTGGCCCGGCCTGACGACCTCGATCGCCTCGGCCGGCCGCAGCGCGTTGGCGTTCGCCTCCACCGTCGCCTCGATCATGAACGCCGACCCCGGCTGCACGCGCTCGCGCACCCCCACCCGCGCCCGCACGCTGGTCCCGTTCGAGCGGACCTCGACCTCGTCACCGTCATCCAGCCCCATCCGCTCCGCGTCCGCGAGCGCGATCTCGACGGTTTGGTGCGGCGCCAAGAACCTCAGCGCGGGGTTCCTGTCGGTGACGTCCGTGGCCCAGAGATCCCGGTATGTCCCGAGGCGCAACGAGCCATTGGCCCCCGCCCCAGCGGCTGAGTCGGGGGGAATGCCCACCCCCGCCCCCGCGGCTGGATACGCGCTTGCCGCCGGGCGCTCCTGCCAGCGGACGCCCCGGCCGCCGATCTCCTCGGGCGTGATGTCCTCGTAGAACGGCACCTCGGACGCGAGCTGGGCGAGCGCTTCCGGCGCGGAGTCGATCCCGGTCTCGTCGCCGAGGAGGGCCGCCAGCTCGGCGAGCACCTGCCAGCCGGGGCGGGTTTCGTCGCGGTGGGGGATGGACGGGCGCAGGCGCTGAAGGCGCCCGTCGGGGTGGACGACGGTCCCCTCCTTCTCGGCATGCGACTCGGCGGGGAAGACGACGTCGGCGTGCTTCGTGGACTCGTCCTCGAACATCGAGAACGCGACGACGAAGGAGTGCTGCAGCGCCTCGGCCCAGCGGTCGCTCCGGGCGAAGTCTCGGGCCGGGTTGGCGTTGGCCAGGATCAGGGCCTCCAGCTCGTTGCCGGCCAAGCCATCGCGAATGGCGGCCGCGTCGAGGCCATCGGGCGCCTCGCCCAGGCCCGGGCCGATGCCCGGCGCCATTCCAGACTCGCGCAAGCCGCGGGCGTTGGCGGCATCGGGGACCTCGATCAGCCCGGCGCCGTCGGCATCGAGCCTGAGCGCGCGGGCGCAGGCTAGAAGCGCTGCGTGCGCCTCGCCGTCGCCGCGAGCGATGCGCTCACCCCACAGCACGACCGTCCGCCCCGGGCGCAGAACGCCCGCGATCTCGGATGCGGGCTGGCGGTAGGCCTCGCTCGAGGGCGCGTTCGAATCCCCAAGGCAGGCGGCCAGCGTCCAGAGGAAGGCGGCGGCGTCGCCGGGCGCGTAGCGCGCGGTCTCCTCGGCGCCGCCGTCGAGCGTCGTCGGTCGCTCGGTGGCAACGGCCGCGCGCGCCCGCGTGCGCCGTATCGCCTTGCGCACGCGTAGGTCGAGGATCGGCATCTGGTGCAGGAGGTCCGCGCCGACGACGAGGATCGAGTCGGCCGCGTCGAGGTCGGCGACGGCGACCCCCAGCTCCGGGCGCGACAGCTCGAGCGCGGCATCTCGGCTCAGCGGACCCGACGCCCGCGAGTCCACGTGCGGCGATCCCAGCGCGCCGCGGACGATCCGCTGGATCAGGTAGCCCTCCTCGCTCGAGGTGCCCCCGCCGGCGAGGGCGGCGGTGGCCGTTCCCGCCCCGCGAAGCCCGGCGGCCGCCGCCTCGAGCGCCTGCTCCCAGCTCGCCGGGTGAAGCGCGCCCCCCTGGCGGATCATCGGCCGGGTGATCCGGTCCTCGGCGGCCATCATCTGGAAGCCGAAGCGGCCCTTGTCGCAGAGCCAGCCGTCGTCGACGTCGTGGTTGTCGCGGGCGAGCACCCGCGCCACCCGCTCGTCGCGGACGGTGAACTTCACGTTGCACTGGCTTGGGCACAGGGTGCAGACCGAGCCCGCGTCCTCGATGTCCCACGGCCGGGCACGGAAGCGGTAGGCCTCGGAGGTCAGAGCGCCCACCGGGCACAGCTCGATGATGTTGCCGTGAAACGGAGCGATGTAGGGGCGCTCGTCGAAGGTGCCGACGTAGGTGGCCGCCCCGCGGTCGAGGAGCTGGAGCTGCTCGTCCTCCGCCACCTCCTGGCTGAAGCGAACGCAGCGGTAGCAGAGAATGCAGCGCTCGCGGTCGATCCGCACCAGCGGCGAGAGCGGGATCGGCTTCTGGAAATGACGCTTGGGGTCGGTCACGCGGCTTCGGTCCGGCCCCCAGCCCATCGCGATGTCCTGGAGCGGGCACTCGCCGCCTTTGTCGCAGACCGGGCAGTCGAGCGGGTGGTTCACGAGCAGGAACTCGACCACCGCGCTCTGGGCCTCCTTGACCCGGTCGGTCTGGGTGTAGACGACCATGCCGTCGCGCACCGGGGTCGAGCACGCCGTCTGGAGCTTCGGGATGCCCTCGATCTCGACCAGGCACATGCGGCAGGCGCCCACCGGCTGGCCGAGCTTCGGCTCGTAGCAGAACACCGGGATCTCGACGTCGCCGTGCTTGGCGGCGTCGACCAGCATCGTCCCGTCGGGCGCCGCGACCTCGATGCCGTCGACGACGAGGGTCACCTCGGGTCGCTGGGCGCGGCTCACAGGGGAACACCCCCGGCGACATCCTCCGGAACACCCCCGGCGGCATCCTCCGCTTCGCGTCCGGTGCCGCCGGGTTGCGACGCCGACGCGGCGGCAGGCCCAACCGCGTGCACCGCGACTTCGTCGCTAGCCCGGGCGAGCTCGATCGCCTCTTCGAACTCGGACCGGAACTTGGCGACCATCGAGCCCACCGGCATCGCCATCGAGTCGCCGAGGACGCAGAGGCAGTTTCCGATGATGTTCTCCTGGACCGAGGCGATGATGTCGAGGTCCATCGGGGTCGCCTCGCCGCGGACCACGCGCTCGAGCATCTTCACCGTCCAGTTGGTGCCCTCGCGGCACGGCGTGCACTTCCCGCACGACTCGTGGTGGTAGAAGCGCGCCGTGCGCAGCGCCAGCTCGGGGATCGAGACGCTCGAATCGGCGACGATGATCGCGCCCGAGCCCAGCATCGACCCCGCCTCGGCCATGTCCTCGAACGTGTAGGGCAGGTCAAGCTCGGCCTCGGTCAGGACCGGCGAGGACGACCCGCCGGGGAACCAGCACTTGAGCGTGCGACCCTCCGGAGTGCCCCCCGCGAGGCCCTCGATGAGCTCTCGCGAGGGGATCCCAAGCTCGATCTCGTAGTTGCCCGGCCGCCGCACGCAGCCCGAGACCGACACGACCTTCGTTCCCGGCGAGCCCTCGGTGCCGAAGCCCTTGAACCACTCGGCGCCGTTGCGGACGATGTGGGGGACGTTCGCCAGCGTTTCGACGTTGTTGATCAGGGTGGGGCCGTCATAAAGGCCCTGGATCGCCGGGAACGGCGGCTTCAGCCGCGGGTTGCCCCGCTTGCCCTCGAGCGAGTCGAGCAGCGCGGTCTCCTCGCCGCAGATGTAGGCCCCCGCGCCGCGGTGCACGACCAGGTCGACATCGCAGCCGCTGCCGAGGATGTTCTGCCCCGCATACCCGGCCTCGTAGGCCTCGGCGACGGCGGCATCGAGCACGTCGGCGATCTCCGAGTACTCGCCGCGGATGAAGATGAAGCCGTAGCGGGCGCCCGCGGCGAGGCTCGCGATCAGGCAGCCCTCGACCAGCTGGTGCGGGTTCTTGTGCATCAGCTCGCGATCCTTGAACGTGCCCGGCTCGGACTCGTCGGCGTTGCAGCACAGGTACTTCTCCATGTCGCCGCGGGGCAGGAACCCGGCCTTCTTGCCCATCGAGAATCCGGCGCCGCCCCGCCCGCGAAGCCCGGATCCCTCGAGCTCGTTCAGGAGCTCCTCCGGCTCGAGCTCCTGGAAGGCGCGCTCCAGCGCGGCGTAGCCGCCGCGACTGCGGTAGCCCTCGAGCGTCCGCAGCTCGGGGTCGTCGAGGTGCCGAAACAGCATCCGCGTCTCGCTAGCCACGGCGTTCCCCCTCGGCGACGCGCGGATCGGGCTCGGGCTCGGGGCCGCCCGCGGCGGGGCGTTTCGCGAGCGCCTTGTCGGGCAGCACCTCGGCGCCCGAGCGGAGCTGCTCGGCGGCGGTGTCGGCGTCGGCCGGCTCCAGCGGGCCGAAGTAGGTGCCGTCGATCGACGCCATCGGCGCCAGATCGCAGGCGCCCAGGCACTCGAACCCCTGCACGTAGAACTCGGCGTCGGGCGAGCTGGCGCCGCCGTGCGCGGCGGCGGCGGCATCGGCCCCGGTCGCCCTGCAGAAGGCGCCGAGGAGATCGTCGGCGCCGTTGAGCCAGCAGGAGATGTTGTGGCAGACCAGCACGCGGTGGCGGCCCCCTGGACGGAGGTGGAAGAGGTCGTAGAAGCTCGCCACGGAGACCAGGTGGGCCGGCGTCAGACCCATCACCGCGGCTGCCTGGCGGATCCCCTCCGGCGAGCACCAGCCGTGGTGGCGCTGCACCGCCCACAGCGCCGGGATCGTGGCCGAGCGGAGCTGCGGATAACGCGACATCGCGGCCTCGATCCGCTCGCGAAGCTCGTCGGGCACATCCACCTCGTGGAGCTCGGGCACCCGGTCGGCGTCCTCGGGCGTCATCGATGCGATCAGCTCGGCCCGTTCGACGCCGGTGAGGTCGTCGGTCGGCCGGAGGCGATGGCCGTTGCCGCTGAGCGGGGTCTCCGGCCGGTCCGGCGTCACCGGTCGATCCCCCCGAGGATCGGGTCCAGCATCGCCAGGTTCTGGATCAGGTCGGCAACGTACTCGTCCATGCACATGTCGCGCAGCACCTGCAGGTTCACGAACGACGAGTCGCGGAAGTGCACCCGGGCGGGCTTCGCCGAGCCGTCGGCGACGACGAAGCAGCCGAGCTCGCCGCGCGGCCCCTCGATCGCGTTGTAGACCTCGCCGGGCGCGACGCGAAAGCCCTCGGTGACCAGCTTGAAGTGGTGGATGAGCGACTCCATCGAGGTTGAGAGCTCGTTTCGGGGTGGCAACACGTACTTGCGATCGTCGGCGATCCACGGTCCCTCCGGCAACCCCTCGAGCGCCTGCTCGATGATCCGCACCGATTCGCGCATCTCCTGGACGCGGACCCGGTAGCGGTCCCAGCCGTCGCCGATCGTGCCCACCGGGATCCGGAACTCGTGATCGGCGTAGGACAGGTAGGGCTCCGCCTTTCGCAGGTCCCAGGGCTCGCCCGCGGCGCGAAGCAAGGGCCCGGTGACGCCGAGGTCGAGCAGCCGCTCGCGGGGCACCACGCCGATGCCCTTGGTGCGGCGGAGGAAGATCTCGTTGCGCGTGAGGAGCGCCTCGTACTGGTCGATCCGCGAGGGCATCTCCGCGCAGAACGCCCTCACCTTCTCGGCGAATCCCACCGGGATGTCCTCGAACACGCCGCCGATCTGGAAGTAGCGGGTGTGCATGCGCTGACCTGACGACATCTCGAACAGGTCGAGGACCCGGTCGCGCTCGCGGAAGCAGTAGAAGAACATCGACATCGCCCCGACGTCGAGCGCCGAGGTGCCCAGCCACACCAGGTGCGAGTGGATCCGGTTCAGCTCCAGGTGGATCACCCGCAGGTACTTGGCGCGCTCGGGGATCTC